>Ga0255783_10000225_pt1 | contig 67878 bp, 66 predicted proteins | sample 011ome_22_FD_179981 | JGI IMG/M metagenome (GOLD analysis project Ga0255783, IMG submission 179981) | Coastal salt marsh microbial communities from the Groves Creek Marsh, Skidaway Island, Georgia - 011507BT metaG (version 2) | ecosystem: Environmental > Aquatic > Marine > Intertidal zone >... | reverse complement strand
GCCACTCACGCGGCATCGCCTCAACTAAATCACCTACGAAAGAGAGAGTGCTCATCCAGCGACCGCTATACTAGTCTTGACCAACTAGCGGACGCATGTGTGGAAACAGAAGTACGTCTTTTATCGAGGCACTGTCGGTGAATAACATTACTAATCTGTCGATACCTATCCCTTCACCTGCAGTCGGAGGCATACCGTATTCCAAGGCACGAATATAATCTTCATCATAGTGCATCGCCTCGTTATCGCCGGAGTCTTTCTGCGCGACCTGAGCTCTAAAACGCTCCGCTTGGTCTTCGGCGTCATTTAATTCCGAAAACCCGTTAGCGAGTTCACGCCGACCGATAATTAGCTCGAAACGGTCAGTAATCTCAGGATTTTTCTCGTTGCGTCGCGCGAGTGGTGACACTTCTATTGGGTATTCCGTTATGAAAGTCGGCTGATCGAGTTCGGCTTCGACTTTCTCCTCGAATATCTCCATCAAAATTTTACCTTTCCCCCACGCCTCGTCGTAATGCACGTCAAAACGGTCGGCAAGCGCCATTAGCGACTCTTTAGTCGCAAATGCGGCATCATCGTCGATATCGCAATACTTCTTTATTGCATCAACTACCGAAAGGCGAGCAAACGGCTTTGAGAAATCGTATTCAGAGCCTTGGTAGGTAACCTTCGTCGTTCCAAGAACCGTTTCAGCAATTGTCTTGAAGAGGTCTTCAGTAAGATCAATAAGGTCAGTGTACCGCGCATAGGCCTGATAAAATTCGAGCATCGTGAATTCCGGATTGTGGCGCGTAGAAAGGCCTTCGTTACGGAAGTTGCGATTCAACTCGAACACACGATCGAAACCACCGACCACCAAACGCTTTAAATAGAGTTCTGGGGCAACACGCAGATACATGTCTTGATCAAGCGCATTGTGATGTGTAACAAAAGGTCTGGCAGTCGCACCACCTGGAATCACCTGCATCATTGGTGTTTCCACTTCCATGAACCGGTGCGCTTCAAAGTAATCTCGTATACAGCGTACTATCTTGGATCTAATCGAGAAAATACGGCGCGACTCTTCATTTACGATTAAGTCTACATAACGCTGCCGATAGCGCATCTCCGTATCGGTTAGTCCTTTGAATTTATCAGGTAACGGCCTTAACGACTTGGTCAAAAGTCGAAATGTCGCTACTCTGATTGTCAATTCGTCTTTTCCTGTTTTGAAAAGCTCTCCCTCGACGCCAATAATGTCGCCCAGATCTAATGCTTTAAATTCGTCAATCAAATCCTCAGGTAGCGACTTATTGTTCATGTATAGCTGCATTTGAGCAGCGCCGTCTTGAATAACGGTAAATGGGCCGCGCATGCGTACAATACGCCCAGCAACCGACACCTGAACAGACTCGCCTTCAAGCGTTGCTTTGTCTTTCGCTTCGTGCTGCGCGATCAGCTTTTCTGAACTCGCACTAGGCGTAAAATCATTGGGAAACGCTACTCGCCTCTCACGAATCGCGTCGAGTTTTTCACGTCGTGCCGCGATCAACTTATTCTCGTCTTGAGCGTCTGCGTTGACGCTATCGATTTGGTCTTTACTCATAGTTATATCTGTCTTTTGAAAGCCGGTGTCTAAACCGGTGAAATGAAAATTCTGTGCTGCTTATTGATTCACAATCCCATCTTGAGACTTGCTTCGATGAACTTGTCGAGCCCGCCATCGAGTACGGCTCCCGTATTGCTGACTTCGACATTGGTACGCAGATCTTTGATACGCGACTGATCGAGAACATACGAACGGATCTGACTACCCCAACCGATATCGGCTTTGGATTCCTCTACGTCTTGCGCTGCTTCTTTGCGCTTGAGTTCTTCCATTTCGTAGAGCTTTGCCTTGAGCTGCTTAATGGCCGCGTCTTTATTTTTGTGCTGAGAACGTTGGCTCTGGCACTGAACAACAATACCACTCGGTTCATGGGTTAGCCTTACAGCAGAATCGGTTTTATTAACGTGCTGCCCACCTGCACCACTCGACCGATAGGTATCTACGCGCACTTTCGACATATCGAGATCGACTTCGATATCGTCATCTATTTCTGGTGAAATAAAGACCGAGGCGAAGGAAGTGTGGCGACGGCTACCGGAGTCGAAAGGTGATTTACGAACCAATCGGTGCACACCCGTCTCGGTGCGTAACCAGCCAAAAGCAAATTCACCCTTGATGTGCAGAGTGGCGCTTTTAATTCCCGCTACTTCGCCGCCCGAGACCTCCAACACTTCAGCTTCGAAACCCTTCGCTTCAGCCCAGCGCAGATACATTCGCAGGATCATTTCCGCCCAGTCCTGCGCTTCGGTTCCGCCAGACCCGGCTTGAATCTCCAAAAAGGCATTGCTCGGGTCCATCGCACCAGAAAACATCCGTCTAAATTCGAGTGCTTCAAGACTTGCAGCACGACGCGCGAGATCGCCTTTCGCCTCCTCAAATAATTCAGAGTCGTTTTCCTCACTGGCCAATACCAGCAGATCTTCTATGTCTCCTAGACTGTTTTCTAGACTGTCAATCGTTTTCACTACAGCCTCGAGCGCGGAACGCTCTTTGCCTAGTGCTTGTGCATAGTCAGGTTTATCCCAAACTGCTGACTCTCCGAGCTCCATCTCAACCTCGGTTAGCCTTTCTCGCTTGGTGTCATAGTCAAAGATACCCCCTAAGCGTCTCAGTCCGAGCGCGTAGATCGCGTAGCTGCGTTAAAGGGGCGTTTATTTCCAACATGTTGAGAATCCAAAATTTCAAAAGATTGCGGTGGTCGATCCATTCATTTTACTTGAAATCTACTGCAGTTACGAACGCGAGCAGCAGGGATTAGCATGCTAAACTCAACCTTCTAGGTTTCACATAGACAAGATTAAAAATGCCAGCCGATAGCAATAATTACCGTGCGGACACCTGCTCGCCTACAACCCTCGTCGTTGCGAACGCGAAATTATCGTGGTTAGAGAATGGACTGCCCTATTCTGAGGATTTTCAAGACACCTATCATTCGACCGAGGGTGCGCAAGCGGAAAGCCGCTATCTCTTCTTAGAAGGTAATCAGCTCGCTCAGAGGTGGCAGTCCGCCTATCGTTCTCCTCATCACGCTGGCGGCTGCTTTGTCATTGCAGAGCTCGGTTTTGGCTGCGGACTCAATTTCCTCGAAACACTGCAACTCTGGAAAGCCACACAAAAGCGTCCTAGCCGACTGCACTACCTTGCTTTCGAAAAGCATCCACTAATGCAGGCAGATCTTGCTCGTGCACTGAAACAGTGGCCAGAATTAGCGCCGGCTGCAGCCGAACTGCTCGCGCAATACCCCGACCACAGCGCCGGTTGCCACCGACTTTTCTTCGGCAAAGAGGTAATACTCGACCTTCACTATGGCGACGCTGTTGAGCGTCTCAACTCAATGATGAGGAGCCAAACGACTGCTGTCGATGCTTGGTATCTAGATGGATTTAGTCCGTCGCTAAATCCCAGCCTCTGGGACCTTACGCTAACCCGCGCCATTGCTTCGCACAGTAAGAACGGCACAACCGCGACAAGCTATAGCGTTGCAGGGAGCGCGCGACGCGCGCTTATCGATGCCGGCTTCAGCGTAACCAAGCGCTCAGGCTTTGGGAAAAAGAGGCACAGTCTTTACGCCATCATGGCAAATGAAACCGAGTCATTCCAGTCAACAAATGAAGAAGAGCAACAAAACAATCAATCGCAGACTGCACAGCCGCAAAATAATCCTCGCTCAAGCCATCAAAAAAACAGCGACCAAGACGTGCTTGTTATCGGCGCTGGCCTTGCGGGTTGCAGTACCGCACTAGCACTCGCGCGCCGCGGGCATAAGGTGAAAATAATTGATTCGGCGCCACAAGCGATGTGCGGCGCCTCAGGAATTCCCCAATTAGCTCTCCGCCCCAGACTTTTCCGCTCGGCAGACAGTAATGCGAGCTTTTTCCTTACTTCGTATCACACCGCGCGCCGTCTGTACGCGACAATTGACGAGCTCACGGCATCTTCTGAAACCGCCGCTTGGCACCCAACAGGCGTAGTACAATTGTCGGGGGCACTGAATAGAAAAAAGGCTCTGAGCCAGGAAGCGGTAGCCTCGATTTATGACCCTCGTGTCGTTCAGGGCGTGAGCAAAAATGTTGCTTCCTCACTTGCGGGGCTTCCAGTATTAGAGGGGGGGTGGCATTTCGAAGGGGCTGGCTGGCTCGATCCTCGGGCCTTTGTTGACAAACTCTTTGCGCTGGAGACACGAATTTCGTCCCAGTTCGATACCACTATAGTGGCCTTGACCCAGACCGCACATGGCACCGCCAGCTGCCGATGGGTAGCGATCGATTCGAGGGGAAATAAACTCACGGCGAAGACCGTTGTTCTTTGTAACTCCCATGCCATCGACTCCCTACTGCCGAATCTCGGCATTCGACTGCAAGCCGCGCGCGGACAGGTAAGCCTACTTAAAGCAGATGCCAACACAGCAGCGCTGCGCTGCGTAGTCAATGGCGAGCGCAGCCTATTTCCTTCGTTAACCGACTATCACGTGGTTGCCGCAAGCTATCGATCAGATCCTCACTCGCTTACGACACTTGAGCGATCTGCGGTTGATGATGAGGAGAATCTAGCTGGAATAGCGGAGATGATTAAGCCTCTGCTTGTCAATCGCGAAAATGGCGACGAGATTGCAAAGGGGGCTGCGGCATATCCGACAAGGGAGAATTCAGAGAACGTGCAGAAATCGAGACAGCCACTGGTCGCAATTCGCAGTGCAGGCGAAGACTTCCTCCCCGTTGTCGGGAGCGCGCCTGCGGTGGAAAGCCTCATCGCAAGCCTGTCTTCCTTACGCAGAAATGCGAGAGCTGGCGTGCCTGCCAAACTGGCTTCTCAGGAGGGTCTCTTTGTGAATGTTGGCCATGGTTCGAACGGCGTTGCGACATGTCCACTGAGTGCAGAGCACCTCGCCAGCCTCATCTGTGGAGAACCACCACCTTTGACCGCAGCAGAAGCCGAGTTGATTAGCCCCGCACGCTTTATCATCCGCGATATCAAAAAACAGGTTCGCTAACGCGAGAAAAAAGCGTTAACCACCTTTGCGAGTGCGCATGCATCTTCAGAACCTGCGAGTTCTCGGATAGAGTGCATACCAAAGGTAGGTACACCAACGTCTACGGTCTCGATTCCCAATGAGGCCGAGGTGATTGGTCCGATGGTACTGCCACATGCCATGTCCGCGCGCATTGCAAACAGCTGAGGTGTAACGCCCACTCTGGCGCATAGAGACTTGAACAATGCCACAGAGTGAGAGTTGCTAGCATAGCGCTGATTAGCATTAATCTTAATTACCGGCCCTTTGTTTAGTAACGGACCGTGCTTATCATCGTGCCGATCGATGAAATTCGGGTGAATGCCATGCGCATTGTCGATCGAGAGCATCGCCGATTGACTGATTAGGCGGTCGAAACCGTCAGCTTGCGCTTCGGACGAACTGAGTAGCCTTTCAATCACAGAACGAAGCAGTGGCCCCTGAGCGCCCGACGTCGAGACACTACCCACTTCTTCGTGATCATTGCACACCACGACAGACGTATGCGTCTCAGGCGCATCACAGAGAGCTTCACAGGCGAGAAAGCAACTCAATAAATTATCCAATCGCGCAGAGGCTAAAAACTCATCCTTTAGCCCCAAAAACTCGGCAGGCTGTGTGTCATAAAACATCAATTCATGCGATAGCACTTCTGCTGCGGTCTCGCTCTCAGGTAGCGCCTGAATTTGATCGAGAAGAAAAGCCTCGAGGGAGAAATCCTCGTCGCCAGAGAATTGTGTAATCAGTGGTGCCATTTCAGTCTGAGGGTTGATTTTTCTCCCCTCGTTGGCAGTGCGATCAAGATGAATCGCAAGGCTCGGGATAAATGCTACGGGCCTATGCAAATCGAGCAGCGTCGACTGCAAGCTTCCGTTCGCGGTAAGATAATCCACCCGCCCAGCAAGTGATAAATCACGGTCAAACCAAGGATTTAATAATGCGCCGCCGTAAACTTCGACTCCAAGCTGAACATACCCTTGCTTTTTAACCACGGGAACAGGTTTTACTTTGAGACAGGGGCTATCGGTGTGTGCGCCCGCGACTCTGATCCCATTTTCAACCAATGGCTCGGTACCGTAAATAAACGCCACGATCGCCGATTCATTTCGCACGACGAAGTAACGACCGCCGGGTTGCAGATGCCAGCTATCGCCGTCGACAACTTGGCTGAAGCCAGCTTCTTTTAGTCTCTTACTAAGACATGCTACCGCGTGAAAAGGGGTCGGACTTGAATCGAGGAACTCGAGCAAACGTGCATTAAAATCGGCGATCATGGGAATCCACAAACACAAGTAAACTAGGGCCTAAGCTAAGCGCGCCAAAGAAGGCGCACTTAGCGGTAAAACGATACGCTAGCGTATTTCGAGCAGCTCTACTTCAAATATCAACGCAGAGTTTGGCGGAATCGCTGGCGTAGGCGACTGCTCGCCGTAGGCTAGATTTGGTGGTAAAAACAAACGCCATTTATCACCTACACTCATCAGCTGTAGCGCCTCGGTCCAACCGCTAATCACTTGGTTAAGTCCAAACTCAGCGGGTTCGCCACGGTCAACCGAACTGTCAAATACGGTCCCATCAATGAGAGTGCCATGATAGTGAGCGAGCACGGCGTCATTTGCCGTTGGCGACCCGCCATCGGCTGGGCCACTTGTAATCACCTCATACTGCAAACCCGACGCGGTGCTAACCACCCCCTCTCTGGCACCGTTAGACTCGAGGAAGGCCTGCGTAGAGGCGAGATTAGCTTCCATTTCCGCCTGCGCAGCCGCTGTCATACGCTCTTGGAAAAGCTGAATCGCGGCGAACAACTCCTCATTGCTTAACTGGATAGTATCGCCGGCTGCGTCACGCATACCCGCCACGAAACTATTCATGTCGATACCGGCAATGATGCCCTGTGCAACAAGGTTCTGGCCGATATTCACACCGATAGAATAGCCGATGCGATTATCTTCATCGGTGAGATCGATTGCTTCCTGCGCAGAAGCCTGACTCATTAGAAGAAAAGAGAGGCTCGCGACCGCTGACAACGATGATGCGGCACGCGCGACGCTCGTTGTTAACGAATGGGACAGTGAGGTGATCGAGTGATTCGACATGTGTATTCCTTCTTGAAAGTTAAAAACGCCGCAGTGCCATTAAATTCCCAGCAGGGGTCTCCGACCGCCAACCGATTTAGAGCGAGTCTGCCAGCAGAGAAATAGTGTCTACCGTGACATCAGCAGTTGAGACGCAGTCTAGCGAGGAAATCTACCAATTGCCAGCCACAGAGGACGGTTCCAGTTCAACGATGCTACACTCGATGTAAGTGGCTTTACATTGTTCGTTCAAGAGAGCAACCTCCTCTTCTGAACTGATTAATACTTTGATACGCGCCGTTGCGAAGCCATTGGAATGTTATTAAGAGATCTATCAGATGCCTACAAGCAGTCTAGGTGAACCGATCAAAAAGCAGCTCTTGCATGGACTTGCTGGCTTAGCCTCGAAAGCGTTTACGTTTGCGTTAATGCTTTCTGCATGTTCAAGCCCCTACACCGTATCGATAAACAACACCGCAGTATTCGATCCTCAAGACCGCTTGTACACCGGCGAGGTACGCAGCGCAGACCTGCAGGGCTGCATCAATTTCGCGCTGCGGCAGCAAAAAATTGAAAGCGAAGATCAACTGCAGGTTCTCGCCTGCGCAAATTCCGAGGTAACCGATTTAGCGAATATCTCGCGTCTTCAAAATTTGCGATTTATTGATCTGGGGAAAAATCGAATTAGTAATCTCACCCCGTTGGAGCGTCTTGACAGACTGAGCGGACTAAATCTAAGCGACAATCTTATCGAAGATATTTCGCCACTGCTTAGGATTCAAACGCTGAGATCGTTGAACCTTGCCGGCAATAACTCGATCCCGTGCAGAGACGTGGCGGAGTTAACCAGGCGGATGGGCGCTAATTTTACCGCGCCTAACGCCTGCAAACCCTAACCTCAAGAAAGTTTACACGGGCGCGCCCGAGTGAAATCGGAATTGCGAATCCTCGCTTTCCACTAGCAGCGCTTCGGTCGCAAGAAACGTCTGAAGCCTTTCTTCGACATCAACTCCCGCGGCTGGCGCATAGGCTGAAGCAAGCTCCAAATAATCTTCATAGTGTCGCGCTTCAGACTTAAGCAAACTTCGATAAAATTTCGCTAATTCGTCATCCAGATGCGGTGCTAACGCTGCGAAGCGTTCGCAAGAGCGGGCTTCAATAATTGCACCTATAAGCAGCGTATCGACGAGTTGCACCTCGCCCTTCGATTCGGACAGCGCCCTAAGACTCGCTGCATACCTTGACGCGGATACTCCTTCGTAACGCACGCCTCTTGCCTGCATGAGCTCAACGACTTGTTGAAAATGCAAAAGCTCTTCTCGTGCTAACTGCGACATTTTCTTCAATAGCTCAGGCCTATCAGTGTACTTATACATTAAGTTCATTGCTGTAGACGCAGCTTTTTTCTCACAGTTGGCATGATCAACAAGAAGCAGTGACTGATTTTTACTGGCAGCTTCGATCCATGCATCGGGTGTCCTGCAGTGCAAGAAACTTTGTATTGGCGTCAATAAGTCGGCGAGCGAGTCATTCATCAAACGGAGCCTCTTGAGAATCAGCAGCATTAGGCAGAGCAGTAGTAATAGACACATCGTCCTCATCAATGCCTAAGGCCTTATCAAGCACATGCGTTTTATGCTTTTTAGCTGTTTTTGCTCCTAATTCGCGAAGTTTTTCGGCTCTGGAAATGAGATTCCCTCGACCGCTTGTTAGCTTATTATGCGCCTTGTCATAAGTCGCATTTGCCGCTTCCAACCTTTTACCTAACTCTTCAATATCTTCGCTAAAGGCGACAAATTTATCGTAAAGCCGACCTGCTGCTTCAGCAATTTGCTTGGCATTTTGATTCTGCTGCGCCAAACGCCACAAATTTTGCACGGTCTTGAGCGTTGTCAAAAGCGTAGTTGGACCAACGAAAATCACGTTCTTCTCGAACGCTTCATGGTTAAGATCGGGAGCTTCTTGTATCGCGACCGAGTAGGCGGATTCGATAGGCATAAACAAGAAAACATAGTCTAGCGAGTTAACACCAATAAGATTCTGATAGTTTTTTGCCGCTAAGCCACGAACGTGACCACGAATGGACTGGATGTGTTGTTTTAGATAGCCTTCTTTCGATTCTGGGTCTTCGGCGCTAGTAAAGCCCTCCCATGCTTTAAGGGAGACCTTCGAGTCAATAATTATATCCCTCGACTCAGGAAGATGGACAACGACATCAGGCTGCAGGCGGCTACCGTCCTCAGCGTTCAAACTAACTTGTACCTCATATTCGACACCCTTAGTGAGTCCGGAACGCTCGAGAATACTCGTGAGAATTAGCTCTCCCCAGTTGCCCTGCGACTTGTTGTCGCCCTTGAGCGCTTGCACAAGGTTTGCCGCCTCTACACCCAGCTTATCGTTGAGTTCATAAAGCTTTTTGATCTCAGCGCCGAGTGTATGCCTCTCTCTAGCTTCATTGCTGTAAGTCTCTTCGACTCGCTTCTCAAACGTTCTGATTCTATCCTGCAGGGGATTAAGCAGAGCTGAAAGGCTTTGCTGATTTTTCTCTTCGAAGCGCTTGCTTTTGTCGTCGAATATTTCATTCGCAAGGTTTTTAAACTGCAGACTTAACTCTTCTTTAGACTCTTTGAGAAGCGCGAGCTTCTCTTCAAACTGTGACTTTTCGAGTTCAAGGGTTTTCTCTAAGACAAGATTGGTTTCTCTTTGTCTCTGCAGCTTTGTCGCTAACCAAATTACAGCGATTACTAAACAGGCTGTCGCGCCCAGAGAGATAAGCAGAAAAAGTGTTTCCATGAGTTAAGACCAGGGACTAGATTAGGTTCTCATTAATCTCTTGGAGAAGCTCTGTGGTCAGGCGACTCTGAGAGGATTGTTCCTCTGCTAAGTTCTCAATAACGACATCGATCGTATCGCTAGTATCGAGAAGCCTGACTGCAAATTCTTGCAGCAGCGCAGCATCCTGCCCACGACCTCTGCCTAGCAGACGCCCCAAAAAGCCTGGTTCGTCTGTGTCGTCTTTGACACCTGCGAACTTAACGCTGATCACCGACTGGTCGCGATTAGCGTCTACGATTTCGATTTCTGCGCGCTCAATTGCCTGCCGCACCTGCACCCAAGCACGGCCGTAATTGATGCGGAGCGCTAACTTTTCATTCTCAGTCCCTATATCGATGAGATTCGCTTTGCGTGCCGATTCAATACTGCCGGCCAGCAGACTCGAAGACGATGCCTGATAAACATCATTGCGGTCCGCCAAATACTGCGAAAGGGCATCAAGAATTTGTCTCTCTCTGTCCACGGAGTCCGATTTTTCAGGCCAGTTGAGCACCAAAGGGATTGGATCGGTGCGCAAATCCGACATATGAATAACATAGATTTCGGCATAGCCCGAATGTAATCCGGGCTCGATACTGATTCTGTATTTGTGTCTTAAAAGAGGCTCCGAATTTACCTCAACCCACGCCGTTTCGGCGATCCCGCTACTCGGATTTTCATAGTCCAGAACGACATTTAGACGTGACCAAAAATCACGTACCAAAGGCCATACCTGAGCGGGTGTCGCATCGAGGAGTATCCAGCGGCTATCGCCCAAATTCTGGATGATGACCCCCTCCCGCCGCCTCGTCTCGATTGGCTTCGGCATTGGCACATCGTCGAACGGTTCGGCGTTCGCTGCTACTTCGACGACCTGTGGGATAACGTAGAGCTGATCGATAGTATAGCTGTCGAGATCGCTTGGGACGTCCATCTGCGGCAAAATGGGTGCATCTCTATAGTCGCCTACGCGATCGCGTATCAGACCGTCTTCGCCGGTTAAGCCTATTTTATCCAAACCAGGAATACTGCAAGCGCTAACGCTTAAAAAAAGTGCAATAGAGGCCAGTCGGAGCGAGTGATGAAATTTATAATGCATTGCCTATTCCCAGCGGAGTCTTTTATTTAATATGCGATTCTTTCACCGCAATCACGAGACGAATAACTCTTTTGACTATCCTACGTTGATACCAGCATTTAACAATGCATCGAGTACTTTGACGTGAAATTTTTCGTCGAGTTCCACGAGAGGCAAACGGATACCCCTATTAATTCGGCCCATTTGCCAAAGCGCCCACTTTACAGGGACTGGATTGGCTTCGATAAACAGCTCTCGGTGTAGCAGTTTTAATGCGCTGTCTACGTCGCGAGCGTTCTCTGCGTCACCTGCTAACGCGAGCTCACACACTCGTGCCATTTCAGAGGGGGCAACATTCGCTGTCACAGAGATAGCGCCTTTCGCACCGGCTAGAATGAGTTCGCAATTCAACGCATCTTCGCCGCAATAGATCGCTAGCCGATCTCCGCAACGGTCAATTAATGCAAGGCCACGATCTCTATCACCTGTCGCATCTTTTATCCCAACGATATTGGGAATATCCGCGAGCGCATCCACTGTCTCGAGGGACAAATCACACATCGTTCGCCCGGGGACGTTGTAGAGTATTTGCGGAATGTCTACGCCTTCAGCTATTCGCTTAAAGTGCTCATAGAGCCCTCTTTGTGAGGGTTTCGTATAGTAAGGTGTAACTAAAAGGCAGGCATCTGCGCCCCGCTCTTTCGCCTCGGCGGTAAATAAAAGAGCCTCCGCGGTATTGTTAGAACCGGTACCTGCGATAACGGGAATTCTACCCGCAACAGTTTTGACACAATGCGCGATAAGGTCGATGTGTTCATGCGAGCTCAGCGTCGCCGACTCGCCTGTTGTGCCAACAACAACGATGCCATGAGTACCACATTGTATATGCCATTCGACCAATTTATCGAACGCGGGAAAATCAATACTCCCCCCCTCCGTCATGGGCGTAACTATCGCCACCAGACTGCCGCTAGCTGTCCACTTTACGTTTTTACTCACTTCTGACATTACTCGTTTTCCTTAGACTGCCGATGCGGCTGCACTGCACTTTAGGTGTCGTTGCTCTGCGTCGGATTCTCGTGCGTCGTTAGCCCTCTGTCTCAGGCGTGTTTGGGGTGAACTCCGACTCCGCCGCTACTTTGCTAGGCCACGAGTTGATGACAGCCTTCACTAGCGTCGCCAAAGGGATTGCGAAGAATACACCTGCCAGCCCCCAGATGCCTCCAAATATCAAGACCGACGAAATAATGGCCACAGGATGAAGATTCACCGCTTCAGAAAAAATAATTGGCACCAAGACGTTACCGTCTATCAATTGCAAAATGCCATACGCAATGATTGCAGTGTAGAACTCGCCACCAATACCCCATTGGACGAACGCTACCGCAGCGACTGGAACGGTCACCGCCGTGGCACCAATATAGGGCACGATCACTGAGAGACCAACGAGCACCGAAAGCAGCAACGCATAATTAAGCCCCAAGACTTCGAACAACAAAAAACTTGCAAGGCCGACAATGATAATCTCAAGCCCTTTACCTCGCACGTAATTCGATATCTGTTGGTCCATTTCATGCCAAATCTTACTCATCAAAGGGCGGTTGCGAGGAAGAAAATTACCCGCCCAATCTATAAGTTGACCTTTATCTTTCATCACGAAGAACACGAGAATCGGAACCAATATGAGAAAAATAACCAAATCTATAATGCCGGGAATACTCGCGAGCGAATACTCCAGAATGACCTGTCCATACCCTCCTAACTCACCCCGCACGCCTAAGATGAACTCCTGTATCTGCGACTCTGAAAACAGACTGGGGTAGCGATCAGGTAATAACATAAGCGAGGCTTGCCATTGACTAAGCAAATTTGGCAACTCACCAATCAAACGTCTCAGTTGATTCCATGCCTGCGGGAGGAGAATGAAAAGCAGCACTAAGAATGCGCCGATGAACAAGACGTAAACCAGAAAAAACGCGAGGCGATTCGAAAAGCCGTATTTCAGAAAGGTGTTAACCAGCCCTTGCATTAGGTAGGCGACGATAATCGCCGTCAACAAAGGCGCCAAGATTCCGCCCAGCGTGAGCAGAACCATCAAACCAGCCGTAAGCAATAACAGCAAAATGATCGATTCTTCGTCGTGGAAGTAGCGATCGTAGAAGTCATGAACAAGCTTTTTCATCGTTAGCCCTCCAATGGGGCAGAGGCTAGGCCTTGCGAATCCAGTAGAAATACGCGGCAGAGTCTTTCTTAAACGCTAGGATCTCGTTGTTACTCTGCGAGGCGAACAGCTTGAAGTCTTTTTCTGAGGACGGATCGGTCGCTGTTACCTTGAGCACCTGCGAAGAATCCATCGAATTCAACGCGAGTTTGGCCTTAAGTAAAGGCATCGGGCACTGCAAACCACTAAGGTCTAGCTGAATGTCGCTTTTGGGTTCCATGTCTTTATTTTATCAAGCATTAGCTAGTAATGCCTATGATCTAAGGCTTTAATTTCGGTAGTATTTCAGTAATATGATCAGGTAGCTGTCAATTACCACTGCCGCAAGGAGAAACAAGCTAACAGCCATGAGCCACTCGACTCACCATAATCGCCTCCCTGTTGCATTGAGACGCTGCTTTACTCGACGACTCGCTCGCCAGCCTGCCTGCCAATTACAGCCGTCGCGCCCGGTTTGTGGTCTCGTGAGCACGGCCGTGCTCACTTTATTCTTGCAGATAGCCTCTGCGCAGAATGCGCTTCCCTCTCTTGGGGACCGAATCTCTGGCACAGTATCGCTCGAGCAAGAATTTGCTATCGGCCAGCAATTCTTAGCAAGCGTCCGCCGCGGAGCTCCCACTATCTCAGATCCACTGCTAAACAACTATCTCGAAAATGTTACCTACAAACTCGCCTCGAGAAGCCAGCTTCAGGACCACCGCCTTTCGTTTGTCATTATAGACAGCGAAGAGCTCAATGCATTCGCGGCGCCGGGCGGGATCATTGGAGTAAATACAGGATTATTTTTAAACGCACACACTGAAGCCGAGTTCGCCTCTGTCATGGCACACGAAATCTCTCATGTAAGCCAAAGACACTTTGCCCGGGGTATCGATGAGGCTCAGGCTGGGCGCGTGCCGCAAATGGCCAGCCTGCTTGCTAGTGTGATAGTGATGGCAACTTCGGACGCGGGTCACGGTGCCGCTGCGCTTGCCGCCGCGCAGGGCCGTTCACTCGAGAATCAGCTGCGCTTTAGTCGCAGCAACGAAGCGGAGGCCGATCGAATCGGCCAAGATACGATGTTTAACGCAGGATTCGACCCAGAGGGCATGTCCTCACTCTTCGAACGCCTTATCGCCATAAATCGCTTTGGACGACGACCGCCAGAATTCCTCCTCTCACACCCCGTCACTGAATCACGGATTTCAGACGCCAGGAGCCGAGAGTTCCGCTATCCCGACCGCCTCTATCAGGAGGATCTCGAATATCAAATCGTCAGAGCGCGTGTTGTTGGCCATTACGCTGACGATAAAGACGCGTTAGTGAGCGAAATGCGCCGAGCGCTGACCAACAGCACGAGCGCCTTCACCCGCGATGCCAATCGCTATGGCTTGGCGGTGGCGCTCTACGAAGCGGGCAACTACGCAGGTGCAAGTGCAGCACTGTCACCCTTGCTGTCCAAAGAGCCCAATCGCATTAGCTATGTGGTTACTCAAGCAGAAATATTGACGAAACAGAATGAGCCCGGGCAAGCGCGTGAGTATTTAACGCGTCACCTGCAGATTAATCCGAATAATCACGCCCTAACTACAGCTTATGCAGAGGCATTAATTGCCGCGCGAAATTACAGTGAGGCGGCAGAGGTGTTGCAGCGCCATGCGGTTTTTCGTCCGGACGACCATCATCTGTGGGCCATGCTTGCGGAAACACAAGGTCAAGCCGGCAACATAAGCGAAGTGCATCAGGCTCGCGCAGAGTACTTTAGGTTGCTCGGAGACTTTCGCAATGCGCGTCAGCAACTGCAGTTTGCTCTCAGGATAGAAGTCGATCAGGGTGCGGGGGCCGCAGTAGAGGCCCGATTGCGAGAGCGCATCAATACTCTCGAAGATCAGCAGCGAGCACTTCAAGGTTAAGCTTTCCCTCTCACCTTAAGCGCGTTTGCAGCTGCGAAATCGAGCATGCGCTGTAGCGGCTTCATTGCTCGCTCCCCCACAGCCGCATCGACAAAGACCTCGTTGGTCAGCCCATCATTAGCCTCTTCAACTTGAAGCTCCTCGAGCGCAGCGAGCAAGGTTGGCAACGTGTTCATACCCATCCAAGGACAACTGGCGCAACTCCTACAGGTTGCTTCATTGCCCGCGGTAGGCGCGACAATAAACTCTTTCTCGGGCGAGAGCCGTTGTAATTTATGAAAAATCCCGCGGTCAGTCGCGACTATGAACTGTGAGTTTGGCAACGCTTGCGACGCTTTAATTATCTGCGTAGTGGAACCAATCACATCGGCAATCGCCAAGACCTCAGCGGGTGATTCTGGATGCGCAAGCACCGCCGCATCAGGATATAGCGCACGCATATCGCGAAGGCCACGCGCTTTAAATTCTTCGTGAACAATGCACGCTGAATCCCAGAGAAGCATGTCAGCACCTGTTGTGTCGCGAATGTAGCGTCCGAGATGGCGATCAGGCGCCCACAATATTTTTTCTCCGCGCTCCATTAAATGTTCGACAATATCCAACGCAACACTCGACGTAACCACCCAATCGGCGCGTGCCTTAACCGCGGCCGAAGTATTCGCATAAACAACTACTGTCCGATCTGGGTTAGCATCGCAAAATGCGGAAAATTCCAAAATTGGGCAGGCGATATCCAGCGAACACGTCGCTTCTAGCGTTGGCATAATGACGCGCTTGTCAGGACTCAGTATTTTTGCCGATTCGCCCATGAACCGAACGCCGGCTACGATCAATGTAGACGCGTCACAGTCGCGCCCGAAACGCGCCATTTCAAGGCTATCGCCGACGAAACCACCACTCTCCTCTGCTAGATCTTGCAGCACAGGATCGGTGTAATAGTGCGCAACCATTTTTGCACCGCTAGAAGCCAGCGCATCAAGAATACGGCGCTTATAATCGCTCGTCTCTGCGGCGCTAAGAGAGTCAATCTGAAACGCGTCGATCTTATCGAGGTAAGATTTTACAAGCTGTGTGTCTGCAGCAAGGCGCTCTGGTAGCGATGATGTAGTGGTTATTTCTTGCATGCTGCGCTCTCGTTCAGTTCTTAAGCCACTATCTTACCATGGCATTACTTATGCGGAGAAACGACAGCGAGAGGATGGCGCGATGGGCGCCAATAGAGAGATCACGGGAAAAATGGTGGGCCGTGTGCGACTCGAACGCACGACCAATTGGTTAAAAGCCAACTGCTCTACCGACTGAGCTAACGGCCCGTGAAGGGGCGACATAGTACTATCAAATCAAAAAAAGACAAGTCAGAATCGCCATTTTTTTCGAATATTTAACGATAACGGGTCGGATCTTCGGACTGCGCGTCGACGAAGCCTTTTATCCGCAACCTACAACTGTCGCAACGGCCGCAGGCACGCCCGTCTTCATCCGCCTGATAGCAAGAAACTGTCGCCGCGTAATCCACGCCGAGCCGCAACCCAACGTCGATAATTTCAGCTTTTGTGAGGTCAATTAGTGGCGTTCTGAGCGCAATACTTTTGCCCTCAACGCCAGCTTTCGTGGCAAGATCAATAAGAGATTGAAAAGCGTTAATATACTCGGGCCGACAATCTGGGTAGCCAGAATAATCTAGCGCGTTAACGCCAATAAAAATAGCTTCGGCTGAAACCACTTCGGCCCAGGCTAGTGCATAGCTCAAGAACACCGTATTACGGGCTGGCACATAGGTAACAGGAATCCCCTGTGTCTCCTGTTCGGGCACGGCGATACTGCGGTCAGTTAGCGCAGATCCGCCAATTGCGCCCATCTCTATTGGCAAGGTTTTATGGGCCAAGACGCCGGCCGCCTCTGCTAGCCGAGCCGCGGCGGCGAGCTCGCTAACAGAGCGCTGGCCATAGTCGAAACTCAATGCATAACAAGCATAGCCCTCGGCCTGGGCGATCGCTAGACAGGTCGCAGAATCGAGCCCGCCTGAAACTAGGACGATTGCCTTTTTCATAGTCTCGATTTCCTTGAGTCGATAGCTGGATCGGTAATTGAGTTCAGCATTAAACGCCCTTTTTGTCGCCCCAGATTTGCTTGTGTAATTGGAGCTGCATTCGAACCTTAAGCCTGTCTTCGAGAATCCACTGCGCTAATTGAGCGGGCACTAGCTCCTCATAGGAAGGGGAAAATAATACATCGTCCACACGCGATCCAAGGTCGTACATCTGCAGCTGGCCCTTCGACCATTCGTAATCGCTACGATCACAGATGACGAACTTGACTTGGTCTTTTCTTCGCAGCAAAGGGATATTTGCGAGCAAATTACGGTCACATTCGCCAGAGGCTGGGGTTTTTAGATCAAGCACGATTGAGACACGTTCATCGACCTCACCGATAGACATCGCGCCGCCTGTTTCAAGCGAAACGTGATATCCGGCATCGCAAAGCGCTTTCATGAGTTTAATCACTGAAGGTTGAGCGAGAGGCTCCCCCCCTGTCACTGTCACATACTCCGCTGAATGCTCAGCTACCTTTGCAAGAATTTCGTCCAGCGAGTGCTGCTTACCCCCTTCGAAAGCATACGCGGTGTCGCAATAAGTACAGCGCAAAGGACATCCTGTGAGCCTGATGAACACAGTAGGACGACCTACCGTCCTAGCCTCACCCTGCAGAGAGTGAAAGATTTCCGTCAGGCGTAAACTTTGATCAGTGCTCACAGCGAAAGCAGTCGTGTATCAGCAAGGTTAGCGACTCCTGTATTCGGAAAGCGGCGCTTGATGTCGTTAAGCATCTGCCTAGCGCGCTGGAGGTTCCCCATGCCTTGATACGCGAGGCCTAATCCGTACATGGCATCGGGAACTTTGTTCGAATCGGCATACTGCTCGAGAATTATTTCGTAGGCGCTACGTGCTTCTTCGAAACGCTCGAGATAGAGATAGGCTTGGCCTTTCCAATAGTGGGCATTGGTCACGAAGCGACCGTCGGGATACAGGCTTAAATACTGATCGAATTCGGCGATTGAGCGTTCGAAGTGGCTATTAATAACCGAATCGTAGGCCATCTGGTAGAGCTGTTGTTCACTGAGAGTCGCGGGCTGCAGCGTTGGACGTGATGTGCTCTCCGTAGCTGGCGCCTGAGTCTGTCCTGCCGTGCTGTTAGGTAAGGTTGGGACGGCGGTCGGTTGAGGTGAGCTCGGAGCCGACGATTCGAGATCACTCAGTCTTTGATCGACATCGGTATAACGATTGAGAGAATCTCTCTGAAGCTTTTTAATCTCAAAACCCTGCTCGTCGAGTTGTCCGCGCAGGGCTTGAATTTCGGCTTGAAGTTGCCGGTTCTGATCCAGGAGTAACGACATGGCGTCATTCGACGACTGAGCGCCTGCATTTTGCGCCATTGCAAGAGCACTGAGTAGCGCCACAGTCGCAGTAATAGCCAGGCGTAAGGCTCTGTCACCGAATGCTTGAGAGGTTTTGACAGTCTGTAATTGGCGTAATTTCATCGCTGCGCGAAGCTCCATAGAGAATGACTATACCGAATAGTTTAGGCGAGCCATTCGCAGAGGGCAACGCGCATGCAAGCGTTCTAACGCGCGACCACCTCGACTCGTCGATTGCGGTTATAGGCGTTCTCAGATTGACCAGTCATTGCAGGTCTCTCTTCTCCGTAGCTAACCACTTCGATCTGCGAGCGTGACGCTCCGTTAACGATAAGATAATTAAGGATACTGTTTGCTCTACGCTCGCCCAACGCCAAGTTGTACTCGCGCGTCCCGCGCTCGTCTGCGTGACCCTCGAGGCGCAGCCGCTTGCTCGGATTGGCAGCCAGATCGCGCGCATGATACATCAACGTTTCTCTGTCGACTGCGCGGAATTCAGCAATATCAAAGTCAAAATAAAAGACTGTTTGCCTTAGCGCATTCTCAGCTTGAATCTGCTCCGCACTCAGGCGGCCACTCGTCCCGGCGCCACTGGCCTGAGCAGCGGATGACGTCGACTCGCTAGACATGCTACCCATTGCTGATGAAGCATTAGCATCGCTCTCCGCATCGCTAGATGACTTGCACGCTGCAAGGCTCATCAAAGCCATCGCAACGAAAACTGAACGCATGAATTGTTTTGTATTCACCATTGTTATTATCCCTCTCAGGTTATACTCCGCAGCCTAAAAAGTTGCGTCTAGTCTTGGTAAATCGGCGGAATTTTAGAAAACTTGGATATATTTTCTCCTTATTCGAGAGCTTTCACCTCTCGCTGGAGTGACTAATTTAAGAATGGCGACCAAGCCGGTTCACGCACGTCTCCCCGCGACGAAGGCAACCGAAATTTGACGCGACCATCAATCGATACCGCATCGAGCACCCCGCGGCCGTTATATTTAGTCGCGTACATAATCATGCTGCCATTGGGGGCGACACTAGGTGACTCGTCAAATTTAGTCGAGGTGAGCGTGATAACCCTCAGGGTCTCCACATTCATTATAGAAATCTGGTATTCCGGACTTTGTCGTGTCTCCCGTCTTACGTGAACAAGGTTGACCCCATCGGGTAAGAACTGCCCTTTAGCGCAGTGGAAACAGTCGTAGGTTAGACGCTCCACATCGTAAGTGCTTGCACCTATTGCCATCTGATAAATCTGAGGCTGCCCCGTCCTATCCGACATGAATACCAAAGAACGCCCGTCTCGCGACCAAGCGGGCTCCGTGTCGATAGCAGGATGGTCAGTTATCCGGATCAGCTCATTGCTAATCAGGTCTTGTACGTAAATATCTGGACTACCGTCCTTAGACAGAACCATAGCCAGCTTTGTCCCATCCGGCGACCATACGGGTGAGCTGTTTATGTTCGGGTAATTAGTGATCTGGCGACGCTGCCCCGTCGCGATATTCTGCGTATAAATTCGCGGCAAATCAGTCTCAAATGACACATAGGCAATATCTTGCCCATTAGGTGACCAACTGGGTGACATAATCGGCTCACGAGATTCCAGCAAAACTTGCGCCCGACGGCCATCGTAATCGGCCTTTTCAAGACGAAAATACGACTCTTCCGGGCTCACGAATTCACTAACAACGTAGAGGATTTGCGTTGTAAACGCGCCTCGCGTCCCGGTCACAAGCTCGAACACAACATTGCTTATTTCATGGCCTATATCGCGCAGCTGCGCCGTAGTACCAGTGAGCACCTCTCCTGCGAGCTTAATCTCCCGATTTATATCGAAAAATTCGTACTGCACCTGTATCAACTCGCTCCCGGGTGCTCTCTGCACCTTGCCGACGAGGAGATAATCCTGCGCGAGGACACTCCAATCACGATAGTAAACTTCGCGCTCCTCGCGCGGCATAGCCAGCATATTCGAAGGCGAGAGGGCTCGGAACTCACCTACCTGCTGAAGATCGGCGGTAACGATGTCACCGATAGCTTCATCCAGCACCCCACTCCCCTCCCATGAGAAAGGCACAATCGCGATCGGAATTGGGTTATCTATTCCTTGGGTGATTTGAATACTGAGCTCGGCCTTAGCTGAAAAACTCAACAGTGCACTGATAACGAACAATAACGGAGTCGCGCGATTAAGTTTCATTAGTTAAGTAAGTCCTCTGGCTGGAAGATGAGTGACAGCGTACGGAAATTCTGATTGAAGACACGGATCGGCAATGCGGTTAATTCTGCGAACGGCGCAGCTCTGTAGACCGCATTTTCGGCCGATCTATCGAACGCCGGATCTCCACTTGACTGTGTGATTCTCACGTCAACGAGTTCGCCTGTCGGCAACATTTTAATCTGAATAACTGCGCGCATACCGTTTCGCGCACTCGGAGGCCTCGACCAATTATCGGTCACTAGCTGCTGGATTAGTCCGGTTGCGCTTTGAACAAGCTCGAACTCGCTGCTTGCCGCCTCGGCTGCCGCGGCATTTTGCGCCTCTTCGCGCTCTTTGCGCTGCTGCGCCTCGCGGTCTCGCTGGGCCTGTTCTTCGCGCTGCTTGGCCTGCCGCGCCTCTGCCTGCTCTCTGTCCCGCTCTGCTTGCGCTTTCTCCCGCTTAGCCAGCGTCTGCGCATCGGCACGCTGTTGGGCAATCCGCTGTTCTTCGCGCTTTTTCGCAGCCTCTTCCTGCCGCTTTTTTTCTGCGGCCTGCTCTTCTCTCTTTTTCTGCGCCGCCGCGTTAGCACGCTCCGTTTCTCTACGCTTTGCTTCAAGACGACGGTTTTCTTGAGCCCGCTGATTAGCGACCTGGGGGTTCTCCTCAATCAGTAGCGCCTTAATCACTGTTGGCTGAATGAGCTCCAAGGCTTGCGATTGACTGTTACTTTGAAGATAAACGAGTCCACCAAGAAGCAGAATATGAAGAGAAATGGCTACCACCACGGCGAGCGGATAGCCATTGAGAATCACCAGATTATTCACTCCGTCTGATTCGCCAAAGCCAAGCAATTCGCGCACTGAGGGCATTCTTTTTATCTCTCCCTAGACTCTACTGTGAGTCGAGTGGCTGGGTGATGAAATTGGGGTTAGCCACACCCGCCGCTTGCAAGGTTGTGAGGAGCTGAATCATCGCACCCCAATCGGCCGTCGTGTCTCCTTCCACTAGCACTTGTATTTCTGGATTCGCAGACACAATTTTGCCAACCTGCTCACCCACGCGTTCGAGGCTTGTCGCCTCTCGATCTTCACCAGTAGCGCCAATGCTTAGATAATATTCGCCTGCCGAGGTAATCGAAACAACAAGAGTTGCCTGGTTTTCATCGATGCTTAGCGGCTCATTGTTAGCTTGGGGTAATTCTACATCAATACCCTGATTGAGCAGCGGTGCGGTAACCATGAAGACAATGAGAAGCACGAGCATCACATCTATGTAAGGAACGACGTTGATATCTCCCATCGGCTTCCGTTTTTTACGAGCGATAATATCCATAATGCAGTCTCGACAGCCCCCCGCTATTCGCTATGAACTTGGCGGTGGAGGATGCTGGAAAACTCATCGGTGAACGTTATGTAGCTTCCCGTGATGGTGTCCACCGATGAAGAATAACGGTTGTAGGCGACAACAGCAGGGATTGCAGCAAACAGACCCATGGCCGTTGCGATCAGCGCCTCTGCAATTCCGGGCGCGACCACTTGCAGCGTCGCCTGTGTCTGACTCGCAAGACCAATAAACGAGTTCATAATCCCAATCACAGTACCAAATAAGCCGACGTAAGGTGAGACTGAGCCAACCGAGGCCAAAAAAGCGAGATGCCGTTCAAGCTTTTCCTCTTCTCGCGAAAACGCGACCCGCATCGCCCGCTGCGCGCCTTCCATTATCGCTTCCTTATCCACTGACGCCTGCTGCCGCAGCCGCATAAATTCTTTGAAACCCGCTCTAAAAATGTTCTCGATCCCCACAATCGGCACGTCATCACGCTGCATCTGAGTACCTTCTTTATAAAGCTGACTGAGATCCATGCCGCTCCAAAAACGTTCTTCAAAGCTCAGTACGCCTCTCGACGCTGCGGTGAGAACCATCGCTCTCTGGACAATCATTACCCAAGACAATATTGAGAGTACAAGCAAGGACAGCATCACCAGTTGCACTGGCAGCGTTGCCTCAAGTATTAGTTGAATTGGACTGATCTCTGTATTCACTTCTTCTTCTCCAGAATCTGATGAGCAGCGATGCTTTTAAAGATTAGCTTCGCTGTTAGGCTATGCGTAAGCCTAATTATCAGGCTGACGAGTAGGCTAACTATTGGACAGCCGCAAGCCGCCGCCTATCCGCTGCTTCACTCACTACTTTCGGCAGAAGGAGGAAATAGTTTTGCTCTTTTGGAAAGGATTGGGTCGAGTGTACGATTTAAAGATGACACTTTACTGAGACAGTCTAGCAATAGTATGCAACACTCGGACCAGACTGAGGCAACCAGAAGTCTAAAGCGTCTTAGTCGGTTCCGGATCGTCAAACAAGTCTGCATGCTCTTTCACGGGTTCTAAACCAAAATGACGATAGCCGTGCTGAGTGACCACGCGACCCCGAGGCGTACGCATAATAAATCCCTGCTGAATTAAGTAGGGCTCCAGGACATCTTCGATCGTGTCGCGCTCCTCGCTGATTGCCGCGGCCAAACTATCGACTCCTACCGGCCCGCCATCGAACTTTTCGATCATGGTCATAATTAGCCTACGATCCATATGATCGAAGCCATTGTTATCGATACTGAGCATATCGAGCGCGGCAGCCGCTTCGTCGGCGCCAATCGCCCCATCTGACTTGACTTGCGAGTAGTCTCGCACACGTCGAAGCAACCGATTCGCGATTCTGGGCGTGCCCCGCGAACGGCGCGCGATTTCAGATGCTCCTGATTGATCAATCTGAGTGCCGAGTATTTTCGAAGAGCGAGTAACAATGGTAGTGAGCTCTTCAAGCGAATAAAATTCGAGCCGCTGGATAATGCCGAAACGATCGCGCAGCGGCGACGTCAGCAACCCTGCCCGCGTTGTCGCGCCGACAAGGGTAAATGGCGGTAGCTCAAGCTTAATCGAACGAGCAGCGGGCCCCTCGCCAATCATGATGTCGAGTTGATAATCTTCCATCGCTGGATAGAGAATTTCCTCTATCGCTGGGCTCATACGATGGATTTCGTCGATGAACAGCACGTCTCCAGCCTCAAGATTAGTGAGCATTGCTGCCAAATCGCCCGCTTTCTCAAGCACCGGCCCCGAAGTCGCCTTGATATTGGCGTTAAGCTCATTGGCGATAATGTTTGCGAGCGTGGTTTTCCCTAAGCCCGGCGGGCCAAAGACTAGCGTGTGATCCAGAGGTTCGCCGCGACCGCGTGCGGCATGAATGAAAATCTCCATCTGCTGTTTGACTTCGCTCTGGCCAACATAGTCCTGAAGCGAGAGCGGGCGGATTGCGCGGTCATGCGGCTCTTCGGTGCGAGAACTGTCCGCAGAGATTAAACGATCTTCTATCATTGCACCTGAGTCCCCAAGATTTTCTTATTTACGCCATACTTTTCAATGCGAAGCGAATGAGCTCTTCGCTACTCGCAAGCTCTGGCCTGTCCTTCTGAACCGATGCAATTGCCCTCGCCGCTTGGGGGAGTTTGTATCCGAGGCTGACGAGCGCAGTTTCTGCCTCGCGCGCTGCCGAGGCCGCATTGGACGAGCTTGCCTTTGTCCCTGCGTTAGCATGCGAACCACCTGCGACCTCCCAGTCCTTAATCTTGTCGCGAAGTTCGATAACCAATCTCTCAGCCGTTTTTTTGCCGATACCTGGCATTGCAACGAGCGCGGCAATGTCGTTATTCAACACCAAGCCGACAAGGGCATCGGAATCGACGCTGGAAAGAATGCCAAGCGCCATCTTTGGGCCTACACCGTTAACTTTGATCAACGTCCTGAACAAGGCCTTATCTTTGACCCCGATGAAGCCGAAAAGCTGCTGTGCATCTTCACGTACCACAAAGTGCGTATGCAACGTCACCACTTCACCAATTTCAGGTAGCTTGAAAAGAGTGCTCATGGGCACCTGAACCTCATAGGCTATACCCCCAACCTCCACCTGAATATCGGTTGGTTCTTTTTCTATAAGGATCCCGCGAATGCGTCCTATCACTTAAAGCGTTTCCTGCTGAAGCGGTTAGCCCCCGACATTTTTATTAAACTTGCATGAGTATTCGCATGACAAATCGCGATGGCGAGTCCATCGCTCGCGTCTTCGGCGAGTGTATCATCGATCCCGAGTATCGCCTTCACCATATGTTGAACCTGCGCTTTGGTTGCTGAACCCGAACCAACGACGGCAAGCTTTACCATTCTCGCAGAATATTCGCTTACCTCGAGATCGTGGTGCAAGCAGCTTACCATCGCACTTCCTCGCGCCTGTCCAAGTTTGAGTGCTGAGGCAGCGTTCTTGCCCATGAAGACCTCTTCGACAGCCGCATACTGAGGTGAAAACTCCTCAATCACAGAGCAGATGCCGTCAAAAATCGTTTTAAGTCTCTCAGGTTGAGAGTCGGAAGATGTTTTTATGCGTCCGCATCCCACAAATTCGAGTCGATTGCCGACTGCATTCACGAGACCATAGCCGGTGACTCTTGAGCCGGGGTCAATTCCCAAAAAAATCGCCATCGTCTTGTTACCGTGGTTATAAATTGGGGCTATTGAAAACCGCTGAGCACCGGTGTCGCCGCTCAGAGCTGTGCGGCGATTTCATCCGAAATATTGCCGTTATGGTAGACATTCTGAACATCATCGAGGTCTTCCATATGGTCTATCAGCTTTAGCAATGATTCAGCACCGGAAAGATCGAGCTCCGCCTGAGTCGATGCCAGCATCGTCATTTCGGCATTAGCCCATTCGAGCCCCGCTGTTTTAAGCGCATCCTGCACTGCACCAAAGGTCTCAAGTGTCGTTAACACATCGACGCTTGAATCTTCATTCGTTGTAATGTCATGCGCGCCAGCTTCCAGCGCAATCTCCATGATCTGCTCTTCATCAGCGCCCGCTGGAAAGCTAATGATTCCCGTGCGCTCGAATAGATAAGCGACTGATCCGTTCGTTCCAAGGCTACCACCGTATTTACTAAAGCAATGCCTCACCTCGGCAACAGTGCGGTTTTTGTTGTCCGTCAGCGTTTCGACCAAGATAGCTACCCCACCCGGGCCGTAGCCTTCATAATCTAACTCTTCAAGGTTTTCGTTTTCGGCGGTGCCCGCTCCTCGAGCGATCGCACGATCGATAGTGTCACGGGTCATGTTTGCCGAAAGCGCTTTATCCATGATTGCGCGGAGGCGTGGATTGTCGGCGACGTTGCCTCCACCCGACTTTGCGGCAACTGTGAGCTCACGGATTATCTTGGTAAAGATCTTGCCTCGTTTAGCGTCCTGTCCAGCCTTACGATGCTTGATGTTCGCCCATTTACTATGACCCGCCATTCTTCACTCCTGTGTATCCCTATCCTCAGAGGTCGCCGCGCAGGCCCCCTCCATTATCACCTTATTCTTTCAATGCATTTGGCAATCAGATCACCGCGCACTCAACAAATCTGCTACTCAACGCCCTCTGGCTTAGGCTGCTCGCGCAGGCGAATATTGAGCTCGCGCAGCTGCTTGGTAGACACCTCACCTGGCGCTTCGGTCAGCGGACACGCCGCAGACTGAGTCTTAGGGAACGCTATAACGTCGCGAATCGACGTAGCACCTGTCATCAACATGATCAGTCGATCAAGACCAAACGCTATGCCGCCATGGGGAGGACACCCGTAACTGAGCGCGTCAAGCAGAAACCCGAACTTTTCCTGAGCCTCCTCCTCACCAATACCCAAGACCTCGAAGACGGATTGTTGCATCTCCGGCTTATTAATACGTATTGAGCCACCGCCCAATTCAGTGCCGTTAAGTACCATGTCATAGGCACGAGAGAGCGCAGTCGCTGGTGAATTCTTCAGCTCTTCAACAGAACAGGCTGGCGCAGTGAAGGGGTGATGAAGCGACGTGAGGTTTCCTTCGCTATTCGTTTCGAACATAGGAAAATCAACAACCCAAAGTGGCGCCCAGCAGTCTTTTACCTGACCCAAATCCTCGGCAACCTTAATCCGCAACGCGCCGATCGCCTCATTGACCACCTTAGCCTTATCTGCACCGAAGAAAATAATATCTCCCGTTTCGGCGCCTAGTTTTTGCAACAGAGCCTCAACAACCTCGTCAGGCATGAACTTCAGAATGGGCGACTGCAACCCTTCGAGCCCAGCAGCGCGGTCGTTTACCTTCACCCACGCAAGCCCCCTCGCGCCGTAAATAGAAACAAATTTCGTGTATTCATCAATCGACTTTCGGCTAATTTCAGCGCCACCTGGCACTCGAAGCGCAACTACGCGGCTGTCTACGTCGTTGGCCGGTCCGCTGAAAACTTTAAAATCAACGTCTTTCATGAGTTCAGCGATATCGACAAGTTCGAGATCAATGCGCAGATCCGGCTTGTCAGAGCCATATCGATTCATCGCCTCGGAGAACGGCATGCGCGGAAATTCACCGAGCTCGACACCAAGATGCTTCTTGAATACGCCGCTAATCATACCCTCCATCGTCGTCATTATTTGCTCTTCGTCCATGAAAGAGGTTTCGACATCAATCTGAGTGAACTCTGGCTGGCGGTCGGCGCGCAGGTCTTCGTCTCGGAAACATTTCGCAATCTGGTAATAGCGATCCATGCCCGCTGCCATAAGGATCTGTTTAAATAGCTGAGGCGACTGAGGCAGCGCAAAAAAACGACTTGGATGCGTTCGGCTTGGAACAAGATAGTCTCGCGCGCCTTCTGGAGTTGCTTTTGTCAAAAGAGGCGTTTCAACGTCTATAAAGCCATTATCGTCGAAGAAATTGCGGACAGTGTTCGTCACCTTGGATCGAAAGCGGAGACGCTCGGTCATTTCTGGGCGACGCAGGTCTACATAGCGATAGCGCAGACGAATATCTTCCCCCACGGCGGCATGCTCATCGAGTTGAAAGGGAGGTGTGGCAGCAGCATTGAGTATTTCTAACTGCTTTCCCAAGACCTCGATTGCACCTGTCCCGAGTCCGCTGTTAGAAGTACCCTCTGGGCGCGGACGAACAAGACCTGTTATTTTAACAACAAATTCGTTTCTGACCGTTTCCGCGAGAGCAAATGCCTCAACGGTGTCAGGATCGAAGACTACCTGAGCCAAGCCTTCGCGATCACGCACATCAAGGAAGATTACGCCACCGTGATCTCGACGACGGTGAACCCAACCGCAGAGTTCTACCTGTTGTCCTACGAATGTTTCGTTTAGCTCACCGCAATAGTTGCTGCGCATAACTTTTCCCTGAATTAGTCTTATTGTGTCGCCAAGGGGCCCTCGAAGACCACTGGCATAATGCTTGTTTAACTGTCTAGACGCCTATTGTCGCTCTAATCGCTAACAACTTAGCTGGCGGCCTTCGGCGACGAAGTCGCTGACCCTGCCTCTGTGCCTGATCCAGAACTAGAATCCGCGAGTTGCTTCTTCTTGCCGGTTTTAAAGTCGGTCTCATACCATCCCCCGCCCTTCAACCTAAAACTCGCAGCGGAAACCATTTTACTGAGGGTCTCCTTACCGCACGATGGGCATTGCTTAAGAGGCTCATCGCTCATTCGCTGGAGTGCCTCTAACGTCTGTTCGCAGCTTTCGCAGCGATATTCATAAATAGGCATTTAAATAATTCCTGCTTACTCTAAAACCCGAATGGCTCGCCGCAGCTGTGTATAGCACCTAAAGCCGCTGGCGATTAACCGCTAATTATAACCTAGTTCGGAATTTAGCATCACCCTCGATTCGCCTCGTTCAACAATCCTTTTAACCAATTCAACTTGATTATCTTGGTCTCACACAACCGAAGGTAACTGACGATAGAGGGTTACCGAATTACTCGTTTGCAACGCAGTGACTTGCACCAATGAAGAAACTATCCGTTTCGACCAACTTATACCGAAAAATAGGGGTGCAAACGCTTGCGGGCATAAGTTGAATGTTTTATAAAGAGCGCGTTGAGTGTTGTTACTAGTATTTAAAAGCAATTACTCAAGAGAAAAAACAACCTCTATTAACTGACTATACAGAAGAGAGTGGGCATGGCTGTTAAGAAATCTCCTAAAAAAGCTGCTGCTAAAGCTAAAGCGGCGCCTGTCGCGCGCAAGGCTCCAGCAATCCAAAAGAAATACACAAAGACTGAAATACTCAACGAAATTGCAAGCAATACGGCATTAAGCAAGAAAGATGTTGCTGCTGTAATCGAAGAATTGACAGTCCTGATCGAGCGTCATGTTAAGAAGCGCGCAGTCGGCGAGTTCACTCTCCCAGGCCTTCTGAAAATCAAATCTGTGGTTCGTCCTGCTCGCCCTGCGCGCAAGAATGTTCCCAACCCCTTCAAGCCTGGCGAATTAATGGATATCCCTAAGAAGCCTGCGACAACACGCGTTAAAGTGCTTCCTCTTAAGAAGCTCAAAGACTTCGCGGTCTAGTGATTCGCGTAGCGCCGTCGCCGGTGTAATATCATCGACGCAGAGACGGCGAGTCAATCGCAAAAAAAGGCAGCCCACGGGCTGCCTTTTTACTTTATGATTCCCTTTAAGCATTATCACAAAATTTACAAGGAACACCCTTCAATGCGCGCTAGCCAATACCTCCTTGCGACCGTCAAAGAGACCCCTTCGGACGCCGAAACTGCCAGTCATCAACTTATGATTCGGGCAGGACTTATCCGTAAACTGGCAACCGGACTCTACACATGGCTGCCTTTGGGCCTAAGAGTGCTGCGCAAAGTCACCGACATCGTTCGAGATGAGATGGACAAAGCAGGCGCGATGGAAGTGTCTATGCCTGTTGTCCAACCCGCTGAGCTTTGGCTCGAAACTGGACGTTGGCAGACAATGGGTCCCGAACTGCTTCGTTTTACAGACCGGCACGAGCGCGATTTCTGCCTTGGACCGACGCACGAGGAGGTGATAACCGATTTAGTGCGCAACGAAATAAATAGCTACCGTCAACTGCCTGCTAATCTTTATCAAATACAGACCAAGTTCCGCGATGAACGTCGCCCGCGATTTGGTGTTATGCGGGCACGTGAATTCACGATGAAAGACGCCTACTCTTTCCATATGGATCAGGCCTCTCTCGATCAGACCTACCAACAGATGCACGCAACTTACAGCGCCATATTCTCGCGACTCGGGCTAGATTTTAGGCCTGTTGCAGCTGACTCAGGCAATATCGGCGGCAATACCTCGCATGAGTTTCACGTGCTTGCTGATTCGGGCGAAGATGAAATAGTCTTCAACAGCGATGGCAGCTATGCGGCTAACATGGAGATGGCAACCGGCGGGCTTCCCCCGTTGCCGCAAGACTCTACGCTCCGGGCACGGCAGGAAGTTGAAACCGCTGAGGCGCACACGATTGAAGAGCTCTCTGCCTTCCTTTCGGTCGATGCGAAAAGCTGCGTCAAAACGCTCGTTGTACTGGGCTGCGACTCCGAGGGAGAGAAGAACGGTGAGCTAGTAGCACTTTTTCTGCGCGGCGATCAGACATTGAATGAGACCAAAGCCGCCAAACTCACTCGCGTCTTAAGCCCGCTCGAATTCGCTGATGATGAACTTATCCAAAAAGCGCTTGGATGCAAGCCTGGCGCGCTGGGACCAAGTACAAAATTCGCTTATAGCTATGCAGATCATAGCGTAACCGACCTTAAAAACTTTGTTTGTGGGGCCAATAAAGATGACACCCACGTGGTAGATGCCAACTGGGACGACACTATACACTTTGATGAAGTTGCAGATATCCGCTGTGTGCAGGAAGGTGACATCAGCCCCGACGGCAAGGGGACTCTCGCAATCAAGCGCGGCATCGAGGTCGGCCATATTTTCCAACTTGGTGACAAATACAGCGCAGCGCTCAAAGCAACTGCACTAGATGAAAACGGCAAAAGCGTGGTTATGTCGATGGGTTGTTACGGCATTGGAGTCACCAGAGTCGTCGCCGCCTGCATCGAACAAAATCATGACCAACACGGCATCATTTGGCCAGAAAATATCGCTCCGTTTCAGCTCGTTATCGTCCAGGTTGACGCACACAAGTCCGAACTCGTCTGCACAGTGTCCGAGGATATCTATCAACTAGCCCAGAGACTCGGCATTGAAGTGTTGCTTGATGACAGAGACAAAAAAACAAGCCCAGGCGTCAAGTTCGCGGATTCTGAACTTATCGGCATTCCCCATCGACTCGTTATTTCTCCGCGCTCACTCGCCGATGGTGTCATCGAATACAAGCGCCGCGGCGAAGGCGATAAACAGCTACTAGCGACAGAAACGATTCACGCATTTATAACAACTCTAGCTTCGGGAGTAGACTCTTGAATACACCCTATGTACTTGTTCTCTTCTATAGTCGCTATGGCGCAACGGAGAAAATGGCGCAGACAATTGCTCGAGGAGTAGAGCAGATCGAGAGTAACGGCCAGCGAGTTGAAGCTCGTCTGCGGACAGTGCCTTCGGTCTCGCCCAATACCGAGGCGAGTGAGCCGAAAGTACCCGAAACCGGCGCAGTCTACTGCTCGGAGGAAGATTTGCGCCACTGCGCTGGACTCATTATGGGCAGCCCTACCCGGTTTGGTAATATGGCAGCCGCTCTTAAACATTTCATCGACGGTACCGGCTCCCTTTGGAGTTCTGGTGCGCTTATCGACAAACCCTTTGCTACCTTCACCTCAACCTCCTCGCTCCACGGTGGGCAAGAGAGCACACAGCTAAGCATGGCTCTCCCGTTACTCCACCATGGCATGATCTATTGCGGCATTCCCTACTCCGAGGCCGCGCTTAGCACGACGACTACTGGCGGTACCCCCTACGGAGCTAGCCATGTGACTGGCCCAGATGGCACTGCCCCTCTCAGTGAAGAAGAAGCGGCTCTGTGTCTCGCGCTTGGCAAACGCATCGCACGACTGGCAACCAATCTCGACTTACGGAACTAGCATGAATCCTGCAACGAAACTCCCACGCAGCGTTGCGCTTAATCGCCTCGCTGTGTTGGCTTTTTACTATAGCCTTATCGCATTCTTTATCATCAGCACTCCGCTGATGCTCGGCAAAGTGAGTCTAGGGAGCACCGTAATCAGCTTAATTCAGGTGTTACCGCTTTTGCTCTTCACGCGCGGCTTGCAGACTACTCGCGCACGGACCTACGGCTGGATGAGCTTCGTCGTTCTCCTCTACTTTATCCATGGCATTCTTGTTGCATTTAGGGCGGAACAACTCGTTCAGGGCTCTATTGAGGTTAGCCTTTGCGTGGGCTTGTTCGTCACCCTTGTGCTGTTTATTCGAAGCTATCGGGAACATTTCAAAACACCTCTGTAGAGGCGCCATAACGAACAGCGTTGTAACGATGGGTGTTGCAACGAAAAGCGCGCAATGTTGCAGAGAATTACGCTCTGACTACCAGCCGAGCGTTGCTTTGACTAAAGGAATAGTAAGGAGGCGCTTCTGCTTAATAGTGCTCTCATCGAGACGGTCAAGCACGTTGAGGAGCGCAGGAAGTCCGCGTTCAGCGCGCGACAGCACATAATCCGCAACGCCTGTACTCATGTCGATTCCCCTCAAACCAGCGCGCATAATCAGTGCGTCGCGTTTCTGCTTGTCGTCTAATTCATGCACTTGGAGAGTGAGGCCGGATTGTAGGCGCGATTTCAAATCTGGTAGAGCAATCGGAAGATTCGCTGGCGTCAGTCGCGAGGACAAAATAAGGGTCCGACGCGCGTCCTTTATTCTATTAAAGAGTGTGAATAATGAGGCCTCCCAATCAGCAAGCCCAGCAACAGCATCAACGTCATCGAGGCAGATAATATCGAGGCTCTCAAGCCCCTCAATAATATCGGGTGCCAAATGATCGCGCTCTTTCAGGGATAAGTAGAACGCGGACAGTCCCGAGCGCGCCCCATGATGGCAGGCCGACTGCAGTAAATGAGTCAACCCAGGAGAGCCCTCACCCCACAGAAAGATGAAATCCCCCTCCTCGCTGCTAGCCCCTAGATCTCTGAGCTTCGCGAGCGCTAGTGCATTACCCTCGCAGGTAAAGAAATTCTCAAATACGGCAGAATCATCCAACGACAGCCCGAGCGCGAGTTGGTCGTAAGGCTCGCTAGCCTGGCGAGACACATCTTTAGAATCACTCATACCTATCGGGTCCATCGGTAGTGAAGCAGTTCAGTTTCGCTTCGCGTTGAATCGATTGGTAAAAGATCTCTGTCTAGTGCTATTAACTCACGAAGTCGAATGGCATCGCCCAACACGGCGAGGTTGAGCTCCACTCGTTCGGCATCGAGTGAGGCAAGCGAGGACTCGGGAACAATGCCTAACTGGCTGACATAAGCCAGTAGCGCTGCATAATCGGCAAGCGTGCGAATGCCATCGACTCGTAGAGTGATACTCCGCTCGAAGCTGCTGACCGAAGGAAGTGCAAAATAATCTGATAACTGATCTGTTACCTTCATAAGCGGCGCTTCAAGATACGCATTCAAATCCGAATCCAGCCCATCAAAAATCTGCGCTTCCCCCTGAAACTGGAATTGCCAAAGCCCGACGAGCTCACCCGTTGGAGTAAAGTGAATACGCCCTGCCAAAATGCCGTCAGCGCCATAACGAGCGCTGGCTTGATTGATCGCTTCGCTGCGGAGATCCCAGAGGTTATCAATCGTAAGATTTCTTCGATCCTCAAAATCAAGCACAGGAAAAAGCAAGGGGAGGCCGCGCGAATCCGCGAAATCGACAAGCGCTTCGACCATAGACTGATCGGTCTCGGGATTCATCAAGCGCCGACTGCCTTCTGGAGATTGAATAGCGACCCAAACCAAAATACTCGGCCTGTTGATATTCCAAATCGGAATACCGAGATCACTTAATAATGCATCAACTAACGCCTTGGATAGATCTACGGTAATCATTCTCTGTGTTTGACCGGACGCAGTATCGCTAATGCTCGAGTAGCTAATGCCTTCAACGAAATCGCGTGCGCGGGATATGGCGCGCTCAACGCCAGACACCAGCAGCGCGTCTTCCCCACCGGTCAACTTTACGATGACCGCGGCTAGCGCGGTCGCAAAGGCCTGCGCGCGCTCTGTTTCGTCATCACCCGACACTTCCGTCTGATGGCTATAAAGACCTTCGACCTGCACCGCCTGCACGCTCGAAATAAACAAGACTACAGAGATTAAACCGGCAACAAGACAGCGCGTTAGCAGCCTGTAGAGTGACGCGAAGTTAAAGAGGATATTCATACAAGAGAATAATACTGCAATCACGAGCCTTAACCTAGTTCCGAGCACCAGAGCCATCTCGATCAATAACTGCAATGCGACGCATTTAAGACTGACTGTGTGAACACTTCTTGCTAAAATTCAGAGAGAGGGTCAACACGCTCTCTCTGCAAAGTTAGACAGAAATAGGAAAACCGGACGCGCCGCCACTAACCGAGGAAAACGCATGACAACCGCCAAAGACGGCAGCAACAGCAACACGGCAACAAAGCCCGAACGCACCGCGCTCAGCTACCGAGATGCAGGAGTCGATATCGATGCTGGCAACGCGCTCGTCGAAAATATCAAAGCGGTAACCAAACGAACTCATCGCCCGGAGGTAATGTCTCAGATCGGTGGATTCGGCGCCCTGTGTGAAATACCTGCAGGTTATACACAACCGGTTCTAGTCTCCGCCACAGACGGCGTTGGTACAAAGCTCCGACTGGCGATGCAAATGGGTAAACATGACACCATCGGAATTGACCTCGTCGCAATGTGCGTCAACGACCTCATCGTCTGCGGAGCCGAGCCTCTTTTCTTCCTTGATTACTATGCGACCGGTGGTCTAAACATCGCTACCGCGACCGATGTTGTGACAGGTATCGGCAAAGGCTGCGAGCTCGCCGGCTGTGCACTTATCGGCGGCGAAACCGCGGAAATGCCGGGCATGTACGAGGGCGAGGACTATGACCTCGCTGGCTTTGCCGTCGGCGTAGTCGAGAAGTCCAAGATTATCGATCCGTCGAAAGTCAAAGTGGGAAACGTGCTGATAGGCCTTGCTTCCTCTGGCCCTCACTCCAACGGCTACTCGCTCATTCGTAAGATCATCGAGCGCAGCGAAGTAGATCTTAGCGCGCGCTTTGAAAAATCGAGCCTTGGTGAAACCTTACTCGAGCCAACGACTATTTACGTAAAGACACTAGCTGCACTCGCGCAAAGCATAGAGTTAAACGCACTCGCTCATATCACCGGTGGCGGCTTTACCGAAAACATACCTCGCGTGCTGCCTGACGACGCACAGGCTGTAATCAACCTGAATGCGTGGCAACGCCCCGCGATATTCGATTGGCTGCAGACCGAGGGCAATATCAGCGAGAGCGAAATGCTCCGCACATTTAATTGCGGCATTGGCATGATTCTGTGTGTAGAGGAGAGCCAGGCTGATCAGGCGCTTACTCTTCTCAACGAGGGCAACATCGCCGCCTTTAAAGTTGGCACCATCCGCCAGAAGGCGGATGCAACCGCCGAGTCGGTCGTCTACGTGTAATCGTGACTACTTCTACAGACCCAAAAACGAGTGGCCGCTGCTCAGTTGCTGTCCTGATCTCTGGAAGCGGCAGTAACCTTCAATCGCTTATCGATTCCGCCGAAGAGGGCGGCTATTCTATTTGCGCTGTGGTCTCCAACAAAGCCGACGCATTGGGGCTAACCCGAGCCAAAAAGGCGGGAATCCCGACCGCGCTCCTGTCCCACTTGGCATTTGCTACACGCGAAGATTTCGATTTGGCTCTAATGGACATAATCGATCAATACGAGCCCGACCTCGTCGTGCTTGCCGGCTTCATGCGCATACTGTCAGCTGCGTTTGTTACACATTACGCTGGGCGCTTACTTAATATACACCCCTCTCTGCTACCCGATTTTGCCGGAGTAAACACGCATCAGCGCGCACTAGATGCGAAGGTGACACGGCACGGTGCTAGCGTGCATTTTGTTACCGAGGAACTTGATGGCGGGCCCGTTATCGCACGGCACAGTATCCCCGTCGCGAAGACCGATACGGCAGAATCACTTGCCGCCCGCGTGTTGCAACAAGAACACGCGCTTTACCCCAAGGTAGTAACTTGGTTCGCGGCAGGTGAGTTGAGAATGACGGATAACGGAGCCCATCACACGCGTATCAAACTACCCGACACGCAGGACTTTGACTGAAGGCTACTGCAGCCTGTGCGGGGCTTTTGGAGCAGCAGTAGAATCAGGCGTATTATCTAGGTCGTTGTTCGAACCCGCCTCAAGCGTATCCTCTTGCAATCTAGACAACTTGTACTTACGCATCTTCTCGACGAGGGTCGTCCTACCGATGCTCAATCGATCGGCCGCTCGAGTCACGACGCCACTGCTGTCATCGAGTGCTTTTTCGATCAGGTCGCGCTCTAAACGCGCCAAATACTCTTTAAGATCAAGACCTGCCAAGGGAAGCCCTTCGGGTACAAACGGCTTCGTACTAGCGTCACTTGCCTGCGCATTAGCATTGCTATCGGGCAAGTTCGCGCTTTTCGGCGCCTCCCGTCTCTCTGCTGCTGCCACTAACTTCTCCGGTAAATCGCTGACCCCAACAATGCCGTGCGGGTAGAGTATGGCCATGCGTTCGACGAGATTGGCAAGCTCACGCACATTGCCTGGCCAGCTGTGCTTTGCCAGGACTGCAATGGCGTGGGAATTAAACCTTACTGACCCTCTCCCTTCGCGTTCGAGCGTTGCTATTAGTTCATTCAAGAGCACGGGGATGTCCTCTGGTCTTTCTCTCAGAGCAGGCATTTCTATAGGAAATACGTTAAGACGATAATAGAGATCCTGCCTGAACTCCCCCGACGCAATCATCTCTTCAAGATCGCGGTGGGTAGCGGCGACAATTCGCACATCAGCCTGTAGGGTCTCCGCACCTCCGACACGCTCAAAGCTGCGCTCTTGGAGCACTCTCAGAAGCTTTACCTGCATAGAGAGCGGCATATCGCCGATCTCATCTAGAAACAGCGTACCTCCGTCAGCAAGTTCAAAGCGGCCGCTGCGGGTCGCAATGGCGCCAGTAAACGCACCCTTTTCATGACCGAACAATTCACTTTCAAGCAGTTCTCGAGGAATTGCGCCGCAGTTGATCGGTATAAACGCTTTATCGGCACGCGCTGAGTTATTATGCAAATTTCTGGCGACGACCTCTTTCCCCGTACCTGATTCACCGGTAATGAGCACGCTCACTTCTGTGTTTGCAACCTGCCCCATCATTTTGCGCACGCGCTCGATCTGAGCGCTCTCCCCGACCAAGCTGCGAAACATGTTGAAATCACGGACCTGGTTGGATCCCTGGAGGCGATTAGAGTGTGTGTTAAACAATTTAGATTTATGAATAGCATCGAGAAGAGGCTGAAAACCACAGTGACGAGGTAGGCGTGCCATAATTCTGAGGCGAGCAGCCGGGTCAATTTCTTCAATCCCACTCATCCCTGCATCCGCCATCAAAACGTACGGCAGCGCCTCGTTGTGTGCAGCGAGATCTGCCAACACCTGTGGCAGTGATACGCTGCTGCACTGGCCTATAATCGCTAGCGCCACTTTACTGTCAGCCATCGTCTGATTCTCGAGAACCGAACGGTACGCAGCGCTTGTCGCACAAACCACAGCTTCTCCTAAAAAGTGAAGAATAGTCGTAAGATCTCGGCGCGACTCATCACAATCCTCGATCAACAGGATCGCTGTCTCAGCGCTTGAGGTCTGCGGGAGAGATGAGGAGATTTCTGTGGAGGCTACTGAAGACATGGGCCGCGCGCGTGTAGTGGGTGTTTGATCATCTGCCTGAGTGATTAGACATTGCCCCACTCAATGAGTCAATGTCTAGTCTTGCGAACAAGGCACACGTCTATTTCTTAAAGATATCCGACGAGAAGACGCTATAAACTTTGCTCGCAGCGTCAATGTGAGGTGCGCAGCAGAGGTGGTTTCGCATAGTTACGTCCTGCGATATCCCGAAGACGACCCAATGCGAGTGAGACTAGCTCAAGTGAAGAAATCCGAGAATACACCCGGCGCACCCAGCGATGAGCTGTTGGCCGTTCTTGCTAAAGTGCAAGATGCACGAGCGAGTCGTGAACATTCCGCGCGAACGGCTGAGGATCTAGCAACGGGGCTGCAGAAACTCGCGCGGCTGACCGCAGAATTGCGCACCGCCATCGAAGGGCTCCCTAGCATGGATATGGCAAAAGTCGTTGATCTTCACAATCGACTCGAGAAAGGCAAGTTCGAAATCGACAGCGCCAAATTAGCTGAAAAGATGCTTGATTTCGATCGTCGAGAACCGCCTAAAAAGTAACGTCACCAGTTTAGCGGCGGCTCCAGCAAGGCGAGTTTAGGGAGATCCTCTACAGTGTCTACATCCCAGAGAGGCTCAAGACATTGTGTGCTCACCCCTACCTCCGATAGCTTTTTGAGACTCATCGATAAGACCTCAGACGTCCCCCAGGCAATATCCTGAAACAACTCATCGACAATTTTACTCATTCCAACCAACACATATCCCCCATCCTCCGCAGGCACGAATACAACCTCGACGCCTGACTCTAACACCTTCAACGCCCCTTCGAGGTGACTTGCGTCCATAGTCGGGCAGTCGGCACCAATAAGTATTACTCGCTCTGTGTGCGCAAGCTTGTCGTCAAATGCCTGTTTTGCTGCATTGCGCATACGCTCACCTAAATCGTCCCCAACCTGACAGATCGGCGTGAGGCCCTCTCGAAATTCGGTAAACAGTGAGTCTCTCGCATCGCCCGCCACGGCGAACCTATATGCTGCCAGTGCCGAGGCGCTCACCATCGAAGCCACTCGCCTGGTCATGGCACAGTGAAGCCTTGTGGCCGCTTCTACGCCTATGGCGGGAATAAGGCGAGTCTTGACCTCGCCCGGAATTGCCTGCTTCGCAAAGATCAGCACCTGCGCATGAGGGTATTTCATCGCTTTTTTACTAACATTACAGCCACCTATGCTCAATCTATCTATGTCTTCTCTGACTGATCAGGGTAATAGCGTCTGTGAAGCGCTCTAGGCGATTCGCCAAAAAAATAGCGCAGTCGCAACTCCCACATCAGCAGCACTGTCCGTACAATGCCCTGTTTAAGCCAACGTCTGCCAGACGTAATGGCACGCGCCTCGATAGGATTTGCTGGCGCTGCTTTGCGTAAAATTTTACTCAGCGCAACGTCTTCCATCAGCGCGAGATCTGGATATCCTCCAACAGAATTGAACATCTCCCTACGAACGAATAGCGCTTGGTCACCGGTACAAACGCGAGTAAGCCTCGCCCTCAGATTCATGCAAAATTCGATTACCCGAAAAGCCCACTTGCTGCTGTCGATTCTGACATCAAACCAACCCCATTGCGCTCTTCGATGGGCCTTAGAGCCAGTCGCATCCCCTCCTAAAGCGGCGTCAATGAGGGCACAGGCGGAGGAAGGCAGCGTCGTGTCCCCATGCAGAAAAAGTAATACCTCACCTGTCGCGAGAGCTGCCCCCGCATTCATTTGCGAAGCCCTACCTTTCGCTGCACTGAGCACTCTGCACTGATAGCGATGTGCAACCTCGAGTGTGCCGTCAGTGCTGCCGCCGTCGACCACAATAACCTCTGTTTCAAACCCTTGTTGACACTGCTCAACAGCAGCGAGGATTCGCGGCAGCGCATGCGCCTCATCGAGCACAGGGATGACTATTGAAAGACTCACATTCATCCGATTATTACCTCTCAATTCAACCCCTCGATCCCTCGGCAAAAGTACCAATTTTTATTGTTCAAAGTTGCTAACAAAATTAGTTCAAATACCGATAAAATGACTAGCGCTTAGCTTTTCAGGCGCGCTAAAATCCGCACCGAAGTGCTAGTGCAACCAACATGAATATCAACTGGCATGAGACGTGAGAGAGTAGAGAGTAAAGCGTGAACGCAAAGAATTTCTATATTGTCGCTTCGGAACCGCAAGACGAAACTCTGCAAGTCCGTATTTCGGGCCCCTACCTCACCCGACAGGCGGCCCAAGCTGACCTCCGCGCTGCAATCGATGAAGCCCTAGACATAGATCCAACTGCTTCCCGCTACGAATACAAAATCTCAAAGATAGAAAGCCGGAAACCCGGCGTCATACAGCACATGGCTTCACACGCCTAGTTAGACGTTACCCCATCGAAACCCCAAAAATTCCCGCTCTCTAGCAGCTTACTGTAAACCAGTTTAGCCTCGAAGTTCATTCGATCGATCCCGTAGACCTCGTAGAGCGCCTCGACATTACCCAGCGCCTCGTCAGCCTGTGTACCGAATGCTAACAACAACTCATCGAGCGAGTCGATGTCGGTCAACGCTTGTGCTGTATGCATCAAGCCTGCATCACGCATACCCGCAATGAGGATAACCCGAGTGTCTCGGCTTGCTGCGAAGCTAGAAAGAAAGCCGTAGTCGCGGAACTGCTGCCCCTCTTCGGGGAGCCCGGCATCACTGGTAAAGTAGGTCAGATTATCCAGGTCTATTAGCTCATCGAAACTGCGCCCCACCGCTAAACCCGAGCCTGCAAAGGCCATAGACGCAAGACGATCGAGTGCGCTTATATAGCCGATGTAAATAATATGATTCGCGCGGATATCGGCCGACGAGAGGTCAGACATCATGGTCACATTGATCGATTTGCCGCTTTGCGCGAGAATTGACGCGACCCTCGCCAGTGCAAAGGCACTCCCCTCAGGCATGTAGCTGAGATCCAGATCAACGAATTTTTCTGAATACTCGATATCACCAAAGCGAAATTCTTCGAGATCACTGCGCGAATTTACGTTGAACTCCCGGACCATTCTCGCAACGTTGCCGGTTGAATTGAGCTCCCCGAAAATGTAGTAGTCCCCCATCACTATAAGTAACGGTTTGTCATCAACCAGTACGCCCGCCCAGAGCGGATGATTAGTAGCTGCAGTTGCCAAAGTGTCACCGTCGTTTATAAATCTGGAAAACAAGGCGAGATTGGCGGAAAGCGCGATAAACACGAGCAGTAATAATACTGGCACGTAACTGGCATGAACTACAGAGAACGCGCTTTTGATAAAGCCTCCTGCTTGCCGTTCAGCAACAGTAGACTCTGTTTGCACAGTAGCCAGATTATTCTCGGTGACAAGGACGCTAAGAGAGTGCCTTCCTTTTGGCAACATAAGGCGAACCGCCGCATCTGGTTCAAATTCCGCGTAGTAACTGGCTAGTTTTTTGCGAAGCTGGTGAACAGCGACGCGCACCGCAGAATCTGACGAAACATCAAAACTTTCATCCCGACCTAGCGCGCCAATCGCGATATCGAGCTCGCGTGGTACCCGATCTGCGAGCGCTGCGTCGACGAGAAAGCTCAAAAGTTTTCGGTAAGTTTGCGAGCGTCCAAGCACGCCGCTTTTGATAATACGTTCTACAAGGGTCTCAAGCTCGCGACCTTTTAGAACCTCAAGTGCTGGCCGAGGGTGGCCTTGCGACTCGACTTTGCGCACGCCAAATTCAGTGCCGCGGAGGGTTTCGCGGTTTGAAGTAATCCTGCTCTTTTGGTTATTTTTCGTGCTGTGCATAGGGTCGACAATTCGGCTTGAGCGCTAGGAACACCAGTATAGCACTCACCTTACTGGCATTCCCGCTGACTTAGGCGCTAACTTTGCTCGTCACTGACTGAAAACGCATCAACTGCCATACTCACAGCAATGCGCCTAATGTCATGCGCCCATGATGCAGTCGCCGTTTCGAATCCCTCTCGATTGCCTGCATACAATGCCCTCGTCGCCTCTTCGAAGCCTACTAGGTCACCCGCCATAGCAGACATAAACCGATTCGCTCGATCTTGGCTCGCCCGCCGCTGATCAGAGTCGACGCTTGCTTTGCGCTCTGCATCGACCAATCTACGCAGCGTTGCAGACGCACCACCCCGCTGAGTGTCTAGCCATGCCCAATGCCTTGGCAGTAGCGTTACCTCGCGACCTATAACACCCAGCTTCGGGCGACCACGCGATTTCTTCTCGGTGACCGCTATTGTCGGCATTCCTCCGGCTCCCACAATCGGTGCTGCAGACTCTGTCGCCGCAGCAACGCCATAGCGGCGCTCGATATCGGCTTCACTACCCGAGAGGTGTAAATCTATCTGACGACCATCGACCCCCGCGAAAATTAGCACCTCCCCGCGCCGCAGCGCTGGCTCCACGCCCTGCTTTTTCAATCTAAGCGCAACCTCGAGCTGGTTTCCGTCGGCGATTAGCGACTCGCCCTCGAATGCGATAAATCGGTTTTCCCAGTCTGTTGATCTCATTGATCTCCCCTACCTCTCGTTGATGCCAGCAATCCGGCCTGTTGTTTACCGTCATATTAAACCATGGTATTAATATTATTACCATGGTGTTATTTAGGCGCCTTCATCTCCTAGGCTTTAGGCGAGTCGACATCCCCTAGACAAACAGTTGCTGTCGAGCCTATCCTCCGACCGTACATTCAATCCGTTAACATACTCAGTAATTAAAGAGCCCAGCGCCTTATGAAGAAGAAAAGTACCCCCCTTTATTTAACCTGGCGCGGAGTGTTTGCGCTGGCACTCAGCCTCATCTTTCTCACCGGATGCGCAGCACAACCTATTCAGTCAAGCCGCTCAACGGCCGGCCTTACATTCGCGACTCCTGAATCTGTTGGCGTGGATTCGGAACGACTTGAGCGTTTAACCCAGGCTATGCAGGGCTTCGTCGACGAAGGAAAACTAGCCGGTGTCGTTACTGCAGCCGCCCGCGACGGCAAAATATTCCATTTCGAATCAGTAGGGCAGCGCGACATTGCTGCCGGCTCACCCATGACAGATGACGCACTTTTCCGCATCTACTCAATGACCAAGCCGATAACTGGCGTGGCCATGATGATTCTCTACGAGCGTGGACTCTTTAAGCTTTCGGACCCGGTCTCTCTTCATATACCTGAATTTGCAGACCTGCAGGTTTACGCAGGCATGGATGACAATGGCAACATAATTACCGAAGCACCCGATCACCCGATGACTGTGCGAGAACTTATGAACCACACGGGCGGCCTTACCTACGGTCTTTTCTCTCAATCTCCCGTCGATGACATGTATAACGCGGCCGCCGTGTTGGACCCAGCATCTAATCTTCAAGACATGATCGACAAACTGGCGAAAATACCGTTACGTCAGCAGCCTGGCTCGCTCTGGCATTACAGTGTCTCGGTAGACGTTCAAGGTTACATGGTCGAAAAATTGTCTGGGCAGCGCTTCTCTGACTTCCTCGAAGAAAACATTTTTCAACCACTCGGTATGATCGATACTGACTTCTTTGTACCTACCGAAAAGGCAGATCGTTTAGCCGAAGTTTATGCCTATGGTCCCGATGGCTCGCTCTTCCCAAGCGAAGGCTTTACCAATGGCCCGAGTTATCTCGTCGAGCACAATTTCGAAGGCGGGGGCGGCGGGCTCGTTGGCTCGACAATGGATTACCTTCGCTTTAGTCAGATGCTGCTCAATGGTGGAGAACTTGACGGCGCACGCATCTTAGCGCCACTCACAGTCGAGCTCATGCACAGAAACCAGCTCCCCAAGGGGCTGAGCGACAGCATTCTCGGCGCCAATGGCACTACTTTTGGGCTTGACTTTGCAATCATTGAGGACCCGGTCGAAGCAGAGGGCTATTCGAAGGGGGAATACTACTGGGGGGGTGCTGCAGGCACTTGGTTCTGGGTCGACCCCGTCGAGAACATTGTGTTTGTCGGTATGATTCAACAGTTCGGCAACGGAATCCCGGATGTGCGAGGAACGTCTCGCCGACTACTCTATCAGGCCATCATGGAGCCGAACGGCCTCTAGCTCACAGCTTTAGAAACGATATCGCGCTGCTCGCTTACGCGGGCAGCGCTTTTTTTGCGGCCAAAACCAACAATTGTAGACAATAATATTGAATAAAGGCTATTTATCGCTCATAATCGCTTTCTATGAGCGCAATTGTTGACAATATTAAAGACAAGGCCACGCCGACCGAGGCGCTCCTCCCCACAGCGACAGCCAGCACACGCGCCGATTCGGTCTTCGATTCGCTTCGCACCGCGATAGTGCGGGGGGAGCTGTCCCCCGGCTCCAAAATAAACGAACCTCAGCTCAGCAAACTCTATGGTATTAGCCGAGGCCCACTGAGAGAAGCAATCCGCCGCTTAGAGGGCTGCAAACTTGTCGAGATCAAAGCTAATGTTGGTGCCCGCGTTGTTGAGCTAGACATTCAAAAAGCTATCGAGATCTATGAGATTCGCGAAGCACTCGAAGGACTAGCTTGCGGACTCGCAGCCGAACGCGCTACCTCTGCCGACTGTGACCGACTGCGCGCCCTTCTCGCGCGCCATGAAGCTCAGATAGAGTCTGAAGATGGCAAGCGCTATTACCAGAAGGAAGGCGATCTCGATTTCCATTACCTTATTGTCTCTCTTAGCGGCAATACGCGCCTGTTCAATCTCCTCTGCGACGAGCTCTATCACTTATTGAGGCTCTATCGCGTGCAGACAAGTAGTCAGCCATCGCGCCCGGCGCAGGCGTTCAAAGAACATCACCGTATCGTCGATGCGATCGAAGAGCGCGACGCAATGTTGGCAGAGCTATTGATGCGCCGCCACATTGCTAGCGCCAAGGCGACCTTATTGGCGCAGTTAGATCATGATTCCGAGCTAAACCCCATTGACGTTGGCTCGTAAGCCCGCCAAAGCTGGTCTGAGCCAGGCAGACTATAAGATGAGTATCCCAGTTTTAATTACGTTAAGGAGCACGCATGAAAATTTCACAGGGCGCTAAATTTCGCCAAGCCTTAAAAGACAACAATCCCCTTCAAATAGTTGGCGCAATCAATGCCTACTGCGCAATGCTTGCCCAAGACGCAGGTCATAAGGCGATTTACCTGTCGGGTGGCGGTGTCGCGAATGCCTCCTACGGACTTCCTGATCTGGGTATCACAAGCCTCAACGATGTGATCGCCGATGTTGAGCGCATTAGCAATGCAAGCGAGATCCCTCTTCTTGTCGATATCGACACCGGCTGGGGTGGCGCTTTCAACATCGCACGCACGATTAAAGCGATGGAAAAAGCCGGTGCGGCAGCGGTTCATTTGGAAGACCAGGTTGCCCAAAAGCGCTGCGGTCATCGCCCTAATAAAGCAATCGTGTCGCAATCAGAGATGGTTGACCGAGTGAAGGCCGCTGTCGATGCTCGCTCTGATGATGATTTCTTCATTATGGCGCGCACCGACGCCCTCGCGGTCGAGGGCATGGACTCGGCTATCGAACGCGCCATTGCCTGCGTGGAGGCAGGCGCCGATGCTATCTTCCCCGAAGCGATAAATGACCTCGAACAGTACAGACAATTTGCCGACGCGGTGAACGTGCCTATTCTCGCCAATATCACCGAATTCGGCCAAACTCCCCTGTTTAACTGCGAAGAGCTTGCAGTGCAAGGCGTTGGCATGGTGCTTTATCCGCTTAGCGCGTTTAGAGCCATGAGCAAAGCAGCGTTAGAGGTCTATCAAGCTATTGCGATCGACGGGGATCAGAAAGCAGTCGTCGACAAAATGCAGACCCGAATGGAGCTCTATGAAGTTCTCGGCTACCACGCGTATGAAAAGAAACTTGACGCGCTCTTCGACTCAGAAACGTCCTAGTCACGCTCCGCTTGGCGGGGACCTCGAGCGAGATCGCAGACGAGGCAATAAGACAAGTAGCTGAACCCAAGAATACTAGGCGAGAAACCACTTCGCTCGCAAAAAAATCACAGATACGTGAGAGGAAAACACAATGGCAGAAAAGAAACTAAGCGGCGCAGGCCTTCGCGGCCAAGTTGCAGGCGAAACGGCACTTTGCACCGTCGGCAAAACTGGCACAGGCCTCACCTACCGAGGCTATGACATAAGTGAACTCGCCGAGAAAGCGAAGTTCGAAGAAGTGGCGTTCCTACTCTTGAAAGGACACTTGCCAAACCAAGCGGAGCTGACTGCTTACACCACAAAATTGCTATCACTGCGCTCACTCCCTGACGCACTTAAAGAAGTATTGGAACGCATTCCAGCCTCTGCACACCCGATGGACGTCATGCGCACAGGCTGTTCGATGCTCGGCAATCTGGAGACAGAGACTGACTTCGCGCAACAGGACGATGCGATCGACAGGTTGCTCGCCCTACTCCCCGCTATTATTTGCTACTGGTATCGCTTCTCCCATGACGGCGTGCGCATCGACACCGCGCTTGACGATTCTTCCATCGGTGGACATTTCCTCCATATGCTCAGCGGCGAGGCACCGAGCGAGCTTTTCGAACGAGTTATGAATGTCTCGTTAATCCTCTATGCTGAACACGAATTTAACGCTTCAACCTTCACAGCGCGCGTCTGCGCCTCGACGCTCTCGGACATACACTCCTGCATCACAGCAGCCATCGGCTCATTGCGCGGACCTTTGCACGGCGGCGCAAATGAAGCTGCTATGGAAATGATCGAAGACTGGACGAGTCCCGAGCAGGCTGAGTCGGAGATTCTGGGCATGCTCGCCCGCAAGGATAAGATCATGGGCTTCGGCCATGCGATCTACAGCGAGTCCGATCCGCGCAATACGATTATCAAAAAGTGGAGCGAAAAACTTGCTGCTGAAGTCGGCGATGACACACTCTATCCAGTTTCGGTGCGCTGCGAAGAAGTCATGTGGCGCGAGAAAAAGCTCTTTTGCAACGCGGATTTTTTCCATGCGTCTGCTTACCATTTTATGGGGATACCCACCAAGCTGTTCACGCCGATATTCGTTATGTCACGCCTCACAGGCTGGGCAGCACACGTCAAAGAGCAGCGAGCGAATAACAGAATCATCCGGCCGAGTGCTGATTATATCGGCCCCGAGATCTCGACTTGGGTGGATATTGCTGACCGTTAGCAGCCCCACCCTGTGAGGCTCTAATGAGACCAGCGTCCCAACCGCATAAGGCCATAACCAAACCAATCAAAATCACAAAAGGAATTAACTGTGTCAGCAAATGTAGAACTCAATAACCGCCCAGATCCCGATCAGGTACTCGTCGACATCGCCAACTATGTCTGCGACTACGAAATCGACTCAACCGAAGCGTATGACACCGCCCGCAATTGTCTTATGGATACGCTCGGTTGCGGACTTCTCGCGCTGCGTTTTCCGGAGTGCACCAAACTCCTAGGCCCACTCGCCGAAGGCACTATTGTACCTAACGGTGCTCGAGTTCCCGGTACGCAGTTCCGTCTAGATCCAGTAAAAGCTGCGTGGGACATAGGTTGTATCGTCCGTTGGCTCGACTACAACGACACATGGCTAGCCGCAGAATGGGGCCACCCCTCGGATAACCTCGGTGCCATTCTCGCTATCGCTGACTACCTGTCACAGCAGAATATTGCAGCGGGCAAAGCTCCTCTCACCATGCGTGACGTCTTAACTGCGATGATTAAGGCCCACGAGATACAGGGCGTAATCGCGCTCGAAAACAGTTTCAATCGAGTTGGTCTATGCCACGTTCTGCTCGTTCGAGTGGCATCGACCGCCGTCGCAACAAAGATGATGGGCGGTTCGCGCGAGCAGATCATCGACGCACTTTCTCAGGCCTGGCTTGACGGCTCGAGCCTGCGTACCTACCGTCATTCACCCAACGCGGGTCCTCGTAAGTCATGGGCGGCAGGCGATGCTACGTCACGCGCAGTTCGGCTTGCCGACTTTACAATGCGCGGTGAGATAGGCTACCCGAGCGTCCTTTCCGCGCCAACTTGGGGCTTCTATGATGTGTCGTTCAAGGGCAAAGAATTCGAATTCACTCGCCCTTACGGCAACTACGTGATGGAAAATATTCTGTTCAAAATTTCTTTCCCTGCGGAATTCCATTCACAAACAGCAGCCGAAGCAGCCGTGCGTTTGCATCCCCAGGTTAAAGATCGTTTACACGATATCGAGAAAATCGTTATTCATACCCATGAGTCGGCGATTCGAATTATTAGCAAATCAGGACCGCTAAATAATCCGGCCGACCGTGATCACTGTTTGCAATACATGACAGCAGTACCGCTGGCATTTGGCAATCTCGTCGCCGAACACTATGAAGACAGTTTCCATGAAGCCAATCCGATAATCGATGAGCTACGCGAAAAAATGGAGATACACGAAAACCCAACTTACACCAAGGAATACCTAGAACCTGAAAAACGCTCCATTGCGAACGCGTTGCAGGTGTATTTCAAAGATGGCGGCTGTTCCGACAAAATCGAAATTAACTACCCTGTCGGTCATCGTCGCCGCCGCGAAGAAGGCATTCCTTTGCTCGAAGACAAGTTTAAAGCCAACCTTGCAACCCGCTTCCCAGCTAAGCGATGTAAAGAGATTTTCGCACTTTGCAAAGACCAGGCGAAGCTCGAGGCGACGCCGGTAAACGAGTTTATGGATATGCTTGTCATCTAAAAAATAGTCGACAAGACTTGAAATAAATAAGTTACGCAGCATATAGGGATTAGGCGGTGCTCATAGGAGACCGCCCAATCGCCTAGCCCTATGCAAGGGTAGGCATAACCTTAAAACATATTGCTTTATTGCGAGGATATGACATGCGTAATTTTGATTTTTCACCCCTTTACCGTTCTACCATTGGCTTCGACCACCTGTCGTCTCTACTCGATGCAGTAAACCGCAACGACGCGAGCCAACCTAGCTATCCGCCTTACAACATCGAGTTGATAGACAAGGATAAATACCAAATCACTATGGCTATTGCCGGCTTCGTCGAGGACGAGTTAGAGATTCAGTCAGAGAAACAGACCCTTACAGTTAAGGGCAAGAAAGAGGCTAACGAGGAAACTCGAAACTTCCTACACCAAGGCATTGCCGCGCGTAACTTCGAGCGCCGCTTTCAACTCGCAGACCATGTTGAGGTAGTGGGCGCAACCTTGGCTAATGGATTGCTCCACATCGACCTTGTACGGGTAATTCCCGAAGCGATGCGGCCTAAGCAGATACCTATTAATGCTGAAAAGCCTAAGCTTGTCGACCTCGGCAAACAGTCTGCGGCTTAAAAGCAAATACTCGACAAGCCCGATTGATTTTCTTTCGGCAGACTAAATAAATGCTCAAAAGTGACGCTGCAGTGATGCAGCGTCATTTTCTTATGCCAGGGCTGCTACTTTAATGAATGGATAACCAGCCCGCTTTTAAGCTTCGGTTCAAACCACGTCGATTTTGGCGGCATGACCTCACCGGCGTCGGCTATATCCATAAGACTCTCGATTGAAGTTGGATAAAGCGCGAATGCCGCCTGCCATACATCGCCGGCTGTGCGGCGCTCGAGTTCTGCCGGGCCGCGGATGCCTCCAACAAAATCGACATTCTTATCCGTGCGCTGATCGACAATGTTAAGGAGAGGCGCGAATACAAAGTCCTGCAAAATGCTCACATCGAGACTTGCAACCGGATCGTTGTCATCTATTTTCTCGAGCAAATTCGAATTTGCACTCAATAGATACCACTGCTGCCCAGCGTAGAAACCAAATTCACGAGCCTTGCTAGGTTTCGCCTGACCCTCGACCAACTCTATGTCAAAATTTTCGGCAAGCGCCCCAAGAAATTCGTTCACACTGTGACCATTTAAATTTGCAACCAAGCGGTTGTAGTCGAGGATTTGCATCTGATTGTGCGGAAACAACACAGTGAGAAAATAGTTGTAAGGCTCCTCTCCTGTATGATTTGGATTTGTCTGGTGCCGCATTTTCTTTACACGCGATGCAGCGGCTGAGCGGTGATGCCCATCAGCGACATAAAGACACTCCAACGCATTGACCTCACCTTCAATAGCAGAGACAAGGTCTTCATCACGAATAACCCAAAAGACATGCCTCGTGGCATCGTCCGCTTCGAAATCATATTCTGGTTCGTCGCTTATGACTTGCTCTATGAGGGAATCTATCGAAGCTTGCGCTTTGTAGGTAAGAAACACAGGACCCACTTGCGCGTCGAGCGCATCCATATGATTCACCCGATCGTCTTCTTTAACGGGTCGAGTAAACTCATGTTTCTTAATGAGATCATGATCATAGGCATCCACCGAGGCGACTGCTACAAGACCAATCTGTTGATGATCGCCCATGACTTGTTTGTAAACGTAGAGCGTAGCCTTATCATCTTGCTTGAGCGTACCTTCGCGAATAAACCGATCTAGATTCTCGCGGCCTTTGGCATAGACACTCGCATCGTAAACATCAACCTCTGTTGGCATGTCGACTTCAGGCTTGTTGATATGCAAAAAGCTATAAGCATTGTCCTTAGCAAGCTCATAGGCCTCTTCTCTGTTTAGCACATCGTAAGGATGCGAGGCGACTTTTGCGGCGTGCTGCGCAAGCGGGCGAATACCGCGAAATGATCTAATGAGTTTCATAGGGGATCCCGAAGAAATGTGAAAACAGAATTTTCTTTACTGCGCCTTGTTTAACAGGCGTAAACTATTATCGCATTATCCTTCCCAGGCTTAAACGACTTCACGTGAGGATAGAGCATCTTTCGGGTGAAAGGCGTCCGGACTATCGGGTGAATCGCGCATCCAACGCTCTACGGGTCACCCTCGGAGGAAAGCCGCGAGCATCAAGAAAACGCTGAAGTCTGAGATGGGATTTACTGCCGAAAGAAAGATCGGACTCGCTCAGCAGCTTCTTCTCCACAAGGGCTTCCGCCATGGGCAGCCAATCTTCATCATCTTCGAACAGATTCGCTTCGATGAGCGATTCCGACACACCTCGACCTAGCAAATCTGATCGGATGTGATGATAGGCGAAGCCTCGTGACTTTCGATAGCGAACGTAGGATTCGGCAAACCGAGCATCAGACTGCAGCCCTTGGTCACGAAGTCTCCCTAGTTGGGCATCAATTTCATCGAAAGAAGCGTCAGGGTATTTGGTACGCAGCTTACGCTGCAACTCAACGAAAGAATGTTCCCGTCGCGCAAGCGAATCCATTGCGAAGCGCCTAAGAGGCGGCGCAGGCTGTGCCCTTGCGCCGCCCTCGGTGCTCTCTGCTGACTCAGCAGCGTCGTTAACGCAGCTAGATGGCGGAAACATCCGCTTCAACACTGCCATCATTCGCTGAGGCACGTGCCTCTGCACGTGCTGCTGCTTCTGCAGCCGCCTGGGCCTTCGGATCAGCGAGCAGCTTTTGCCGCAGCAGTGCCTCAATTTCGGCGGCTACCTCAGGATTTTCTTCGAGGTAAATAGACGCATTTTTCTTTCCCTGCCCTATCTTGTCACCTTTGTAGGCATACCAAGCGCCGGACTTGTCGATCAGGTCCAGCTTAACACCGAGATCGATCACCTCACCCAATCGGTGGATGCCTTTACCATACATTATCTGGAATTCGGTCTGACGGAAGGGAGGCGCAACTTTATTCTTCACAACCTTTACTCGCGTCTCGTTGCCGACTACTTCATCGCCCTCTTTGATCGAACCTATGCGACGAATATCGAGACGAACAGACGAGTAGAACTTAAGTGCATTGCCCCCGGTGGTAGTTTCAGGTGAACCAAACATTACACCGATCTTCATACGAATTTGATTAATAAAGATAACTAAGGTATTGGAATTTTTGATATTTCCCGTCATTTTTCGAAGCGCTTGCGACATAAGGCGTGCCTGCAACCCCATATGACTATCACCCATATCCCCTTCGATCTCTGCCTTTGGCGTAAGCGCGGCGACTGAGTCAATGACGACTACGTCGAGCGCACCCGACCGAACGACCATGTCACAAATTTCTAACGCCTGTTCACCGGTGTCTGGCTGACTGACCAATAGATTATCGACATCAACTCCGAGTGCCTCGGCATAAATAGGGTCTAGCGCATGCTCGGCGTCGATAAATGCACAGCTGCCGCCAGCTTTTTGAGCCTCGGCGATAACTTGCAGGGTGAGCGTCGTCTTACCTGATGACTCGGGTCCGTAGATTTCTACGATACGCCCTCTGGGCAAACCACCTATGCCTAGCGCGACATCGAGCCCAAGCGAGCCAGTCGAAATAGAGGGAATCGCCTCCCTCTCACTGTCGCCCAAGCGCATCATCGATCCTTTTCCGAATTGACGCTCAATCTGCGAAAGCGCCGCCGCTAATGCTTTATCCTTGCTAGTTTCATCGACCATTATCTATTCCTTATGGTTAAAACACACAACCGAAGCCTTGTTCCCTGAGTATCCGTGTGCCGTGCGAGAGTGCCTTTACTCACTGTCTCGCTCATAGAATAGCCTGTCCTGGGCTATTCGCTATTTTTTAGAGCGCTAAATACCGCTCATTGCCGTCATTCTAGTCATGATAGCTAATCAAGATGTCATGTAAGCTCTTCAAAGAAGTACTTAATTCTAAAATAACTGGATATCCAAACAGTGGATATTAAATCAGATAATTACTGTATGAACAACCAGTATATTGGCCAGCAATCCAATTCCTTTAGATCCTAATGAGTAATCCTTGTAGAGCTGCAGCGACAGTCTCTTGGCGAATACGCTCCCGGTCCCCCTCAAACGAGTAACATTGCGCACTCGACTCGCCCTCTACACACCATCCGATCCAAACCATGCCGACCGGTTTCTCCACACTCCCGCCACCGGGCCCCGCCACGCCACTCACCGCCACGGCGACATTCGCCTCGCTCCGAGCAACCGCACCAGCGCTCATCTCACGAACAACTTCCTCGCTTACCGCGCCAGGCCCATCTGTGGAAAAGTGCGCAGAATTGACACCTAGCATTTTCTGCTTCGCGGCATTCGAATAAGTCACATATCCCGCATCGAACCACGCCGAACTTCCCGCCAAGTCAGTCAGTGCAGCGGCGATTCCGCCGCCGGTACAGGACTCCGCTGTCGCCATGATCCATCGTTTTGCAACGAGCTTTTTGGCAAGCGCTTCGACAAGGGAGGTGATCGAGTTATGTACCGAGTTATTTGTCTGCATCGTCGCAGTTTACTCTAGCTTGCGCTGCGTCTCGAGTGCTGTTTCCAACTACGACAATCTGCTAGTCTTCTAACTAAATCGCTATCGCAAAACGAGTCACACCTCGCTAGCCAGTCTACCTGACAAGTGAATCAGATCGACGAAAGCTAAGAATACGAATTAAACACAAAACATCTGCAGAGCCCTATTCACTTGACCACAGCCAACCACTCAAGCACACACACACCGATGATGCAGCAATACCTCGGCATCAAGGCGCAGCACCCCGAGGGCCTCTTGTTTTACCGCATGGGGGATTTTTATGAACTCTTCTACGAAGACGCAAAAATAGCATCGCGAATTCTCGACATTACCCTCACAGCTCGGGGCAAATCCGGTGGCCAGCCAATACCCATGTGCGGCATCCCATTTCACGCCGCCGATCGCTATTTAGCGAAGCTCGTTGCCGCAGGTGTCTCGGTAGCCATCGGCGAGCAGATAGGCGACCCAGCAACCAGTAAGGGCCCCGTTGAACGCAAAGTAGTGCGGGTAATTACCCCAGGCACCGTAAGCGATGAAGCGCTTCTCGACGAGAGCACAGACAACTCGCTGCTCTGTCTCTCGGTCAAGGCAAACGTGAACGAAATTGATGCCAGCACAGCATTCGGTATCGCGTCGATGAACATAAGTAGCGGTCGATTCGTGTTAAGCGAGGTATTCGGCATCGAGGCACTGCTGGCAGAAATCGAACGCATCCGGCCTGCCGAAATTCTTTTCCAAGAAGAGCTAGAGCCGGTGATGGAGTCTGTCCGACATCCCGCAAAGCGTAAGCGTCCCGTATGGGAATTCGAACTCGACAATGCGCGTCGAACGCTCACCAACCATTTTAAAACCCGAGATCTAAGCGCCTTCGGTTGCGAACATCTGCACATAGCGCTGCAAGCTGCTGGTTGCCTCTTGCAGTACGCGAGGGACACACAGCGCACAGAGTTACCACACATTCAGGGGCTAAGCGTCGAACAGCTTGAGGACAGCGTTATTCTCGATGCCGCAAGCAGACGCAATCTAGAGCTCGATATCAATCTTTCGGGCGGACGCGACAACACGCTGCTCTCAGTAATCGATACGACCTCGACTGCAATGGGGCGACGGTTGCTATCGCGCTGGATCAATCGTCCCCTGAGAGATCTTACGCGCCTTAAGACCAGGCAGAACCGTGTCGCAGCGCTGATGCGCAATTACCACTTCGAGAGCATAGCGGAACTACTAAGCAGTATTGGTGACCTCGAAAGAATACTCGCGCGTCTTGGTCTGCGGTCAGCGCGTCCTCGCGACCTTGCAAAGCTTCGCGACGGTCTGGGCCAATTACCAGCACTGCAAAGCAAACTCGCAGCTATAGAGAGTGAAACGCTTGCCGAACTTGCAGCAAACATCGCAGAGTTTCCAGGCCAATATGCGCTGTTATCTCGCGCGCTTGAGGAAGATCCACCGGTGGTAATACGCGAGGGCGGTGTAATCAAAACCGGCTTCGATTCTGAGCTCGATGAGTTGCGCAACTTAAGCAGCAACGCCGGTCAGTTTTTAATCGATTTAGAAACAAAAGAAAAAGCGCGCACCGGCATCTCAACGCTCAAGGTCGGCTATAACCGTGTGCATGGCTACTATATTGAAATCAGTAAAGGGCAGGCAGGCGTGGCGATGCCGGCTGACTATATTCGCCGACAAACGCTAAAAAACGCGGAGCGATTCATCACTCCCGAGTTAAAAGAATTTGAAGACAAGGTGTTGAGCGCTCGCAGCAAATCCCTAAGCCGCGAAAAAGCACTGTACGATGACCTCCTCGATACGCTCGCGGTTGACCTTGCAGCATTGCAAACAAGCGCCGAAGCTCTTGCACAATTAGATGTTCTCACCTGTTTCGCCGAGCGAGCCACGAACCTCGGTTTTTGCAAGCCTGAGCTGGCTTCAGAACCAGGCATTGAGATAGAAGCAGGACGCCACCCTGTCGTCGAAAGCGTAAGTGAAAGCAGCTTCGTAGCCAATGACTTAAGCCTTAATCGCGAGCGCAAAATGCTCATTATTACCGGACCAAACATGGGCGGTAAATCGACCTATATGCGCCAAACTGCGCTAATTGTTCTACTCGCGCTGTGCGGCAGCTTCGTTCCCGCCAGACAAGTCAAGCTTGGACCTATCGATCGCATCTTCACGCGCATTGGTTCGGCAGACGATCTCGCCGGCGGTCGCTCGACTTTCATGGTTGAGATGACCGAAACAGCGAACATTTTGCACAATGCAACCAAAGACAGCCTCGTACTCATGGACGAGGTTGGACGCGGTACCAGCACTTTCGATGGCCTCTCCCTCGCCTGGTCTGCCGCGGTCTATATCGCACAGCGACTTAATGCCTACACGCTTTTCGCGACACACTACTTCGAACTCACAAGCCTGCCCGATGATTTCGACAGCATAGTCAACGTGCATCTCGACGCAGTCGAGCACGAGAGCGGCATTGTATTTATGCACTCTGTCAAACCCGGGCCCGCCAATCAGAGTTACGGCTTGCAGGTTGCACAACTCGCGGGCATTCCTGCCGCGGTTATCGACAGTGCACGCGATAAGTTGGCTCAGCTCGAAGCCGAAAGCCTTGCGACAGAATCGACGAGTCAAGCGGTGGCGAGCGCGACACTCAACAGCGTGCAAAAAACATCGGGCAGCGCGCCCTATCAAAGCGAACTTTTTGTCGAGGAACCACATCCTGTCATCGAGATGCTCGAGCGCATAAACCCAGATGAAATCACTGCCAAAGAAGCACTGGAGTTGCTTTATGCCTTGAAAGCCAAGCTTGGCTAGACTCAACGCCTAGGTACGTGAGGGAAAAGCCGAGTCAGAATCGAAAAAAACTGCTAGAATTCACCGCCTGCTCCGCCCCTATGGGCGTGAGAGCTAGAGAATCCAATAACGATGTCGACAGACATTCTGATTTAGGCGACAGACGAGAGCCTCGGCGTTAAAATTTAGATCAAAGAGTGCCGCGCAAGGTTAAACTGCGTGCCACCGGGAAAAGTGCGGAGATAACATGACATTCGTAGTTGGCGACAATTGTATTCGTTGTAAGCATACAGATTGTGTTGAGGTGTGCCCTGTAGATTGCTTCTACGAAGGCCCTAACTTTTTGGTAATTCACCCAGACGAGTGCATCGATTGCGCGCTTTGCGAACCCGAATGCCCAGTAGACGCGATTTTCGCCGAAGACGAACTTCCTGAAAATCAGCAGCAATTTTTAGCCCTAAATGCGGAGCTCGCGGAGATATGGCCAAATATCACTGAGAAGAAAGACGCGTTACCAGAGGCCGAAGAGTTCACTGACGTAGAAAACAAACTCCAGTATCTCGAACGCTAGCATCGAGCGCTAAAAGCCCGCGGCATTAACGCCGCGGCAACAAGCCAACTGGGTCGATTGATTTTCCATCTTCACGAATTTCAAAATGCAGCAGCGGGTCTCCCGATAGATTCGTACCAGCCTCGGCAATTTTATCCCCAGCTTTCACTCGCTCACCTTCGGTCACTAGCATGACGCTGTTGTGAGCATAGGCGCTCAGGTAGCGATCGTTGTGCCGTAAAATAATTAGATCGCCACTTCCCTGAACTCCGCGTCCCGAGTAAACAACTTCGCCGTCCGCGGCCGCAAGCACTGGGTCGCCGCGGCGAACTGCGATATCTATCCCACGCGCATCGCCGGAGCCAAAGCTTCGCAGCAGGCGTGTGCTCTCAGCTGGCCATCGCCACGTGACCGCTTGCGACCCACCCCCGATTGAACGACGTAGCACGCCACCACGAGCCGGCGTACCTGCCTGCGCTTGGGCCACACCGTTGTTACGAACGGGCGTGCCTATTGCAATCGAGGGGGACGCGGCTCTTGCCGCAGGCGCATTCAAGTCTAGGGTCAATTCTTGTCCTACGAAAATCGTGTAGGGTGCGCGCAGGCTATTGGCGAGTGCCAATGCCCTGACATCAAGGTCGTATTGAAACGCTATCGAGTAGAGCGAATCACCCTCGCGTACTCGATGAGTGCGCGAGGGTAAGGGAGCTGTCCGTGTCTCAGAAAGCCCACCCACTCGTCGAACTGGCTCGCTCACAGTGACCGCCGCTGGCTGCCTAGATTGACGAGCCACGGAAGCAGAACCGTCAGAATTCACAATAACGGGCGCATTCGCAGGAACACGCAACTGACTCTCCGGTGTCGATGTCGTAACGACGAGCGGCGGCGTTATAACCTGGCGATCACCTTGATCGGCAATCGGTGCCTCATAGCTCCTGCACCCACCTAACGTTGCAACTAGCGTGAGAATCGCAGCTTGGTAAATTCGCATGAAACTGAACCCTCCCATAAAGCTTTTTCCGGTCATCATTCTTGCTGCGCCGATGAACTCGCTTTCGCAGCGTTTCTTGAGTTAAATAGCCGGTTGAGACCTAAGACACAAGCCAAACCGACACCGACAAAAACGAGCGCAGTCCATGTGTGTGCTTCAACACCGAGGCTCGTCGCATACTCAGACGGCAGCGCTAAGCGCATCATAGAATCATCGCCTTCAATGTTTGCCAATGTAACCGGCACTCGCCAAGGCCATATCGATGCTAAAGAACCTAACAGCAATCCACCGATAACGCTGTAGGCTTCACTATGGAAACGACTGAGCAAGCCTCTCAACACCCGAGAGAACACCATCAGACCGACTATGCAGCCTGCTGAGAAAACAGCAATTGTGCCAATGTCGAGAGTCACCAGCGCGGTGAGCATGGTCTCATAGGCACCCAATAGGATTAGTATAAACGCGCCCGATAGGCCAGGCAGTAACATCGCACTGATTGCGACTGCACCGGCGACGAACAAACCAAAGCTGGTCACCGGCTCTGCGTTTGGTTGCAACCACCCCAGTGCCGCGACCAACCCTGCCCCGAGCAATAGATATGGAGAATGCCTGAGCGTGAATTCGCCGCGCAACAGAAGCACCGCAGCTAAAACCAAGCCTATAAAAAAACTGCCTACAAAAATTGGCGCATGCTCGAGTGCATAAAGAACCGTGTTGGCAGAAAGTAAAAGACCGCATCCCATCCCGAGCGCGAGTGGTAACAGGAACGCGCCGTCGATATGACGCCATACCTGCAGCAACTCTCTCCTTATCAGCAGCCGCAGCGCGATCAAATCGAACGCACTTATCGCTCGGATAAGTCGTTCGTAAATACCAGCAATAAGCGCAATAGTGCCTCCCGAAACGCCGGGAACAGAGTCACTAACCCCCATCACTAGCCCTTTAGCGAACACCGTCGCTCGCTGGAGGTTACTGAGACTCCCCTGAGCCGGAGACCTATCCATCAGTTTTGAACCTGACCCACAAGCAATGGGACGAATTTGACGTCTTCCAGTTTGTCACATTGAAAATCCTCACCGCGACGGGTGATTAACTGCAGCTGCTGAACATCGCCGCCGACGGGAATAATTAATCGACCACCGTCGTTGAGCTGAAAGAGTAATTCGTGAGGAATCTGCTGAGGCGCTGCCGTTGTTATGATCGCATCGAAGGGTCCGCTGCGCTTAAACCCTAGACTCCCGTCGCCGTGACGAAAATCGATGTTTCGAAGCCCTAAAAGACGTAAATTTTTACGCGCTTTATCGAGCAGTGGTTTAATCCGTTCGACGGTAGTCACCCGCTTAGCCAGGCGCGCAAGAATGGACGTTTGATAGCCACAGCCGGTGCCAATCTCAAGGACGTTAGTCAGAGGTCCCGAGAGAAAAGCGATCTCCGTCATTCGGGCGACAATATAGGGCTGTGAAATAGTTTGATTGAATCCTATGGGGAGCGCGACATCTTCATAAGCCCTATGCGACAAAGCCTCGTCCAGGAAAATATGCCTGGGGGTCGAGCGGATCACATCGAGCACTTCCATACTGGTAATACCCTGATCCATCAGTCTGCCTAGTAAACGCTCACGCGTTCGCTGCGAGGTCATCCCGATCCCGCTTAAATTAGGGGTGGACTCTGTTCTAAAACTCATTTTAATCGTCTCGAGCCAGCCGCTCATTGGTAGAAGCTAGGCAGTTAACTCTCTCTTAGTTGGCATAGTTCGCGCAGCAGGCTGGTTGCATAAGCTCCGCGGGGCAAGGTAAACGTTAAATTAAGGTTACCGCAGGTTGAGGCAGCACCCGAGGCACTACTTTCCGGCCCTTCGTTTTCCCATTGCCAAGTCAGTTCTGAGGCTACAAACCGCAGCGCTCTGCGCGCTGCCTGCAGACCGAATGCCGCGAGGCCGGCCACCATCCAGTCGAGATCTTTTAACACTGTCTCTTCAATATCGGCCGCTTTGCCCAAGCTTACATATTTATCTTTTGTCGAAATAATTCCAGGCAGCGGGCCCGTTGCATGAATATCCAATATATCCATTCGCCGCTGAAGCTCGTCGGCAAACGTTGCGCCGTCCTCGTCTTCGAATCCAACCGTAAAAAAGCGACCACTGCCATCAAGACTTAAAACGTCGCCTGAGACATAATTTTGCCAATTCCCTGCGCGCACTCGCTCTGACAACACTTGATTGAATAAATAGGATCTCGCTGCAGAATAAAGCATCCCTCGTCGAAAGCGGGGACCGCGCTCGGCAGCTATCGTGCCAGCCAGAACCTCTCGCATCAGCACTGAAACCTGTTGCAGATTACTCAATTGGGCGCCAAAACGCTGCGCACCAAAATAATTTGGTACGCCGTTGTCGCGCAACGCACTCAGCCGCCTTTCGAATTCTTCTTTTGAGCCCTCGCAGTCGCGTAATTTAAGGTGGAAGCGATTGCGAGCATGACTACCAATCTTGAGTTTGCGGCTATTGCGCTGTAACGCAAGTATAGAGAGCTTGTCATCTTCGAGCTCAGACAGTCGAGACTCTTTTTCTGATGGCAGCTTGACACTAAACCACTGACTGGTCTCACCCCGCCTGTCTTTCATTCCTGAGTAGCTGACGTCTGCTTGCCGTACGCACGCGACCTGACTTAAGCGCTTTGCAACCTCAATGGTCGATGCATCGGTCTTCCTGATTTGGACGAAGACATGATCACCCTCTCCGGTGGGTGCGAATGCCAGTTCCTCATCGACGCGAAAATCGCTAAATTTTTGCTTAATTCTAGCGCTACCATCCGGCTTGCCGAGCGCATAGGCGAGCGAGTCGAGCGGCAAGAGGTCATTCCCCAGACGCCGCTCAGTCACTCGCGTCCCTCGAGTAAAACAACGGCATGGCACGCAATCCCCTCTCCACGACCAATTGCGCCGAGTTGTTCTGTTGTCGTTGCTTTGACATTAATGCAATCGCGAGGCGCATTAAGTGAAGAAGCAATGCGTACACACATAGCTTCACTGTGGGGAGCGAGCTTGGGTAATTGCGCAACAACGGTGATATCGGCATTCGATAGGGCCAAGTTGCGCGCCGTAACCAGCGCATAAACGTGTTCTAGAAGGATGAGACTGGAGACACCCGCAAACTTTTTATCTGTATCAGGAAAATGTCGACCAATATCTCCTTCGCCGATGGCACCTAGCAACGCATCGCACAGGGCATGTAACACGACATCGCCGTCCGAGTGCGCCTCTAGGCTTAACGCGTCTGGAAGGGTCACCCCGCCCAGAATGAGCGGCTTATTCTCGCTCGCTTCTGGCGCGAAACGATGAACATCGAATCCATGCCCCACTCTAATTTTGCTCTTCATATACTCTCTCATCTCTGCCGCTTAGTTTCAGCTTTTTGGTTGCTGAATATTGTTGAGGATCGCCTCTGCGAGCAGTAGATCGCTGCTATGAGTAATTTTGATATTCGTTTTGCACCCTTCAACTAATAAAGGCGCCCAACCCATACGCTCCATGGCCGAGGCTTCGTCGGTGATAGGCGCACTCTGCTCGGCGGCTTCACTTAGCGCGTTGAATAGCTTTTCAATACGAAACATCTGTGGCGTTAACGCATTGTAGAGCTGCGAACGATCAAGCGTCTCTGCAACGCGGATGGATAATTCGCTCTTTGTCGCGCGTTTGACCGTATTGTCCATTGTGGCTGCTAACAACCCGCCAACCTCATCGTCTTTCACTCGGTGTATTAGGTTGTCAATGTCATCGCTTTTTACACAGGGGCGAACCGCGTCGTGCACTAGCACCCAGTCATCGCTATTCGCCTCGGCGAGTATCGACCGCAGGGCATTGAGCACAGAAGTCTGCCGTTCGCTCCCGCCGGTAACGACGGTGACACGAGGATGCTGAGCAATCGGTAATTTTTGCCAATAGACATCGTCAGCGCCAATCGCAACCACGACGCGCGTCACTCCAGCTAAGGCGAGCAGGCAGTCAATCGATCGCTCGACTACTGTTCGACCAAGCAGTGGCAGGTATTGTTTAGGAACGGGGCCGCCAAGGCGACTGCCGACTCCTGCTGCTGGGACAATTGCCCATATCGCCATTCGTGGGTCCTTCGATACATGCTGAGAAAGGCAGAAAACCTAAAGGGAGGTGCGCGAGTTGCTTAGGCTAAAATTTAGCGATTGGGGACAATCAGGTAAAAAGTTTCCCCCTCCTCAATCATCCCAAGCTCAGATCTCGCTCTCTCTTCTACTGCCTCAAGGCCGTTTTTTAGATCAAGAACCTCAACCTCCAGTGCCTCATTGCGTTCCGACAACGCGGCGTTTGTGCTGAGTTGCAACGCGACATTCCTTTCGACTTCTTTGAGCTCGCTGCGACTGTCGTCGCCAAACCATAGCTTGTACTGGAGAACGCCTAGGCATACTGTCAGGAAGGCAATCAGTAATTTCACGTCTTACTCCTTCAGCCCTTAACGGCCAAATCGAGCGAACTCCGCTAGACCACGATATATCGATGCAGAACCCAACTGCTCTTCGATGCGCAATAGCCGATTATATTTGGCAACGCGATCCGATCGACACAGCGATCCTGTTTTTATTTGTCCTGCTGCTGTTGCAACCGCTAAATCAGCTATCGTTGTATCTTCTGTCTCGCCCGACCGATGTGAGATGACGACCGTATAGCCCGCTTCCTTGGCCATGTTTATAGCAGCAAGCGTCTCAGTTAACGAGCCTATCTGATTGAATTTAATAAGAATAGAATTTGCAATACTCTCATCAATCCCACGCTGCAAAATCTTGGTGTTAGTCACGAATAAATCATCGCCTACTAACTGAACTTTATCGCCAAGTTGCGCAGATAATTTAGCCCAACCTTCCCAGTCACTCTCGTCCATACCATCTTCAATGGACAAAATCGGGTAAGTAGCACTTAGTCCCGCAAGGTAGTCCGCAAACTCAGCAGGATTAAACGCCTTGCCCTCACCTTTGAGATCGTAAACGCCGTTGTTATAAAACTCAGACGCGGCGCAATCGAGCGCCAGATGGATGTCTTTGCCAGTTTTGAGGCCTGTAAGATCAATAGCTGTAAGAATCGCATCAAGCGCAGCGGCATTCGACGGCAGGTTTGGCGCGAAGCCGCCTTCATCACCCACAGCTGTGCTCAAACCCTGTTTTGCGAGCACTGATTTGAGCGCATGGAAAATTTCAGCACCGTATCTCAGCGCTTCGGAAAAATTTGGGGCGCCGGTTGGCTGGACCATAAATTCTTGAATATCGACATTATTATCCGCGTGTTCGCCGCCGTTAACGATATTCATCATCGGCACGGGCAGACTGTACTGCCCTTCAGTACCATTTAAACGAGCAATATGCGCATAAAGAGGTAATTCGGCTGACTGTGCAGCTGCTTTAGCCGCGGCGAGAGAAACGGCTAGTATTGCGTTGGCCCCAAGTTTAGCCTTGTTTTCAGTCCCGTCGAGTTCGATCATCACGCGGTCAAGTTCCGCTTGATCCATTGCGTCTTTTCCGATTAGGGCGTCTTTGATCGCGCCATTCACGTTAGCAACGGCTCCGAGCACGCCTTTTCCGAGGTAACGAGAGGGGTCTTTGTCGCGTAGCTCGAGAGCCTCGCGTGAGCCTGTCGAGGCACCCGACGGTGCGCAGGCTGTGCCAACGATTCCTCCCTGAAGCTCGACATCTGCCTCAATAGTTGGGTTACCGCGAGAATCCATAACCTCGCGCGCTCGAATAGATTTAATGACTGACATAACAATCCCTTACTTTGTAATCTTTATACTAATTGTATTGCGCGTAGCCCGCGGCGAAATATTAAGCGGTATCGAGTTGCACAAATCCTTTTACCAACGTATCGAGCGCCTTCATCCGCTCAAGGAACGGTTCAATACGATCTAATCGCAAAGCGCAGGGGCCATCGCAAAGCGCGCTAGAGGGGTCGGGGTGCGCCTCGATAAAAAGTCCAGCGATACCCTGCGATAGGCCTGCGAGAGACAATGATGTCACGTCAGCACGACGGCCACCTGCAGCATTAGGTAATCCGCCTGGTTGCTGCAGAGCATGGGTTGCATCGAATAGAAGCGGGTAACCAAATTTTTTCATCACCGAAAAACCCAGCATGTCGACCACGAGATTATTGTAACCAAAGCTACTACCTCGCTCGCACAGCATCAGTCGGTCGTTACCCGCCTCCTCGAATTTAGCGAGTATATGACGCATCTCTTGTGGCGCTAAAAACTGTGCCTTTTTAATATTGATCGCGGCATCGGTTCTCGCCATCGCCATTACGAGGTCAGTTTGCCTTGATAGAAATGCAGGTAACTGAATCACATCCGCGACTTCGGCGGCAGCAGCAGCCTGATCCTCAGTGTGAACATCGGTAATAATTGGAACGGCGAATGTTTCTTTAATTTCCGCAAGCCACATGAGACCTGTCTCTAACCCCGGACCTCTAAAAGAGCTTATGGAAGAGCGGTTAGCTTTATCGAAAGACGCCTTAAAAACAAACGGAATCCCGAGCTTGTCAGTGACACACTTAAACTCTTCAGCAACCCTTAATGCAAGGTCTCTCGACTCAAGAACGTTCATTCCGGCAAAGAGTGTAAAGGGCTTCTCATTCGAAACCTGCAGGCCCGCTATGCTAACGGTTTTGGCATCCATTAGGCTTGTACTGCTTCTTTGTGCAGCTCGCTTTGCGCGATCGCGGCTTTGATAAACCCTGTGAACAGCGGATGACCATCACGAGGTGTCGAGGTGAATTCGGGATGGAACTGGCAGCCAACAAACCAAGGGTGATCAGGCACCTCAACCACCTCAACTAACATTCCGTCTTCAGACTTACCGGTCAGTTTTAGACCCGCTTTTTGCAGTACTTCAAGGTAATCATTATTGAACTCATAGCGGTGGCGGTGACGCTCTTTAATGCTGGCAGAGCCATAACACTTGAAGGTAATAGAGTCTTTTTCGACCTGACATACCTGTGCTCCTAGCCGCATGGTGCCGCCCAGATCGGAATCTTCGTCGCGAAACTCAACATTGCCCTGTGAGGTAGTCCATTCACTGATTAGGGCAATAACAGGATTATCACAGCTTGGTGCAAATTCCGTGCTGTGTGCATCTTTAAGCCCTGCAACATTGCGCGCATACTCGATTACTGCCACCTGCAGGCCTAAGCATATGCCAAGGTATGGGATTTTATTCTCGCGCGCATACTGCACGGTCATTATCTTACCTTCGACACCGCGCTCTCCGAATCCACCCGGAACCAAAATTGCATCCATGCCCTTGAGTATCTCTGTGCCCTTATCGAGGACATCGGCAGAATCAATATAGGTGACGTTTACTTTAGTGCGCGTCTTGATGCCAGCATGCGTAATCGCCTCGTTAAGCGACTTATAGGCGTCGAGTAGCTCCATATATTTGCCGACCATCGCGAGGTTAACTTCGCCCTCAGGATGTAAATCTGCATCAACCACCTCGTCCCACTCCGACAGATCCGCAGGCGGGCAGTCGAGATGGAATTTTTTAACAACGATATCATCGAGACCCGCGGCGCCTAGGATTGAAGGAATTCGATAGATGGAATCCGAATCGGGCAAAGAGACAACTGCCGGCAGCTCTACGTTGGTAAACAGTGCTATCTTCTTACGCGCCGACTCATCTATCTCGAGATCAGAGCGGCAAATAAGAATATCGGGCTGTATACCGATGGACCTTAGCTCTTTCACCGAATGCTGTGTTGGCTTAGTTTTGGTCTCGCCCGCCGTACTAATGTAAGGCACGAGGGTCAAGTGCATGAACAGCGCGCGTTCCGATCCGAGCTCAACACGCATCTGACGCACGGCTTCGAGGAAAGGTTGGGACTCTATATCGCCGACGGTGCCACCTATTTCGACCAGCGCTACATCGGCGTCACCCGCGCCGAGCACAACGCGGCGCTTAATTTCATCAGTAATGTGCGGTATCACCTGAATCGTAGCGCCAAGATAGTCTCCTCGCCGCTCTCTTTTCAGTACTTCTTCGTAGACTTTGCCCGTAGTGAAATTGTTTTTCTTGAGCATGGTCGTACGAATAAAACGCTCGTAGTGACCTAAATCTAAATCCGTCTCTGCTCCGTCTTCGGTAACAAAAACTTCCCCGTGCTGAAACGGACTCATAGTCCCCGGGTCCACGTTGATGTAGGGGTCGAGCTTTAGCATTGTGATATTGAGGCCGCGTGCCTCAAGTACAGCGGCGAGCGAAGCGGCGGTAATGCCTTTGCCCAGTGATGAGACCACACCACCGGTAATGAAGATATATTTTGTCATTGGAGCCCCATCAAAGAGAGTTGGATTAGATGTTGGACTAACCCAAGCAGATGGAGTTATAGCCTACCAGAAACGTCTTTGACTCACAATCGAGAAATGGTCTACAGGCCCAACTCTAGGGCCGGAGACTCCCAACTGAACGTCACGCATGCAAGGCCGCAATCGCTACTAGCAGCGGTCTTTGCCACCGCGCTTTCAGAAGCGCCGAAGCCTGCGACCCAAATCAATTCACCTCTGAAAAACACTAACGGCAAACGATCGCGTAGCCAGGGCGAAACACCCTCTTCGTTGAAGAGTTTCTTGAGCGATTTCGAAGGTCGCCCGGGCAGAGACAGACGCTCCCCCCCTTGGCGGTAACGCACATGCAGCGAGGCAATCATACCCGACATATCCCCTTCTGAAGACAGCACAAGCTTGCCGTTATTAGGTAACTCGATGAATCCTGCTTCAGCTGCGGTCAGGCAGGCGCCGGAAACAGACTGCGGTTTAAACTTGTCTTCGAGAACTGCAACGAGCTGCCCTTTGTAACGATAAAGACTGTAGGTGCCGCAGTGCCATAGCGCACTCTGGTCGACCACTGCACAGGTCTCAACGTCCAGCCTGCTCAGCAACTTCCAACTCGGTAGGGAACAGCCTAGGCGCAGAAGCCAGTGCCGCAGCAAATTGCGTCGCCTCCGACTTGAGAGCACTGCAAGCTCAGAGATACGCAATCGCCCCATTCCCTTTATCTGGCACGCCTGTAAGTCTATTTCCGCTAGCTCTGCGTTGAGCTCAAATGACTCGTGTAGCAGCGCCTGAGATTTCCCCCAACTCTGGCGGTACTGTGGCCACCGGCTTTCCACTAACGGCAATACCTGCTTCCTAAGAAAGTTGCGGTCATACTGAGTATTCCGATTTGAAGGATCTTCGATAGAGACGAGCTTTCGCTCTCGTGCCACCTGCTCAAGGACGAGCCTAGGAAACTCCAGCCAGGGGCGGATCAGTACCCCAATACCCAACACGCGTGCCGCAGGCATTCCTGCAAGACCGTCAGCGCCCGCCCCACGAGCAAGCCGCAGAAGCAATGTCTCTAGTTGGTCGTCCTGATGATGGCCAAGGATCAGCCATTCTCGGGCGCCCAGCGCCTCCTCAAAGGCCAAGTAACGCGCGCGCCGAGCGGCATCCTCGCTGACCTGCGGTAACTCAGTCACCCCAGACGTTGCACTCGCGCCTCTGACCGAGCAAACGACATTGCAGACCTGCAGAGCGACGCCCCACTCCGCGCAAATAGATTCGCAGTGCGACTGCCATTCCCCTGCAGCGGCTTGCAATCCATGGTTGACATGTATAGCTCTCAGAGTCACATCGAGGTCGCCACTATCCCTGAGATCACAAAGTAATCTCAGCAGTAGCGAAGAATCTAGGCCGCCACTAAGCCCAACTAGAATACCGGACGGGGGCGAGGCAGCGCGGGTGCTCTCCGACAAGGCGGATGAGAAGAATGGATTGACACATAACGCGTGCCTTAGGGCGCTGAGCAGCGCAGATTCAGCCTGCACTGCTGCGGCGCCTCGAGAGGAGTTTTTAGGCGCTGAGGCCATAGCTCATAAGACGCTTATAGCGTCGCTCAATGAGCGCATCAGTATCGGTGGCGCCTAGCCGATCCATTTGCTCTAAGAGCGAGATTTTTATGTTTTCGGCGGTCGCCGCGACGTCCCGATGCGCACCCCCTAATGGTTCTGCAATGGTCTGATCGACAATACCAAGTTCTTCGAGGCGTGCCGAAGTCACCCCCATCGCCTCAGCCGCAGCTGAAGCATATTCGGAGGACTTCCAGAGAATCGTTGCGCAACCTTCGGGCGTGATGACTGTATAGGTCGAATACTGCAGCATGTTCAGCTGATCCGAAACGCCGATCGCAATCGCTCCACCAGAGTTAGCTTCGCCTGTTACCGTCGCTATCAACGGTGTCCTGACCCTCGACATCATCGCCATATTCACCGCAATGGCTTCGTTAATGCCCCGCTCCTCAGCATCGATTCCAGGATAGGCACCAGGGGTATCTATGAAGCTCAATACAGGAAGATTGTATCTTTCACCAAGTTCGACGAGTCGACGCGCCTTGCGATAACCCTCAGGGCGCGGCATGCCGAAATTGTGTTTGACCTTCGCTTTCGTGCCCCGGCCTTTCTGATGCCCCATCACTACGCAGGGGCGCCCATCGATTTTAGCGAGCCCGCCAATAAGCGCCTGATCGTCGGCGAAATAGCGATCACCATGGAGCTCGTCGAAATCGGTAAAAATATGCTCGATATAATCGAGCGTGTAGGGTCTTTGGGGATGGCGTGCAACCTGAGACACCTGCCATGAACTCAAGTTAGTGTAGATTTTTTCGGTGAGCTTGGTACTTT
>Ga0255783_10000224_pt1 | contig 67955 bp, 59 predicted proteins | sample 011ome_22_FD_179981 | JGI IMG/M metagenome (GOLD analysis project Ga0255783, IMG submission 179981) | Coastal salt marsh microbial communities from the Groves Creek Marsh, Skidaway Island, Georgia - 011507BT metaG (version 2) | ecosystem: Environmental > Aquatic > Marine > Intertidal zone >... | reverse complement strand
ATTCCCATAGTCGCGAGTTGTCTGATCTTGTCTTTCGAAGGTGTCGCCATGTCATCACAGAAAACGCGCGTGTGCTGGATACCTCTGCGGCGCTTACCGCGGGCGACCATGTGCAATTTGGTCGACTCATGACGGCATCGCATCACTCGTTGCGCGACGACTTTGAGGTCAGCTGTGATGAGCTCGATTACTTGGTCGATATTGCGAATGGTACCGACGGTGTGCTCGGGTCGCGCATGACGGGTGCGGGTTTCGGTGGTTGCACCGTAACGCTGATCCACAAGGACGCCATAGATACGTTGAAGGCGCGTTTGGCGAACTACAGAACGATGTTTGGTTTGAAGCCCGAGGTCTTCGTGTTGACGACAAATCTTGAAGCGGGCGTTGTTGCGTAAAGCTCGTAAGCTGAGCAAAAAGCGATCACCTAGGCGCGGAATTCAGCCGTGTTTAGCTCAGCGTTGTATTCTGTGAGGCTCTAGGCAGGATGCTTACTTTCCGGCTAAGCCAGGAATCTCACAGAACATATCAGCCTCAACCTTAACGCTCACGGCTGAATTGGCGTGTGCACCTACGCACCAAGAAGGCATGACCATCGAATACACGCCCGAGCCACCTGCCTGCAAGATTAGGATTTGCTCGGGGCCCTTGAAGGCCATGCGGTCCTGGGGATTAGGCCCGGCAAATTGGCTGAATAGACGCTTGACGATACTCGCCTCGACAAAGCTGCGCTCATACAACTCTTGTGCGATGTCCTCTCGTGTCAGTCCTGCCTTGTGCAAAATAGCTGTGTGTTCGGGGTTTAAAACCACCGTTGCGCATCCGCCAGTCAGTGTACCGTTATTACTGGGCGGGTTAGCCAAGCCCATAGCCAGAAGTTCCAGTAATGATTTGTAGCTCTCCGGATCATCGCCATCGCCGGCGTAGATAACCGAGTGCGGAGCCTCTGAACCAAGGACCGTGACCACACTCTCATCCGCATCGAAACCACGGCTGACATGAAGTGGTGTGAAAGGGCTATTCTCCTCGTCTTCAGCAAGGCAGAACGTGAACTTACCCGGGTGACCCAGTAGCGCCATATCTGAACTTCCAGGGCGCGCCTTGCCAATATTTATCATGGTGAGTCTGAGTGCGCGGCCGATCGTAGCGTTGGCACGGTGTCCGGGTCCCAAAGCGCCCGTGCCAGAGGCAATCGGGCCGCAGGTATGCCGAGCGGGCCCATTGACGATAATCAAGGGTGCGGTGCAGTGCGTCGTTGCCTGCATCTCAGTGAGATCAAACTCGGGCTCGATAACGGCTTTCACCGCGGCCACAACCACCGGCATGTAATCGGGAAGGCAGCCAGCCATAACAGCGGCAATGGCGACTTTTTCCACCGTTGCGATACCGTGTCCGGGACCCATTGTCCCAAGCATCATGTCTGCATCGAGCCCTGAGGCCAGCACCATCCTTGAGACGCGTTCTGCGGTTGGGATAACAACAGGTAGCCCATCAGTACACCCAAGGCGGTGCAGCTCCTCGAGTGCTGCCTCTTCGTCACGTGCCGAGAGAATTTCAGTCACTGCTTGCCTCGAGTGCATTTAGGATTTGCTCAGCCACTGAGTCTGCGACCGCCGTCATGTTCTCAGCACCGGTACCCGCAACAGGGTGCGGTAGCTGGACGCGTGGTACGTCACACATACCGAGTGATTCGGCAACAAAGTTTCCTTGAGACCAAAACTCTTCCGTGACTAACGCCACCGCGGGGATACCTAGTTTTGCGAGGTTTATGCCGTCACGCACGGTGCCGGTAGTGCAGGAGCCTCAGTGCCCATAGGCAGCGATGACACCAACGCAATCGCCACCTATCTCGCCTAATAGCTTTTCTGGTGCGGCAATCGTGGCGTTGCCTTTGTTGTAAGCTTTGAGATTGATACCGGGTCGACGACGCGCAACGGCCTCCCCCACCTGGTTCAGAAACTCAACAGAATCGGGAAAGCCATTGGCCAGCAGGCCAATCGTTGTCTGCGCATTACCATCGACTGCCACTGACAGGTTGTAGGGCGTTTGTTCAACACCCACTGTTGCGTCTGGATTCAGAAATTCAATCATGTTGTGCCTCAATCTCTTAGCGTCTTTATCGCTAACCCGCGCGACTGTGTCAAGGCGGAGTGGGTGATCAATGTAGAGGGCGCTAGCGGCAACTAATGTCACACTAACTTCATCTCTGAATCATACTCACAGTCACATCGCACTGATTAGCGCGTACACTATTGAGCCTAGCCTGAGGTGAAACTATGGAACGTTTTCAAATTGCTGAGGGGCTGGAGTTCAGCCGGCTCGTTTACGGAATGTGGCGCTTGGCAGACGATGCCGATACTTCGATTAAGCATGTCGATGCCAAAATCCGTGCAGCGCTCGATCACGGAATTACGACCTTCGATCAGGCGGATATTTACGGTGGTTACACAGCAGAAAACATCATGGGAACTGCCTTGAAGGCAAGCCCATTTTTGCGACACCAGATGGAAATTGTTACGAAGTGCGACATCGTCATTGACGCTGGTCGTCACGCAGGCGCACGAGTGAAGCATTACGACACGACGCGCGCGCACATTAACGAGAGTGTGAATCAATCTTTGATTGCCATGGGCACCGATGTTATCGATGTGCTCCTCATTCACCGTCCCGACCCTTTGATGGATCATTTTGAGACGGGTGAGGCACTCGATGCCTTGGTCGACTCTGGGAAAGTCCGCGCGGTTGGCGTCTCAAACTTCAGGCCATGGGACTGGAACCTCCTCCAATCAGCCATGCGTCATCAACTGGTGACAAATCAGATTGAGCTGAGCCTTAAAGAAATCTCTCCGTTTACTAACGGTGATCTAGCGTTCCACCAGCAACACGGTCATGTTGTCATGGCGTGGTCACCACTGGGGGGTGGTGATTTGATGACAGGCACCGGTGAGCTGGCGAGTCGATTAGACGCCATTGCAAAGCGTTACGAGGTTGATCGCGCCGCGGTGGCAACGGCATTTTTGCTGGCCCACCCGGCCAAGATAACCCCGGTGATGGGTACCAATAATCTTGAGCGTATTTCAGCGCTTTCAGACGTACTAAAAGTGGAACTCTGCAGACAGGATTGGTTCTATCTCTACGAGGCGGCCCTCGGTCGAGAGGTGCCATAACTTCCAAGTGTCTTGGGAAGTACCCCGAGGTAGTCGATTCGGCAAGAGTCTGCGCTGTGACCATTGAGTTGGGCATTCAACAAAGCATCCAGAGCTTTCTTTGGTATGGCTCTCTTTCACCCTACCTATTTGTGAAGCTACTTAGCACCGACGAGTTTGTACTCGCTCGCGTCGGTGATGAAATCAGCGTGACCATAGGTCTCAAGCAAACTGCCCAGCTTGCGTGTTAGGCGCTTGTCTAGCCAGTGGCGAACACCCGGGATTTTTATGCCAAGCGCACAGAGATTTGACGTGCTGACAATCGTTGCAAGCGCACAGGCCGTGGCGATTTTGTCGTTAAGCTTGAAGTGCACCCCCATCGCTTCCGCGCGGGAGGATTTACCCTCACAAAAGTTTTGAATGAGAAAGTACTTTGAGAAGCCACGCTCCATCCAGCGGTGGAAACGTCCCGTAATGCTCGAGTCCGTGAATAACTCCGCGTCCATTGTTCCCCGTACGAGCTCACCACAGGTTTCATCGTCGTAGATCTTATGCAAGGACATATCTCTTGCTGTCATCAGATCGACAATTTCCTGCGGGGTTTCACCCAATAACTCCTCAGGTAGCCCAAGTAAAAAACAGCGATAGCGCGCCATCTCTACCCGCGCCCGTTCGGCCTGCGTGAAGTCGGTGCGCCCTTGCGCCAAAAGCTTGTAGGACAAAAGGAAAATACCAATGAGTCCGGCAGGCATTTGATCAACTTGCGGAATGGGAATGCCATAAGTCGATACGTCCCATTTGCCGGTACGCATGATGTTAAAACGTACCATCGAGTGCATCAGACGCACTTTAGCGGCGGCCTTAAAACCGGGGTTGAAACGCTCCATGGCGCGCGGCATAGCGGTCGCCGTAAAAAAGCTCGCGGTTTCAAAGACCCGTCGGACGGATTGTTGATCGGTGAGCGTGCCCGTCATCGTCATGGGTAGGGCGGTGTACTTATTCATAAAGGTCGCGATAAACGCACCGCGGATGGCGAAGGGCGATATCGTTCCGAGCGGGATACGCTCATGCTTGGCGCCTTCTTCCACCATGGCCATGTCTACCCAGTCGGGTGTGGCCTCCATTGCACTAATAAAAGCAACGAGTTCGTCCGGTGCGTTTTCGACGCTCTCGATACCGTGGTCACAGGCTTGCTCAAGCATCGATACCAATGCTCTAAAACCATACTCAGGTATGAGTGATGCGTAGGCATCGGCCACTTTGTCGCCCATCATCGTGTAGTTTCGAATGCGCTCGACGAGCTCGGGGTTTTTAAGGACGCGCTCGCAATAGTCGCGATGGCGAGAAGGGCGGAGCGCCTTAAGATCAAAGTCCGTGACGTAGCGCTCGGGGAGCTGGCCGAAATCCACACGGCCATAGATCTCAGGGATTATTGTCTTTTGCTCGAGCACGGTGTCGGAAAAAAGTGCACTTTCTGTGTTGTTCATCTCCGATCACTCCACCGTTGATGACCTGATGCGCTGCATTATCGTGGGCATTACTTTGAAAACGCCATCAGCTCACGATTGATTAGGCCTTAGACAGTTACGGGTATCCACTGCAACTGGTCGACGACGACCGAGCATATCATTTTGTACACCAACCCTACCGAGATCTTGCACCCTCTCAGGGTTAACTGCTGGTAGGTAAGCTTCGGCAGTCTATTTTTCTTCGCGTTCTGGTGCCTTCGCGTGAAGCGAGGTAACGTTGCTATCAACAATTTATCAAAGCGACGAGGTCCGATTGTCATGATGGTTTTGAAACGGCTGGTTACGGGCCTTCTTTTTTTTACCTCGTTTCATGTATCGGTTGATGCGCTAGGCGCTGAATCGTCGAGCGCTGTGTTGATGCCGAAGTCGGGCACTTACTCCCGACCAATATCGACGGACAACGCTGAGGCCCAACAGTTCTTCGATCAGGGTTTACGCTTCGCCTGGGGTTTCTATTTCCCGGAGTCTATCGCCTCCTATCAGGAAGCATCTCGTCTAGCGCCTGATCACCCTATGCCTTATTGGGGCATTGCGCATGCAGCGGGGCCCAACCCCAATTCGCGATACGCACAGATGCCGGACGACCCACAGGGCGCGGGATTGGCGGCAATTGAAGCAGCTCTTGAACGTATCGATCGAGCAACACCCATGGAGGCAGCACTGATCAACGCGCTCTATGTTTTCTATGATGCGAAAAGTATTCCTGACCCTCGCGAGCGCGATCGGGCTTATCTGGCGGAGATGCGAGAGCTCAACAAAAAGTATCCTGATGACCCCGATATTGCAGCGCTCTACGCGGGAAGCTTTATGTCGATCCGGCGCTGGGATTACTGGGATAAGAATGGCGAGGCAAAGGGAGAGACACTCGCTGTTGCCAAAGCGCTCGAACATGTCATTAACACCGGGGACCCACACCCCGGGGTTTATCACCTGCACATTCACCTTATTGAGGCCTCGCTGGAGCCTGAGCGCGCCATGGTTTCGGCCGATGCCCTAGAGGCGACTCTACCCATAGGCGGTCACGTGGTTCATATGCCGGCACATATTTTTGTGCGGGTTGGCGACTATCAACGTGCGATCGACAACAACTTACGCTCACTTGCGGTCGATAAGGAGTTTGCTCAGCACTGGGGTGATCTTCCGTTGCCCAACATTGGCACCTACCCTCTCTCACACAAGATACACGCTGGCCATGCGCTCGACTTTGTTCGTTACGCCGCGACTATGCAGGGCAGTTCCGAGCTCGCTATTAAATCTGCCAAGCAAATGGCTGAAGCGATCAGTCAGCACGGCACGCCCATGGGACGCATGCAAAAGCGCGTTGCCGCACCGTGGGTCACGCTCAAGATTTTTGGTAAGTGGGATGAGGTTTTGGCATTAGAGCCACTCAAACACTCGACACCTTATCTCACGGGCATAATGGCGTACGTAAAGGGGAGCGCCCACGTCGCGAAGGGGCAGTTCAGGGAAGCTGCGCAGAAATTGGCCGATATTCATCGCATAGCAGCCTCACCGGACGTCTCGGTTAACCGCGCAGGTGCGACAGCGACTGCCGAGTTGCTTGCGCTGGCTGCGAACGCGCTCGAGGGTGAGATGAAAATGGCTCAAGGCGACTTGGATGGTGCCATCTCTGCTTTCGAGAAAGGCGTAGCCTTAGAGGACACCAACAACTACACCGAGCCACCCGATTGGCCACAATCGATGCGTTTGTACCTGGGGGCGGCGCTCATAAAAGCGGGCCGCGCTTCTGACGCGGAAGCCGTTTTTCGACGCGATCTGCGATGGCATCAAAACAACGGTTGGTCGCTATTTGGTTTGACACAAGCACTAGAGGCACAGGGTAAATCGGAAGAGGCGGCCTCTACGCGTGAGGCTTGGACCAAAGTTTGGTCGCATTCAGACCTAACTCTCCCGGGATCGACAGTGCTTTGATTACACGTCTTGAGATCTGTTTAAGATCCAATTGGTGAGCATCAACCCTTCAGGGGTGTTTAAGCAGTTATGTAGTAAGAAACGCTTGGAGGATAAAAACGGCGAAAACGACGGGCATACCCGCTCGCCATTGTAACTTGAAGCTCCAGATGAGATTCTTAAGCAGCACGGAAAGGAAAGCAGAATATGATATCAACAACACGGCTCCGGGCCGCTTTAGCGGTGGCCCTCTTTTCATTCTCTTTTATCAATGTCTCAGCGGCAGTTGCACAAGATGCAGAAGCCACTGTAACCCTTAAAAAGAAGGTGGCTATTGCCCGTTTCTCTAATGAGACGCGGTCAGGGCAGTCTTTCTTAGTCGATGACAATAATGATCGGATTGGTAAGCAGGCGTCTGACATTTTGTCTGCGCGGTTGGCAGAAACCGGTAAATTCTTGATGTTCGAAAGGTTGGATGGCGATAAAACCTCTGCGGAGGCGACCTTGAGTAATCTTGAAGAATCAGGTGTTCCTGTTGATTACTTAATTGTCGGTTCCGTCAGCGAATTCGGCCGCTCAACGGAGGGGCAAGTTGGTGTTTTTTCTACTTCAAAGGCACAAAAAGCTTACGCCAAGGTCAATGTGCGTTTGATTGAGGTTAAGACAGGACGGGTTATATCCGCCCGAGAAGGCGCAGGAGAGGCGACCACAGAGACGAAAAGAGGCGTTTTTGGAGGTAGCACTGCCGGTTTCGATCAGAGCCTAAACGACAAAGCTATATCAGCAGCTATATCGCAACTGATTAGCAATTTAGTTGAGGAGATGACCGCGACTCCCTGGGTGTCATACATCCTCGCTGAGGAGGACGGCTCCTTTATCATTAGCGGAGGTGCCAGCCAAGGCTTGAGTACCGGTCTGGAGCTGCAAGTTTATAGCGTTGGTAGAAAAATAAAGAATCCACAGACTGGAGCCATGATTCAGTTGCCAGGGAAGCGAGTCGCGTCCGTAGCGGTTGAGATGTCGTTCGGCGACGATGAGTTCAGCGAGGTTTCCTACGTTAGCCTCGTCTCCGGCTCAATTGGTGAAGATATATCCAAATATGAGATCAAACTAAAATGATAAGTGAACTGAAACTAGCGTTAATCTCCTTTTCCATGATGTTTATGGTCGCATGTGCCGGTGCTCCGATTCAGAACACTGCAATCGGAAAGTCTGAAGGCGCAGAGATTGTAGTTATTGCTGATGATCTAGTTGGTGCCTCTGTTGTTGTAGGGTCGACAAGCTTTAGAGTTGATCAAGAAGATTTAACAGATTATGAAATGGGGGTTCTTGGAGCTGCGGATACAGCAATCGAGAATATGGATGTTTTGCAGCTACCGGTAAGTCCAGGGGATGTGAACCTAACAATAAAGAAAGCGGGTATAGTGTTGTTTGACAAAACTCTATACGTCAACAGAGGACAGTCACGGGAAATAATCTTATGAATACAAAATCTCTATTACTAGTGCTTACGCTGAGCGTGCTGGGTGCTTGCACCAATGTCTCGCAGGGTGGGTATTACTGGGGCGCTTATTCTCCGACCTACTTTGAGATGGTAAAAAATCCATCGGAAGAAACATCGTCTCGTCGATTAGAAGCGCTTACCGACATTATCGATACGTCAATTGAGAAAGGTTTGCGAGTGCCTCCCGGTGTCTATGCCGAGCGCGCGATGATGTATCTGGAGAAGGACGAAACCCTGGCAATGGCCGACTTCCAGGCTGAGATCAGTTCCTACCCAGAAGCTCAGCCGTTTATTGAGCGCATTGTTTCCCGCTACACCAATCAATAAGTGGAGGAAAGAATAATGAAAATATTCAAAAGACTCGGTGTTGTAGCGTGTTTATTTTTTATCGCTTCTTGTGAAACTCTTGAAACGAAGCAAGAGGCGTTTCCATCATTTTACGATGAAAATCAAAATCCAGTGTCGATGGTGATCGTTCCGGCTATCAATGAGACCGCTGCAGCAGATGCAGGGCAGTTGGTATCAGCAACCCTGGCGCAGCCATTTGCCGACAATGGCTACTACGTGGTGCCATTACCGATCGTAACGCAGATCTTTCAATCTGAGGGCATACTGGATGGACAGCAAGCCTTGGGCTTGCCTGGTGAACTTTTTCGCAACGCGTTCGGTGCGGATACTGTTTTATACGTGACCATTGACCAATGGGAAACCAATTACGTAGTACTTGCCGCGAATGTCACCGTTGGTATGAGTTACGTGCTCCGATCAACAGCGACGGACGAGGTCCTATGGTCCTACAGAGCGCAGCAGGTAGTTGATACCTCTGCTGATTCAAGTGGTTTTATTTTGGCGGATATAATCATGACCGCCGTGCAAACGGCGGTCACGGATTACCTACCTATCGCTTATCAAGTTAACTCAATGGCGGTAGCGACACTTCCCTATGGTAAATATCACCCGCTAGTCGGTACCGACGGAGAAACCGGTGTGATTAGCACGCGTCTTAAGGAAGAAGCGATTAACGAGTTAAGTCAATAATAGATGCTATAACCTTTGTGCATGCTGAGTAAGATTATGCACTTGGAGTAGGTAAAGGCCCGCTTTTGCGGGCCTTTTCTGTTATGTCTGGGCCCTTTTGTGGAGAGAGTTCGTCAGTTTTTTGTAGTAATGAGCTTTTTGAAATATTTACTGATAGGTGGTTTTAATGAGAGTCGGAATCTCTATAACGCTGTTAATTCAGGTATGCCTATTTTTCTCGATGATTCTGCGCGCGGACGCAGGTACGCTTTTCGAATCTGTGGATAAAAATGCTGCTTTTAGAGCTGCCGTAGATTTAGCACCCGACGAGGCCTTCATCGAGCTATCTGAGGGTTATACGTATTACCGAATGACAGACCGGGAGGCCTGCGATACCCCCGACGTCTTGGTCCACGGCTTCTCAGTCCCTTCTTACATCTGGGAGCCCACCTATGATTTCTTAGCTGGCAAGGGTCGTTGCGTCATCATGCTCGACCTATACGGTCGAGGTTTCTCGGATAATCCGGATGTTGCTTACACCGATACCTTGTTCGCGACGCAGGTCTTAGAACTTCTCGATGCACTGGGCGTTGAACGCGCTTCATTTTTTGGCCTGTCCAATGGCGGGCGAGTGGTTTCACAAATCGCGGGTTTTGCACCCGAGCGCGTGATGCGTCTCGTCTATGTTGCCTCTTCAGGTTTTCGCGATGTAACTCGCGCTTCCGATACCTCTGTGAGCGAGGAAGAGATTGATGAGCTAATTGGAAAGTACCCTGAGCTCCCCGCAGGTCAGCTCTCCGACTTTAAAGACCCGACAAATTTTCAGGACTGGGATGATAAGTACGCTGAGCTTCTTGTGCACAAAGGCTTTGCACGGGCGCTCATCTCGACACGCAAAAATCACGACTCAGCCGAGCTTGATCGTATCCACGCGTCACTACAGACCTCCGACATTCCGGTAACCACGATATGGGGCGATAGCGACACCGTGGTTGTTTACGCTGGTTTTTCCGACAAGATTGAGCGTCTGTTACCTAAGCGGAAGGAATATTTTGTGAAGGACTCTGGGCATCTTCCACACATGGAAAATCCAGCGCAGTTCGAGGCGATACTGGCCAACGTTTTGGGGTTGTAGCTAGCGACTTTCGGACAAGTGTTTAGATCCGATACTGACGGATATTTGCCTCAGCGTTTTCTCCCTGAGATGCCTTCTGCGGTCAGTGGCCGTTAGTAGCGTTTAGCAGCTGTAAGTGGGGCTGTGGGAGGTGTCATGGCTACACCAACTGCAGATACGAGTTTAGTCAACGAAGGAGATATGAGCATGAGGCCTATCACCTTGCCAAACCAGGAGTCATCGGTATGAAAATTTCCCGCTCAAAACTTTTTATAGCCTTGATTTCACTCCTTTCAACCTGCTTGATGACTTTGTCAGCTGCGGCCCTGGAGGTGAGACCAGAAAACCCCGTGGCGTTTGTCGGCGGTCAAGTGCTTGATGGTTATGAGGTCGCGCCAATTGCCGATGGCGTGGTGATTTTTGATAACGGCATCATCACTGCGGTGGGTTCGGCCGGCGAAGTCGCTATTCCGCCTGACGCAGAAGTTGTTGATGTCGGTGGGCACACCATACTTCCGGGCCTTATCGATAATCACGTCCACGTGGATCTCATAGGCCATGGCTCCTATGAGCGTTATTACGAATTCCTAGGCGGGACTGAACGACTTCACGAGGTCATGCCGATTGCTGCAAAGCAGATGCTGAGAGCGGGCGTCACAACAGCACTCGATCTGGGTGCACCCTACGACATTCTGAATCTGCGGGCGGATATCGATGCGGGCAGAACACCCGGGCCTCGGCTTGTCGTCTCAGGCCCGTGGATTACCCGCATCGAGTACGACACCATCCCTGACAGTTATGAGGAAATCATCTCCTCGCCCGAGGAGGGAGCTGCAACAACGCTCAAGCTTATTGATAAAGGCTCCGACGTCATCAAAGTTTGGGACGGCCTCACGCAGGAAGACTACATAGCGATTGTGCAGGCGGCGCACTCTAGAGGCGTCAAAGTGCACGCGCATCTCTATGCACCTGAGGCGATTCAAATGGCGATTAAGGCAGGTGTCGATGTATTTCAGCACGTAGGTTCTGCAGGCAACCCACCTTATGACGAGGCCTTGGTAAACGATATCGCTCACAAGGAGATTCCCGTGGTGCAAACCATCGCGCACCGTGTGTGGGTCTACCCTGCGACTCAAGCCTTTCCGTCGCGTTTGAAGCGTGCGGAATATCGAACTGACATGCCCGCGGATATCTACGAAGAATTTATGGCGTCCTTCGAAAACTTCCATCGACTTCCCTACTTTCGTAATGCTGCGACAGAGATAAGGAATTCAAAGAAGTCCGCGGGGCAGTTTATTGCAGCCGGTGCCCGTATAGGGGTTGGTACTGATGCAGCAAGCCCGCTGAATACACATCTTGAGGCTATTTGGCGGGAGATGGCAGCACTCGTAGAAAGCGGTATGACGCCCATTCAAGTTATTTCCGCAGCCACCAAAACTAATGCAGAAATCTTGGGTGTTTTTCATGAGCGAGGCAGTCTTGAAGCGGGGAAGCAAGCGGATATCGTGATTGTCGAGGGAAATCCGCTAGAGGATATTGAAACACTAGGCCGTGTTTCTATTGTTGTAAAAGACGGTGCTGTGTGGACAACTGAAAACAGTAAACTTCCGCCCCCAAGAGCTGCGAACTATTTTGGATTTCCTGTTCAAAGCGAGTGAAAATATTAAAAATTTGAGAACTACTTATGGAACGTCGATTCTTCTTAAAGGCAACAAGTTCTGCGTTTGTAGGTCTGTCTGCAAGTGGCTGTATCACTCGACCACCGCTCTTGGCCGATGCACCGTATACCCGTGCTGTTGGCTATGGCGCGCTGGTTCCTGACGCAGAAGGATTGCTAGATCTGCCTGAGGGTTTTTCCTATCGCGTTCTTTCAAGCTTGGGCGATGCCATGAGTGATGGGGCTAGCGTTCCTGATAAAGCAGATGGCATGGGTTGCTTCGACTTGGGCGATGGCCGCCTTGCATTGGTTAGAAATCATGAGTTGGTACCCACTGACGCCGCCGGCGGGTCAATTGAATACGGATTCGGTAAAAAAGATGACGAGTGGGTGCCGGGTGGAACGACGCACGTCGTGATTGATGCGCGGTCGCTGTCGGTGCTCGATCAGTTCCGCTCCCTCGGCGGCACCATTCGTAATTGCTCCGGTGGTGTAACGCCATGGGGTAGCTGGCTGACGTGTGAAGAAGCGCCCACAGGCCCGGGTCAGCGATATGGCGAAGGCTTGTCTCGTAATCATGGCTGGGTATTTGAAGTGCCTGCCGACGCAGATGGCCTTGTTGAGGCAACTGCGCTGACCGCGATGGGGCGGTTCAATCATGAAGCCGCTAGTGTCGATCCTGCAACGGGTTTTGTCTACCTCACCGAGGATCGTGATGACAGCGTGCTCTATCGATTTAAGCCTCATGTCTCCGGGAAACTCGCAGAGGGTGGCCAGCTACAAGCAATGCAAGTGATCGGTGTTCCAGACCTAAGGAATTGGTCGGGGCGGAATATTAAAGTGGGTACGCCAACCTCTGTGCGCTGGCTAGATCTCGACGAAGTAGAGTCCCCCAAAGACGATCTCCGCTTCCGCGCTGTGGCAAAGGGAGCTAGTTTGATAGCGCGAGGCGAAGGCATTCACATGGGAGAAGGTGAGGCCTTTGTCTGCTCGACCAGTGGCGGTGATGCGGGGCTAGGGCAAATATTTAGACTCTCGCTTAGTGATCTCGGTGACAGCGATCAACTAGAACTGTTTTTCGAGAGCGTATCCCACCACCAATTCAATTTCGGCGACAACCTTACGGTGGCACCAAATGGTCACTTAGTGGTTTGCGAGGATCAATACACGGCGAGTGTCGACAATCATCTCAGGGGCATTACCACCGACGGTTATGCCTACCCCATTGCGCGATTAAATCTTCAAACCGAGCTTGCGGGCGCTTGTTTTTCGCCAGATGGCAAAGTGCTTTTCGTGAACATATACGCGCCCACTAAAACGCTGGCTATCACCGGGCCGTGGGAGCAATTTAATGAGGGTCTGATCACCGTCTAAAAGTTCTGAAGGCGGTGCTAAAGGCGGTGCTACATGAGGTACCAAAAGTTAGTTAGATCGGTCTAGCAAGGCCTGATTTTGCGTCAGATTTCGAGATGCTGGGCAAGAACGCTGACTAGCTGATCGCTTTGTTGCTTACGCCACGGTCACCGCTTGGCCCGCTGACACGGTACCGGTCTTTACTATCTTTGCGTAGACGCCAAGGTTGCCCTCAGCCTCTGAAACAAGGTGTCGCATCACATCGGTGTCTCTGGGGAGGTCGCCAGTAGCATGTGTGGTCATCGAGCAACGCGGACACGTGTCGATAATTTTAAGTACGACGTCGCCGATATGGAGCTCTTTCCCAATCCATGACTGCTCCGGAAAAGCCTCGTCTGTCCCCTCGACCTCTAGCAGAAGATTCGCTCGAAAGCGGCGTTGATCAAAGGCGGAGTTTGGTGCTCGTTCTGACAGCGTGTCGAGCGATTGCTGCGTCATGAGCATCAAAGGAAACGCATCAAAATAGGTGCCGGGCGGGGACTCAAACTCCATGACCTCCGCAAAAGCGGTCAAATCCGGTAGTGGTTCATTTGGAAGGCGGCCGAAGAGTTCACGTAGCTCCTGTTCGAAATCCTCTGAGTCCGGTGCGCCGCGGCGATAGTGGTCGAGATCGTCGGCGGGCATGATCGGCCATAAGCTGACGTCATGGGCCATTTTCTCTGACAGCCAGGCGTTGATGGCGTCCGTATTTGTGCTGCAGGTATCACCGTCGGGTGCTGTTATGTCTGCAGTATTACGCCCGGTAGAGGTTGCCTGAAAGCGCATGAGTTGCGGCAGTTTTTTGGCTCCGCGAATGCCGCCACGAACTTCGTCTCTGGTTGCCCAAGCTCGGTCGCCGTCGATACCGTTTTCACCAATAGCAACATGGGTTAGGGACTCACCCAGCATGGATTTAACCGGGTATCTGTAGATTGCCTTGAGCGTGATCTGTGACATGCGTTTTTGTCCTCGGGTGTGCGTTTTCGAACGCACGTGTTATCGGCCCTTGTATGAGTAGACGTTATTTGCACCCCAGGTTACCAATTACCTGATAGTGTCGAGCGAGCCCATTTTTATCTTCAAAAGCGCGATCTTGTTGCCGTTGAAACATAGCATCCAACCACTGCTTTCCTAGCTCTCAGTACTCAGTACTCAGTACTCAGTACTCAGTACTCAGTACTCAGTCCATAGGCCGTAGCGCGCTATGCAATAGCCTTCACTCCCGAGGCTCCTCGCAGTCAGCTTAAAACACGTCTGACGGCCACTCAAAGCCTTACGTTCTAAACCTAGCGCTCTACGCAATCTGCCCAACGGCACCGCACGCCTCAATTGGGTACATCCAACGCCGGGTTTCGATCAAAGAAATTGCGGGGTTTCAGCACGATCTCGTCGACCTTGGCTGGCATAACTGGCCAGTCCTCCGCCATGGGAACATGGTGGAAGCCAATGGTTGGCCAGGCAACGATATCGGTGTTCTCGATGGACTCGTCATCGGCTGCGTAGCGAGGTAAGCCCTCGCCCTCTGCCGACTGATTCACCGCGATGCCTGCCGAAAAAATTTCATCGGGTTGGTATCGGGTGACCCACAAATTGTTCTTCAAGAATCCAGCTCGCCCATAAATAGGATCCTCAGCGGTAACCAGTGGCCGAGTATTCGGGAAGATGAGTTGGTACGCCGTGGGATAGCCCATTTGGTTCGTCGCATTGGCGCTTGCAAAGGTTAACAACGCGGGCTTCTCTACGCGCATAACGGTTTGTGCCGCTTGCTCGGTAGTGACTTTTTCCGTCTCAACACGCCATATGCCCTGCCGTGGCACGCCCTCAGGTTGCGCTTCAGCCACGAGTTTCTGGCGAAGAAAGTTATTCTCCGTACCGTCGACATCCATATCCACGCGGTAACTGAAGAAGTGATCGTGATTGACCCCTAGGCGGTGAGGCGCAATTAAGGTGCCGTAGGTGGCCTCATCTGCAGCTCCCGCGTCTTCCAAAGAGGCAGCGAAAACACCCTTAGTGGCGTCAATGCCTGTTGAAATCAGTCGGATTCGAAGCCGCCCATCCTGCTGGAATACATAATCTTGGAAGTAGTCGTAGTTACCGATCACCGCGACCATGCGAACGACGAGATTTGTTGCACGCCGCGAGTTGTGTGTCGTGAGTCCTGGCATGTCCTCAAGCAGAGATTCGTTGTGGCGCCAAGACGGATAACCTGGGTCGAATTCGAAGATACAGATGCGCTTTGGCGCTACCACGGGCTCGCCGGCGCCAGTATGCAGAACCACATCCTGATACACCGCGTTGGCAGGACAGTCGTTCCCTTTGAGTTCAGTTGCCATGTTGCCAAAGCCATACTCACCCATGTCGAAGTAGGCGCGGTAGAACCAATGGGTATCAGGGTCCTGATAAGGGACGAACATTTCTGACATGGCAATTTCGTAGGCGATAGGTCGGAAAGCATCGCCGCTCATGTAACCAATGTTGTTGAGCACTGTGCCCTGTCTTGGATCAAAACGAAGGTGGAACTGCCACCCTTGCCAATCGATTTGACTACCACTGATGTTGAAATTGCGTCCTTCGCTTTGTGCGGTGGTAATTGGGCGAAGCGGTGTGCGGGTATCGAGAGCATCTTCCCCTAATTCGAGGACCTCAAAGTCAGCCGGCGGTGCCTCGCTGCCAGCAAAAGAGTCGGTGATCTCGATGAGGCGGTTTTCTTCGACATCAAACAGCACACTCAAACCCTCAATCGGGCGGGCGTAGGCGCTGGTTGTAGGTAGAATGCCTAAGCCACTTTGTCCGCGGATGTTGAAGCAATCAAAACGAGCGAGGCGATCATTAACCGGATCTGCAATATTGGCGTAGAAACGTCCTACGGTGCGCGGGAGGCAGAGTGTGTAGTCAGGGTCTACGCCACGTTGGCTGACGGCTTCGATCACCTCGGGCAATGCGCTGACGTTTTCAACCGCGCCGAATAACTCTTCACCTACCAACATCGATTGGCCAGACACCAGCTGTTTTGAAGCGGACAGCATTTGCGTGCCGAAATCGAAACTCGCTCTAAACGACGCTTTTCCTGATCGATAAAATAGGTCAGCACCACGTTCTGCCTCTGTCCCGGGGGTCCAGGTTCTTGCCGTTTCTTTATTGGGCTCTAGAAGGCTTATCCGATTGATGACAACTCCATTACCCTCTCGATCGATCAAGGCATTGGCAGCTGCTTCGATTTCCTCGGCACTTAGGGATTGCCAGGGCGATTTTGTTGGGCTGGAGGTTGATTCCTCTTGCGTGTCACTGGAGTTACAAGCCGCGATACCTGACAGTGTTAACAGAACCAACAGGTAAACGGCTTTCATCGGTGCATTCACTCTAGGCATTACCGGACCACCCTCGTGTGTTTTTTTATTATTAGAGTGACCTTACCCCATAAATTGCCGGCAGACACATCTTCCTAGTCGTTGGTGTAGTTCTTCCCAATGCCGAGTGATACGAGGCGACTCAGCTCCGACAGACTGCGACCGCTCTCGTCACGTAGTTCATTAAAGTAGCGCTGAGCGGCCTTAAGGGCTCTAAGACTGTGAGCTCCCGAGTCGACGATATTGTGATTACGCAAGAAGGCCTCGACGTCTGCGGTCATCAAGAAGGTATCCACACCCAGGGTGCGTAATGCGTAAGGGCCTGTGTTGCCCCCCAGCCGACTGCCGTGCTTTTTCAGAAAGAGCCACAGGCTAATAACATCTTCCTCCGGCCATTCAGCGATGAATTCGCCAAAGCTACAGTCTTCGCGCTGCTCGGTATCTGAAATCATGACGGCGTTCTGCAGGACAGTTTTGACTTTACTGTAGTTACGAATAATCCCGGGCTCGCTGGCTTTTCGCTCAAGCATATCCTCTGGCATCATCAACAAGCGCTCGATGTCGAAGTTCCAGAAAACCTCTTCAAAGTTAGCCCACTTGTTATTAACAATCCGCCATACGAAACCCGACTGAAAGACTTTGCGCGTGAACTCAGCGAGGTAGCGGTCCGATCCCAGCGTCTTTAAATGCTGTTTGGAGGCGGAAGACGGCAGGAGCGCCTCAACCTCTGCTTCACCACCTTTTCGCTCGCAGGCGCGCTGATAGAGTTCGTCGTAGCTGGGTGTATTCATTTGGTCGCTTACCCAAATTCGAAAGAGGTGAGACCAAAGACACGGTCTGTACGCAACTCCGGCTGTTTACCTAGAACCATTTTTGCGCATCGGAACACATCAGTAAGATCAAACGAGGCCGCAATCTTCATCGCTGCGGTATTTATCTCGGGAATGTCGAGCTGAATCTGTTCACCGCTCACGGCTGACATGAGATGAGATATGACTTCCTCGGCAGCGGCTGCAGAATAGGCCAAAACAGGACCAAACTTGTATCCTTCCTCGGCAGGCCGCAGTGCCCCAAAGGCCTGTAAACCCTCATCGCTTTTCAGGACTGCTGTTTTCACACCGGGTGCAGCCAGCCATGGCTTCAAAAACCGACTTCGGTCACCAGGAAAGCAAGTCATATCCAAGGACATCAGCGCATCAAAATCAGCTTCATTCATGGGCTGGCAATGGATGCTTTTGGCGCCCGATGCAGTCCCTTGAAACCGAACGTCCTCGTACAAGCACTCAAAACCGCCGCGGCCGTAGTAGGGCACCATGTGTAGCACACCATCCATCCCAATGGGCGCGCCCTCTTTGAGTCGTTCTTTGAGACGGTTTCTCCGGTGTTGCCAGAGCAGGTTACCCAGCCCTTGCTGCCGCAAGTCTTCACGCATGATGAACAAACCCATAAATCCGCAGGACGATTCATAACTAAAAATAGAGCCGCCCCCCAAGAGTTCACCCCCTCGCCTCAGCGCAATAAAGGCGTCCGGGTCATAGTGTCTTGCGATAGCCATATCGGAGATGCCGGGATTCCAACCTTCGGCTACGGCCCAGTCGCGGAGCGTATTTACCTCGCTGTCGGTCATTAGGTCGAGCTCGAGCCCGTCAGGCAGTGATGTGGTTGTCATTGTCATTGTCTTCCCTGTTTACATACCTTACCCGACTAGGCGCCCGAGGATTCATCGGCCTCTCACTTGGGCGCCGCGTCAGCTTTGCTACCCTCATTTTTATAGCGCTCAAACCACGCGAGGATGTGATCAACTTTACTGATGAGTCGAGATGGACGGCTTGCGATGCCGTGTGATGCGCCGGGCATACGGATCATCACACTTTCCACACCTTTTAGGCGCAGTGCCTGATAAAACTGCTCGGTCTCAGAGATCGGCGTCCGTCGATCGCTTTCGCCGGTTAAAAGCATCGTTGGGGTAGTGATATTACCGACTAGAGACAGTGGAGAGCGCTTCCAATAATGGTCAAGGTGCTCCCAGGGTGGCCCTGGGAACTGGTGGTAAATTTGACCGACCATCGAGTCCGCCGTGAGAGTTTTGCTGACCCAGTTGATGACCGGCTTGGCGGCAACTGCTGCGTTGAAGCGATCCGTGAGGCCAACCGCGTAGGCCGCAGCGATACCGCCGGCGCTACCACCTGCGATGAATAGGTTATCACTGTCGACAAAGCCTTTATCGATCACCGCATCGATACCAGACATATGATCAGCAAAGTCCTCCTCGCTCGAGTACTTGTATTGCAGTAGTAACGCGAAATCTTCACCGTAGGATAGGCTGCCGCGATGGTTGTCGTAGAACACAATATAGCCCTCAGCCGCCATCATTTGGAGTTCAGCGGAAAAGTGGGGGCCGTAGGCTGAGTGCGGTCCACCGTGAATCTCGAGGATCAACGGGTATTTCTTAGTGGGATCAAAATCAGGTGGCGTGATGTACCAGCCCTGAATCTCCTGACCGTCAAAGGAAGATTTGTAGACAATCTCGTGGACCTGTCCGAGCTCCCTGAAAGCGAGAAGGTCTTCGTTGAGCGAGGTCACTACGCGTGTTTTGCCTCCCTTTAAAATCGCTAAATCAGCGGGTCGGTAGGGACTCCCTTGTGTGAAAGCAATCGTGTTGCTCGCCGCGTGGAAACCACCCGACAAATAGGGTCTACCGATCGTTGTGCCGCCTAGGCCTGATGTGGCCTCACTAAGCTGCCCTTTAAGCGTAGCTTTGCCAACTTTACGCTCACCGCGCTCATCGTAGGTATACAGAATTGACTTGCTGTCTCTTGACCAGATAAGCCCGCTGGCATCGCCGTCGAGATCATTACTGATTATCCGCATGTCTGAACCATCGAGGTTTGCGACAGCGATGCGATCAGGGGTGAATGCCAGTGGACGTCGCTCTTCATGGGTGAAGGCGAGCATTCGACCGTCGGGAGAGACCCGTGGGCTTCGCTCGGCGCCGGGCTCACTCGTGATCCGAGTCAGCGCGCGCGTTGAGATGTCGACGGCGAAAATGTCGGCCTCGTCACTCACCAGTTCCCAGTCATCTTGACGATAAGCGGAAAAGAAGATGCGTTCACTATCCGGTGACCAGGAGAGAGACCCTCCATGGTTGAAGTTACCCGAGGTGAGCTGGCGAGCAGATCCGCCCTCCGCAGGCACAATAAAAATATGTCGATATGAGGGCGCAACAATGCCTTGGCCGTCGTACTGATAGCGCGTTGTGCTCACGGTGACAGGTTTTTCCGCCCACTTTGCGCCCTTGGGTTGTGGTCGTGCCTTTACGAGCGATTCAGCAGGCGCTTTTACGCTCATTGTAAATGCAAGCCATTTGCCGTCTGGCGACCAACTCAGGCTCGAGGGAGAAGACTGGAGATGTGTTACGACAGTCACATCACCATTGTCCATCCACCGGAGGTGAATCTGCGACGAGCCAGTTGATGAGGAGACAAACGCAAGTTGACTTCCGTCTGGCGACCATCTTGGCGACCTGGCATTGTCTGTTGTCGAGAGTAGTGGTCGATGGTTACGCCCATCAACATCGATTCTCCAGAGCTGTGATCGGGTCTTATCGCTCATGATGTCGTTCGAGCGCCTAGCGTAAACAACGCTATTCCCATCGGGAGATACCTGTGGGTCCGATACCCACTCCAGGTCAAACACGTCCATACCGTCAAATTTCGGGAGCGGCTCACTATCAGACTGTGCAAGCGCAGGCACAAAGGCGGTAATGAGTAGCAATACGTTGACAAGCGACTTTATTTTCTTTTGAAAAGCGTTATTTGGGGTTGTGAGCTGGAGCATGGAACTTCCTTTTACGAGCCTGCGCTGCTTTTGAAACTGCACTTGCGTTATTGATAGCGTCTTAATTTGTGAGACTACATTAGTGTTTTCTCGGCACATATTCATCTTTTTAGCATCAAACCGATAGTCCCAAAACATGGGTCGCTTGTGACTGCATGAGCGCAGTCTCAAGGTCTAAATCATCATGATCCAAAGGCTCGCAATCTATGTCATCACCGCACAAATCATCACAACAAAGTCACTTCTTAGGTCCTGCCTGCCACCACTTGCTTACGCTGATGCCTAAATCAACATATAATCCGCACCGCGTAGAGCACTCCCAATAGGGACAATATTAGCCAAGCAGCCTTTAGTGTGGGCCGCCACTGACCGAGGTAACAAACATGCCGCAAATTACGCTTCCCGACGGTTCGTCTCGTCAATTTGATAACCCCGTTTCTGTTTTCGATGTAGCCGCCGATATCGGTCCTGGCCTCGCTAAAGCTGCGCTGGCTGGCAAGGTCAATGGCGAGATGGTCGATACGTCGTTTGTGATGGCTGACGACGCTGAGCTTTCGATCATTACCTCGAAGAGTGAAGAGGCCCTTGAGCTTATCCGACACGATGCGGCGCACGTGATGGCGCAGGCGGTGCAAGAGCTATTTCCCGGAACGCAGGTGACGATTGGTCCCGCGATTGAAGACGGGTTTTATTACGATTTTGCCCGCGAGACACCCTTCTCTGCGGATGATCTTGCCAAGATCGAAGGTCGGATGGCTGAGATTGTTGATCGCGACTTGGCGATCACGCGTGAAGTTTGGGATCGTGATGCGGCAAAGCAAACCTTTGGGGATATTGGCGAGAGCTACAAAGTAGAAATCATCGAGGACATCATCCCTGAGGGCGAAGAGGTCTCGGTTTATCGTCAGGGTGAATGGTTCGACGTCTGTCGAGGACCGCACTTGCCGAGTACAGGCAAGCTGCCGAAAGCCTTTAAGTTGATGAAGCTGGCCGGGGCTTATTGGCGCGGTGACTCTAACAATGCGACGCTGCAGCGTATTTATGGCACAGCATGGCGCGATAAAAAGGAGCTCAACAAGCACCTGACCCAGCTCGAGGAAGCCGAGAAGCGCGATCACCGCAAACTTGGCCGTAAGCTCGATTTCTTCCATTTCAGTGATGATGCGCCTGGCTCCGTTTTTTGGCACCCCAAGGGTTGGACCTTATTCCGCCAGCTGCTTGATTACATGCGTCAGCGTCAGGAGGAGGCCGGCTATGTTGAGGTGAATACGCCTGATGTCATGGATCGAAGTCTCTGGGAGACCTCTGGCCACTGGTTCAACTACCGCGAGAACATGTTCTCCACGCAAACGGAAGACGAGCGCATTTTTGCGCTAAAGCCTATGAACTGCCCAGGCTCCGTATCGATGTTTGCGCAAGGGCTGAAGAGCTATCGCGACCTTCCGTTACGCATGGCTGAGTTCGGCAAAGTACACCGCTACGAACCTTCTGGTGCCCTCCATGGTCTCATGCGCGTGCGCCACTTCACGCAGGACGACGCGCATATTTACTGCACCGAGCAGCAGATGGAGCAAGAGTGTATCGACGTTGTAAAACTGGTACTCGATATCTATAAAGATTTTGGTTTTGACGATGTCATTATCAAGTTGTCGACGCGACCTGAGAACCGCATTGGAAGCGACGAGGTATGGGATAAGCTCGAGGGCGCTCTGAGTAACGCACTCGACGTGATGGGCTTGGACTACATCCTGTTCCCTGGCGAGGGCGCCTTCTATGGTCCCAAACTCGAGTTCGTACTGCGCGATGCGATTGGTCGTGATTGGCAGTGCGGCACCCTACAGGTCGATATGAACCTGCCAGAGCGCTTTGACATTAGCTATGTCGATGAGGACGGCAGCCGGGATAAGCGGCCGGTGATGTTGCATCGTGCACTCTTTGGCTCTCTGGAGCGCTTTATCGGGATTCTCATTGAGCACTACGAGGGCAAGTTCCCCGTTTGGCTATCTCCCGTTCAAGCGGTGCTCATGACGATTACTGACAAGCAGGATGACTACGTTAAGGACGTCGAGAAGCGGTTGAAGGCGCGAGGTATTCGCGTCGTTTCTGATCTGCGAAACGAGAAGATCGGTTTCAAGATCCGCGAGCACACGCTGCAGGCGACGCCTTATTTACTAGTGGCAGGTCACCGCGAAATGGATAACGGCGAGATTGCTGTGAGAACCCAGAAGGGCGATGATCTTGGCGTCATGTCTGTCGATGACTTTATCGATCACTTAAGCAACGACATCGCAGCACTTCGTTAAGTTACCGATATTGGCCTAGGGTTTTGGACGGTTACCTCTTTCCGGTGGGTAACCGTTCATCATTGCTTCTTATCCCCTTTTATTGTCGATACCACTGCCTCAACGTAATCTGACTGGGCTTATATCACTCCCGTCTTGGAGTTCCTCGAGATATTCATAGCTCGCTCAGGTGTTGGTGATGACGAAATGGAGGCACTCAAGGCGTGGCTCGAGGACGAGCACCTTAGCAAGTTATAAGTAAGCGCCTGTTGTCCCACTAACAAACCGGCCAGTGCGAGTCGCGTTGTCACTCGCTGGCTTCTGTTGCCAATCCGCGCTTAGTTTCCAGGTACGTAGCAAAACTTCCGAGCCAATGACTTCCCATGTAATGCATGTCGCCGAGAACAGCATCGAGGCCTGCTTTGCGATGGGCGGCAACGGCAGCTTCCAGTGGTCTGCGACGGGTGTCGTTATTGGGTAGCGCACTGATAATTCCCTCGAGCATCCAGGCACGACTGGTGTTTAGACCATCGAGATGCGCGAGCTTGCCATCAGATTTATCCGTAACCGTGGCAGGCGCCAGCCAATCGTCTCCCGTATTTCCAGTGAGGGTTGGAAAGAAGTCAGTCAACCAGGACGGAAATTCTGATTGCGTAAGGACGCGGCGCATGAGGTCGGCTTCGGCAATGCAGGGGGATAAAAAGTCTTGTCCCGAGGGCTCGTAAGCTAGCGGGCAATTGACATCGTCAGCGTAGAGTTCACGTGCGCGTGATTTCAGTAGTGCCTCGAATTTTCGATCACCTGCTATTTGCGCCCAGTCCAACATGAGGCCGAAAGCAAAGGCAGTTTGGCTGTGCTCCCCCGTTCGAATTGGGAAGGAGAGTTTGGGGAGCCAATCGCTGATATTAGAGACAGCCTGTTGCTCGAGTGGCAATAGGTGATTTAGCCATCGCTGGGACTCCGCTCCTGAGGATTGCCGTAACTCAGCCGTGAGCTGCAGCAACCAGGCAATTCCATAAGGCCGCTCGAAGGACTTCATTCCAGGCCGTGTGTAACTCGCAAGTTCGCCGGCGATGTTCTCTGCAGTGAAGCTCTTATTCAGCATCTGCCTGATCGCAGCGCTATCGACTTCGCTCTCGTGGGTATTGAGTAACCTCACTAAAAGCCAGTGACCGTGTACTGATGAATGCCAATCGAAGCAGCCATAGAAGGCTGGATAGAGTTCTCGAGGTGGTTTTGAGTCTTCGTCGCTGTTCATGTAGTGAGCAATTTTGTTGCTATATTCTTTATGGATACAGTCCATGGCGAGACCCGAAAATACCTGTGCATAGGTCGGCTTTGTGTCGGTTTCACTTGCAAATGCGACCCCGCTGGAAAGTAAAAAACTGAGTAAAACGATTATTTGTGTGTGTAAGGCGTTCACTTTGGCTCGCTCGCTAGGAAATCTCGCCCCGAGCCTACCGCATCTGAACTGCATTGGGCCACGAGCAATGTGGCATGGGCGGTAGGCTGGCATCACCTCTCAGTTCGGATTGTCCGAGAGCAGAGAGCAGAGAGCAGAATAGCGATAGGCGTCGAGGCACAAAGAGGTGTACCAACGTGTTACTCGCACACTAGAGTTGAGGGGCCACACAAGAGGGCAATGAGTGCCGCATTTAGCTCTGCGGCAAACAGGTTCGGCGGGCTAACTAATCTGATCTGACACGCTTTTGGTGTTTTAGGTAACAGACCACATGGCTAGTACCGAGAGAAGGGCACTCACAAAGGCGATGGGTTCGTCGAGCATGAGGTGATGGCGAGCGCCGGGTATACCAATAAAAGGTATATCGGTGCCGCCCATTTCACGTACGTAATCTGCGGAGTCATCGTCAAAGAGCAGGCTATCTTGACCGTAGATATAGGCCTTGCGACCGGGTGCCGCAACGACCGCTTCGGCTTGATGCAAGATTCTATCGTGGACCGAAAAGTCGCTATCAAAAACACTGGTATCGAATTTCCACGTCCAGCCGCCTTCAACTTTTTTTAAGGAGTGATAAGCCATGTAGTCGAAGAGATAGGGCTCGCCGCACGGTTGATTGGGTGAGAGTACAAAGCGCGACTTTGCCGCCGCGTAGTCCGGGTACACTTTGTTCGGTCGGCTCGTATCTGAGCGAAGCGGTTTTCCGCCGGCAAAGTGTGCCTTAAGCCGTTCGAGTCGCAAGACAAGCAAGTCGCAAATGATGAGACCACCGAACAGATCATGGTACTCGTTCATCGCAGTTATGCCCACGTGGCCGCCGTAAGAGTGCGCGATAACAATTGGCTTTTGCACGTGGTTAAACAGGCCGGTTTTTTGTGCGACGTCGACAACTTCCTGCGCTCGAACCTTATCGGGATATGCTTCACGAACGCCGGAATCGCCCATGCCCGTTAGGTCGTAGGCAACGACGTGGTACTTCTCTGCGAGGAAGGGAGCGATGAACGCCATACAGCGGGCGTGTGCCAAAAACCCATGCATTAGCAATAGCGGTGGATTCTCAGGGTTCCCCCACCGAAAGTAATGAACGTCACAGCCCTGCGACTCAATGAAGCCCTCTTCGCGAGGCACTTGCAGCGCCCCAACCAACCACTCGGGCGCATTGGGGGCGTCCGGTGGTAGTTCCTTTTCGAGATCGCAAACTGTTGTTACCTGAGTTTTCATAGACATCCGTGCGAGTCTTGCGAATCGCATAACTTCACTGGGGTTAATTAAATGTGCTTCCTATACGAGTGAAGTTCTGTTTTGAGATCGCACATCATATAGAAAAATGCGATTAAAGATTGTCATGGGTGTCATTCACTCATTCTATGACAGTGGCGGTTTAGCTTTAGGCCCTTTTGGTCACCTTGTTTCTCTGTGTGCACCCACCATACAACCAATCATAATGAGACCTGTACCCAAGAGTGTCTGCGCGGTAACTGTTTCACCAAAGAACCACCATCCGAACATGGCTGCCCATACGAACGCGGTGTACTCCGTGGAGATAAGTCGTTGCGCTTCGGCGCGACGGTAGGCGATTGACACCAGTATGAGCGAGCCGATGGCCGCTGATCCGGCCAGCACTGCGCCTCCCCATTGCCATTCATTGGCGGGCATTAACAGAAAGAACGGCGCAAAGGGTGTGATGAATAGCAGTACAAAGGCGTTTTGGTAAAACGTGATTTCCATAGGTTTGGCGATGAGTGCCAACTTCCGCTGGAGGATTAAATTTACGGCATACATCACCGCGAAAGCCAGCAGGGCACTCACGCCCAGAAAGTCAGTCTCCGCGTTCATGCTCAGGAGATCTCCACCAACGACCACCATGACCCCACCGAAGCCCAAAAGAGCTGAGAGTTTCGAATGTGCGCCAATACGCTCACCCAAAAATGGTGCGGCGAGAAACAGGGCGATGATCGGCGCGATAAAGGTGAGTCCGATTGCTTGTGCGAGCGGAACGCGGGTGAGACCAAAAAAGAAGCAGTACATCATGACTGCAGTCAGTGCAGAGCGAATCATGTGTAACTTGAAAGCGGGGCGACTGGGTCTTGGTGGTCTGACTGGCAAATAGAGTGCTGCTGCTAAAACCGCGCCCGTCACGTTTCGCCAATACATAGCACTGTAGGCACCCATGGCAAGTCCTTGGGCTTTCATCACTGCATCCAAAACCGAATAGAGAAAAACTCCCCCCAGTGCGAGTCCAATCGGTAGATAGGGGTTCTGGTTTAAAGACATAGCGAGTGCGTAACCTTGGGTATAGATATGCGAGTCTGTCAGATCGCGAAAAACCCATCACAGGGGTGAACGGTAGTCTGAGGGTTGTCGGTTACTACGTCACTACCTCAAACACGTATTGTTTAGCGTTGGATCACCTCTTTTTAACCCCTGAATGGTGGTTGGGGCTCAGCCCTGATTGGGTCTTAATGGATATTGCGTCTGACGGATTAGCGGCGCTGAATGCGCATGAGACGGGTTGTGACTCTCACTGCTATTTTTTCTGTTTCTGGTCTTGGATCTTTACTCCAGCGGAGTTGACCAGCGCTCATTGCGTTACTGGGACTGCCAGTACGCGACGCACGCCCTTTCTTGCACATAGGCCGTAAGGCTAAAGTGCAGGCATCCCAGCTTATCAAGCTTTTAGCTTTACCGATCGGTGGGTTAAATACTCAAGTCATCGCGGTTGTAATCATGCAGGTCTTGGCGTGCTGCATCGTTCCACTCAAATGTAAGTCCTGTCGTTTCAAAGGGTTGGTAGGTGTAGGCCACTTCATCAGGATAACGCTCCTTACGTGCGGCGATTGCATAACCTAGTACCTTTGAACGTCGCGCAATGATTTCATCATCGAATACTTGCGCGTCGCTATGGATCCCCCCTCCTTTAACACCGAGAACCGAGGACCGTTTATGGAAACCGAAGTTAACAGTGAGACGAGGCTCGAAACCACTATTTGGGAAGGAGCCGTGCAGCGCCTGACGATTACAAATGACGACATCGCCACGGTCACACACTAAGGGGACCGCGCCTTCAATGCGCTCGCTTTTGGACTCTGAGACTAGGCCGGCAATGTCGATTTTGCCCAGCTTGTGACTTCCGGGCAGGACCCATACACCGTTGACCGCAGTGCTGCCGTATAGCTGCGCCATGAAGTTAAAGCCATGAATGTTCTCGTCAAAGTCCGGGCTGTCCCAATGTGTTACGCCGTCTTGGTGCCAGGATACGGCGGCACCAATGCCGGGCTCTTTGATAAAAAGCGCTTCGTTAAAGGGTGCAAAGTCCGACCCGTTAATCGCCTCGGCGACTCGGAGAAGCTCAGGGTGGGCGTAGGTCCGTAAGCAGGCATCAGAGAAACGCAGCGAGCCGAGTAAGATGAAGGGCGATGCGAGGGGTGTGTCAGCGGTGGCCTCAGGCTCGAACATTTTTACCTGGTGCCTTCCGTTGGCGAGCTGCGTACCACCCAGTGGGTCTCCCAGTGGCTTAGACCAAACGAGGTGCGGGGTACTGGAATCGACCCCGAGTGCGGGTCTGCCAAACTCGTCTACTGCGCTGTCGGGTGATATTGGAAACGTTTCTTTTAGCTCGACAATGTCGGTCTCGATGTCCAGACACTCGGTTTCCGAAAGTACTTGAGTGAAGATGTAAAATCCGTATTTGGAGTACGCCTCTGCGATGTGTTGAGCGAGCTTGCCCGACGCATCGAATTCGATCGGACCTCGATTGTCGAGTGCAAGTGCAGCAGCTTGTCCGGCTAGCAGGTATTCGCGCATTGCCTCCGCTTGCTCGCCGTAGCGTGCCGCGCAGGCGTCAATCGATTTTGAAATGTCTTGCATGCAATTCTTCCCTAGGGCTATTTTTCTTTGAAGTGGGTCATGTCGATAACATAATGGGCAGCGATGACCACGAACTTGGCAATTTAGGCTTCCCCCAATTCGTTGTGCAGTTGCTGATGAAAACTGACAATGGCTTTCTCAAAATAGCCAAAAGTTAGATGAGAATTGGCGCAGGTAGTAACTGTCTCTTGAATATCTCTAGCTGCAGCGCGATCCTCTTCCTGACCAGATTGATTTACAAAGTGGACATCGCGAATGGCCTCGTCGTGGCTAATTTCCAAACCATTTTTAGTCGCGTGCTTAATGTAGTAGGAAAACATCTGGGTTCGTGTGGGCGACAGAGGCTCGATGATCGTGACACTGGTATGTTTGGAGAGAACGGCGACACTGACGTTGGGGAATAGGTGATAAACCAGCGTTGCAAAACCCTCGATCTCTCGCTCGTTGCTGGGTAGAGATCGCAGCTTTTCAATGCGTTTGAAGGGGTAAACAACCCGCGAGTTCTGACCGAATGATTCCACCACGTTTACGTTGTCCAGACCGAAGGGATAAAAACTCTCCCGATGCAGTGACTTGATGTGATAGCCCTCGAGTAACGTCTCGGTGAGTAGTTTCCAGTTGGCCTCGTCCACCGTATCGCTTTGAAAGAACAGGGGCTGGGAGGGCTCAAAAAAATCGAGCGCCGTATCGAGTGTTTCGAGTTTTGGCTCACCTTCCTGTTGGACGTAAATTAGCCCGCCTTTTTCAACGGCAAACACTTCTTTGAGCCCTGAGGTCTCTTTGTCGAGATCAGGGAATGCGGATTCACCGGGGACGCCTCGGAGCGATCCATCGAGGTTGTATGTCCACCCATGGTAGGGACAGGAGAAGGTTCGAGCACATCCCTCGCCCGATGCGACCTTCATGCCGCGGTGGCGGCAGGCGTTGATGAACGCGCGAACCGTTAAATCATTGTCTCGAACCACCAGTAAAGGTGTTCCAGCCGCAGTGCGCGAGACATAACTACCCGCTTCAGGGATGGCTGCTGATGGGCAAAATACAACCGGTCTCTGTCGCAGCAGCGCAATCTCCTGCGCGAAGCGGCTTTCGCTTGTGTAGTGCTCTACTGGCTCACGCCACTGCACCGTACCAAGGTCGGTCGTACCATTATCAATATGATCAAAAATGCGATCAATAATGTCAGGAACGTCGAGTAGACCGACGGTGTTGCTATTCATATGTTGGAGCGCTCTATTTTTCTAACCTCAGCACGCCGCCGTTTCATTACCAGACGCATCTCTGGGTATTCGTTAGCTTGGGTCGGCTAGCTTAAGTAGCTGCTTACCATGGTTTTCACCGGTATACAGCCGACGTAGCGTGCTGGGGATGTTTTCAAAGCCTTCCTGCACATCCACCTGAAACTTCAAATCACCGGCCATTACCCAGCCCATAAGATCTTGAATCGCCTCCATTGCTCTTGGCATGTAATCGAGGATGATAAAACCTTCCATACGCGCGCGGTTGGTGACCAAATTCATAAGATTTGAAGGACCGGGGATCGGGTCCTCGGCGTTGTAACCGGAAATGCCCCCACACAAGACAACACGGGAATAGAGATCCAAGTGGTTTAGCGCCGCCTCGAGTGTGTCGCCGCCCACGTTGTCGAAAAAGACATTCCATTTATCGGAGCAGGCATTTGCAATTTGTGCATCCAAATCACCTTGTTTGTAGTCGATGGCTGCGTCCAAGCCCGCAACCTCGGTAAGCCATCCACATTTCTCTGGTCCGCCAGCGATACCGACGACACGGCAGCCTTTGATCTTGGCGATTTGAGCAGCGACCGAACCGGTCGCACCCGCTGCTCCAGAGACTAATACGGTTTCTCCGGTTTTTGGTTGTCCTAGTTCTAGCATGCCGAAGTAAGCGGTGATGCCTGTCAGCCCGATAACAGAAAGCATCATCTCAGGCGTCACACCCTCGGGTATTTTGGTGACTCCTGTGACGCCCTCGCCGGGTGTGATGACAGCATAATCCTGCCAGCCACCCATGGTTTGTACGAGATCGCCTTCTGCATAATCCCTGTGATTAGATAGCACCACCTGACCTACGGTGCCTCCGCGCATTACTTCCCCAATTGCGACAGGGGGAAGGTAACTTGGTCGATCGACCATCCAGCCGCGCTGGGTGGGGTCGAAAGAAAAGTACAGATTTTTGATAAGTATCTGCTGATCTTGAACCTTGGGAACCGTGGTCTCTACGAATTCGAAGTTGTCTTGCCCGACCATGCCCACAGGGCGTTTTGCTAAGCGCCATTGCCGATTAATTGTCATTAACGTTTACCTTACCTACCTTTTTGTGAGTTGCTCGATACCAGCAATAATGTAGTCCACTGTCATTTCAATCATCTCGTCTTGATCTATTTTATGCTTGCCCGACCACTCGGCTGCTGCCCAAGCAGCACCTCTTGAAAGTTGAACGATTAGCCGAGCACGAATGAGATCTAATTCATATTGCTTTGCTGTGCGTTCGATCAGAAAATCAGCGGCGTTTTGGCTGTTTCGCTTGAGTTCGTCTTGAATCACACAAGCAATTTCCGGTTGAGTAATAAGCATCGGAAGGACAGTGCCTGGCGCGTTGTGTTCGAAATTACTGCGCACCGATACCCGCACGATGTCCCTAAATGTCTTTGCCTCCGCTGCAGCTCTCCCTGTTCTCGCACCAAAGCGTTGGTATTCACGTTTCAAGAGAGCCTGAAGCAGCAACACTCGGCTTGAGAAGTAGTTGTAGACCAATGGCACTGAGACAGATGCCTCTGCCGCAAGGTTTTCCATGGTAAAGGTGGCGAGGCCACCCCGACAAATCAGCACTGCCGCTGTATCAAGCAGTTGGTCCATTCGCGCCGCAGGTGTTAATCGGGTTCGTTTTCGCTGCAAGGTATGTGTTCTCGCAATTATTTTATGTGATCTATAATAGAGAGATGTACTTATGAGTAAAGAGGTCAGGCTGCAACCAGCGCGGAATCAGTGCAAATACGCTCACCGCTTTGCTGTTTCAGGGTGCTGTCGAAGCAGCTATCCCGGTAAATCGAGCTCAATCAGAGATAAACGTGGGAAAGTCAGCGGAGACACCCTCGTAAATGTACTCCCAGCTCCCGTTCTGCATAACGGCTCTGTGTCTGGCCCCGGGCGTTGTACTTTGTCCGTTGTCATACCCCGCATCACCCTCAAACATGACTAGGAAGGTTTCTGCTTCTTTTGCAAACAGAGGTAGCACCTCCGGCGGCTTGATCTGCCGCTCACCGGCGATCATTTCTTCCGTATTTTTGTAGCGCATCAGGCTGCATAGTGTCACGTATGTTGGCGGCATCATGCCCATATCGCCTGCTTTGTGTGCGGCTACGACATCAGCAATCCGCATCCATTGATGGTCATGAATCTCACCACCATCAATCTTCACAGTATCGTTGTGAGCCACGGGAGCTGCGTAAATCCAGGTTTTAAAACGCTTTGGCTCGGCAACTGGTGTCGTCCACTGGCTTAGTTGAACCATGTTGTCGAGATCCGGTGTGAGGCCACACTCTTCTTCAGCTTCGCGTGCCGCTGCAAACCGTGCAGCAGCATCGGTGTCGCCGCCAGCCGCCGCCATGTCTGCTTGATCAATCGCACCTCCAGGAAAAACCCACAATCCACCAGCGAACATAAGCGCTTTATTTCTCTTGAGCATGAGTGTCTCCATGCCATTGTCGGTATCGCGAAGAAGAACGACGGTGCTTGCGGGGCGGATGGCTGTAACTGCGGTCATGTCTTAGTCTCTTGTGATTTTTCTTGGTGTTGAATCGCTATTGCGTTCTGACACTTGCTATCGCACGGGTAGAGGATTCATTCCGGCTTTGTGACGGCTCCGTTTTGACCGATGTAAAGGAGGCACCTTCTTCTTAGGTCACTGGTTACCGCGAGTTCTCATTTGTTAGCATGTGCAAAAGTCTGCAACTTGTCCACGTTTGAAAGTCGCTAATAGCAAGTGCGAGATGTTATCTGCACTATCTTTACTTAGGGGGTTAGCGCCCAACAATAATGTCGGTGGTGGAGCCGTTACTCGCGATTCATTGGCTAGAAAGTTCCCTCGATGGTGAGCGTATACGAATAGCCAAAGCTTCGACTACGCCGCTCTGTAAACGCAACATCACCGGTAAGGCGGTCGTTGAAAATTGTGCGTTCAAGCCTGTTCTTGGCGCCCAGTAGATTCCACAGGTTGGCTCTTACCGTGAGGCCGAAGACATCCTTATTTTCTACATAGAAGTTCACCATTTCGGGGCTTTGGTTGTAGAAGCTTACCTCGTCAATTCGCACGGACGGGTAGGTTTCGTTGTAATCAATTGCGCCCCCAATCGCCCAAGACGATTGCTCGAAATCTTGTCTTAAATCCAGTCGATATGACGTACGAAAATCATTTCCGATGGCGCGATTTGTTCCCAAAATTGGATCGAGCACGCTCGAGTTTGAATAGGCAAACGAGAGATCTGCACGACCACCTTTCCAAAGTATGTCATCCGATAACAGCGTGGCATCAAAAGAGCCGCCGTAGCGCTCCGCTGAATCGATATTACCCGGCGCCTGTCCGCCGCCCTCGATAGGGATACGGTCGACAATATCCTCAATGTCCTCATAGAAGAGGTTGAAGGTTGCACTGCCCACTTTCCCTAGAGACGTTTGTGCTTCTAACTCGAGAAACCAACTTTGTGGTGGGACAAGATTTACATTGGTGACATCTTCGCGCTCTTGATTAACGTCGACTGAGGCAATGAAATCGAAAAAGCGAAGTTGACCGACATAGCGCTCTAGCTTTGCTGACAAGAACAACACGTCGTTGGGCTTCCAGTTGAGCGACACAAAGCCCTTGGGGCGAAGGAAATCACGTACAACATCTCTGCTGCCTGACTGGCGGATTTCCGAATACTCCGCTCCTATTGTTGTTTGGAGAGTAATTTTCTCGTTGAGTTTGCGAGTAAAGTTAAGCGTTGTTTCCGCGCGAGTTTCCTCGACGCGAGAACTGGCACCTTCAAGCGCGACCGGAACAAAGTCGCCTTGTGAATTGCGTTCAGCGAGGCGCCCGTCGATGTCGAGATAATTTTCTGCCCCCTCTATCGCCCAGCGCCACTGACTATCGAATGCCGTGAACCCGTACTCTGTGCGCACTATGGACTCGGCTTCATCAGCGATGCGATCAAAGCGTGAACCCTCGATCCTTCCTTCAATGAAGCGGGTATCGGCGCGATCTAACGTCGGGCTGTGTTCAAATCGATGTAGCGCCATGAGTTTAAGTTGTCCCGAACCTACTGCGAATTCATAGTCCGCGCCGATCTCGAAGTTATATTCATCCTCTGACTGCTTAAGTTCGCGAGTGTTCTCATCTGGTGTGCCCTCAGCGCGCCCAGAAGTTTCTGTTTCATCTGAGTAAAACCCGCTGATCTCCCCCACGATATTGAAAGTGTTGCCCGCTTCAGTTTGTCGGGAGTAAGAGCCGGAAAGGTTTGGTCGATCAAAAAAGCGTCGCCGTTTTTCCTGCCGAAACTCGATGGCGTTACCAGTCGAGTCGATGACGAATTCAGGCCCAGAATCACCAAATGCGCGCTGCTCATTAGCAATGTTCATTGTCCACTCGGAATTTTCGCTACCGCCGGTAACCGCAACGCTGAACTCGCGCCATCGCTCTTCTGAGTTCGCGCCCGTGGGGCGAATTCTTGGAGAATAACTGTAGCGCCCTGTCAGCTCGCTGTCTGATGCGGTAACCACGTTGAGCACTTGGCCGGACATGCCGCCAATGTCGAGGCTTGCACCGTCAACAACCTCAAGCCGAATAACGCTCTCCACCGAAAGACGCTCTAACGCTTGTCTCGGGCCATTTGACTTTCCTGAAATTCGTCGTCCATTGATCAATAGGTTCGTATCAGCCTGACCAAAACCTCGGTTACCGTCACCTTCGTTTATGCTAAAGCCCGGTACTTGCTGAACTAAATCAAGTGCCGAGCGCGGGGCAAACTGTGCAAAATCAGCGGGGGAGTAAGTCTGACGGACGCTATCGGCGGTCGCCGCGTTCGACAGGCTTGCACTCACCGCACTTGCTACGCATAGCACGGTGAGTATTGGGCCTAGGTAGGGATTCAGGTTTCGGGGGCTAAAGGACATATTGACTACTAGTTAACTCGATCCTGATTCTACAGGATTTTCGCTGGTCAACTCACCTGATGGCGCACCTATTAGCCAGTTTCTAGAAGCTTTACACACTCTTTTTTTTCTTGCAGTTGACACAGGTTAAGCTGATGCCCTGTGTTTCTGAGCAGACATCGATGGTAACGGTCGAATTCGCTAGGCGTACCTAACTGTTTGAAGTTGTAGTGTGAAACCTGTGGCTCGCATGCTCACATCCAGTTGATCTGTGCTCGGACCTCATTAGACCAAATCACATACAGTAACCCCGCCATAGCACTCACTGATTAACGTGAGTGGAGACTGTCAGGAACATCCAGACAAACGGTTGGTCATTTAATGCCAATGTAGTTCAGAAAATTTATCCCGCATCTGTCGCAACCCGCTTTTTTATTGATGCGTTGCGGACTAATCTCTAAGCAAATAAGGGGAGATGCGGACGATGGCGCCTAAACGGTTGATTGAAAAAATTCTGTTAGTTGGGTTGGTTATATGGCCGTGCTGGGTTACCGCACAAGATGCGGCTCAAACTGCACGTGCTTACCACCAGAAACAGTCTTCTCGTATCGTGTCTGACTTCCGGGCACTACTGAGCTTGCCTAATGTAGCTACGAATCACGTAGATATGCAGGCAAATGCGGAGTTTATTCAAGCGTACATTGGGAAGCGCGGGTTCACGTCGAAAGTGGTCTCAGCGGGCGGTGCGCCTTATGTTATCGCGGAGCGCCCAGGTGCTGAGGGAGCGCCTACAGTTCTGATTTATGCTCACTTCGATGGTCAGCCGGTCATTCCCAGCCAGTGGTCTTCACCTCCATTTGAACCTACGTTATGGAGCGATAATCCCCTATCAGCCGGCGCTCAGAAGCTGTCTTGGGATCAGGAGAAGTTTGATCCAAATTGGCGTGTCGTTGCGCGCTCAGCTGGAGACGATAAGGCCCCTGTTATTGCCCTGATGGCCGCAATTGATGCATTGATCGCGGCTGGCGCCATGCCTGATATTACTATCAAGTTATTCCTGGACGGCGAGGAGGAACGTGGTAGTCCGACCCTGGCAGGCGTATTGGACAAGGTTGCAGAAGACCTAAAAGCCGATCTCATGCTGTTCTGCGATGGCCCGATGCATCAGTCGGGGCGTCGTCAGTTGGTGCTCGGCGTGAGAGGGAGCATGACCGTGGATCTGACGACCTACGGACCTAACCGGCCACTGCACTCTGGACATTATGGTAACTGGGCCTCTAACCCAACCGAGACGTTGATGCGATTACTCCTGTCGCTAAAGGATGATGTCGGTCGTGTTTCGGTGAATGGGTACTTAGACAATGTGAGGCCCATTTCGGCCGATGAAAGAGCGGCAGTGGACGCAATGCCCTCGGTTGACGCGTTAGTAAAACGCAACCTAGGCTTGAGTGAGAGTGAAGTCCCGGGAGAGCGGTTGGAAGACGCTATTATGCGGCCCGCCATTGTTGTACGGGGGATATCAGGCGGTGGCGTAGGCGCAAAGGCGAGAAATATTATCGAGCCCTCTGCGGACGCATCATTAAATCTGCGGCTTGTTCCTGGACAAAAACCTGAGGCATTGCTTGCAGCGCTTAAAGCACATTTTGAGAGCATGGGTATGACCGTGTCGACAGAGGAACCTGCGCCCAACGCCGCACGCGAGAAACACCTGAGGATGGTTGCGCGTCGTGGCGGGTATCGGGCTTTCAGAACACCCAGTGACACGCCTGTGGTGGTAAAGTTAAAGGGTATTTTGGATCGCCTGGGAGAGGGGGAGACGCTAATTACGCCTACGATGGGCGGCTCCCTACCGATCTATCTATTCGAAGATAATTTGGACGCACCTATTATCATTCTGCCGGTTGCAAACCACGACAATAATCAACACGGTCGCGATGAAAATCTGCGACTTGAGAATCTTTTTAGCGCTATAGAGATGTATGCAGAAGTGCTTGACGGATTGGCGCAAGAGCCACTGTAGGGTCGGTTTACTTGCGCCATTACATTGCTGTGGCTGTGTGATGGCCGTCTCACGGTTTGAATGACGGTTTTATAGCGCGAGCGACTTAACGCTAAGGCCGTATTCGTTTAAGGGACAGGCTGAACCAGCATGACAAGCGGCCAGTGATCCGATACGCCTGAGACCTCGGGGAGTTGGAAGCGTTTTGGTGTTCCATTGGGTAGTATCTGCTCTGGCGTTTGGTTCGCCAGGAAGCTTCCTGTCATTTGCCAGCCCGCTGTCTCACGCCACAAGACCATGTCGAGAAATGACCAATCGTCTTTTGGCGCGTAATAGCTCGTACCCGGGCACGCTTCACAGAGATCATGGGCGATCTGCCACGTTGGGCGCACCCATCGAGTGAGCATGTCTTTATTGGCATCTTCTTCTCGCGTCGTATTGAAGTCACCCGCTGCAAAGACAGCTTGGCTATTAGGTAACGAAGCGACAACAGCATTCAGTTTCGTGTACGCCACCTCGCGCATTTCAGTCGGATGGTATGGGGCCGGGAAATGGACGCTGAAGCCCACGATGGATTCTCCGTTAGGAAGATCAAACGTGGTCTGCAGAATAGGGCGCGTATCACCAGCGCGTTTTTTTAACGACTTCGGAAATGTAATAGGGTGTAGCTTCGCATCTCTCGTCGGGAATTTAGATAAAAAAGCGACATCGATGCCGCGACTATCTCTGCCCTCGAGCAGGACTGCCCGCTTGTACCCAAGGCCTTTGAGATTCTCGACACGAAGGCGCTCTAGGATGTTGATGTTCTCCACCTCCTGCAACGCGATGATGTCAGGCCCTTGACCATTATTGACCTGCTTTATGGCTGCACTGACCACCTCAAGCTTTCGCGCGACGACCGTTTCACTCCAATCCCAATACAAGCACTGGTCTCGCCAGCGTTTTACGGAGATCTTGTTACACTTTTCGATATGAGCTGAGTCTTTCTTGGTTACCAAGGGGAGGTAGGTCTCGTCGTTTTTACCCGCGTCGTGCGTTGCGTCGAACAGATTTTCCACGTTGAACGTCATGATGCTAATGGGGGTTGCGGCTACGGGTGTTGTAAACAAGAACAGTGAAGCGGTAGTGAAGAATGCCGAAGCGAGGGCCAGCGATCGAGCGCGCATGCGTAATACTCGTCAAAAATTTAGAAGGTGGCACGTTAGCAGGACTTATGTGACACAGCTATCTCAGCGATCGATAAGTGTGCAAGTCAAACCACAATTTTGCGACGACGCAAATTCGTCTGAGTTAAGTCGCTAGATGGTTGTGGCGTTGTTGCCTCGAACGTACGAAGAGAGTGAAGTCCTGATACCAACGAGCTTTGGTGGACAATGAGTCTCCATCCATCACCCTCACAACCCATCATTCGAGGGTGTCCAAGGCGATATTATCGGACTTCGTCACGATGTTTTCAGTCGTTCGTGCGCCTAAGCGTCATTGCGTGAGTGGGAATAGGTTACGACACCGTTATTAGCGGTAAAACGTTGATGCGTCCCATGCGATGGGAGTTTGGCCAGCGACCCAATCATTGAGCTGTACCACCAATGCCTCGTAAAACATCCCGTTAGCCATGAGGAAAGCCGTGGCAATTGCGGCTATGAGGAGCGCACTCATACACTTGCCTATAGCTTCCATTGGCATACGGCGTCGCGTGTTATCGATACGCATATTTCTCATTGTGTTCTGGATCACAGTGCCTATTTATTTTTATGGCATCGCTACATTCAACCTTTTTTATCAGGCGAGTGCAAATGCGGGCGCCGCAGCGCCCGCTGAGTTGTTTTAGAGGGCTTCTATGATGGTGACGTTAGCAATGCCGCCGCCTTCGCACATAGTTTGGAGGCCCCACTTTTTACCTCGCGCATGAAGCGCATGGATAAGTGTCGTCATAAGCTTCGTGCCTGTAGCACCCAGTGGGTGACCCAGTGCGATCGCACCGCCATTGACGTTGAGCTTGTCTGGGTCGGCACCCGTGTGCTCGAGCCATGCCATCGGAACGGGTGCAAATGCTTCGTTGACTTCGTAAAGGTCTATATCGTTGATGCTCATACCCGCACGCTTGAGTGCACGGTCCGTTGCAAAGAGCGGCTCCTCAAGCATGATAACGGGGTCGCCCGCTGTCACCGTGAGGTTATGAATGCGGGCGAGTGGTGTGAGATTGTGGTCTTTCAACGCTTGCTCAGACGCGATCATCACCGCCGAAGAACCGTCGCATATTTGACTTGCGTTAGCCGCCGTTAGCGCACCGTCTTCCATCAATATCTTGAGCTGCGCCATTGCTTCCATACTCGCGTCGTCGCGAATACCTTCGTCATGCTTATGTATGGCAGTGCCGCCGTCCGCAGTGCGCCCCATAATCGCAACGATTTCTTTATCGAAGGCACCTGCATCGCGCGCATCACGACCGCGCTGATGGCTTTGTACTGAGTACGCATCGAGTGCTTCTTTGCTGTGACCCCATTTCTTGGCAATCATTTCCGCACCAATGAACTGGCTAAACTGGCGAATGCCGTAGTGATCTTTGACCGACTGGGGCGTTGGGTCGGTGGGTACGTCGAATACTTTGCCCGCGCGCGCATTAATGCCCATTGGGCAACGGGACATGCTCTCGATACCCGCTGCAATGACGAGGTCTTGTGTTCCCGACATGATCGCTTGCGCAGCAAACTGAATACTTTGTTGCGATGAACCACACTGTCTGTCGATGGTTACCGCAGGAACGCTCTGCGGGAGGTTTGAGGCGAGCACCGCAGTGCGACCAATTTGATTGGACTGTTCGCCGGCTTGCGAAACACAGCCAACAATTACGTCTTCGATCGCTGCGGGGTCGACGTTGCTGTCATCTACGATAGCATTGAGGGTTTGTGCACCGAGATCTCCCGGATGCCAATCTGCGAGTGCGCCGCCTTTACGTCCACCCGCGGTTCGCTTTGCGGCGACGATGTATGCTTCTGCCATAGTGAATATCCTTTTTCTCTCTGGGTTACTCGGTTTGTGGTTTCGACGTTATCACAAAGTGGTTATTTTGGTACGCGATCATGAGTCGCATCTGGTGACACTGGTAAGCGAGTTCTATCCACGGTTCACAGCCGAAAACTCGCTCAGGAACCGCTCAGATCATCAGACCATGATTTCAGCACGACCACGCAGAGCGCCAGAAAAGAGTTGCTCCAAGTGCCTCACAACAAATTAAGAGAGGCCATTAGATTTGATCGGGTGGCGATTAGACGCAGTCACTCCAGCGGCGATTTTCTTCAAAGCTGCTCAGAAGCGCGTGCGGAGGTAGTCTGACATTACCTCAAGTCCTGCAGTTAGCGTCTCTTTGTCGTTGGCAAACCCAATGCGTGCGTAACCCTCCATGTCGAAAGCGTCACCGGGCGTTAGCATCACACCCCGTGTCTGAACTAAGTCGACGCAAAACTCTCGGTCGGTCACTGGGATATCGAGTTTGAGCATGGCGGTGGTGCCTGCACGCGGTTTGACCCAGCTAATTCTGGGTTCGTTGGCAATCCACGCGTCGAGAATCGCAAGATTGCCACGTGTGATTTCTTGACTACGTGCTAGCACCTTGTCTGCATGCTCGAGCGCGATCGCCGCAAAATGATCGTTAATCATGCCCACTGAAATCGTATCGTAATCTCGGTGGATAAGGATTTGCTCCCTCACCTCTTTGGGGGCTGCTACCCAACCGACGCGCAAGCCCGCTAGTGAAAAGACCTTGGACATGCCGGCAGTACTAATGCCTTTTGTGTATAAGTCTGCGATCGAGGGTGATGTGCCATCACCCGTTTGTGCAGTCCCGCGATAGACCTCATCGCAAAGCAAATAAGCACCGACTGAGTCCGCAATAGCCGCGATTGCTTCGAGCATAGGCTGCTCGATCAGCGCCCCCGTGGGGTTGTTGGGGTTGGTAAAGGCAATCAGTTTGGTGTCGGGCCTGATCGCCGCCTTCAATGCCTCAAGGTTGGGGAGAAACCGGTCCTCCTCGCGAAGCGCCACCGTGGTGACGTCCGCCTGAATGCTCGTGGGAATCGAGTAGTGCTGCTGGTATGTTGGCACGATGGATACCACGTGATCACCGGGCTCAACGATGGCTTTATGTACCAGCATATTTGCAGCGATAGTGCCGTGAGTAACGGTAATGTCCTCGGTGCTTTGGTTGGCGTAGAGGCTGGCTATAGCCGTTCGTAACCGTGGTGACCCTTCGATATCACCATAGGTTAATTTCATTGAGAGTAGTGCAGTTAGATCGTCAGCACTGCCATCCGCTAGTGTCAGCAGTTCCTCAACCGTGATACTGGCGACGCAGGTCTCCGCCAAGTTATAGGCGCAGCGGGTCTCCCACTCGTTCATCCATATTTCGACTTTGAATGGCTCTATCTGCACCTTTAGCCTCGCTGATTATCTTACGTTTTTTCGTGCTGCCCACGAGGGGCGCTGGTCCTAATTTATCGAATACAGCCGTGAAAGGACACGTAAAAGCAGACACGTAACTTGGAGACTTTCAATAGCGGGCTTTTGAGAGCTATATTTTAAGACAGAACATTGGAGCCACGCGCAAGAAATGACAGTTATCGAGAACTTCATTGCACCGGGATGCTCAGCTCCCTGCTCTTGGAAACTGCGATGGGCGCTAACACTGAGCGTTCGATGATTCATTGTCTCGTACTTACTCGCTTCCCTATACTCGGTCGAGCGCTTACCAATAAATGTATTGCGAGGTATGACATTGCACAGTGAATCGGCTTTAAGCCTGCCAATCGCTCAAATTGCTGATTCCAACCGACTGACCTTTGAGTGTGCTGAAGACCAGAGCCTCGCGTGGGAGCTCGGAGTTTTTTATTTAAAGGCGCCGGATTCGCTCGATTTGGCTGGGGCGCGTCAGTTTGGCCGCGGGATCTTAGATCCGCAGAGTCCGTACCGTGATATCCCTCAATACGGCGAATTGGAGGGTTTTATCTCACTCGAAAACAATCAGCAGACTAAGCTATCCCTGCAACGCCACCGCTGGGACGATCACTACCCCGCAGAGGTGGCGGATTTTGGCCATCATTTGGATGAGATAGGAATCGCTATTATCCGAGAGGTCTTTGCCCAGTCTGGGATCCCTGAGCGCCTCTGGGGTGAGGCCTCGGGTGGGTACGCTACAGGTGAGGGCACGGCATTTTTAAACTTCGTGCACTACGACACAAAAGAGCCTAACTTGGGGTTGCGGCCACACACAGACTATGGGTTTGTGACCATCCTTGATGCGACGGCCCCGGGGCTTCAAATTGAGCTCGGAGGGGACTTCGCAGACGTACCCGTTCTGCAAGATCATTTGGTGATCAACTTCGGTGAGGCCCTTAACTTTGTTACGCAACAGTCTAATCGATCGGTTGCCGCAATCATGCACCGGGTTACTCGCCAGCTAACCTCTAATCCGACTCGTAATGCCATTGTGTATTTTGCGAATCCCGACCTAGACGGCGCAGTTAAGCAATTCAATGCGCTAGGGCAAGAGGTGGCCAGTTCGTCGGTTATCGCACTGTTTTCGCGGCTTGAGCAAGATCTAACGGAGTAGAGCCGCAGTCAAGGCTCTCCGTGCTATGACTGTGCGTAGTTGCTCGCTCAATCGATGACTACAAAGACTGCCTTCTTAGTTTGAGTAGCTGCTTCCCAAAGTTTGCGCCTGTGTACAATTGCTGCGGGGTGCTGAGAATATTCTCAAACCCTTCTTGAATGTGGAACTCGTACACAATATCGCCCGCGCTTACCCAGCCGATCAAGGTCTCGATGTGCGAGAATTTGGCTGATAAACCTCTGAAAGCGCACTAACACTAGCCGCCTTAAATCTTGATTACTTCAAGATTCCGCGCCCTAGAACTGGCGTAGGGTTAACTTACCTTACTCAACTGAACTCCGAATAATTTTGAGTTCCGGGGTGATAACGGATCCAACCGCTGCATGCGAAATTTGCGGCCTCGGCAGGCGTAACGTTGACGCAATGTTTTCTGCTGCTGCAATGCCCGTGCAATGACCACCCATCATCATTGTCAGGCCCGCTTTTTGAAGCCATCTCGCCGTCTTGTCCAAGGTTGAGTTTTCTGCTTGCCAAAGATGGAACCCCCCCATAATCGAATAGATTGGTGCATCCTTGATTTTTTTCAGCGCCTCACCTGTATTCATGAGGCCCGCGTGGCCGCATCCCGAGGTCATCATCCATCCCCTGTCGGTGAGGTAGCCCAAGGATTGATCGTCATGAATAATGTCGGGTATTGGGCCATGTGTCGTTTCGATAAACAGTCCTTTCGGGCCGTTATACGATTCAATCTCACGAGGCACTGGGCCCGTGATCCACAAAGCAGGCGCGATTTGGGTGGGTGAGTCCACTACGATAAAAGTGATACCAGCGGCTTCAGCGGCCTCCTTGAACTCAGCGGTGGTATCAAAGTCTCCCGGCCCAACTAAACGTCCTTCTGCCGTTCGACGTTGATCAAAAAAGCCCTTAGCGACATAAACCTTACTCAACGCGGCGGGATTCTCTCTTCTAAAGTGCTCCCTAAGAACCAATAACCCACCGGTGTGATCGCTGTGGTAGTGACTTAGAACGACCTTCTCAACAGACGAGAGGTCCACGCCAAGGTGCAAAACATTGTGCAGGACGGTGTCACGCTTAAAGCCTGTATCAAATAGAACCGAGTCGTCTTCGCCTTCGAAGAGGGCTGAGAAGCTCCACTCACCGAGACCTCCGTAGTCTGCAATGTTCGTCGAGAGCACAGTGACTTTATAGGCGTTCTCGGCGAGGGTCGTTGAAGAGAAGATGAGTAAGAAGGCTAGTAGTCTTTTCATGCCAGTATCCTCTACGGTGTCTTATAACCCGATTTTGACTAATCTATGTGCGCACAAATCGGGTGGGTGCAAGCGTGGTTCAGTTGCTTCAGGCGGCGACCGACCGCAGCATTCATTCTTTAGTTCGAGGAGGGCGGATCCGGGTCCAGTTTGTCCTGCGTGCGCAACTCAAAATCACTGGCGTCATGTCGCTCCAGTAGCTGTGACGATTTAGCACCGTAGGGGCGGTTAACCATACGACCCCGTTTGACGGCGGGCCTTTGAGATATCTCATCCGTATACCGCTTCAGATTGGTGTAGGTGTGTGCTTCCAGAAACTCAGCGGCGTTATACGCTTTTCCCTCAATTACTGAACCGTACCAGGGGTAGATCGCCATATCGGCAATCGTATACTCGTCACCACAGATATACCGGTTATCTGCTAGTCGCTGATCCAACAGGTCGAGCTGACGCTTAACTTCCATGGCGTATCGATCAATGGCGTATTCAATCTTCACCGGAGCGTAGGCGTAGAAGTGCCCGAATCCACCACCCAGCAGGGGTGTCGCACCCATTTGCCAGAACAACCAGTTCAAACACTCGGTTCGTCCTGCGTGATCTTGGGGAATGAATTCGCCAAACTTATCTGCAAGGTAGAGAAGAATCGAGCCCGACTCGAACACTCTCAGAGGCATACCTTCACTGTGATCCATGAGCGCAGGGATCTTCGAGTTAGGGTTGGCCGCAACAAAACCACTGCCGAACTGTGAGCCATCGCCAATGTTAATTAGCCAGGCGTCATACTCTGCGCCGCTATGTCCTTTTGCTAGGAGCTCCTCTAGCATGATGGTGACTTTGACGCCGTTGGGTGTCCCCAATGAGTAGAGCTGCAACGGGTGCTTGCCAATCGGTAGCTCTTTCTCTTGCTGAGCACCAGCGGTCGGGCGATTAATGTTGGCAAAGGCTTGGTTGCTATTTTGGTTCCACTTCCAAACCTTGGGTGGCTCGTAGGTATCGCTCATGCGGGATCAATCCGTGGCATTAATGGACTTCCTAAGGTCTCAGGTATGAGAGTTCGGTGTCAATCCGCGGAGCATAGGGTCGATAATTGGCTGGATTTTCTCGGTCGCCTCTAAGACGCCAACTAAAACTTAGTCAAAATCACTGCGGTCGCACAGTGGATTAAATGTGGCACTGACGGCTTTGGAGGGTGTTATGCGGAGATTGGGTAGGGGATGGGTGTTGTGTCTTTTACCCGAGACCGCATGGTGGGAATTGCCTGAAGCTGCAGAAGCTTCAGGCAAGAGAGTTGCTTAGTCGTTAGAACCCATCGCAGAGTCTTTAACGGCAAGCAAGAAATTCGCGACGACCATACCCGCGAGCATGACAGCGAGATTGTCGATAATGGCATTTAAAGGCGCGCCCACCGCGGGAATAGCATCCATAGAGTTGGCTAAAGTAGGCATTGCCACTGCCGCCACCGTAAAGGCCATTCTTCCTGCCATATCAGCGATTGGGTTCATGAATCCATTTATGAGACCCAAGACAACCAAGACGAGTCCAGCGTGAGCCCCTACCTGCTCAACGAAGACAGCCAAGATGGCGACGAGGATACCTAGGATGGTGATTATTTGATTAGCGTTCATTTGTTTATCCTTATTGTAGTATTTTCGTTTGCGTAAGCCCTACCTCACCTTGCCGATAAAGCGGTTGGCAAGCGCTACAGTTCTACGCACCAAGTTTGACAAAAAAAATCTAAGAAAGTTCTAGTCTCGTCAAAGTGACTACAGGGTGAATAGTTCTGCCAGCTGAAATCAGTAGGTGCCGCCTACAATAGCCGCCGCCTAATTGAGCCGGCGAGCCCTACTCGTATTCATTTGACAGTTAGGGAGCGGCGTCATTAAAGGAGGGGGCGCGGGTTTGTATTGGGGCGTTTTAATGATAGCCCGCTTATCAACAGCGTGTTGCTTCTAGGTCCCTAAGTTGCAGTTAGGTCTGACGGGTATGCCGTATTAATTGAAGTAAAAGATCGACAAGCTCACCGTACTCCAACTCAGAACCACCATGGCTATCGCCATGAAGACGGCTGCTGACCCCATGTCCTTCGCGCGCCCGGACAGCTCATGGTATTCCTTACCCACGCGATCTACGGTTGCTTCGATGGCGCTGTTAGCCAGCTCTGCACACATGAGGAGAAGCAGGGGGAGGGCGAGTAGGAGTCTTGCTTCGTCGCCGGACTTATCCCGATTGACCGGGCTACTTAATTCCTTAAAGCCCCTTTCAATGCTGGGGTTGCTGGCCACGGTTGTGCTTTTGTTCGGTTTTCAGGCTGAAACGATTCTGGCAGAGCCGGTCGCTATCGTGCTCAGTGCCATACCTTTGTTAATACAGACTTACGGCATCTTTGCTATCGCTTATGGCGCTGCCAAATATCTTCGTCTTCCCCATAATATTGCGGCCCCGGCTTGCATGATTGGTACATCCAACTTTTTTGAACTTGCGGTTGCGGTTGCGGTGGCTATCTCGCTATTTGGGCTGCAATCTGGCGCGGTTCTGGCCACCGTGGTGGGTGTATTGGTAGAGGTGCCCGTGATGCTGTCACTAGTGGCAATAGCTAATCGCACACGCCATTGGTTTCCCGATACAGCACAGGCCGAATAGACTTATAAAGGTCATAATTACTCGGTCACTGGCACCAAACAGTGAGGCAATACTCAACATGACAGAGATTATTCTGCACTGTAGTGATTTCATTGCCTTCTCCCATATTAAGGGTGGGGGGGGGTGCCCCCACCTAATACGGGTCGGCTCAAGACTTACTTTAGAACGTAAGCGCGGACAACTAGCTCTCTATCAACGGGTCGGAAAGTGACGATATCAAGGTTAAAGGTGCCATCATTTAAAGCCACCACATGTCGCATCGTGACCGTGCCGTCGATGACTTCCCAGCGACCTGAGAAATTGCCCACCGCGATGTCATTACCTGCTGCGCCACGACCAGAGCCGTAGACAGTTCCGCTGGCGCGGTCTTCATCATAACTAAGCCTAAAGGTCACGTAGACACGACCATAGACCCCCATATCACCCTCCGCATTAATCACGGATTCCTCATCTCCAAGTGTCAGAGATGTAATGTTCATTACGGTGTCTGGCTGACGCTTCTCCAGAGGTAATGGATCCGCATTCGCAGTCAGTGACAGCAAGCTCGTTACTATAGAAAAAATTAAATATTTCATTGGATTTATCTCCTTTTTAACAATATGTATTGCCTTGGACTCATGGATTGGTTGTTCAAGTCTTACCAATTGTTAAACGTCATTTCTCCCACGAACGAGCGAGAGCTATGACAGTCAACAAGCTCTGCCATACGGCCCTCGATCTGAGGATTCTTTTCGACAAAGTCAGTCCATTTATTAGCCATATCCCCTCTGGCTTCGAAGGAATACCAGTGGTTCATCTGTACAAAGTCATATGACAGATCACTGTCAAACCCTAGGTAAGGGAAAAAGTAGTGAATACCCCACCCTTTGAAGCCTGCCTCGTCCATCTGCTTCTTGTTTTGCTCCGCTGCTGCGTACACTGCATCCATTGATGCTCCGTCCTTTAGCGAGCAACGAGCAAACTGATGTGGTTGTCTCCGGTCTCGCTCTTCATTAGGAATGCGAGTGTGTGTTACACCTGCGTTGAAGACAGCGACGGATGTATGACACGTTCCCGCCGCTGATGCGTCCGGATGGTTCTCAGCCAAGTAATTAGGATAATCGTTGGCATAGCTACCCCATTCCTCGTACATCCCTGAGCCGTCAGGCCAGCTACCCCAAACTATGTAATCGTAGTCACTGACGTTGCCGGCATGCATAGGTGTAAGAATCGCCTGCATATATTTGCTGCCCGCTGACTTTGAGAACTCTCCATACCTTTTGGAATCCGCCACAGCATCGGCGATAGACTTTCCCTCATTTAATTTGCAGTACATGAACTCTGATCTAACTTCGTACTCCTGGGCGCTCACTGGAAGTGAAACTACGGCGAGCAATATAGATAAACCTAGGTATTTCATTTGCGTCCCCTCTATTGTTTTAGGTGTTGGGCCGTTGATTGCCCATCCGTACCCTAGGGCACAACGTCAAATAAATGTCCATATTTTGTCCGCTTTGTCGCAATCAGCCGGTTAATTTTTGTTTTATGTGAGTTCCAGCACGCAATTGGGTAGCCTGATTTTTGTCGGGAGAGCCTGACTGATCTAAAAAAATCATTAGGGGGCAGTGATGACTAGCAGAATTGGAGCAGTGCTCGTGCTGAGTGCGACTTTGGTAGGGGTATCCGCGTGCAGTAATTTAGAGGCAGGATCGTCCAATGTAGAAACGGTCGAAGCTTGGCTTGCTGCCGGACAGGCGGGTCAGGAGGAGACAATCAGCGCGGTGGAAGAGTATATGGCGGATGACGGCCTTTTTTATCGGCCTCGCTATGTGGGATTTGGCTTCACCTACGACAATACAGACGAGTCCGGTAAGATGGTGGTGGAGACTATCGTCCCCGGCGGCCCAGCTTCGACCGTTTTGCAGGTGGGCGACGAATTCATGTCCGTGCGTGGTGTGGAAGTCAGTATTGATAATCGAGACTCAGGAAAATTGAGCTTCCGCGGAGCGCCTGGCGAAGAAGTGTCTGCAGTTATCAAGCGTGGAGATGAATTGATGGACATCGCTGTGACGCGTGGCACGGTTGAGTCCACGATTTCCAAGTCCGACATGATCGAGTGGATGTCGTCCGCAGATGGAGACGATTGGGGTGACGACTCGTTTACTTTGCATGAAGTCGTAGCAAGCGGTGACGTTGCCTATGCTTGGACCACTATAGCTAATGCTGACGATGTGACTGGCAAAACTGTCGAGACTCACGTTGTAACGCGCTTCAGATTTAATGAAGACGGTAAGGTGGTCGCGGTGAGTAATTTGCGCGAAAGCCGATTCATCCTAGAGCAGCAAGGCTTCTCGATTACTAGATAACACGAATTGAAAAGGCGCTTATTAAGCGCCTTTTTTTTGGATCAAATATAGGAACCACTCTCTGGTTTCTATTCTAAGCAAGTGGAAATACACAATGTACGAGGCAAAGGAGCAGTAAATGAAAATTCTAAAGTTCTTAGTAGTTGCAGCGGTATTGGTCGTATCACCCCTGTCCTTAGGTCAGGATCTCAAGTTTGGTGAGTCGTTTGTCGGGGATTTCACCATCGATTCGGTCTCAACGACTGATGGCGTCAATTATCACCTGACCGCCTCAGGTGAGGCAGGCCCCTATGGCCGTGTTTACGGCAATTGGTTTTTTACTAACAAACTTGGGCTTGAAAATATGGGTGAGTTCACAGGTTATGGTTGGACTCAGAGTGGCGAAGATGTCGTTACCGCGACCCTTCAAGGTGTTTGGAAGAAAAACGGGAAGGTCTTCGATTTATATACTTTCGATGCGGTTTCGAATGGCCTCATTAATGTAGCGACTGGTGAACTTGATATGGTCAATAAGACCCTTAGGTTCAACGTTGCGCCAGTCGAGTAATTAGTGGAGACAGTCATTATGAAAACCCCCATTATTTTTGTGAGCTTCCTTGTTACATGTATTTCGGCCTTTTCATTGGCTGATGACCAAATGAGGGAGGTAAAAACGGCTAATCCTTTTGTCGCACTGCACCCTGAAGCCCAGCAAGAAGCAACGGCAGAATATTACGAAGCGGTAGAAAAAAATGTTTTTAATGGTGCTATCCCACTTAAGTACGCGCAGCTTGCAGCGCTCTCGGCATCCGTCGCGATAAGGTGTGAGTATTGCATCCCTGCGCATACTGCCTTTGCCAAAGCGGCGGGCGCAACCGACGAGGAGATTAAAACGGCGGTTGCTATTGCAGCCGATGTCTCGCTAAACAGTTCGATGCTGTATGGCAATCAATTCGACATGGATGCGTTCTTGAAAATGTTTGAGTAGGGGCGCCCCCCTTTACTCGGCTGTCTATATTCCAAGGGGTTTTTTGGTAGAAAGAAATAATCAGCATTTAAGTAGTAATTGTGTTTAAACAAAATGAAACCGTAAGGAGAAATTTATGAACCGCATATTACGAATTTTTTTATGTTTGGCTGTATTAGGTGCTCCCCTGAGCGCTGTTGCAGAGCGATTGGAAGTATTTCGATGGCAGGCTCTTGATGGGAAAACCGAGCAATTAGTCTCTTCGCTCATTGAGGCAGCAAAGCTTCATGAGAAATCTGGAGCGTCGGTAGGTATTTTTCAAATGGATGTTGGCGTTCCAGGAAACGCTACCTTTGACTACGTACTGAGGTGGGATACGAGTTCAGATTGGGCTAAAACGAAGTCATATAACGCCAGTGATGAGTGGCTGAAATTTTTCAGCGAGGCCACTGAGAACCCTTCAGGTCAGCTGATGATGTCGCTAGAGGGGATCAACTGGGACGCGGAAGTGACCGGAGCGAGTTTTGCAGATGATGGACCTTTTCGCGTCTTTATATGGCGACCAACGCCGGGGATGATGCCCGATATCTACAAGACCTTCATGGCGGCTAAGGGTATCCATGAAAAGTTGGGCGCCAAAGTTAATATTTACAACGAAGGCATTGGCGGTACGGGGAATATTCATTACGTCATGTCTTGGGATGACTGGGAAGCTATGGCAAAGTCCGGTGACGCAATAGCGGCGAGTAAGGAGTTTATGGCTCTTCAGATGTCAGCTGCGGGTCAAGTGACACCCGTCGCTTCAATTCAGGGTGTGCCTGTTTATTATTCGAAATAAGAGTATTGATCAGGGAGTAAACCTGTCCTGGCGACTGGCTTCACCAGTCCTATAGTGCGGTAAACCTCCACGCACAAAAAAGCCCGCTCTGAGCGGGCTCTTTTATGTTTGGTAGGACCAGCCAGATTGTCTTCAATCGCCATTGCCTGTGGCGATCGAAGCCTGCGGGCGCCTTCGTGTTGCTCTGGCGGACGAAACGCTCCTAAGGTCGCGTTTTTCGAACTGGCGACCTCTACCATGTCAATATAAACGCGTGCTCAAACGTACACGGCTACCCACCCATCCCTCTCGTAACGCGGGGCTGCCCAAGGTGTCAGGATTTTTTACACATCTCTGGTAGCGGACATTCGCGAATGCAGCTCAAAACAGCTGATTTAGACGCAGAGATGACGTAGATTTAGTCTACTATCTGTTCACAGAACGGTTTGATCCGACTGACCGGCTGGAACATTTCCCGACCAACCGTAATCTACTCAAACGAATATGCCGAAGTCGATAACCACTGTTCAAGAATATATAGCGGCACAACCCGAAGGAACGCGGGAGAGGCTGGAACAACTCCGAAGCTGCCTGAGGAGTGTTGTTCCCCACGCGACTGAAGAGCTGAGATGGGGTAAGCCCGCGTTCGTAGACAATGGCATTCTTTTTATCTATGCGGCCCACAAAAATCACCTCAGCCTCCACCCGACGCCCAACGTTATTCAGGCTTTGCACCATGAAATGAGCGAGTACATATCGTCGGAAAATACGATCCGGTTTTCCTTGGATTGCCCCATCCCCGAAGCGATAGTCATTAAGATTTCCAATTTACGTGTCATTCATAAAGAAAACGGAATTGGCTGGAAATGACCGAGAGCACGCAGAACAAGGCTCCAGATTTCGCTGCTTACGATGCTCGCCTGCTTCTCTGCCTTCTCTGATTTCAGCGAAGAGGCGACGAGCTTCTTTTCTCGCGGTTTCGTAGCTTGCGTTGCTTTCTTCGTAATCAAGAAATAAAGCGGCCTCTTTGTATCTTCGGTATTGCGGGTAATAAATACGGACCCACCATTTCTTTTTGGTGTTCTTGCAGTCGCGATAACCAATCTTCACGCCAGGTTCTATTTCTTCAACCCAAACCCAAGATATAAGCCAGCGTCCAAGGAGATGGTCTAAAGCTCGTGGTCTAACAAATCAATAAGCATTTGATTTATTTAAAGATTATTTTACGGATCTAATTTTGGTCTAACAGTGGTATGTAGTGCGGTTTTTTGAGATTTTGTTCATAAAGCCGCATAAACATTGGGAGATTTGGTAGGACCAGCCAGATTCGAACTGGCGACCTCTACCATGTCAAGGCCGATTGGCCGCACCAAGACGCGCGTGGACGCCCAGAACTTAACCCCTTTCTATTTTGTTTTCACGCCGCGTTTGTGTTTGTTTTAAGCGCCATTGGCTGGCGCTTATTCCGTGCCAGCGCTGAAATGCCTTTCGGAAGTTCGCTTCATCGCCGTAGCCACAGCGGTCCGCAATCTCGGCGGTTCCTAGCGCAGTGCTCTCCAAATACTCGCGAGCAAGGGAAGACCGTGTCTGATCAAGCAATGCTTGAAAGCTGATGCCCTCGCTTTTCAAGCGGCGGAAAAGCGTGCGCTTGGCAAGGCCCACCGCACCTGCCGCATCCTCCGCGGTGGTTCTGCGCCCTGTATTGCCGAGAATGAAAGCCCTTAGGTCGCGTTGCAACGGCGAACTGCCACCTGTCTTCTCGATCATGGTCTCACAGAATTCCTGACAGATTGTCGCGGTCACGCTGCTGGCGCTGGCACAAGGCTCCCGAAGAATGTTGGCGTCGAAGTGCCACTCCATGGTCGGGCTATCGAACTCAATGGGGCAATTAAACTGTGATCGATAATCGATGGCATAGGCGGGTGCTGGGAAAGGAAAGCGCATTAGCACCGATGGAAAGGGCTTTCCCAAGATCTCGCTCAGCAGGGTAGTCATCGAACTGCGCCAGAACTCCGCTGCAAACGGCAGCAAGCTGCCAAGCGTGGCGGGATTTTCACTGCGAAGAATGCCTACGCGGCTATTGGTGTGGAATGAAATCTGCAGGACCGCACCTGCGAGCTCGAGGTGCTGGCGACCGAACATAAAGGCGTCATAGAAAGTGGGGCTGGTCGCCAGCGCGAAACCATAGACGCCAAAGTGATGAACACGTTGTCTTTGCCCTGCCTTAAGGGCGGTAAGTCTGTGCGTGCTGTGCTCCTTAGCAGCACGCAAAATGGCCAGTCGCTGGGCCTGCGATAGCGTTCCCGTAAGCGATCGTAATTTCGCTGCTCTGAGAACCGCTCGCTGACTGACACCCTGGTCAGCCAACTCATCAAACAAGGCTTTTAAGCCATAACCGCTGGGCTGAGGCTTACTGGGTGGGGCTGGCATCATTTCACCTCCAATTCGGCACTATATCACCTGATTCTTCCTAGGTGGGTTGGTTAATTTGGGCACTCGTGAAAAGTAGCCCATTTGGCTAAGGAGAGATTGCTGTGGCTGATAACCAATGTGTCACCGTAACCCGAGAGGGTCCGGTGGCGATCCTAACAATGGCCTTTGCCCCCCATAATTTGCTTGGGCTCGACCTGATGGCCGGTATGCGGCGAGCACTGCTTGAGGCGCAGAATGGAGGCGCCCGCGCCGTGTTGCTAAAGAGTGGTCTGCGCCACTTTTCGGCAGGTGCAGACACCTCATTGTTTGTTGATGCAGTGGGCCCCGACGGCAAGTTATCCGTATCGCCGCTTGCCTTTCTCCGTGAACTAGAAAGCTTTCCTCTCCCTATTGTGGCAGCCGTTCAGGGCGTGTGTGTGGGCGGTGGCTTCGAGATGGCGCTTGCGTGTGACTTCGTGATTGCAGCGCGCTCGGCAAAAATTGGCTCGGTGGAGGCTACCATCGGCATCAATCCCCTAATGGGTGCGATTCAGCGTCAAGTTCAGCGGGCCGGGGTCGCGCGTGCAAAAGAAATATCGATGCTGGGGCGTCGCTATGATGCAGAGACCCTTGAGCGATGGAACATTATCAACCGCGTGGTTGACGACGAAAAGCTAGACGAAGCCGCAATGGTTATTGCCCAGGAGCTGGGTAACGGACCCACACTGGCACATACCATCACCAAGCAGCTGGCTAACCTCGCGGCTGCGCATGGCGTCGAGGCGGCCGACGAGGCTATGGAGCAAATGCAATTGCCGTTGTGGGCTTCTGAAGATCTAAAAATAGGGCTTGAAAGCCTTATGACAAGGGGCCCAGGCCTCGCTGAATTCACGGGGAAGTAAGCCATGACCTCACCGCTTGAAGGTATCAACGTTGTTGACTTCTCCCGGGTCCTTGCCGGACCGCTCTGTGGCAAGACACTGCAGGATCTCGGCGCAGACGTCATCAAGATTGAACCACCCCGGGGCGATGTGTCTCGCCTTGCCGCACCCATCAATCCTAACGGTGTGACGGGTTATTACGCCCAGCAGAACGCGGGTAAACGGAACATTTCTATTGATCTCAACAAACCTGACGCTAAGGAGATCGCCCATCGTCTAATAGACCAGGCCGATATTCTGGTGGAGAACTTCCGGCCCGGCACGCTCGCGTCATTTGGCTTTGATTACGAGAGTCTGAAGGACCGCAATCCGCGACTGATCTATGTGTCTATTTCGGGCTACGGCCAGGGTGGGCCGTGGCGCGGTCGAATGGCCTATGCGCCGACTGTGCAAGCGGAGACAGGGTTTACCCACCACAGTTTCCGCCACTTTGGCGACAACCTAAAAGTCCCACAAACAGATGCGCTAAGCCATGCCGATGTTTATGCGGGACTTCAAGCCACGATTGCGGTACTCGCAGCGCTGCAGCAGCGAGCGCGCACAGGTAAGGGGCAACACATCGATGTGTCGATGGCCGCTACATTGATGACGATTAACGAGCATGCGCACATGGACCTGAATGGACTTGATGCGGGTGATGATCCGGCCATTCTCGGCGCCACCGACGGCTCGTTCTTCACCGGCCCCAACGGTGAGCAGTTTATGAGTGCTATTAGCCTGGTGAACACCATCACATTCACTTGGTTTGTGGCCGCCATGCGCCGCCCCGACTTGATGGACGATCTGCGCTTTCGTAGTTCGGCATTGAGGCGGGCGAACCTCGAGGAACTGAAAGATGTTGTGCAGCGATGGATCTGGACATTCCCTGATATGGCCACGCTGGACGCTCAGTTTGATGAAGCGAAAATCGCCATTGGTGAAGTCCGCACTATGGAGCAGCTTGCGGATAGCGAGTGGGCCGATTACTGGGGCGCCACTTTCCGGGTGCCAGATCGGCGGGGGGGTGAGTATCGGCTTCCCGGTCGTCCATGGAAGTTTTCCGGCGCTGAACTTCCGGCGGTCGGAGCACCTTCGGAGCAGGGTGAGCAGAACGAAGCGATCTGTCAGGAATTAGGTTTTAACGAGGCAGAAATAAAAACCATGAACGCTGACGGTAGCCTCGTTGGCAACTTCACGGCCCAGATGATCGCGATGGTTTCTGCGCAGCTGGCCGCGAAGGAGCGACAGTTCTCAACCGAGATTGCCGAGGAGGACGCGCATGAATCGCTTGACTGAAATCTTGGCGCAGCAAAGGCTTGCAGCTCGATCTGCACCGAGCACTGTGGCAGAGCGTATTGGAAAATTGCGCGCTCTGCGAACTCAACTGGAGCGTTATCAGGATGTTTTCGCTGACGCGGTGAGTGCAGACTTTGGCGGAAGACCCCATTTCGAAAGCCGTTTGATCGAAGTCATCGGAACCCTTTGGGTTCTTGATCACGCGCGCCGCCATATCAAAAAGTGGATGAAGCCTGAACGCCGCAGTCCGCAGGCCCTCTTTGCAGGGCCGAATTCGCTGAAGGTGACCTACCAGCCGAAAGGTGTCGTCGGAATCGTAGCGCCCTGGAACATGCCACTTTATCTGTCCATCGGTCCACTGGTCACCGCTCTGGCTGCTGGCAACCGCGCCATGATCAAACTACCCGAAGATACCCCACTGGCAAACGCGGTGATCAAACAGTTGCTGTCCGAGATTTTTTCGGAGGAGGAAGTCGCGGTGTTTGGCGATGAACTGTCGGATCCGGCGGCATTCACCGCGCTGCCCTTCGATCACCTGATCTTTACGGGTAGCCCACGAGTGGGCCGAATCGTCATGGCCGCGGCAGCGCAAAATCTTGTTCCGGTGACCCTTGAGCTGGGTGGTAAGTCGCCCGCGATTGTTGCACCGGATTACGATGTTGATGACGCAGCACTGCGCATCACTCATGGCAAAGCTGCTATGTCCGGCCAGATCTGCGTCGCACCCGACTATGTCCTGGTGCCTGAGGCGAAGGTCGCCCAGTTTGTGGCGCAGGTGAAAGCATCTTTTCAACGATTCTTCCCCGACGGAACCGAAGGTCGGGAGGAGTACTGCAGTCTGATCAACGACCGCCACACCCAACGTATTCGGGCGATGCTCGATGACGCCAGGGAAAAAGGTGCCACTGTCATTCCCTGCGCACCCTGGGAATCAGGCAATCGAGTGCCACTGCACATCGTTACCGGTGTCACTCCTGACATGCAGATAGCCCAGGAGGAGGTTTTCGGCCCCATTCTGCCGGTGCTGAGCTACCGGGATTTTGCTGAAGCCATAGCTTATGTGGGTGATCAGCCCTGTCCGTTGGCGCTTTACCTGTTCAGTACCGACTCAGCATCGCGAGATCGTGTTCTGGCGGAGACTCGTTCCGGTGGTGTGACAATCAACGACTGGGGATGGCATGTAGTCAATGCGGCCGTGCCGTTTGGCGGCGTGGGCAATTCGGGTTTTGGTTCTTACCACGGTGTCGAGGGCTTTCGGGAACTTTCAAATCCGCGCCCTGTATTCACACGCGCAACAGTGTTCCCGACCCAGATGATGTACCCGCCACTCGATGTCGGTCCTCGCGGATTGTTCCAGCGCTTCTGGTTGAACCGCTACTCAAAAAAACCGGATCCGAATCTCGGGGGTACCCGGTATGGCGAATCATTGGAGCGACGCGATGACTGAGGTCGATCATACCCACGCTATTGATTTGGAGAGTTGGTTTGAGCCCGCGAATCGCGTCAAGACAGACTTCCCGATTCAAAATCTCCCGCTTGGGATGTACCGCATAGCGGGGAGCAACGATGCCTTCCGCGCTTGTACCGCCATTGGCGATCACATTCTTGATCTTGCCGCTGTCGACGCTGTCTACACTGAAAACCTGAATGAACTCGCTGCGTCTGGCCGCACGACCTGGCGTCAACTGCGGTCTGATCTCAGTCAGGCTCTATCAGATACCAGTCGTCGTTCTCAGGTTGAGCGCTTCCTGACACCGCTGGACCAGGTGGAGCTTGGACTCCCGGTGCTCTCCCGGGACTTCACCGACTTCTTTACCTCTTATTTCCATGCTTACAACGCGGGCAAGTTGTTTCGTCCTGACGACCCTTTGACGCCGAACTTCAAATGGATGCCTATCGCGTATCACGGCCGTGCATCATCCATCGTGTTATCGGGCACTGCAGTGCGTCGGCCCTGGGGTCAGATCATGACGCCGGATAGCAGCCAGCCGACGTTCGCGCCGTCTCGCTTCGTGGATTTTGAAACAGAACTTGGCTTTGTCATCGGCCCCGGCACGGGGTTTGGTGATACGGTTGCCATCGACCAGGCAGAGGATCATCTGTTCGGCGTTGTCCTGCTCAACGATTGGTCCGCGCGGGACATTCAGGCATGGGAGTATCAACCACTGGGACCCTTCCTCGCCAAAAGCTTCGCAACTACGATCTCGCCCTGGATCGTGACCATGGAGGCACTGGCGCCATTTCGAGTGCCAGCGTTCAAGCGGTTTGAGGGTGACCCCCCGCCGTTGCCGCATCTGAGGTCGACGGCAAACGATAGGTCCGGGCACGTCAGTATTAACGTCGAGGCTCATATCAAGCCGGCGCTGGGATCGCTGCAGCGGTTGTCCCGCGCCAACTACTCGTCTTCGTACTGGAACCCCGCTCAGTTGGTCGCGCACCACACTTCCAACGGCTGTCCGTTGAATACGGGTGATCTTCTTGGCACCGGTACCATCAGTGGACCGACGGATGGGGAGGCGGGTGCGTTGCTAGAGTTGGGTAAGATGGGGCAAACACCGGTAGTGCTTGAAGACGGATCAACCCGGACCTCGCTGGCGGACGGTGACGTACTCACGCTGCGCGGTGGCTGCGAGCGCGAGGGTTTTCGGTCAATTGGTTTTGGCGAAGCAGCAGGTGCGGTGATGCCCGCGGTTCCAGCGTGAGGCGCCTCGTGTGGCTGACAGTCCCCGCCCTGGCGCTGGCCTTGTTTCTGGGACGCGATACGTTCGCCGTTATGCTTTTCAAGCGTGCGGTCTACGCCCAGATCACATCGGATATTGTCAGCGAGCTATCTGAGGGGCTCCATGTTGCCTCCTGCGGCAGTGGAACTCCTCTGCCGGATCTGACCATGGCGGGGGCATGTACGGCGGTCATCGCGGGTGGAAAGCTGTTGGTGTTTGATGTCGGCGAGGGCGCACCAAAGACCTTGGCAAGCATGGGACTTCGTCCTGGGCGCATAGCGGCCGTATTCCTGACCCACTTTCACTCGGATCACATCGCGGGTCTCGGAAGCCTTGCTCTTCAACGAAATCTTGGCGATCAGATCGATACGTCTATGCGCCTGATAGGACCAGCCGGTGTCGAGCAGATCGCGGCAGGGTTTAATCTGGCGTTTGGCCAGGATCATCGGTACCGCATTGCACACCACACGTCGTTGTCGGTGTCACCGCATGTTTTTGAGTTGGTAGCAGACCCTTTCGATGTCCCTGAAGACGGTATTCTGACCGAGGTCTATCGCGATGATACAACGGTTGTTCGGGCCTTCCGTGTACCTCACGGACCGGTAGATTCCGCGGTTGGCTACCGGATTGAGCACGCGGGTATGAGTGTTGTCATTAGCGGTGATACCGAGATGTCGGACAATCTTGCGCGTGCCGCTCGGGATACCAATTTACTTGTTCACGAGGCGACCAACGCTGACATGCTCGCAGAGATCGAGGCTGCAGCTCGGTCTGACGGACAACACGTGCTGACCACGGTCATGCATGATGTTCCTTCCTATCACGCGACCCCTGTGGAGGCGGCTACGGTCGCCCACTCAGCCGGGGCACAGGCTCTGGCTTTTACCCATATGATTCCACCACTCCCGAAAAAGTTTCTGGAGGGGCCGTTCTTACGCGGTGTTGAAGACCAGTTTGCAGGACCGGTTATTGTCCTGCGCGACGGTGTACTGCTGAGCCTGAGGGAGCAGGGCGCCCCGGCGGCGCGCAACCTACTCTGAATTCGCGGGACGTCTTTGTTCCTAGAGGCGACGCAGCCACTGGATCAGAGTCGAGGTATCCCAGCGGCCACCCCCCATGTTCTGGACATCGGCGGAGAACTGGTCCACCAAACAGTCACACAGGTTGGGTAGGACCAGGCGGATTACCCGAAACAGGCTCAGGCCTGTTTCGTCCCTGTGGGCTTCGCGCCACGGGCGCTCGGTGTCAAATGCTCCTAGGGTCGCATTTGTTCGAACCTCCAGTTCGAACCCCCAGCTAGCGCTAGGCCAAATACGAAAAACCCGGCACAAGGCCGGGTCTGTCGTATTTGGTAGGACCAGCCAGATTCGAACTGGCGACCTCTACCATGTCAAGGTAGCGCTCTAACCAACTGAGCTATGGTCCTAATGGGCCGCGAAGTATAAGTGTAGACGCTAACCAGCTCAATACATTGTGTGAGTCTGTGATTACTGTGCTTGATCTAGAGGTCGGGCAACTCAATATTCTGAATTGTTGACTCGTTTGCTGTCACTGTCACCGAGTAGGTATTGGCCCCATCGCCATAAAATGTAACTACGGACTGTCCGTCCTCAGAAGGCGGATCTAACGTTTCTGTTGAGTAGACTTCTCGTTCATCGATTTCTGGGTCGTCGTTTGAGCAGGTAAAAGCCAGTGAATAATCGCCAGGTACGATGAAACCAAACTCGAAGTTATAGGCGGCTGCACCCCCATCAGTTTCCTCAAACTTAACAAGCGCAGTTGTAAGAGGATCAATAACATTTTGTTCTTCGTCGAGATGACCTAGGTCTGTCGCTACAGCCTCCGCGCCCACATAGAGATAAACTGCACCTGCGAAAGAGGCTTCCGCCTCACAACTCTCGGAGATGATTTCCGCTGCAATAGCACCAGATATTTCTCCTACCTCCTGGTTATTTACTAGTCGAAGTGCGGGCTTGAGAATAGCCTCCGGGAGGCCGGGCGGATTGGTGATCGATTTTCGGACATCAAAGTCGATTGTAAAATTTGCCGCGCCGCCGGTAGCTACAGTAAAGCCGCTTACGAGCTTCAGGCCTGTCTCACCGCCGGAGGGAATGCGCAATTCAATTTCTTGGCCATCAGTAATCATGTATGAATCACGAACACCCTGTTCGGCGTTAACGGCCAGTCGTATCCATTCGTAGCTACCCGAATCGATGATTTGATCATCAAGCAATATCGCGGAGTTTGAGCCTTGCAGGGCAAGCAAATCAATTGACTTGGCTTCTTCAAACTCAAAGGTTTGCTCTTCGCCATTCTCAGGCTTTATTGCAACTCCAGAGAACTGAATAACAACTTCTGATGCATAGTCCACGGGCGCATCTGTAATGCGCAATGTCAACGTGGTGTCGCGAGGCGGCGTTGTTACGATAGGGCTGGGTGCTTGGGATTCGCCTCCACCACCACACGCGGTTAGCAGGGCGAAAGCCGCAATGGGTAAGCACCGATAAAGCATATAGATCTCCTTGGTTATCGCATTTTGCGAATATTCGCAAAATGCGATTATAGGGCGTCCGGGGTGTGAATACAATTAATAGGCGCCGTACCGGCGGCGTTTTAACAAAACTAGATTTTAAAATGACGCTAATGTGGCAAGCGATGAACAGTAAGATCAGATAGTTGCAATGAAGGATACATGTTGTCCCAGCACTGAAGCGCGCATCTACTGGTTTTGTTACGCTTTCACCTCTGCCCATGTGGCAACGACGGGACGAGTGGCAAAGGCACCGTATACCGAGGAGACTTACGGCACATACACTATGGGGGGCGGTGAAGTTTGGTGGTCCAGCAGTGTCAAGCATGTTGCAACTGCGATGCGCGTGCCGTCGATCAAGCCAGTCAATTGGCGGATCTAATACCGCCGGGTTCGATAGTGATCTTGCGTGCCTTGTAGAGTACACCCACCGCCTGTTTAAATATTTTTTTGCTCACACCAAACTCAGCGTAAATGGCGGGAGGCGGGCTTTTGTCATTGAGTGCGAGAAACCCCTCGTTCTCCCTCAATTTATTTTCGATGGCTTCGATAATTGGCTGAATCTTTGACTCACTGAAACCTGGCCGATTGAGCGATAAGTCAATTTTTCCATCGTCACGAATGCGCTGAACAAAACCTACGGTCTTCTGGCCGCGCCGTATCCTGCGATAGAGCTCATTGCTATACAGGAGTCCCCAGAACTGATGATTGATGACAGCTTTGAAGCCAAGTTCAGTTTGCTCTGCGATGAGAAGCTCTACTTCCTCGCCGACCGTTAGTGTCGTTGCAGTGTCCTCAATCCAGCGGTCAATTCGTGTAGAGCCTGTCGGTCGACCTTGATTGTCTAGGTAAACCTTCACCACTGCGTAAGCGCCCGCTCTGAGCGGATGCTGTTGCTCGCCAAAAGGAATGAAGAGGTCTTTACTGAGTCCCCAGTCTGCGAAGGCGCCCAGATGATTCACCTCGCAGATCTTCAGCCAAGCGACTTCTCCGACGGTGATTTCGGTACGCTCATTTTCCAAGTCGTTGTCGTTAATAGCATTGTCTTTAATAGTATGTACCTGCGTGAGCGTTAGTGCGCTTTCTGTTGGGCTGGGTGAAATTGTCGCGTAAGGGCTAGACACTACCATCGTATTGGACCCAATCGACACTACCGAGGTGGTTAAAAAGATGACAGGTCTATACCCATAACCCAATAGGGACCCCTCTCAGGGATAGGGTACGCGCTTTCAATTATCAGCGACTAGGAAGTCCTTCATATTTATTATCAATATTGGTGGCGTGATGTGTAATTGGATTCAAGATTTTGTGGGAATTCTATGGCTCAGCCAGTAGGCTCGACACTCCCTATTCCATACTGATAACAAGGAGACTGATATGGCCATTGGTGTCGTGGCAACACTGCCCGTTCAAGAAGGTAAAAATGAAGAATTCGAGGCGGCCTTTTTAGAACTCGCTGCACAGGTAACCGCCAACGAACCCGGTTGCATGTTTTACACGCTCAATCGCAGCAAGTCTGACCCGCAGGTTTATAAAGTGCTCGAGTCTTATGTGGACGAAGATGCCCTCAAAGCCCATGGACAAACTGAGTACTTCAAGGCCGCCAACGTTAAGTTGGGCCCACTGCTGGCAGGCCGTCCCGAAATCGAATACCTCGACGGCGTTTCATAAACCAGTCTCGTTATTGGAGCGGCTCCTGAGCGAGCCGCTCCGCCTTCCACTCCATCGCCATTCGCACACGACTCTCTACCGAGGGGTGTGTGTAAAACAGTAATTCCTGCAGCTTCGCTGGGCGTGGATCGCGGTACTCGGCTGTTTTGACCAGCGCAGAAGCGAGCCCATCGGGCAATCCCACAGTCTCTAGCGAATATCGATCAGCATCCGCCTCGTTCATCCGCGACAGCGTGTTATTGAGGGGCTGGAACACCATCATCAAAACACCCACAAGTAATATCAAGACGGGCACGCTTGCAGGATTTTGAATATCTTCATTGGCACCAAAGGCTCGTGCTACTGGTTTGAACAGCCTGTCTGCGAGCAAAAAGGCAATGACGACCTGTGCGCTCAATAGGAATACCACCCACCAGATGTGGCCTGAAACATAGTGCCCGATTTCGTGCCCCGTCACGGCTTTCACTTCATCGAGGTTGGCTTCTTTCAGCGCCACGTCGGAAATCGCAATCCTGGCAGAGGCACCGATACCCGAGACGTTAGCGGTGAAATTGTTAGACTGGCGTGACCCGTCGTACATGAAGACGCGTTCGGTTGGGATGTTGGCCTCAATGGCCAACGCCTCTACGGCCTGCTTTACCTCTCCCTCTGGCACCGGTGCGTACTCGTTAAACATGGGCTGAATGAGGGCGGGTCCAAGTAGCATCATCGTCGCCATAAGGCTTGCAGTGATACCGCCAAACCATGCCCACCAAAGCCGTCCGGCCTTTTTAATAAGCACATAAAACGTTGCGAGTAACAAGCTCATCAGCACGGCACTCAGTGCCAGACTCAAACCCGACTGTCCGAGGAAGTCACCTAGCGGTTGATCAGTCATGTCGTATTGGGTCTGCCGGTACCAACTGGTGTAGATCGTCCAAGGGAGCTCGATGATGGCCGACAGAACGATAAAGGTGGCGCTGACTCTAAAGCCGCGATTAAAGCCCCCTTTTTCCGATAATTTCTCTGATAACGAGGTGAGGATGCCGCTGCGAATAATTAGCCATGTGGAAATAACAGTGACAGCGAGCGACCATAGCATTAGCCAGTGATTGCCGGCTGTATAGGCGGCTGCTTGGGCAAGTGCCTCCGGGCCGAGCGAGTCGATGTAGGCGTTCGTTGCAACCTCTGCATTAAAACTCATGCTTCTTTGTTCCTTTTTTATTATTGATCTGAGTGACTTGAGCTCTAGCTGGCGTCACGTAAGATTACTGCGCAGGCAAGAGTAAACCATGGTGCGCTACGTCTTAGTTAGCCATTGAATGCTCTGAATGGGGCTTAGGTGTGATCAAGCCATGATTAAGCCTGTCGCGTATACCCTAGTGATTAACAATATCATCGTATAGAAGGGAGCCAAGATGAAAGCCCTCGAGCTCAGAGTGGGTAAAACGGCGGCGAGGCGCCTCGAGGCCGAGGGATGGCATGCGGATCTTATTGACGGCTTGATCGGCGCCTCGGGTGGACCTAAGTGGTTGATTTTGGGTCGCATGGATCGAGTGCTCATTTCGGATCTTTTGGTGGGGCGCAGTAAGCCACTTGATGCTGTCGGCTCATCAATCGGGTCTTGGCGTCACGCAGCCATGGCACAGCCTGAACCCGTCAAGGCTTACGATCGATTTGAGAAGGCTTACCTCACCCAAAAGTACAAATCGAAAAAACCCACGGTCCCTGAGATTACCGAGGTGGCGCTGTGGTTGATGCGATCGCTTCTGGGAGAGTCGGGTGAGCGCCACGTTGTGCAGCATCCTTGGCTTCGGTCGCATATCGTCACGGCACGCGGCAAGGGACTCAACAGTCGACAGCCCGGTAAACGACTGATTGCTGGTATGGGCGCAGCCGCATTGGGTAATGCTATAAGTCGGCGGACGCTTCCCGTTTCTTTTCAGCGCGTGGTTTTCGCATCGCAACAAGCGACACAATTGAGCCCCTTGCTTGACGGCTTTGCCACCCAGTATGTGGACCTCAGTGAAGCCAATGTCTTCAATGCGCTGATGGCAAGCGGCGCCATACCCTACGTCTTTGAGGGGGTATACGAGATCGAGGGTGCAGGTAAGGGCGCTTTTTGGGACGGCGGCATCATCGACTATCACTTTGATTTGCAGCGTCTGCCGAGAGATGAAGTGTGGCTGTACCCACACTTCAGTAGCGGAACAACAGTTGGCTGGTTTGATAAGTTTTTGCCCTGGCGCGCCGATCAGCAGGTGTCTGCCGATCAGTTAATTATGATTTGTCCGACCGATGAGTTTTTAGCCTCGCTTCCCTTTGGCAAGATTCCGGACCGCCGTGACTTTGGGAAGATCCCCGAGTCAGTTCGAGAGCCCTATTGGCAAACCTGTGTTGACGAGTCTCAGCGTCTTGCAGATGAGTTCTCAGAACTTATCCACGGCTCCAACCCACTTGCTGGTGCAATCAGATTTTAGTCGTCGAAATTACCGTGTCGTCCCGCGCCACCGCTGAACCGCGCGGCGCCCGTAATCGCTTCAGTCGTTGCGACCTCATAGCCGCCAGAACCCTCTAGGATTAACGCTTCGTCAAGATCGAGACTCCACTGTGCGATTGCTGAGCGACGGTCCGCGCGCATGCACATCTCTGGAAATTTAGCGATGTCTTCTGCGAGCGCAATTGCCCCAGTGAGTGCATCAGTCTCCGTAACCAGTCGATTGGCCAGCCCAATGTTGAAAGCCTCCTGCGCCCCAACTGCGCGCCCCGTCAAAATCATATCCATAGCGCGACTGTGCCCGATTAAGCGCGGCAAACGGACCGTTCCGCCATCGACCAACGGAACACCCCAGCGGCGGCAGAAGACCCCAAAGACGGCTGTGCTGTCTGCAACGCGCATGTCGCACCAACACGCTAACTCAAGGCCGCCCGCGACAGCGTGACCCGAAATCGCAGCGATGACGGGTTTATCGATGTGCATGCGTGAAGGGCCCATGGGACCATCGGCCCGTCCGGTATGTTCAATATGATTAGCGTCAGGGGTGCCAATGGCTTTCAAGTCAGCGCCCGCGCAAAACGTTCCGGCGGCGCCAGTCAAAATGGCGACCTTTAGAGCGTCGTCGGCGTCAAAGGCCCGAAATGCTGATAAGAGCTCGGCCGCAGTGGCACCGTCTACCGCGTTTCGCGCCTCGATTCGATTGATGGTGACGATAAAAATGGGCCCGCGGGTTTCGGTGATTACGCATGCTTCATCGTTCATAGCGGGTCCTTTATGTTTTTTGCGTTGGCTAGTACTGAGGTGTTTCTTCTTTTGAATGAACGATGCGCCCATTTGAGATGGTGAGGTCAATTCTAATCGCATGAATGCGGTAAGGATTGGCAGTGTAAGGGTCTGTATCGAGCACGACGAGGTCGGCTTTCTTGCCCGCTTCAAGACTGCCAATTTCGTCTTCGAGCCGGATCTGCCAAGCTGCATCAATGGTGTGGGCGCGAATGGCTTGGTCAACGCTCAGTCGCTCGTTTGCGCGCGCTTGCACGGGGTAGTCGGGCGTCCCAGCGCGTTGTCGTGTAACCGCCATTTCAATATTAAACATGGGGTTGAGCGCGTCTTTGCCAATCCACGAGACAGGGTAGTCGCTGCCCAAGGTGACCCTGCCGCCATTGCGATGAATGGACGCTAATGGATAGAGCTGTTCGAATCTTTCAGGACCCAAAAATTCCATCGCAATTTCGTCGTACTCGAACCATGTTGGCGTTGTTTGTGCAACGACGCCAAGCTCACCAAAGCGTGCAATATCGTGTTGGTCAACTACCTCAATGTGACAAATGGTGGCGCGGATATCAGTATCTGGATGAGCATTTTGACCCGCTTCAATTGCATCGAGCGCCGTTCTGACGGCACCGTCCCCAATAGCGTGAAGGTGTAAGTCAAACCCAAGGCTATAGGCTTCATAAACGGCATCGAATACTTCGTCACTTGGCAGAAGGGGATTGGCCTCGTGACCTTCGGGGGCGATATAAGGCTCCAGTGTTACAGCAGTTTTCGCCTCAACCGTACCGTCTAGCGATAGCTTCAGTGTTGTTACAGAGAAAAGCTCGTGATTAAACCTGTTGCGAAGCGCTGTGAGTCTCTCGTGCGCTGTTTGAAGGTCCTTGGGATTGTTTATGTAAAGCGACCCAACGAGTCGTAGCGGGAGTTTATTTGACTGAGCCAGGTCATTGACCACTTCCATACCCAAAGCCATCGTATCGATCATACCGGCATCGAAGGCAGCAGTGACGCCGACAGCGGACATATCTCGAAAAAACCCCGGGGCTTTCTCACGCAGAGCTGTCTCACTCACCAAGCCCAGCGCATCGCTAACGGGTCCTATCGCCGCGCCCTCTACTAACCAACCGGTCGGGTTTCCCAATATGTCACGCTGGAAAAAATGGGCGCCGGGCACGGGGTCGGGTGTACTTGCGGTTATTTCTGCTGCTGCGAGTGCCCGTGAATTTGCCCAGGCCGTGTGACCGCCCTCGTCGATAATCAAGGCAGGGCGGTCTGGCACGACAGCGTCTAGCTGTGCGGCAGTGGGGCCGTTGATACCAAACGCGCGCGCAAGAAATCCAGAACCCAAGACCGGGTCTTGCTCCGGATAGGTCTGCGCATGCTGGGCTATTGCAGCGAGTACCTCTTTGTCGCTCTGCCCGGGAGAGAGCATGACGCCGTTAAGGAGTGGCAGGGTATCCATTGTGTGGATGTGCGTGTCTATGAAGCCGGGGAAAACAGTCCGTCCATCGAGGTCAATAACTTTGGTCGCATTGTTGATAAAGAGTGCAATATCAGAATCAGTACCTACGGCGAGGATAGTGTCTCCCGCTAGCGCGATGGCGGAATGTCGGTTCCCCCGCGCATCCATTGAGTAAACTGTTCCACCACGAAGTACCAGGTCGGCTTTTGTAGTGGATGCGTTGCCAAACTGGCTTAGAAGGAGAAGAAGGCAGAGCGACAAGCGGATCATTGGCGTATCTCGATTGGGATCATTTTCTGTATGTCTCGCGTCTCAAGTTTAAGGTAGGAACAAGTGTGCGGGGACTTATCCACTAATGCTTCCGTTGTGCTTGGCGGTAGCAGTTAATGGGAAAATTGCTTTAGCACGGATCCGATCGTGAGTGTTTTAAGCGTATTACCTGCCTCATCTAACATTTGGGTTAGTCGCCCGTCCGGTGCGTACAGATTGAATAAGACGACCGCACCCTCAGTCCCCCCGCGCTCCATATGCACGTCGCCTTCCGGCATGTGGGAGTAACTTCCTACTTCTCGAACAATTGAGGAGACCTCTTTTCCATCCTCGTAGGTTACGACTTCGAGTGAGCCTTTCAGTACGGTAGATCGGACCTCGCAGAGGTGACGATGGAAGTGGCAGTATTTCCCCGGCTCCCAGCGATATAAGAGGTCGATATGTCCCTTACCGTCATAGGCGAGAAGCGCACCTGAGTAGCCAATAGGATACGTAAAGCGCGAGTCGGGGCCGTAGTCTTGCCACTTGATCCTCGCATCATCTAAGAGATTGAGTTTCATAAACTGGTTGCACTCACTAAAAACAAGGGCGACCTGGGTCGCCCTTGGATCGCGTCTTAATATTCAACCCTGTTTAGGATGACGTAATCAACAATTTCTCGATAATCCTCGTAGCCTTGAGAAATTTCCTGTTGCTCGTCTTGATCGGCGTTAAACCGCTCAGTCATGGCTTTCATCATTGATTCATAGCGCGCCTTACTACCTTGCATGGCGCCCATATCTTTGTAAGTTACGGTCAAGAAGACGTTTGGTTGTGCCGCAACATTGGCTGCCCAGACGTTGTAGTCCATGACCACACCCATGTCTTTTTGGATCTCCATGGAACTTACCCATGTTTTTTTCAGTCGTGTTAAGTAGGCATCGACGTAGTTTGGCTGAACCTTTACCACGGTTAGTTCGGTTACCTCTTCACTCAGACCGTAGTCTTTCCAGACCTCGGCCATGGCTGTTGGAGCAATTAGCAGTACTGTCATCAATGTTGATATCGAAACTAGTTTTTTCATGCTTTGATCCTTCTTGTTTGTTTATGAATGAGAGCCCAGCCCTCATCAATCAGACTAGATTATGCAAGGCCGTGCACAAGGGAAATAACCGACTTATCGACAATAGTGACAGAGGGGTTCTGTCTTTGTCCGGTAAAGTGCGTTTTCGCCTGTGAGCATGATTGCGCTCGACTTAAATGAAATTTCTTTTCTCTGCCAGTCTCACAGAATTTTGGTTTATGACTTTTTTACAAGGCTAATGGACTGGGATTGACGGACTCTGAACACTGAGTGAGGTTTGTCGTAAATGTCCGAAGAAGGGCCCATACTTGGCTTCTTTGCAGAGATCCAATGGGGCGCTCGTTGCGCAGTAATCTGCTCTTTGCTTGATAATAGTTTGCACAGGTCTTTCTGAGGAGAATGGCTGCACCGTCTCGCAGCGGCGAGCGTATCCCTTAGGTCACTCCCTATACAGTCGTAAATTTATTGCATGATTGAACGCGCGCTCGTTAGAAATATAGATACAAACAATTGGTCGCTGCTGACTGACTGCATTGATG
>Ga0255783_10000220_pt1 | contig 69001 bp, 46 predicted proteins | sample 011ome_22_FD_179981 | JGI IMG/M metagenome (GOLD analysis project Ga0255783, IMG submission 179981) | Coastal salt marsh microbial communities from the Groves Creek Marsh, Skidaway Island, Georgia - 011507BT metaG (version 2) | ecosystem: Environmental > Aquatic > Marine > Intertidal zone >... | reverse complement strand
CTTCACGTTCCACAACGGACACACCGCGTCTCGCGCCTCCGTTTTTGCTGTTTTCTTCTTCTCCTTCTTCTCCTCGTTGTTGCCGCTGTTCTTACCGCCTTTATCTCTCGCCTCGCTCATGGTCACTTTCTTCCCGAACTTCCATCCTTTCGACGAAGCGCCACCTTTCATCATCGCTCCGCCATCCGCAGAAGCAGCATCGCTCTTTCCTTCCTTTTCCTTTTCCTCCTCCTCCTCCTCTCTTTGCTGCTTCGCTCGTTCCTGTAACTTTTTCAGGCAATAATCTCTCTCCTCGGGAAAGTTAAACGTCACGAACGCGTGCGTCCACCCCGAACGTTTTTTAACTTTCGTGTGTCCCGTCACGCGCATCTCGTGCAACGCGAGGCGAAAGCGTCTCTCGTCCCATCGCGAGGGAAGGCCTCGAATTAACGCGGTGCCGCCTGATCTGTTGTTGTTGTTGTTATCGTCGTCGTCGTCCTCGTCGTTGTTTTTGTTGTTTTCATTCAAAGACTTCGCCTTCGCTTCCTCCGCCGCCACCGACTCATCAACTCTCGTCCTCTTCGTCTTTTCCTCCGCCTCCTCTCCTCTCGGTCGCTTGCGCGAAAGCGCGTCGTCGTCGTCCGCGGTTGCAGCGGCAGAGGGAGGATTATCGTCGTCCTCTTTCCCCGGCGAGATGATCATCAGGTCGATGATCTCGTCGCGTGAATCTTTTCCCGTCGTTTGCCCCGGAAAAAGCTCAAGGAGTGGAGAAGTGCGTCGTCGTTCTGAAGATTTTCCAATGTCTCTCGTCACTTTGTTCGCTCGCGCGCTGACGCGTTGTCTCTCTTTTGCGCGCAGTTTGAAGAGGTATATATATATATACAGAGCAGACGCGAGTATCGCGAACAACAGCGCGCGCGAATTGTTCAGAGAGAGAGAGAAAGAGAGAAGTCTCTCTTCGATGATGATTCGTTGGAATCCATCGCACACCGTTACGACGGGAAGACGACGACGGAAACCAACGGCGTTGCGGAATTCTCGTTCAAGAACTCCGATGAGACCACCTCTGCGAAAAGGAGGAAAAGGAGGACTCAAAGCCGCCGCGAAAAAAGGAGACGAGGAGGAAAAGGAGGACGCGTTTGCATCGAAGTCGTCGTCCTCGGAAGACGCGTTGTCGAGCTTAGAGCAGCTCGGAATAATCACCGAAGCGAAAGAAGAGGAGAAAGAAGAGGCAAAAGCGACAGTTGTAGAAGCGAAAGATGAAGATGCGACGACGGGAAGAAAAACCCCAAGCAGTGCGGAAGGAGAAGGAGGCGAAAATGATGCGAAGCTTCCGGTGCTTTTCCGGATGATTAAGAAAGGGTTTCGCGGCCCCCCGCGAGCGGGAGAAGGAGAAAAAAGCACTACGAATAATCCGCTCAATCGACCCAAGTATCAACGAGCGGAAGGCGTGACGAAGTATTGGAGTCCGTTTTTTTCTCCTCTGTCGAACATATACAACGTGCCGACGGAAGAGCCGACGGCGGCGGAACGGTTGGCTGTTTTGCACTTGTTTTTTTTCGCGGCGGACTTCGTCGCCGTGAAAACTGGAGCGAATATGGAGGGCGGGTTTTTCTTTAGTAATTTTGCGTTGTTCGCGGATGCGGTGAAGACGCAAAACGAGTGGTGGCGGTTACCGTCCGCTGCTTTGGCAGATTTTGGGTTAGAGCACGTCTTGGCGACAAACGTGTCGCTGTGGCTGATTGGGAGAGAAATCGAAACGTTGCTCGGGACGACTTCGTTTTTAGCGGTGTACTTTCTCGGCGCCACGGGAGGCGCCATCACGACTTTAGCCTTCGACGACAGCTCGAAATTAATCGCGGGAAGTTCTGGTGCCGTTTTCGCACTCTACGGCGCGATATTAACGTACACGGTCCTCAACCTCGAATCCGGATGGAACCAACGCGGCTTTACGACGCGTCTGTTTCGAATCGGCGCTTCCTCCATCGCGCTCTGTTACATAGCCTCCGAAACCGCCTCCGACGGCGCCACCCACGTCGTGAACAACTGGGATCATCTCGGCGGTTTCCTCTCCGGCATCTTGCTCGCCTACTACGGTCTGTGCCCGTTATTCTCCTCCATCCAGTTCAAACCGGGCGAGGAAAAAAACCGAGCGCAGCGACTGAATTTGGAAGATAAAACGTTAGAAGAACCGTTCGCGAAAACGAGCGCGATTTTATACGGCGTCTGCGCCAACCTCGTCGCCGCCAGCGTCGTCGTCGCCTTCAAGCGCGCGAGCGGAGTCGATGATTTTTAATCATCGTCACGATATAACGTGCGATCATCGTCGCAGTCATCATCACGGAACACACGTCGACGACGTAATGATATTAATAATACTAAAGTATACGCACCACCGCGCAAAATTTTTCATCCGTAACGGAATATCTTTCACTCTTTGGATAACGAAAACTGCGCTTCACAAATCTCTCTCTCGACGTACTACAGCGACGCACTACTACTTTGAGGCATTTTAGAATCAGACTTTCGCTGCTCTACCGTTACGAGAATGATGACGACTTTAGCGATGGTCGGTTGCACGCCTTCGACCGCCGCCGTTGCGCGACGAAGGAGCAGCGTTAGGACACGCACGCGACGAAGAAGTTTCCCCGACGACGACATCAAAACTCTTTCTTCTGTCGACACGAACGCGACCGCCACGGAAGAAGAAGAAGACAAAGAAGACAAAGAAGAACACAGTTTGAACAACAAGACGTCGAGGCGAGCTTTTTTTGAAGCGTCCGTTGTGTCGTCGTCAGCTTTGGCCTTCGTGCTCTCGTCGACGACGTCTTTGTTCACTTTCCCTCCCTCAGCCTTTGCGATTGGCTTTCAGAAAGAGTTGAAGCCGAAACGCGCGTCGCTGAGCGATTTGAATTTACAAACGTCCATACCGTTTCAGTTTCGGGGCGAGGAACATGCGGGCGTTCAGTTTGGAGATTCAAGAGTGGGAGACGGGAAAGAGATAAAGTCCGGGTCTTTGGCGACCATTCACTTTGACGTAAAATTGAGAGGTTTGACCGTCCTCTCGACGAGGACGGCGAGAACGCTAGGCGGGAACAGGACGGTATCGGAACCGATGCAGTTCTCGTACGGGAAGTTGCCGACGGAGTACTCGAAGGCTTTGAAGAGGAAAACGGTAAACGGTATCGGTGCAGAGGTGAGGATTGATCCGGAACTTGGGGAGTTGTACGTGGTGAAAGTGTCGCCGGACGGGCCGGCGGCGAAGGCTGGATTTAAAGCGAACGACGTGATTTTAGAGATTGATGGGACGAAAGATTTGGCGAACTTACCAATTCAAGAAATTGGAGCGTTGTTGTTGGGACCAGTGGAGACTACCGTGGACGTGACGGTACAAAAAGGTGGTTCGCGCGCGGGACCGAACTCGCCGGTGGAAAAGTACACGTTAACGAGAGAAGCGACGATGATCGTGCCTAAAAAACAAACCGCGAACGCAAACGTCGAAGGCGGTGGGGGGTTATTTAATGGCGAGACTGGACCGGCGATACCGCCGGTGGTGTACGTTCCGGGTGCTTTAGAAGGTATGAAAGTTGGCGGTCGCAGAATTATCAAAACGCCGGCGGATTTAGGCTACGCCGACCAAGGCGAAGGCGAGATCCCTCCCGGGAGCGAGATTATCGTCGAGGTCGAGTTATTAGACGTGAAAGATGCCGCGTGATGAAATATCTACTTACTACTAACCCGCCGCGCAAGAGGAGAAAGATTTTTTTTTACGTTGACCTTTGAGGATCCAAAAATAGACGCACGCTCCCCAACATAAATACTCTTTGAAAAGAGAGGAATCGATACCCACGCGCGCATTCGATACGCCGCTCACGAGTACTAAACCCAATCGATCGATTGCCGATTATTATTCGAGCGCCTTTCGCGACACGACATGCCCGCCGCCACGTCGTCGTCGTCATCGAACAACAACAACACCGGGAAGAAGAAAAAGAGTTCCGAAACCACCGCCAAGAAGACGAAAGGAGGAAAGAAAGAGCGCGCTTCGTCGTCTTCCTCTTCTTCAAAGTCGGCAAAGACGGGAGGAGAGCATTCCTCTTCGTCGTCGTTCGTCCTTTCCGAACTGCAAACGAAAATCGTAAGATTGGAAACCGAACTCGCGAAAGAAGCGGCGTATCGAAACCACGCGCAGTTGGAACGAGACAAAATAAACGCGTTTTGGGAGATTTCTAAACGAGCTTTGGAGCGAAGCGAATCGATCGCGCGAGAGTACGAGAGACGCATCGATGACGTGGAAGATGAAGCGGACGTTCGAGTGCGAGCGAAGGTGCAACAGATTAAACACGAGCAGAAAGAAAACGAAGGGAAGGTTGACCTTTCGCGCGCGGAGAGTACCGAGGCGATCAGGGAGGCGAAGAGCACGTTCGAGAAGAGAGTGGAGGAGATGAGAGAGAAAATACGCAAAGAAGAGAGGAAGATTGCGGAGAGGGAGGTGAAATGTCAAGAAATGGTGAGGAAAAGCGAGATTGAGCGGATGAAAGAGATTACGAAGTTGCGCGTGGAGTTTGAGGAGAAGAGGGAAAAGGAACGCGAGGTCGCCGCGAGGAGGGAGAGGATGCACTTCGAAAAAGCAGAGCAGACTTTAGCGGAGACAGTGGAACGATTGACGAAGAGCAAAGAGAAACAGCTTGACATTTTAGAGAAGGAAAGCGAAGAGCACATGAAGAAGACAGAACTGTATTATCGAGGGTTGAAGGAATCCGCCGAGGCGAAGACGGTGGAGTTATCCGCGAGAATCGCAGAGTTGGAGAGGAGGGTGTACCACGCGGAAACGGAGGCAAAGCGAGCAAAAGCGAAAGCCGAGGCTTCCGAAACGCCCGCAAAGCTCGCCGAGGCAAAGGCGGAATGCGAGGAGAAGAAGCGAATTCGCGCCGAGAGGAAAGTCCAACGCCTCGATTTCCTCGAAAAATCGATTAAAACGTGCGAAGAGAAACGAGAGGTGGCGGAAAAGAACTTGGAAAGAGCGATACAACAGTTCGAGGTGGTTGCCGCGGAGAACGCAGAATTAAAATCAGCGTTGTTTCTCCGCGAGCGAACAACCGCAAGTGGAGTCGTCCTCGGGAGAAGTGCATCGGCGAGAACTCCCGGAACGACGAGAGTCGCCGCGGCGTAGCATCGAGAAGGAGACGTTTACACACAGTACTCAACATCGATTCATGTATAACACATACCACTCAAACGAAAGACGCTCTAATTCCCTACCACAACCATCCACGGTCGAATCGTATATGTCGGCACCAACCCCGCTTTATAATACGCGTCGTTTCTCACGAAGTTTTCCACGTAGTCTTTATCCACGTTTTTGAACACAAACACGCCGGTATCCACCGGGTCGGTCAACGCGCCCGCCATCGCGCACGTCCCTTCCTCGAACGCTTTCTTCGCCCCGTTTATGTGCTCCTCACGGTACGGACCTCGCTTTTCCAGCATGTTTGGAACGTACTCTAAGGTTAACAAAACGTAAGCGTTTTCTGTTCCTCCTCCTGCGTTCGCGTTGGAAGCCATTTCGATATGTGTACGAACAGTTCTTCTCGATGATGTCGACCGCGCTGGTGGTCGCCTGAGTCCTCCTCGACTGGTGAATTGAGATAAAGATGTCGTTGATCGACAAAGTGACATGCGCGCGTTGGAGAGAATCCGTTGGAACAGAAACAGAAAGAAAGATGTGAGGGAAACTGTCGTGAAACGATGATGGTGTTTTAAGTACTCTGTATTATAAAAAACGATTTTATTAAAGCTTTCTCTCTCTCTTCTCTTCCTCCTGACTTCTCTTTCTCTCTCTATACTATTATTGCTTAGTGTGTTGTTGTTGTTGTTGTTGTTATTATTATTCATGTTATTGTTATTATTAGTATTAGTATTGTTACCGTTTACGCCGCGTCCATGGGTTCCGCTTCGTCGCCGCCGTCCTTCTCTTCCGCCATCTCTTTCTTCTCTTCGTCTTTGACGTCTTTCTTGTCCTCTTCCTCGTCGTCGGTCGCTTCGGCAGTTTTCTTCTCGATCCACGCTCGGAATTTCTCGATTTGAGCTTTGGATTTCGCGCTCTTCGCTTTGCGTTTCTCTTTGCGCGAGAGCGGTTTTGCCGCGGGTTGAGGGACTGCGACGGCTTTGTCTTTGCTGTTGCCTTTCTTCGCTTTCTTAGCCGGCGGCGCGGAGGATTTCGCCGAATAGCCGCCAGGTGGGACGCGAGAACGGAAGAAAACGTCTTCGGTATCCAAAACGTAAGACACTTTGGACGTTGAGCAGGAGATTTTACACTCCAACGCGTTTTGAATGCTCGCGTTGGTCATCGCGCTTTGGTAACTGAGCTGCGAATCCGCTTCGCCTGCGGCAGAGTGGACGACGAAACCGGCCCCTTTTTTCGCGCGGCGCAAAAACACTGGCGCTCGCTCTTTTTCGTCCGTCTCTTTATCGCCAGTTTCGACGAGCGTCATGTCCTCGTGCGCGGCAACGTGCAAGAATCCTTCTAAGTGCGTCGCAAAATGACCATCCATCGCTCCCGCTTTAACGTCAATCTTATCTAAAGACGGTTCGCAGAGTTGAATTTGGAGCGTCTTGCCGTTGTTTTCGCTGCCAATCCTATACGCACATTCGTCACCGAGCAAAACGCACGTGTTGGCGTGGTATACTCCCTCGTGGAACGGCGCGTCGCGCGTGGCTTCGTACTCCGCGAGGTGTAAAAGCTTCGCGTCGATGTCTTCCGCTAACAAAGCTTGAACTTGTTTGATTAACTTGTAGATGAGTTTATCCAGCGTAAAGAGTAAGTACGAGTTCGCGCCTAAGAGCAAACGACAATCGTCCTCAAACTGCGACTGGTCCGTCGATCCGTTCAATAAGTTAAACAAAAGAGTCAAGAACTCTTTGTGGACGTCTTCGGCTTTCTTCCCTTTCGTTTTCTTTGCCATGGCCGTCGCCGAAGCACGGGCCGTTTGAAGACGATCGTACAAGTGCTGATGCAAGCGCATGAGATGATAGAAACCTTCGTCGCCGTAAAAGACTTTACCGGGCAAATCAACGTATCGAGTTTTCGAGTTTGAGCTACCGTCGACAACGAACCCGGATACCGGCCTGCACGATTTGTACCTCGCGTCTTGGCCGTCTTCGGAATCGGAAGAATCGTTCTCGTCGCCGTCGCTTTCGCTGGAATCCTTCGTCTTGTCGTCGTCGTCGTCGTCGTTGCCGGTTAAGCCGAGAGCCTTCTCCAAAGCCTCCGCGGCGGTCGTTTCCTTGTTCGAAGCTTTCGGCGTAGCGGCACGTTTCTTGACGCTCGCGACGCCTTCGTCTTCTGGATCTTCTTCCTCTTCCTCGTCACCTTCGTCCACGGTTTCTTGATCCGGTTCTTTCTCCATTTCCTCGTCTTTGTCTTCGTCTGCGTCATCGTCTTCCGATGATTTCTTCTTCGAATCTTTGCTCGCGCCTTTCTTACCTTTCTTTTTCCCATTCGGAGAAGCGTTCGCTTCTGCAGTTTTGACGGCTTTCGCGCAGTTTTCAGCCGTCATATCTTTAAAATCATCCTCGTTATCGCGCTTGATTTTAAAGAACGGTTCCAGAAAGTCTCTATAGAACGTCATGACTTTATTAGCCGGTTCCCCCGACATCATTTCGCGAGCGGAAAAGCGCGTGACGGCGTAGACGTCATCGTGGACATTGCGCTCGGCGTATTCAAAGGTCAAATCTGGGGATTCACCGGGCGATTTCGAGGCTCTCGCACCAATGGCGTCGTCTGCCGTTTTCTTCTTGTCCGAAACTTCCTTGATCTCTTGCGTCATACCTTTGCCGGATAAGTTCTTCTTATCGGCTTGCTTGAAGTAAAAGGATCGATGGTCGAGAGATTTGTTGTAGTTCTTCGCGCAGACATCGTTCCAAGTCGGAAGCATTTCTGTTTTCAAGATTTGCCACTCCTCGGATTTTTGTTTCAAACGTCTCAAGACTACCGGGATAGTAGCCCACGGCGCGTTCATCGTCAAGAATCGCATCTCGCGTCCGCGGTCGCCGTAGATTCGTTCAACGGCACGTAAAACGATTGTAGAAACCGTACCTTCCGGAAGAAAGTGTGCTAATCTCTCGCCGTGAACTTCTTCTTTCGACTTTTTCACCGGTGCGGCAGCCGGCTTTTCCACGGCAGCGGCTTCCGCCGGTTTGGCGGCGTCAACTTCCATACTATCTTTCTTGTCTTCCTTAGCTGCACCTTCCGCGGGTTCAACTGGAGCAGACGCTTCACCTCCAGTAGTCGCGGCGCCATCGGTCTGTTTAGCAGCAGCGGCAGAAGCTTCTTCTTCTTTCTTCACCGGCGCGGCCGCGGGCTCTGGAACGACTTTCGCCTCTTCAGTGTACATCTCGGCGATTTCCTTGTGCACCTTCTCTAAAGCCTCAATCGCAGACTTGTTCGTTTCGAGCACCATGTCGATTTCCATGCGATCGTCTTCACATCGAAACAACGCTTCTTCGTACTGGTTCTTTCTCATGGCTTTAAACGAGTAATCTTCGGACCCAGAGGTCACCGCGACCCAATTGTCGTTCAATACTTCTTTGCACAAAGGCGTTCGGGTGCTCGCGTGCATTTTCGGAAAGTTCTTCGGCAACAAACGGTAGGACGGACCACATCGTTCGCACGTCGATAAATCCAACTCAGAGATTGGTTTGGATAAGAACTTTTCTCTCGCAGCGGACGCTTTCATCTTTGTGACTTCCCGCGTCGTGAGTTTCATCCCGGCTGCTTTCTTCGCCGCCGGCGCCTCGGCGGCTTCAAAGTCCATCGATTCGCATCTCGCGACAAACTCGTTCCATCCGGTCACCAATTCAGGAAATCTCCCAATAATGTCCATCACCAAACCTTGAAGTTCCATCTTGGAAATTAAATCCGCGTTGAATAGAGTAATCAACTTGCAAAAATCCGCGTATTGGTCTTTCGAACGCAACCTCGCTTTGACTTTATCAAAATATGAAAGCTCCTTAGCTAACTGCAACGCCGCTCTCTTCTCCTCCGTGATCTCATCTTGCTGCGCCTGGTCAATTACCATGCCACCTTTCTGCTTCCTTCTATTTTGCCCCGGAACTTGTTGCGCCCGAGCCGCCTTCGCGCCAGCGCCTCGCCCGCCTTTCCCTCTTCCGGTGGCGCCTTGCCCAGCCTGTTGCGTCGAATCCGGCAAAAAGTACGTAAATTGCTCCAACAAATCGTTGTGTGACTTGAACAATTGCGCGACTTCCTCGTACACCTGTGAAATTGATTTCAAATTCTTCCTATACATGTTCAAAATCTCCAAAAACGTCTTGTACACTCTCTCGTCGCTCGCGAAACGAGTTTTGATTTTGTTCACGTACGAAATCGCGTGGACAAACTCCACTTGCGGCTTTTGCCCTTGCGCTTGTCGCTTTGCCTCTTCCCGTTCTTCTCTCTCGATATCTTCCACGCGAATTTCGTGCCCTCGAGGTAAAAACTGATTGAAGCCTAAAATCAAATCCCGATGGCCTTTGAAAATTTTCTTCACGCGTTTGATCACCCCTTCCGTATCAATCCTGTTCAGTTCGTATATTAAAAAAGACAAAAGGAAAAAGTGTCATCACGACGCGTCAGCACAAACGCACACAACTATCAAGCAACGAATAGAAAACGAGAAGAGATTGGCGAGGTTTACATCCTCTCCTTCTTCGCGGCGAGCGCGTTCAAAAACGTTTTGAAAAATTCTTCTCTCGTCACCCAAAACCAAAACCAAAAAGCAGCCCAAACTTTGTTGCAAAAAAAAAACTCACCTCTGCGCTTTGAACTCCTTCATGATTTCCAAAAACTCGTCGTACGTTTGTTTCCTATCTTTCAGGCGATCTTTCAAGTGTCGCAAATAACTCAAAGCGTCTTGTTTTCTCGCGGCGTCGTCCACTTGCGCCCCGCCGTTCGTTCCTATCCCCGCACCCGGGGGCGGGTTATTCGTTAACGTTTGCGGTTGTCTGTTTGTGTACGAAGAAGAAGAAGTTAAAAGGGTCAGTCCAAAGTGTTTCTTCAGAGTCGTCCGCGGAAAAGACTCTCGCATTGGAGGCAGCCGCATGTGTGCGTTTTTCAACTTTCGAGGGGGTTTTTGTAATTTTCCAATCTCAATCTCACCCCGACCGTCGAACGCGAAACGTACGAACTTTGCGCGCGTTTGCAAAGCAAAGAAGAAGATCGATCGCGCAGATCTTCTCGCAACAACACATCGAGAGATCAACTCTTTCTTTGTCGAAAGAAAATATAAAACGTACCCAGCCATATCTCGCCTTCTTCCGATGAGGATGCAAAGAAACTCTTCTTCTTTCGGTCGCCGAGATGACGAGACGGAAGACCGGAAAGAAATCTATCTTTCAATTCTTTTTTTTTCGAACTTTTCTCCGTTGGTGCTCGAAAAATTATACACAAGACACCACCACGCTTGACTCTCGCAACTCGAGAAGGAGAGAGAGTAAGAGTTGTCCTAGACTTATCAGCCGAGGGGGTGTCTCTCCTCGCGGCGTCGTTCTTTTTAACGCGTTCTTCTTCTTCTTTCGTTGTGAAGAGTTACGAAAATTCTTTTTTTTGTTTGAGGCCTGATCGTTGGTCGCTCGTGTGGCGTCGCAGGTGTGGGTTTCAAATGGCAAAACGTGAAGGCTCAAGAATTTTTCACCAAAATTTCGAGTGCTTTCGAAGGTCGTCCTTAAATTGGAGGGGAGGGGGGGGCTGCATTTTATTTTCCTTCTTTGTGAAGAGGGTGTTCAATGTGTGTTTGTTCTCTGGCGCACGCGCGTATCGCTTATTTATATATGTAAATAGGATCACAATACGCATTATTATCTAGCTCTAGCTGGGGTTCTATTGTCGTCGCCATTATCATCCTCGTCTTCTACTTCTTCGTCTTTCTCCTTCCTGCTGCTCACGACGCTTTTGTTTTTCATGAGCGCTTCTTTCAACTTTGCCGCCGTCGCCGCTCTTTTTTGCCGATCCTCTTCTTCCTGTCTCAACTCCTCCTCGGTTTTCTTCTTTCTCTCGCGGAGCAAATACGCTTTCATCTTCTTCTCGTTGGCAGTGCGAGCCGCTTCCTCTTCTTTTTGTTCCATGAGCACTTTGTTGTATCGTCTCGCCCATTTCGTCTCTTCTCGACTGACGTCTTGGATGTCCAACTCCATGGACTCGATGGAAACGCACAAACCGGCAATCATTTCTTCCGTTTTAGCCTTTGCTAAGCTGGCTTTTTCGTACGCGTCGTTATCAAAATCGTCGTCCGTGATCGAAGCACCGTTCGCGAGTTTTTGTTCAAAGCTGAAAACGGCAACTTTTGCGGCGTCGTTGGCGATTTTCATTTGGCCCAACAACGATTCCGTTTGCGCTTTTTTGGCTTCGAGTTCGCGAATCTGCGCTTGCATCTCCGCCATTCTCTTCATCCGCCTGTACTGTTGTTTCTCTTGAGAAGCAGGAGTCGCGTCTGGAGTCCGACGTTCAGGATCGTATTTACTGTATTTCTTCTTCTCCTTTTTCTCTCTTTTTCCATCACCGGAAGATGATGAAGAAGAAGATGATGAAGCGTAAACTGTTGGTTTTCGCGAGCCGCCGTGCGCCACAGATTTTAACTTGTTCGCATACTCCGGGTCTTTCCACTTGGCTTTAATCGCCGCAGAAATTTTCTCGTTATGCGCGCGCGTTCTTTTTTTCGTCGGCAAGGCTAACCCACGTTGAATTCGCAAACGTTTCTCCGCCTCTTTCTTCGCCTTTGCATCCATCTGTCGTTGTTGCGTCTCTCTTTTCCTCTCTTCTTTGCGCCTCTCTTGTTCCTCCCTCTTCTTTCTATTTTCCACGGCGAGGCGTTCATATTCGCTCGTAATTCCAAAATACACGCGTCCAACCGCCGACGCTCTTCTCCCGAACGCACCGTACGATGCTAAACCAATTTTACTCTCTTTCGGTACCAAACGATTTTCCTCGTCGCTGATTTTCTCAATTTTTTTCTTCTTCATCGCGTCTCTCACGGAAAGCGATATGCGCGCCTTCGTGTGCGGAGACAACTTCCCAGCGTTCAACAAAGCCGCCTCTCGTATCTTCGCTCGAACTTCTGGTGTTTTCATCCTTTCCATTGTCTTCTGTCGAATCTTTTCGATCGTCTCCTGCGAATGTTTACGTCCTTTATTCCAAGGCACGTTGCCTCTGTTCGCCATCGAAATCCTCTCGCGTCGTCTCAACTCGTTCGCCATGGTCGTTTCCGGTCTTAAAACCGCCTCCGGGTCGTCCCCGACCATCTCCAACACTCTATCATCCTCTAACACTCGAATTTCTACCTCGTCTCTACCTCTATCTTCCAATATGCGCTTTCGTAAGAAGTTGCAGTTCGGGCACGCGCACGCTTCGGTGTGCTTTCTCGGCTTCTCGCTCCCGACGACGAAACCGCCGTCCACGCCTTGATAAATGATTTGGTGTTTCGTATGCGTCGTCAAAGACGACGACGAAGAAGGACCGTCCGCATCCTCCTCCTCGATATCTCGAGCGTGCGTTTTCGAATCCACTTTTTCGATCATGTGTTCCAAAACCGCCCTCCTCTCTTGCTTTCTTCGCCTTTCCTGCGTCTTGATATCCTTCGGTGGAAGCGCCGTCGTCGACGTGGTAGGTCCTTTCGTGTGTTTACTCAGCTCGTGTAAACTCTGTCTCAAATCTTTCGCGTTTTTCACCTCGTTCACGGCGTCGTGAATCGCGCGTAAACTCGAAGAGGCGTTCTTTTTCCCGCCACCCGGTGGCGTCGGAGACACTCGCCACTGTTCTTTCGGATGACGACGACGATCCCCGGGGTTCCCGTTTTCCCCGTTTTTGTCGGCTGCTGACGATAAAAAAGGTGTCCTCCTCTTCGTCCCGCCGCGAAGAACACACGCAGCTCTAGATCTTCTCGAGAAAAACGCTTCGGTGGTCGATGATGATGTCGGCATCGTCGTCGTCGTCGTCATCATCGTTTGTTTTTGTTTTCAAGCGGAGCGTTGATGTTGTTGACTGAGAATGTAAAAACCTGAAAGAAGAGGTCTGCTCCAATCGATTCTTCGGCGGCTTTGAGAAATCAAAATTCTCTCTCTCCTTCTCTCTCTCTCTCTCTCTCTCTCTCGCGGAGAGCACTCTCTCTCTCTGTGTGTGTTCTCGAGTTCTGTTGTTTTGCCCTTCTCTCTCTCTTTCTTTCCTTCTTCACTTCTTTCCCTCTCTCTCTCTCTCTCAAGGAACAGAGAGAAGAGTTGTTTCCCTCTTTAGGCGCTTTGACGAATTCTCTCTGCCCCCTAAAATTTTGAGGAAAACGAGAGAAAAAAGTGACTCACACGTCATTTCAAAGAAGCAAAAATCTCTCACACATCTCTCGAGAGCGCCGACTTTACGACGACGACGCGAACGTACTTTCATCCAAACAGAGTTACATTTGAACGGTTGAAAATATGTTTTCTTCCTCGATGACGTTGAAGTGCGCGATATCGGAACCACCGAAGAGTTTCGAGTCGAAGGAGACTTCGTCCTCGAAGCCGCAATTGAGGGGAGCGACGAGGATGACGACGGCGGTGAAATTAAGCAGAAAAACGACGAACAAAAATGAAGGAGAAGGAACGGTCGCGAAGGTTCGCGAGAGTCAAAGTGCGATGAAAAGCGTGGAAGAGATGTCGACGGATGCAAACGCGTCGAGGAGAAGTTTACCGGTTGCGCAGATTATAGAGAAGAACGCGGAGGAAGACTTGGCGAATTTGTTTGCGCCGATGGCGCCAAAATCGAAAAAGACGAAAGCGAAGAAGAAATTTTTAAGTAGCGGTCTTGGGGGGAAGATTTCTTTGGCGATGGAGGAACAGGAGGCGAAGAGAGGAATAGCGGCGACGACGAGTTCGTCGTCGTCGAAGAAATCGAGCGCTCAGATGCAAAGTCAGACGAAAAAATCAGAGTACCAAGCGTTCGTGGACTATTACTCCATGGAGTACCAAGAGTACGAACAGATGCCGGATAAAGCGTTCGAGAAGTTGCGGAGGAACTTGTCGTTGGAACAGAAACATCGGCCGATGTTGACGTATATGGTTTCCCTTGGGTTTAAAGAAAAGGATTTGGAGAAGTTGATGTTACAAAGCGAAGAACAACTGTTCTCGAAACCAGTCTCGAAGATTATCTCTCGAGTGGAATACTTGAAGTCAGAATTAGGTTTAGAAGGGACGAGTTTAGTGAAGATTGTGAGCAAAGACCCGCAGATTTTGTTGCAAAGAAATAGGCATTCCATCCCGAGGTGCAGATATTTAACGCATTTGGGTTTGGATACGCAGGAGTTGGCATCGGTGCTTTCCAAGCAGCCTTCGATTTTACACTTATCCGTGCAAAACTCTCTGAAACCGAGAGTGGATTATTTCAGGCACGAGTTAGGGATCGCGTCCGAAGATTTGGCGAAAGTCATCACGAGAAACCCGGCGGTGTTGACGTTCTCGGTGGAGGATCAAATCGCACCGAGAGTGGAATTCTTGAAGGATTTGGGGATATCGCACGAAAACGTCGCCAAGTTGATTCTTCGCCACCCGCAAACGTTGCAATATTCCTTCGATGGGATTAAAGAGCACGTAAATTTTCTCGCGAAAGATTGTAAAATGAACGACGAAGAAGTAGCGAAAACGATTAGTCGCTTGAACACGTTCTTCTCGTTGTCTTTGGAAGATAACTTGCGACCAAAGTACGAGTACTTAATTGACGAGCTTGGCGGCACGAAACAAACGGCAATTTCGTTTCCGGCGTATTGGTCCTTGGCGCTCGATACGCGCATTAAGCCAAGACACCGATTCATGGAAGAATACAACGCCGCGCCAGACCCCTTTCCAATGAAGCTTTTAGCCGAAAAGGATGAAGTCTTCGTGAAGAGAGTTCGTGGCGCCAACTTGGACGCGTTTGAAGCGTTCAAGAAGGACAACGTCGAAAGTTACATCGCCGAGACGCAAAAAAAGAAGCTTTTGCGCTCAAAAGTCGACCACTTGCGAGGAGCGGCAGAAGAAGCGCAATCGTGCGTCTGGCCGAATCCGGCAATGGTGCCACCGAAACGTGTTTTGAGCGAACGCGCCATGCGCTCGAGAGACTCGTTTCGAAACATGCGTTCGGGGACGCAACATCGCGGTCCGCGATAAAGCATAAAAATAGATCACATAAATAGTCACATAGATGCGTAGCGCTGTAGAAATAGATGTGAAATCAATTATTTGCTGCTAATCCTTAATTGATATATAATGTAAGTAATACATGCTTCTAAAACTCTTCTCTGCTAAGTTACGCCGTGTCCAACATCGCGCCGCCTCCGCCCGCGGCGGCGCCCGTGGACAACTGCGCTATTCGCTGCTGCAAAATCTGAATATCCCTTTGTGTCTGATCGAACTTCTTCTCGATAGCCTCCGCGGCTTTCTCCAATCGCGTTCTGCGTGCGAATAATATAGGAGAGAAAACGTGCAATCAGTAAACGTTCGACGCGTATTCATCAAAAACGAATAAAGGCTTTGACGAGAAACAAAAAGAACGAGAACGAGAAAAGTCAACAAAATGTTTCACCAACCTCTCCGCGTTTATGAACTCCAATCGCTTGGTCACGTTACTCGTCGCCTCGACCACGTCTTGTTTCGCTAACATCGGCCCGATCAGTTTATACACGTTCGCGCCTTCCTCTAAAGATTTCAACTCTTCCAACACCATCTCGTTTTCCGTCGCTTGTTGCGTGAACGTTTTTCGTGCTTCGATGTTCGCTTGCAGTTCTGTTTTTCATCGTCGCATCGTGCGCGATGCGAGAGAGAAAGAGAAAGAGAGAGTCAGTTTTTACCGAGAAAGAACGCGATGAATAAAAAGAACAAACCTTGTTGCAACTGCTGAAAGCTCCCGGAATCCACGCGGAGCTTTTCGTGTAAGCTCTTGATGTTATTGCTCGTCGTCGTCGCCATTTTTTCTCTGCCGTTTTGTGTTTTTTCTTCAATTTTTTCCTCACAACTGATGACACGAAATAAGCGCAAAACCAACGAAGAGAAAAGAGTTGTCGTTGTTGTTGTTGTTGTTGTTGTTATATTATGTTTTACTCCATCGACTTACTCTCCCCGAAAGGCGCGCTCGGGAACGTTTGGGTAATGATGCTTTTGTTTCGAGATGCTATTTTCGTTCGCGTCGGGAGTTTAATCACGCGTTTTATTCACGCGCGCGAATGAATTCTTCTTCGCCCTCTTCTTCGCGTATTTAAAAAGACATGTGGTTTTGCGAGCGCTGACGACGACGAAACTTTCTCTCTCTCTTTATAGATTTTAGCGCACCATCCGGAAAAAGCGAAACGATTGACGCGCGCGAAAGCGAGCGGGATGTCCATCAGCGAAGCGTGCGCGACGATCATGAAACCGCCGAGTCCTTTGGTACGTTGTTCTTTTTTCTTCTCTTTCGCACATGTGAGATCTCGCGTGTGTTTGTTTCTTCGCGCGAGCGCGCGGCGAGGTTCCCATGAACATGAAACGTTTTGTTTACGGCGATGATGATTTTTTACCGCATTGCTCCTTTAATGATTCTAACGAGCGATGTGATAAGTGTAGTAGTTCACGTCGCGCGATAGGAAGATGAACTTTCGCTTCTTCTGAGCCGGAAACGAACAAAAGCCGAGAACGCTCTCACGCGCTCACGCGCTCGGGCAACAGTTTTGTCTCTTTCTTTTCACTATTTTTCTATATCATATTGCTCGAGAATGACTTCAACTCTTTCTGTGTAGGCTTTACGTCTCGCCGCGGTGCTTTTAAAAGGCGTTGTTACGTTATACAATCGAAAGATTGTGTTTTTACACGACGATTGTCGAGACGTCGTGCAACGCTTGGTGAAGATCCAATCGAGACAATCGAAACAAAAACGCGAGGACGTCAAGTTGCTCGCGGATGGGAACGGCGAAGAAGACGGGAAAGACGACGCAGAGGGAACGAAGAAGTCGAAGAAGAGGCGTAAAATGGGGAACAGTGGTTTGGACGACGACGATTTGCTCGACTACGACATGAACATGCTCCTCGATAGAGACGATCCGCGCAGAGGAAACGATGAGAATCTCGATACTATGTCGAACATGAGCGAGTTTAATGCCGCGCCGAGTGGTTCTAAAGCCGTATCTGGAGGCGAAAATCGGTTTTATCTTCGAGACGAGGAGGTTTTGCAATGGGCGAAAAACGCTGGCGACAGCGACGACGACGAAGCGGCTTCCAAGCGCAAGTCCGACAAGCGTTTACAACTCGAAAAGAGCAGAAGAGCAAAGCTTGACTTGGACGACGACGATATGATGTTTCGCCTCGGTTACGGTGGACTGATGGACGACGACGACCTTTCTGGGGACGAAGAAGCGAGAGAACGCAAGCGTCAACGCGCGTTTGGCATGGAAGAGGAAGACGACGAACAGAACATTTTGGCGCCTATTCCGGACGAAGGTTCCGAGGATGAGGATCACCAAGGGTTCGTGGCGATGCCGATGGACGCTTCTGAAGAAGAAAAGGCGTTCCTTGAACCCGCGTTTCAATCGCAAAAAGAACAAGACCAGCGCGAAGAGCGTTTACTTCTTGATTTACGCGCGGCGAACGCGCCTGTACGTCCGAGACAAAAACGTCCGAAAGTCGCGCGACTCGCGAACCAACGTGCGATTATCTTTGATCAGCAAACGCGCATTGAGAACGACGAGTACAAACAATGGCTAGTGAACTGCGACGATATCGTGTGCGACCGGCCGAGAAAAGAGATTCCAATAGACGAAAAGGACATACATTTGATGAACGACGAGAAAGCGTTGGCCGCGCACTTCCGAGCGACGGCTTTCCGAACCGGACGCGAATCGTTCTTCCGAAAAGGAGATCGATGGAAGAAGTTTGAAGCGATGTTGTATCCGAATTACAAATCGAAAGTAAACTTTGCGCCCATTCCTGGCGACGCCACGTTGGTTCCACCGCCGGAAGTTAAACGTCCAGACGGCGAGTACACCACGGAAGACGAAGACAACGGATACAACGTCCCACCAGCTTGGGACGAAGAAGAAGAGGAGCACTTCCTCAAATTTGACGCCAGTAAAAGAGCAGAGAAACGCGCGGCACTCGTTCGCACTCCTTCTTCTGGAGGTGGCGTTTCGGCATCTTTACGAAGCACGCGAGGCGGAAGCGTCGTTCGCACGCCCTCCTCCTTAGCGGACGCGTTGGAAGGAAAAGAACTCGAGTTCGTGGACGAGCACGGACAATCGCACGGAAACTTGCGCGAGGACACCATTCACGAGGATCGTGAAATGCTCGTCCGTACTTTTTCGCAAAAATCCAACGAACCGCTCGACAAAAGTCAGCCTCTGAAAGAGACGGAAGAAGAACCGGCAGGCTACTTGGATTGCTCCGGTCGCCACCGCCATGAACGCATCCCACGCGCCGCGAAGAACTTGCTCGTCTTCCTTTCCGCGAACACGGTGTGGAACCAAGACGATACAAACACCAGCGAAGCGGCGTTTGATGCCGCTTCGACGGAAGGTAAAGAAAAAGAAAAAGCGAGCGCCTCCATCGACTTGACCGAGCTTTGCGAATCGAACGCCTTGACGCGTCAAGCCGCCGCTCGGTGCTTCTACAACGTTCTCATCTTACAAAGCGAAGCGTTCGTCGACGCAAAACAAGAACACATCGTCAACGACGATGAAGAAGAGAACGAGGCGAGTTTCGCGTTCGAAGATATCCCTCCCGTCGTTTTATGCAAAGGCGATCGATACCGAGAAGGCCTCGCCGCCTCGCTCGCGACGTAACCAGAAAGAGAAAGAGAAGACTTTTATTTGTCGGATGATGATGACGATGATGACGCTCGTGGTGAATGGCGAAGTATAAAGAGAGCGAGAATGGATGTTCGTCGAAAGAAACACGCCCTCGAGTGTGTCAAAGAGAGAGAGACATAATTTACAAACAGTTGTAATACTTATTTTAAGAAACATACGCGCTCGCGCACTATTAAAGAGAGAGAGGTGAAAGCTTTCCTGTCGACTGTTGATATTTTTTAAATGCACCAGAACGAACGCTTTTTTATTCTTTTCCCGACCCCCGTCTCCTTTTGTGAGAGGAGAGTTTCCAGTTTTGAAACGATCGAATTTTAAACCAGCTCTTCACTCTTTTTGTTGCGCACGCGTAAAGCACACACACGACACAAAAAAACAACAGCAACAAAAACATCATGGCGGCTGAACTCACGGACGAGCAAATCACCGAATTCAAAGAAGCGTTCGCTTTGTTCGATAAAGACGGCGACGGGACCATCACCACGAAAGAGCTCGGTACGTTTTAATTTTTGGTCGATTTTCCCTTCTTTCGCGCTCGATTCTTCTGGAAAAAGGCGGTCAACAATCTCGTTGTTTCTGACGACGACGACGACGACGGAAGCTGTGCGCCGCCTCTCTCGTCGCGCAAAGCGCGTCCGACGCGAAAACGAAGCAGTTCTTCCTCCTCCTCTCTCTCGTCGTCCGTTTTTTCGCGAACGGAAACGAACGGAAACGAAAGAGAGAGCACACAGAGAAGCGCTTTTCCGGTTGCCTTTTTGGAAGTGATCTCCCCGCTTTGAGATCTCTTTGAATTGATCTCGCGCTCTCTCCTTTTTCCCGCGTTCCGAGAACGATCGAAGCGAGAAAAACGACGCGAAAGTGGGGCGCTTTACGATCGTCCTCTCTCGAAGGGCGAAAAGACCGTGCGAACGAAAAGAAACGCCCGGGGGAGGATTGAATTTTAAATCTCCTCTCAAAGCCTCTCTTTGGTCTTCTTTCCCGACTGACTTAAAAATATTCTCTTTACGAATTTCGCGCTTTTACGAAACGCAGGCACGGTGATGCGATCTCTCGGCCAAAACCCGACGGAGGCGGAGCTTCAAGATATGATCAACGAAGTCGACGCGGATGGCAACGGCACCATCGATTTCCCAGAATTTCTCAACTTGATGGCGCGTAAGATGAAAGACACCGACAGCGAAGAAGAATTGCACGAAGCGTTTAAAGTGTTCGATAAAGACGGGAACGGGACAATCAGCGCGGCGGAATTGAGACACGTCATGACGAACTTGGGCGAGAAGTTGACGGATGAAGAAGTCGACGAGATGATTCGAGAAGCGGATGTTGATGGCGATGGTGAAGTGAACTACGAAGAGTTTGTGAAGATGATGATGGCGAAGTAAACGCGAGGGAGAGCTTTCGAGAAGGAGAGAGCGCGCTTTTATGCAATAAAACACTCGCGCTTCTTTCTTCGATGCTTCTCGCGTTTCAAAACGCGTATTGTCTTTGAGCCTATTGGACATAAATATATAAATTAATTTGTTATTAGTATACTATTATTAAAAATCACACAGACAAGGTAAATACCGCGTTCACGCTCTATTTCATCATCGCGCTTCTTCTATTTCTATATTTTTTTTACGTCAACGAGAAAAACTCAACCTCTCAACGGTTTCAAACCAAGCTTTAAACGCAACGCGTTCGCTTCGGCAATCTCCACGTCCTCCTCTTTTTCTTCCGTTTTCTTCTTCTTTTTCTTCGAATTCTTCTCTCCCTCTTCTTCTTCTTCTTCTTCTTCTTCTTCTTCTAAACTTCGCTTCTTCTTCGTAGCGGCACCGTCAGCCTCCCCATCGTCCCCATCTACGTTAACCGTTTCCCCTGGCATCGCCATCGCTCTCCTCTTCGCCATCTCCTCGTCCACGGCTTTTTCAATCACCGTCTCGAAATCCTCGCCTTCACCAACCTCTTCCTCTAACAACGACTTCCTCTCCTCCAACGCGCCCGTCGCCTCCAACGCGAACCGTTTCGCCAGTCTCGGCAACGCGATGTCGCAACAAAAATCTTTCGTCAACAACTCGTCTATGAACGCATCCACCGTCGTTAACTCGCACCCGCCACTTTTCACGCGTCTCCGTACTTTCCTGTAATCGTTCAGCAACGGTTCTAAATATCTGTACACCTCCGCGGAGTTCCCAACCAGTCGTAAATAAAACGCCCCCAACAACCTCGCGTACTTATGGTCTTCGTTCTTAATAAACTCAATCACAATCTCTCTCTCCGGCGCGATTTGCAGCATCTTCAAAGCTAAGCACAAAAACTCCGTCGCTCGATTGTTCCCTCCGTATATCCCTCCTATTTGCGTCAAATCCGTCACCGCTAAATCCACCAGCGTTTCCGCCGACACCGCGAAACACTTTTCTTTCCAAAACGTCATCGCGTACACTTTATCCCTCGTAATTTTTTCCATCATGTTTTGCGGGTTCGTCCCGCGGACCGATTTCGCCAGAGGGTCCGTTTGCGTCGTCATTCTGTTTAAACTCTCTTACTCTCTCTCTCTCTCTCTCCGTGTCTCTCTCTTCCTTTGTCCACGGGAACGAACTTAAGAAAATTCGTCGTTTTTGAGTTTCCTTTTTCCTCTGAAAACTGTTTAGGGTGTAGGGTTTAGCATTGCCCGTTTTGAAAGGGAAAACACCAGGGGCTCTCCTTCGTCATTTTAGAGAGAGAGAGAGTCAGAGAATGGTCCGGCCGGTGAGCATAGGGCGAAAGGTACGACGATTTGTTGCGTGTCGTTGTTTTTGATGAGAGCAGCGCACGCTTTGCGCGCCGAATAGTGCGCAAACAAAGAAGAAACGCTTCGTGTTGTGAAATAAAAAGCGCGAAAGAAAGCGTGTTTCTCACCATCGTTTCCTCTCTCGAAATCGTCTCGTTTTGGATTCAAACTGACTCTTTTAAACACGTTCTGATTTTTGTTCGATTTAAAAACAGGGCACGCCGCAAAGACGGCCGGAGTTTGGGAGATTAAACGGTACGAGCGCATTCTTTCTCAGAGAGTGTTTTGATGACGTACTTTTCGCGTTTGTGTTGTTGGTTCTGTGGACGCGCATAAACGCACAAAGGAGACCATTAGGCTCCAATTTTTTTGAATTTTCACCCCCTTTTCCCCCAAGCGAGACATTTTCCTCAACCTCTTCTTTGTCTTTCTCGCGCGCGCTGCGAACGCTGACGGATTTTCTCTTTCTCTCTCTCTCTCTTTTCCTTTAACAAACAGGCCCATTAATTCCACAAAAACGCAGATACAAACCGGGAACCTTAGCTATTCGAGAAATCAGAAAGTACCAAAAATCAACCGACTTGTTGATTCGAAAACTGCCTTTTGCGAGGCTCGTTCGAGAGATCTGCAACGAGTTTACGGATCAACCGATGCGATGGACCGCGGAGGCGTTGTTAGCGTTGCAAGAGTCCTCGGAGGACTTTTTAGTGCATTTGTTCGAGGATTGTAATTTGTGCGCGATTCATGCGAAGAGGGTGACGATTATGCCGAAGGATATGCAGCTGGCGAGAAGAATCAGAGGCCCGATTTACGGCGTCTCGAGTTGGTAGAGAGAGATGCCGGCGCCACAATCGCATATGATGCGTTATTATTTCGTCGTTATCACATGTATACGTCAATTAGTCAATTATATTAGTAGAAAGAAGAGAGGGATTAGTAGCACTACTTCGCGAAGGTATCAGTAACAACAAAAGCGCCAACAAGAAGAAGAAAGCGTAAGTCACGCGGGAAAAAAAGAGAGAGAGAGAGAGAACGTGATTTGTATTATAAAGGAAAAATGATATTTCGTTTGATTATAAACTATGCGTATACATATTCTAGCGTAACAAGCCTACTAAAAGTGCTAAGGATGATGTAAATGCAGCTCGGCCATGTGCGCGTTGTGTTGCAACTTGTGCAACAAAAAGTACGCGTACATGTGAATAAAAAACAAGTACGAGAAGAACGCCACCCGCGCAATCGGGTACAATCGAACGCCATCCGATAAAGTTGCCGCGGCGGCATCTAAGCCTTGCCATGCTTTGGTGACCACTTTCCCGACCCGTCTGTTTTGCGCTAATCGCGAAAACGTTCTCGACGCTTCCATGGGCACGATGTCTGCGTCGGCAGAGGCAAAATTTCTCCCGGATTCAATATCCATCGCGTTTGCTCGTCGCTTCGCCGACGACGACGCGTTCGCGGACACGTCCGCGGAATTCATAAACTCTTCCTTGGCGCGTTCTAAACGCATGCTCCACGTTTGTTTCTCGCCCTGTAAACTCTCTAACTGTCGTTGTTTTTCGTATAATAACTTGGTCATTTCCTCGGATCGTTTCCGCAACGACGCGAGTTCGTTTTGGTCTTCCGGCATGAGTCCGTCGTTATTTTCGCCACCGTTGCTCGTATTACTGCTACCATTTAAAACGCCAACTCGCACTTTCAAATCTCTCTCCGCAATATCCGCTCTACGTTTAGCCGCGTCTACTTCTTTCCTCAACTTTTGCATCTCTCCGTTCGCGCTCTCCAACTGCTCCTTCATCCTCTCGTACTCGCCGTCATCTTCTGCTCTCTCCGCTCTCTTCGTCTCCGCCGCCAACGACGTTTCCAACCTCGCGATCATCTCGGACAACCTCTCGTGATCGTTCTCCGCCGCGACCGCTCGTCGTTCAAAAGTCACCAACGCCCTCGCTCTCTCCTCGCTCGTTTGCGAAACCTTCGCCACGTCTTGGCTCAACCGTTCCAACTGGTCCTCCAAATCCGCCTCTCTCCTGGAAAACTCCTCGCGTTGCGACACAATCTCCCGACTCGACGCCTCCGCTTGCCTCTCCGCGCGCATTTGCGCCTCCTTCGCACCCGCTAACACGCTCGCCATCGACTCCTGCGTCAACGACTGCGCCTCGTCCTCGGCGTCGTTCCTTATTTTCTCCGTCGCGTTCAAACGTTTAATCTCCTCCTCCTTCTCCTTTAACATCGCCTCTTTCTCCTTCAACTTTCGCTCCAACTTAGTGTGCGTCAGCATCATCTTATCCGTGTTCACCATCGCTTCGTTCTGCATGTCCCTCAAAAGTCTCTGAAAATGGTCCCGTTCCGACTTCAAGTCTTGAACTTTATTCTTGTACAAGACAATCTTCTCTTTCAGTTTATACTCTTCGTCGTCGCGCGCGACGACGACGACGGCGTTCTCCTTCTTCTTCTTCTTCTTCTTCTCTTCTTCTTCTTCTTCTCTTTCGCGTTCTCGCTGCTCCGCTAACTGTTGTTTGGCGACGGAAATTGGCGGCGAGGGCGGTTTGCCCAGAAGTTGCTTCGACGGCGACGAGTGCGTCGTCGTCTGAATCGTCGTCGCCGCATTTTCCGTCAGAAAAGCAGCGGAAGTAGTTTCTGCGCTTCTGTCGTTCGCATCGTACCCACTCGCCACATCCTCAACCTTGAAAGCGCTCTTCGTTGCCTTCTTCTTCTCTTCAAATGCAACTTCTTCTTTTCCTTCTTCTTCGTTGTCCGAATCGTCCGACAAGACCACTTTCGGCCGCCGCCGTCTTTGGCGTCGAATACTACCGTCCTCCCCCCATTCGGAATCCGAATACTCCTCCTCCTCGTCGTCGTCTGAATCGTTTTTGTTGTTCAATCCTGGAACGACTCGCTCGGCGACTTTCTGTTCCACGTTCTCGACGAATCGTTCCGCTTTTTCCAGCTGCGCTTTCACGAAGTTCATCGTATCGTTCGATCGAGAGCGACGGAGGAAACCTCAACGATGCCTCATCAATCAGATGCGTTCGAAGAACTCGACGTGTGTGATGATGTAAGAGAAAGTTCTTTCATTACAGAGATATAAAAAACGAATTTATCCAATTTCAAGGGACAAAACAAGCAGAGACTGGAACAGCACAATTTAGGGTATCAAACTCGCGCTCGCACCCCGAATCAAATCATATCCGAATTTAACCCAAACGGAACCAACACCAACACTTTACAGAGCGAAAGGCAGCCTCTGTTTTTGGGTGGATTGTGAGTTCCTTCTCTCCCCATAAAACAAAACGGACGTAACGCAGAAACGAGAATAACGCGTTGTTGTTCGTAAAGAGAGAGAGACGGGAGGGTCGTCCATATCGAGCGGAGAGGAATCTGGCGCGGCGCAGCGTAAGAGGGAGGAGCGAACACACGCAGAGGGAGAAGGTGCCTCTTTTTCTTTGAGAAAGAAAATTAGTACGGGAAAGAAAGAGCTCAAACACGGACACATATCCAAAGAGATTAGCTGTGAATGGGGTACGAGTCACACTTCGAAGTTCCGGACATCGACGATTCGCTCTTGAGAGGCGTGGACGACTTGACCGATTTATTGTGTCCGGACTCGCACCCGGAGGATTACACCAACCGCGTGAGGTTTGCGCACCATCATCAAGGTAAGATACTTTTGTTTGCGCGTCTTTGTCTCGATTTGTTCTCGTTCCCACAACGGGAGGTTTTCTCGCGTTGTGATCTTGCGGAGGAGATTTTTAGCATCGTTTTCTCTCGCGCGGAGAGAGCATCTCTCTCGTCGTTTCCCCGCGTCGGTCGGTCGGTCGGTCGTCGCGTGCACTCGTTTGCACTCGTTCGAATAGGTCGAAAAAGACCCGCGCACTTTCGCTCTTAGAGAGAGAGAGACAAAGGGAAGGAAGGACGTGATTTTTCTATCCGAAGGAGTCAGTCCAAAACCCAACCCCAATCCGAATCCGTAAAAACCAAGAAAAAGAAAAAGATGGACACTGACGAGTTTTATTCTCTCGTGTGCGAAAAAAAAACAGAAACCAATCCGTTCCAACCGCACCAGTTTCAACCGGTACACGTTCCCGTACACGTACACGGCGCGACATTTGCACCGGTACAAACCGGATTACCGACGCCGGAGGAACGCGCGAGGCAATCGGCGAAGGAGATTAGACAGGCGAGAAAACAAGTTCGGTTAGCGGCGAAAGGGAAGCAGTTGTTACAGTTGAAGAGAAAGGCTGGCTCGGAAGGAGTGCAGTCGTTTGGAGGGGAAGCGAAGCCGACGAGTTCCACGTATACGGATAACCAGGATTTACAAGTAGTTCCTGACGTGGATACGATCGGGAGAACGAACAACGCGCCGGCGACGAGTAGCGAAGGCCACTCGGGGTATTTGGTGAATAGCCAGGAACAGAACAAGGACACTACAACAACTTATTTAGCACATACAACATCTGCACCGACGACAACGAGCATCATGCCGCCGAAAAAGAAGAACGAAGACTACGACGACGGTAAGGAATTGCCGGCTATGCCGACTGGGAACACCGCCGAGGATGAACGAGAGCGCAAGCGCCTCAAGAGGTTGTTGCGCAACCGAGTTTCCGCGCAACACGCGAGAGAAAGAAAGAAGGCGTACATGAATTCTTTAGAGAACGCGGAAAGAGAGAGACAATCGCGTTTGGACGAGTTAGAAAACAGATGCAAGACTTTGGAGAAAGAGAATGAAATGCTCCGAGAAGTCATCAAGACGTACACGCAAAAAGACCCGAGCGCCAAGTAAAAGAGGAGGATTTTATAAAAATTTCATTAAAAATTCATGAGCGCGTCTACGCTCTGTCGTGAGACCCATACTGCCAGAAAATGACAGAGAATATCTCTCGGTTAGAACAGCGGCGCGAGAAAACTGTAGAAGTCTATCACAGGAGAGGAGAGGACGGAAAAAGTACATTAACTTTACAAATTGATACATAGCGTGAAAAGAGCTAGCGAGAAAGCAAGGAAGGAACCTCTGATACATACTCGTACTACTATATACTTGTTTTAATACTTATACAAAATGATATAATCAACAGAAGATAAAACTACTATGTTTGCTGTTTGTGTGTGTGTGTGTGTGTTTCCCCGCGCACTTGTATGATACAACGTCTCACTCTTCCTCCTCTTCTAACAAAAGCGAGTTCAAGTTCATCGCCTTCATCTTCGTCTCGACTTCGTCTTCCTCCTCTTGGATAGAAACGCTTTTCTTTTTCTTCTTCTCGGTAAAGGACATGATTTCATCTTCGAATAAAGCCAACTTCGTGAACCTAGCAGCCGCCTTAGAAATCGTTCCGGGCGCCTCTTTTGGGATATTTTCTTTATCCTCGCTGAAGCTTTCGTTGTTGCTGCCGCTGCCGCTGCGTTCGCCGCTGTCGCTCTTCTTCCCGGCTTTCTTCTCCTCGTTCCATTTTTCACTCAACTTTTCCATGATTTTCTTGTGCGGTGTCTTATTGCCGAGCTCTTTCTTCACGTCTCCAAAGTTATCTTGGACGAATTTAGCGTACCCAGTCGCTTTCTTTTCGATGTTTGAGCCTTTCACGAGGACGCCGTCGGAGGTGAACTTGCCCATAAATTCCAATCGACCGCCGCATAATCCACACCGCTTTTTCTCTACGTCGATGGATTTCGAGTGTCGTCCGTATTCTTGTTCGCACCACGTTTGGCTGCACTTCCATTTGAACGGCGTGTGTATCGCATACGCGTGGCATGTAGACACGTTCGTTCCCGGGTACGTTTGCATCGCTAACTTTGCCCATTTTTTGAACACGTCACCGTGCGGAGGTTTGGCCACGTGATCGACGAGCCACGCAGACGCATGGCACATTTCGTGCAACAAAGTCGCTTCGAGCTTGTGCACGGAATCGAGCACTTTTGTGCTCAACTCAATGCGTGCGGTGAAATGACGAACGCCTTCGATCGTGGTTCGCTTATACACGGTTAAGCCAGCCGTAGTGAGCAGTTTCTTACTCCAAGTAATCTCAAATCCATCGGGAAGTTGTCGATCGAAAACGTTCGCGTTGAACTCGTCGAAAAGAGCTCTCGTGATGGACTCTTTGTGCTTGTTGAAGTCAAATCCATTCTTCAAGTTACCGCCGATAGTTTTTCCTACGGATTTCAACGCCGAAGTTAACGCTTTCGAGTGTGAGGGCGGTGGTTTCCACGCAGAAAACGTTTTCGTTGGCGACATGTTCGCCGGCTCGTTCGGCGGCGTCTGCAAACGCTCGAGATTGAACGGAGAAATATCGTCGTCTTTCTGTTCGTCTTCCATAGCCGCGAGACGAGCAGCACGTAATGCCGTGTTGCACTTCTTGTCCGTCATTGCGCGGAATAGCGTATTTGGACCCGTTTTTGGAGGCGTTGGTGTTTTGAAGTTGACTCTGCCGGGCGTCTTGGCTGGCGGTCCGGGCGTTTTCATCGCCGTTTTCATCGCCGTTTTCAAGAACGGTTTCACTTCGTCGTCCTCGTCGTCGCTGGGAGCGAACTCGGAGTCGTCTGCTTCCTCTTCTTCTGCAATCTCCGAGAGCGAATCATCATCGTCGTCCTCGTCGTCTTCCTCATCTTCTGAGGTTTCATAATCGTCGCTGTCTTCCAAGATTTGATTTCTTCTTCGATTCGATATTTTCTCCGCTATTTCGTTCCGCTTATTTGCGACGCGCCTCGACGCTCGCACCGGTGCGGCGCTCGTATCTTTTTCTTCAGCTTCTTCATCTTCTTCATCTTCGTCGCTAGAAGATAAAATTTGAACTTTCTTCTTGGTCGCCGCGTTACGCTTCGGTCGCGCGGCTATAACTTCGTCCTCTTCTTCTACCTCAGCCTCCTTTTCAGGAGGTGCTGGTTCGTCCTTTATTTCTTCTTCTTTCTTCGAAGCGCGTTCGATGATGCTCTCAACGAGAGGCGACGCGACGTGTTCAGTGCCCGCAATACTCCCGACATCATCATCTTCGTTGTCCTCTTCCTCTTCCTCGTCGCGGACTGAATAATTTTCGTCGATATCCGTAGCGGCGACACTTTCGCTATCGTCTGCCTCCTCCTCATTCTCTTCGTCCAACGACGGTTGCTCTGCATCCATCCACGTTCTAATTGGCGTCATTTGTTTTTGCGGCTGCTCGTGTTTGACTACCGGGAGCTGAAATGGTCCGTTGTTTTTCAACATTTTCTCTTTCGGACACTCGAGCTCGCCGCAGTTACACGGATCAAACGTGCCTTCGATATCGCCTTCTTCATCTTCAATTTTCCCTTCCGGCGTGCCAAACTCTTCGTCTTCTTCTTCATTGCCTGCTGCTACTGCTACTACTACTTCTTCTTCGTGTTGTTCTTTCGCGTTCTCTTCTTTCTCGCCGCCATTCCCGGACCCGAAACTCAATCGTCTCGTCGCGTGGTCCTCGAGCGACAGCTCCGCGTTTGGTTTTTGCTTCGAGTCAGCTTTGCTTTCGCCCACGTCCTCTTTATCTTCGACCATATCGCACACTTCTTCTCCATCTTCTTCCACGTCCTCAAACATCTCCTCCCGAATCGCTCTCGCCTTCTTCACCGTCGTCGGCGCCAACTCCACGCCCGCCAACGCCGCCATCAACCTCCGCATGGTCGCCCCATCCTTTCGTTCCGACAAACGCAAAGGAAACGCCTCGAAAATAGCCTCGGACGGGTCCACCCCGCGTTTCTGCCACGTCGCAACCGCGAGCTTCAATATTTGCATCGGGTCTTCGTTGTCCATTTCTTCTTGTATCTTTTCTTGTTCTTGGACGTCTTGGTGGTTGTCGTCGGCGGACGCGGTCGTCGTCGTCGGATAAGTTTCCATCGTACTTTCCTCCTCCGGCTGTTTTTTATCCTTCTCTTCCGTCTCTTCCTCGTCCTGCTCCTTTGTCCCTTTTCGCGTCTTTCTCGCCGCCGTTGCCGGTTTCTCCCGCTTCTTCTCGCCTATTGCTTTTGTTGTCTTTTTCCCAGCAGCAGCAGCTCTCTTTTCGCTTTTCTTCTTCTCCTTCTTCCTCTTCCCGTTTTCTTCTTCCTCTTCGACGGTAATAACGTCTCGTTCGTTCCCTCGGTCCATCAACGGCGACCTGACCGTCTTCTTTTTCTCGTTGTTGTTCTTGTTCGCGCCTCCTTTTCCTCCTCCTAATCGAGACGTCGTCGTCGTCGTCGTTACAGTCTCTCGAATCTTCCCCAACGGCGTCTCCTCGTTCTCCCCCACGTCGCCGACGATGGATACGGACGGGCCTAATAACCTCCGCGACCGACGCACGGTATTCGCACCAGCGGGAGTCGTCATGTTCTTCGTCTTCTTAGGCGTATTGTTCGAGATTCGTTCGAGCAACGCGTCGGATGAACTCCCCATGATGAATGCTTTCAGATATGGTTTTGTGACGCACTTTTTTCTTCTTTCTTTCCCCCTTCTGCCCGAGACCTTTTATTATTAGGGTTGTACACCCTAAACACTTTTTCCTCTCGATTTTTTTTTCATGAGCAAATCTTTTTTTTTTCTCGCGAAAAAATGTAGAGCGTTTCCCCCTGTGTTGTACTATCCGTGCATCTGCATCTACCCGGTCGCTTTGATTCGAGAGCTGAAAATTCACACGAAGGATGTGAACACGTATGTGTACGTGGGTACGAATTTTTAGAAGCATTTATGGCGAGACGTGGAAGATACGTGCGCACGAGTGATCACAAAACTCTCTATTCTTTTTCCTGTTTTTTTGTCTGTATTTTCCACCTCTCGCTTTTTTGCTCCAAAAACCAATATGACTGCGCACGCGCGAAACTCTGAACGGATGATTGAAGAATAGCGATTTTATGATGGTCGAACACGCGCTGGTTCCGAATGTGTGCATATCCGGCGTCTCCGTGGCGTGCGCGACGGCGACGACGAACCCGATCGATGTCGTGAAAGTGAGGATGCAAGCGTTGAACACGACGAATGCGAAAAACGCAAACAACAACATGTTGCAAACGTTTCGCTTGGTCTTTCGAGAGCGAGGCGTGGGAGGTTTTTACGTCGGGTTGACGCCGTCTCTTGTGCGAGCGACGACGTACGGCGGGTTAAGGTTAGGGTTGTACGACCCGATTCGGAGGAATCTCGCATCCAATTCGGAATTCTTCGGGGGGGTGGATGAAAATCGCGTGACGACAAAGTTGCTCGCGGGCGGATGCTCTGGAGCTCTGGCGGCGTTCACGTTGAATCCGACGGAGCTCGTGAAGACGAGGAGAATGAAAGGCGACAGTTGGCAAACGATCAGAACACAAGTTGCGAGGGATGGAGTGTCGTCTTTATGGAGAGGGAGTTCGATGGCAGCATCGAGAGCGGCGCTATTAACGGCGAGTCAAGTCGCCGCGTATGGAGAAGTGAAACGGCTGTGGATACAGATGGTGCCAAACGCTAAAGACGACTGGATGGCGCACGTTGGAGCGAGCGCGGCGGCGGGGTTGATAACGACAGCGACAACGAATCCAGTGGATGTGGTGAAAACGAGGATGTTTATTTCCGGAGAAGGGAAGAAGTTATCGGCGAAAGAGGCGGCGATGGAAGTGGTTCGTGAATACGGCGCCCTGAGAGGTGCGATGCGAGGCTTTACGGCGAACTACATTCGGTTGGGGCCGCAAACGATGGTGACGTTTGTCGTCGCCGAGGAATTGCGGAAATGGTTTGGGTTAGAAAGTTTGAAATAGAAGTAGACTAGACGTTATTAGTTTAGATACTATGTATTATTATTATTCCTAGAATTGCTACGCTAATCATCTATTTAATTTACCCGAGGAAGCCCGTTCGGGGCACCACCGGGGTCCACAAATTCCCTACAGTTTGTCTGTGCGGCATCATGCTTTGGTCTAACACGCATCCGTCCGGTAATTCTGGTTTCACGTCGGAAACTTTCCCGTAGCTACATCCACCTCCTGGCCAATTACACTCTTTAAACTTGTGACAATTCCACCCTTTATGCACGTTTGTCAAGTGAACGTTTTCGATGACCAAGTTACTGACTGCCATCTCCGGTAATCCGGCAATCACGCCGGCGTATCGCTTAATACCTTCAATGTGTACGTTCTTAAAGTTAATATTCTTTACGATGGGCGTTTCTTCTCTGGAAACCGGACCTACATTCGTGTCTTGCTTCGAATAATACTCGTACAATTCCAGAGCGTATAACGCGTTCCATCCTCGAATGTTTTGAAACGTAATCTGGTCTACGACACCACCTCGACCGCGCATTGTTTTCACTCTCGCGCTCCCCACGCCAAACTTGTTATTTCTACCGTCGAACGTAATATCGGAGAAGATAATGTTCGACACACCTCCGCTCATTTCGCTTCCAACCGACAAGGCGTGACCGCCCAAAATCGTCACGTGTTCCACTCGAATGTTCTTCGAAGGCACGTTTGCTTTCCTGCCGTGGTAATCCTTCCCGGATTTGATCGCCACCGCGTCTTCTTTATCACCGGTAGTAATAAACGAATCTCTTAAGAATGAGTTCGACGTAGAATCAAAAACCACGCCGTTCGTACCCGGTGAATTCGCAGGATTCGAGATGTGGATTCTCGAAACGCTCACTTTGTCGCAATATTGCGGCCGAACCGTAAAATGGGGCGAGTTTGTCAACACGATGTTCTCAATCTTCACGTCCGAGCAGCCGACTAAATGAACTAAATTCGGCACGTGCGCTTTCTTACGCATGGAGGGTGAATACTTCTGGTCCGTCTTACGGTCCCACCAAAAATCACCGTGACCGTTAATCGTACCGCCGCCGGAAATTTCAATGTTCGTTTGATTATAGGCGTGTATAAACGCTCGAAAAATGGGTGTCGGGTCATCCGAAGGTAAAGACGGATGCTCTTTCCAATCGTCGATAGGCCACGAATCGGTCGATTTCACCGCCTCTAGAAAACTTCTCGGACCATCCAAAACAATCTTCACGTTCGATTTCAACTCTAAAGGACCTGTCAACCATCTTCCCGGCGGAAACGCCAACGTCTGCGTTCTTCCTTGCGCTTTCATCGTCAGACTATCCAACGCGTTTTGTATAGTCTCCGTATTTACCGTCATACCATCACCAACTGCTCCAGCTAACGCTACATTCACGCACGACAACACTGGACACTCAAAACTCACTTTCGTCGAATAGGGATGCTTCTCCGTGGCGTGAGAGCTTTCAAACTTATCCCGCGCGAAGTTCGTCTTCATCGAATCCACCACTTGCCTCGCGTGAAAGACTGGATGAAACAAAGCTTTGTGAAATCGACTGTCGCCAAATTCTGAGCTATCGTACTCTTCTTGGTATTCCTCGCGTTCGTCGTTATGAATGTACCCTCTTTCCTCGTGTCCGCGCACCGCAAACACGCCCAAGAAGAGAAAAAATCCAAGCACGAAAAGAACAATCATTTTCACGCTTCTGTCCAACACTCGAAACTCTCTCAGTTTGATCGCCATAAAACCCGCGAATCCTTGTAAATGATATTTCAAATGATACGGTATTCTTTGTAAAGGCGTATCTGGCACGTGTGTCAATCGGCGGCCTCGTAAAACCGATGTAGAAGTCGTCGGGAGCTCATCCGGCTTCGCGCTTTGTTTCTTTCGCTCGTGTCTTATCGAGTTCGCTTTCGACGCGAGGTCGTCGAGCTTGGCGGAAAGGACCGCGAGCTTGTCCGAGGTGGAGGACATAAAAAGGAGGAGGAGGAGGAGAAGGAGGTCGACGCGGTTTCAAAGCGCGAGGTGTTGTTCGGTTATATTCGTTCTCGTATGAGTGAAACTTTTTTAATGAAGAAATGGAGTTGGTGGTTGGGAAAAGGAAACCACTTGAATGTGAGCGCGACGAAATGAACGCTATTTCCAATGTGCTCTTTCAATCGGTCACAAGCTATGTATGTATGCATGATTCAACTCACAACATCTAGTTTCTCTCTACGAATAATAGTCGCTCTTAAACTCCCACGGGCAATTCTTCTCTTTCTCCTCACCGATCGGGTTTTCATCCTTCTTCGCTCGAGAGCGACACGAGTACCCGCCTTCGGCTTTGCTCGCGTCGCAATAGTTCAAGCACGCGGCTAAGCATCGTTTCGGCGCTGGTTTGCCGGTGGCGATGTAATCGAGCCTGTACATGAGCTCTTCCGCGCCGCAGGTGAACTTGGAGCTGTCCACGGATTTGGATAAGGTCCAAGGTTTGTTCGATGGTAACGTGTTTTGCGAGGACGCGATGGATTGCCACGTGGCGTGGCCGAAATCGATGACTCGAGCGCGCACTTTTGGTTTGCCCGTTTTCGGGCACAAGCCGTACGCGAGGAGGAGGGAACTGTCCGTGAATTCGACGAATCGTTGTTTGCGCATGAGTTCGACGATATTTTCGACTTCCGTCTTGAGTAAAGCGGCAAAGATTTTACCGTCCGCGGCTTCCCCTAAGAAGGACCGGGCGTTCAAGACGACGTTCTCAAACACGTCGGAAATTTTGGAGCTCACGCACCTCGCTTCGCGTTTCCAGAAGAACCGGTCGCCACTGGTGATGCCATCGCCGAGACGAAAGTTCTTCACGTCTAAAGAGCAATAGCGACAGACCGAAGCTGGTGCACCACTGACGTCGACGTCCACGATGGAGGCGTTTTGTATGCCCCGCGTGATGTCTTCGATGACGAGAAACTCGAGTTTCTTTTCGGCGACAAAAGAGGACGCGTCTTCCCCGTCGTCCTCCGAGTTGTCGTCACTACTGCTAGTACTACTACTACTCTCACCACTGCGGCACTCGTCCGTATCCGGTTTAACTTTCTTCACCATCGCGACGCCTTTGAATCCAACGAGGTACCCGCCTCTCACGAGCTCGTTCAATCCGTCGCTTTCCTCTTCGTCGTTTTCGTCGTTCTTTACGCTTTCACCTACATCGCACCCTCTCTTAATCTCCGCGACTACCTCCTTAAAAAAACACGTCTCTTGCCTTCTTTCCCCGTTCATTTGTTTCATCAGCGCGTGTTCGCTGGGCACCGGTCGAAACTTTCTCGCTTTCACGCCTTTTCCGAGAAACCCGAACCTCGCCGCATCCGTCGCCGCTTTCAGCGCCAACCTCGTCAATTTTTTACCTCTCGTTTCCTCCCGGCATATCGGCAACGCGTCGTCTAACGATTCGCATTTTGCACCGCTACTTTTCTTACACACTAACACGCTCGCATACTCTTCCACTTTTCCATCATTGTCTTCGATCACGTACCGACTCCCGCTTTCGATGAATACCGATTCGCCTTTAAATTTCTCCTCTCGAAACGCTCTCGCGACGTGCGCTTCGTCCGTCTTTATCCGTTTCGGATTGAAACACGCGTGCGCGCGAAACGATCCAATCGAACACTTCAACCGTACTTTTCGAGCGTTTTCGTCCTCGTTACTACTCGCGTACACCGCAATAGCGGCGTTCCCGTTACAGAATTCATCATTGTCATCGTCGTTGACATTTTTCTTCCTCCTCCTCCTCTTCCCATCGTTGTTCTCATCATCGAAAAATCCATCGTCTGTCTCGCGACGGAACATCTCGTCTTCTCTCCGTTCGTACACCAAAACGTCCTCCTCAAAGTCCTCGTTGTCCTCGTCGTATCTTTTCGTCATGGTTGTTCTTATTGTCGATGATGATGACGATGGAAGCAGCGCAAACTGTCTCGCAAATTCCCTCGCGTGTTTCCCCCCGAACGTCATCGCGACGAACGCGAACGCGATAAGTTTTACCAGGAAAAGCAAGAGTAAAACTATCGCGCAACATTTTCGTTTATTTATCATCGTCGTAGTATTGCGCACCACCGAAGGGAGTAACGAGGACATGAGTATCTCTCTCTGTCTCGCCCGAACGCATCAAGAGAGAAAGTTTTGGAGATTTCTTTCGAGACTGATGGTTTTCCCAAACGAAAGCTTCTTCAAAGTTTATCCATCTTTCTCTCTATAAAAAAACACATACACACGCACATCCGCGCATCGCATCATGATCACTACTTCTCGTTCTTCGAAGGTATACTGCTCCTGGAGCAAAGTGACGGGGAGGAAGAAGAGGAGGAGTCATCAGAGCAGAAGCGGGAACTCATCATCGAAACCATCGTCCGTGTCCTCGCAGCAAGAGTTGGTAGTGTTCCAATTCGACGAAGAAACGGTCCCATCCGGCGAATGGGAAGGCCACATGGTTGATTTCGTCGTCGATACTGCGACGAAACTTCCGAACGCTTCGAAACTTCCAGACCACGTGGTGCCTCCGGCGTACGACGATTGGGCGGTCGACGTCTTCGATTGGCAGACGCAGTGCGCGATGAAAGCCACTGGAGAGGGAGATGTCGTTGTGTATAAAGATATGAAGTTTATACCAGTCGCTGGGTGCGAAGTGGACGCCTCGGTCATTCACGAACAGTTTGAAGGCGAAATGAAAAACGTTCTGCACTTTAATCCAGGGTGCGGGGATTTCAACGCCAGCGACGACGAGACGGTGACGCACGTGTTGACGAGGAAAGGGAGTACGCAGAAAGACGGGTACGTCGATTCGGAACCGCACGTGAGAGTGAGAATAACGCAACAGCGTACAGAGGCGAAGAGAAACGAAGTGAAAGTGTGGCGAGAGGCGTACTACGAGAAGTATACGAACGGCGCGTCGTTAGTCGCGAGCTGCGGCGGGACCAAAAATACGATGAAATACGGCGAGTACCCGCGAAGCGAGGTGAAGTTTAGCGAGATGGACGGCGTCCCGAAAGACGCGATCACTCAGTACAACGGCTTGGACATTTGGACGTTTACCGACGGTGTGACGTTTTCGTGCGGATGGTTGACGCCGGCTGGAGAGCACATCGTGAGCGAACGCATTATGGACGGTTCCGCGACGGTATCGGCGAAGATTACCCGAAAGACGGTTGTTCCTTAATCGAGCGCTTCTTCTTAATCATCATCGAGAAAAGACGATTCGAACCACCAAAGTGTATTCTTCTTGTGTTGTTGTAAACTACTACGAATGCGTGCAATGTGTATGCTACTACGCCATTAAAGTCATCATCTGTTTCGTCCGTAATCCTCTATTTCTCTTCACAAAACTTTCCCCAATGACGGAGGAGGACGCCCCTCCAGGGTTCAACTTCCCGACGAAGACGAACAAATCGAAACTCTTTGCAATCCTGGGCGTTTCCTCGACGGCCACTCGATCTGAAATCAAATTCGCGTTTCGAGAGAAGGCGAAAAAGTTACACCCGGACGTCGTTTCCCGCGCAAAAGACGACGACGGGGAGAATTCAAAATCCGACGACGAAGAACAAAACGCGAAGTTTCTGGAGCTGAAAAACGCGTACGAACAACTCACCAATCGAGGATCAGACGACGACGACGACGAAGCGGGTAAGGGACCGATATTCGGTCCAGGAATGCGCGCTCGAATGAACGCGGCGAAAAAAATGAGAGAGAAGCACGGGCAAACCGGTGGGAGAATGCGAGCGGCGAGAGAGTGGAACGAGGACGAAAACGACCCGCAAACGAACAACGAAAGGATGAAAACGACGACGACGAAGCGAGAGGACGAGGAGAGAAGAAAAGAGAGTTTAAACGACGGAGGAGTGGAGGACGAGTTATCCGCGGCGGAGATTTTGTTTCGAGCGAGGCAGAAGAGAGGGGTAGGTACATCGTCGTCGACATTTAAAGGTGGTCTTGGAGGACATCGACAACGACATCCGAAATCGAGCGGACTCGGTGCGAATGTAAGCGGGAGCGGTGGAAGGTCGAATGTAGCGGCGAACATGAAACCACCTCATAATGGGTTTGAGAGAAGTGGTAATGGAAACGTTCGCGTGAAAGTGTTGGCGGCGATTGCAGTCGTCGGGGCGGTTTTCTTAGCCGCGAATCGGAAGGCGAAACGGAGAGGAGAGGAGAACGCTTCGTGACATGTGACGAATTTGTATTTAATTGTATGTTTTGTATTGTAATCTTTGCTGTTGTGTAGCTGTGTGATAATGCATGCGCGCGCGTGTCTCTCTCTCTTTCTTTTACTATCTTCTAATACTTTGTTGGATTAGAATACTCCGTCGCCATTTTTAAGTCGCCTTCAAACACTTCCAGGAACTTTGAAGCGATCGCGCCGTCCTTTTCGCGAAAAATCACGTTTATGTCGCGATTCGCTCGGCTGCAGGAAGACATGCCGTGACACGGCTTGAAGATGTTACCTTCTGGTAGGTCTGAGGGAGATAAATTTCCCGTCATTAAAAGTGTTTCGAACGTGCTTTTTCGATCTTTCACGATGAACTTCAAGTGCGAGTACCGAAAATGTTTCGGTGCGGAGTGGATGATAATATTTTTACCTCCCACTTGACTCAACCTCGTCTGTACTTGACTCGCTTTTTTACGATCCCAATCCGCGTAGATGCGCGGCGAAAGCATCAAAAATACTTTCACGTCATTCCTCATTGCCAGGTCAACGAGAGTGTCTGCGATTTCATCGTCCGTGATTTGGTACGTATAAATGTACACCACGTTCTCTGCGCTTCGAAGGAAGCGCAAAAGCGAGTCGCGCGAGAAATCCGGCGACACGAACATTTCGACGCTGCTCCCTTCACCGAGAGGTATTTTTTCCATTTTCGTGACGAACGGTTTTACCGAGTCGTCGTTTGTTATAGTATTTTTAGCGTTTTTATTCGCCATTCCTTTCGTCTTTGCAAGTTTTGCATCACCAACAGCGCTACCTTTGATGATTGCCATCTCCTCTTTCGCGATGTCCTCGACGCCTCTCGCGTGCTTTTGCGCCCGCTTCCAATCGTACTCAAACGCGCGGTTCGACACGCGATCAAACAGACGATCAGGACCATCGCCTTCTCTTAAAATAATTCCCGCCTCTCGATTTTCTCTCATGCTTTCTCTCGACCAATTCACGGAAGAAATTGACATCGCTTTCCCTCCGTCTCGAGCGATGTATTTCGCGTGCATGAACGAAGTGCTTCGATAGTAGCGCACCTCCATCTTTTCCGGATTCGCCAAAGACAGAAAATCTTTCATCGTGACCCTCCCATCGCACCCAACCTCCTCGTCGTCGTATTTATTCGTCAACACTCTCACGGTCACATTCCTTTTCGCCGCGTTCAACAGCGCGAAGAACACCGGAAAACTCTCTTTCGCCATCGCTCGAGACGGCAACACCCCGCCGCAGTTGTTGTTGTTGTTGTTGTTGTTATTCTTAGTACTATTCTCCGTAGTCGTCGCATCACCCCTTCTTCTCTCGTAGGACCAAAACTTCACCCCGGGCGTGAATATATCCAGCGTCTCTTCCGCGTCCTCGATCATTTCCAAAGCGACGCGTTCGCTGTTCTCGGGAGAGAAAAACGGCTGCGCAGAAATCTGAGCACCTTTATTCAAAACGCCCGGGTGGCTTCCCTTAAAAATCAGTGCCACACTCGGGAACACCTCGTGAGGCGCAATCGTGCTCACGTACGGTGTCACCTGGTGGTCGAAATCAAAGTTCCTCTTCTGCGTAAAGAAGCGCGCGAATGCTAAAAACCACCACCACCACTTCCTTCGCGCCTGCCCTTCCGCGATTGTTTGAGAAAAGACCACCGACGATGACGACGACGACGATGCGTTTCCCATCATCGTTCGTTGTTGATGTGCAAATGTGATGCCGTCTGGTGCTTTTAAAAGTCGTCTGTTTTTTTGGCGAAAAAACGAGTTTTTGCACTTCACAAGTATAAAAAAGTGAAACGTGAGCGTTGAGAGCGAGTCTTCGCTCCCAAAAATCACTCTCAGAGCACGAAAAAGTGTCGCGTCGCGGTGTTGACCTCTTTCTTTCTGCGAAGAACACCACAACAACACCACAACAACACCACCAACAGAAAGAGATGAAGACGAAGAAGAAGAAGAACAGTAATAACGATGATGACGAGACTCATTTCATTAAAGTCTCGTCCAAACTGCTCCAAGGATTGCGGTTATCACCGTCGTCGTCGTCGAAATCGGAAGAGGGAAGAACGGTGTCTTCGTCCCCGTCGAAGAGGATGATGAGATTGGAGAGGAAAACCTCGACTTTGATGTTTCCGTTAAAGAAAAGGGTCGGGCTAAAAAAAGAAGCGCATCAACACCCTCGGTGTTGGTCGGCGACATCATCGAGCGGTGAGGACGACGAAGGAGGAGAAGAAGAAGAAGAAGAACAGTTTACGCCTTGGAGGAGTTCTCGCGCGAGTTTCGACACAGAGGAGGAGAAGGAAAAGGATTATTATTCGCGGATGAACGAGGAGTGGTGCGGGACGCAGATGATGGATTTGGACCAATTTTGCGCCAACGTGAAGACGACGGCTGTCGGGGAAAGCGACGACGTCGAAAAGAGCCGGTCTACGACCTCCTTTTTGACGACGGAAAAAATAACCAAGAGACTGCTGGAAGGCTGGAGTTTAGCGAGAGAGACGTGTAGCGAGTGCGAGATGCCCATGATGAGGAGGAACGCGCGTCGCGGAGATGCGCGTTGGATGGACGAGGTCGTTTGCGTCGAATGCGAGGACAGAGATGATGAGCCCCGCGAGCGATTTGGACGTCGTCGTCCCGGAAAACGATTAGCTTTGATGGAGGGGAAACCGAGGCCGCCAGTGGGTACGAAATCATTCGCAAAGTTGTACCGCGGGAGTAATTATTCGGGAGAAGATCAAGAAGAGTTATCGCCGACGAGCGTATTGTAAAAGCGGTACATAGTGTCACGTGTAGTATTTGTAGTGTAGATGTATATTTAGTTGCGTTTGAAAACTCTGGAATATGGTTTACTATCGCGCTTGTCTCTCTCTCTGTGTGTGTTTTTCTTTCTCTCACTCTCGCTCTCGCTCTCTCGCTCTCGCCTCGATGTTTTTGTCGTCGTCTATCTAAAAATGTCTCTTTCTCGTCTTCTTCCGCACCTCCTCATTTATGCCCACCCGGACTCAAACTCATCGACATCTTCTGCTGCTTTTTGGACGACATCGCTTTCGTCGTACTCCTCCGCGTCGCTTTCGTCCGCGATTCCGACGTGCTTCTTCTTCTCGTCGCGAACCGGGAATAATTTTTCGTCGCCTTCACCCTTTCTCATCTTCAACTTCGCGTAGTTTCTTTCGAGAAACGCAACCTTTTCTTCTGCCTCGACGAGTTTTGCAGAGTAAAGCATCTTCTCTTCTTCCGAGTGTGGTCTGCTCACGATATCTCGAAACCTTTGCCCTTCCTCCTCAAGTTCCTGTTTCTCCTTCTCAATTAGTTTTTTTGCCTCCTCGAGAAGATTGTCCACCGTCTCGCCGCCTTCCGCCAGAGGAGAAGGAGGAACCTCCGCAGTCGGCGTTTCCATCTTCGGAACGGTCGAAGAGTCGATATGCGCATCACTCTCTTCGTCCTTGATTTGCCAAACCGCCCATTGGTGCCCAGAGCAGCACAAATCGAACTGTTCGAGTTGTTTCCCGCACGAAGATATGAGAATATCTCGCGGTAACTCGAAGCGCGCGCCAATCTTGACAAACACGCGGTTGTTAATCAACGCGCAGTATAAATCTTTCTCGGAGGCGACATTTTGTACCGTCCCAGCCGCTTTGATATCGTTGCGTCGACGCACTTCCATCAGATCGTTGATTTGTTCTTGTGTGAGTAAATCTTTGGCCAACTCGCGCTCTTGCGGTAAAACGCTTTCGTCGGGAAGACCAAAAATATCCGGAATCTTGGATGCAAAAATACACGGCGATCCCGGGTGCGTGAGGACGTAGACGAAAACTAGCGCGGGCGTCCAGTTTTGGAATTTTTCCAAATACGACGCGTGAATGTCAAACTGCTCGTTGGGATCGAAGGGTACGCCCATTCTTTGCGCTTGCGAAGCGTTTGTCAAACCAGGCGGCGGCGTCGGCGACGTAATAAACGCAGTCATCCCCGACATCGTCTTGAGAGGATTGTGCTGCACTGGTACTTCGTCCATCGAAACACCGGCATCGTCGTAAATTTTAGGGATGTCTTGCGCCAAGCGCGCTTTGATTTGCGCTTCCAAATCCGAAATCTCCTGTTCAGATACGTCTTTCTTCTCGTCGAGTAACTCGCGTGCGGTAACCGCGTTCATCTCCGCGGACTCGGCGTCCTTCCTCGCCTTTATCGATTTGACGTTAGATCTCGCGACGACGCGTTCTGATTTCAAAACCGTCTCTACGATGTAATCCATCTCCTTCCTGCGGTTCTCCGCCATAGTTTTCTTCATCCCTTCCATGTCCGTCTTTAACGCATTCACGTCCTCCTCCTCTTCCTCCTTCGCTTCCGATGTAGAAGACGTCTCCATGCTCTTCAGCGGCACCGAAAGAGGCACCGAACTCGATTCGATCGTCCTCTCCGCGACGTCCTCGGCCAACTGCGGATCCACGTTCTCGAAATCCTCCGGGTTAAAGTCCATATCCATCCGCCCGTTCCTCTTGATTTCCTCCTCGCTCGTGATTGCGTCCTCCACTTTTCTCAAAGTTTCCGCTCGTTCTCTCTCTTCCGCGCTCGCGCTGCTCCTTTTCGCTCCTGCTGCTGCTGACGACTCGGGTTGGTTGTCAGCCTCCGAGCGAACGACGCGCACCACGGCGCATTTTCGAGCCGACGATCTCAAAGGTCCAATCGATCCGTGTTTCGTGCGAACATTATTTTTCTTCAGCGTCGGGGAGTAACAGGTCGCCGTCGTCCTCGTCGACGGGGCGAGTGCGCCGCGCATGATGATGTGTGTTCTTTTATATCTTTGCTTATATCTTTGGTTTCCCCGAGATACAAAAATATTTGTGTGGACGAGATCACTTTTTTTTTGCACAAAATGAAAAAAAGGCGTTTTAGATACGTGCAGTACAAAAGAAGAAAAGACGCGTTGCGCGGACTGCTCTCGACGATGTATATGCACGAAACGTGCGAGCATAAAAGTTGACTTTCATTTGCAAACTGTGGTGTGCGCAAAGAGAACTCCTATAATAAACTAAACATCCTTTCCTTCTTTTTTCCCCTTACTTCGTCTCTTGGACACGAATACCGCCAAGCCCGCTGTGACTACATGCGCAAAAAGCGTTCTCTTTACGAACCCTTTCCGTCTCAACGGCGCGTCCGGTCGCACCGGCAACGTCATGCACCTATGCAACGCCTCTTTTGTCGTTATCTTTCCTTTCAAAATCTGGTCGCACGCTTTAAATATCGGCGCGTCCACTTTGAGCTCGTCGCATAACTTTGCCGCCGCCGGCGCCGTCGCCACGCCTTCCGCCACGCCTGCCAAAGACGCCGCGCGCGACTCCAAAACTTCCGCCACCGATTTGTCCTCCGACGCCACGGCAAAACCAACCGCCTTATTCCGACTGTCCGCGCCAAGACACGTGAGCATCAAATCCCCGACCCCGGCTAACCCGCCCAGCGTCGTCGCGCTCGCGCCCATCGCGATCCCAATCCTCGTCATCTCTCTACAACCTCTCGTTACTAACAACGCCACCGCGTTCACACCAAACCCCATCCCCTCTAAACCACCGGCTAAAATCGCCACCACGTTCTTCAACGCGCCCCCAACGCACACCCCGACGACGTCCGTGGACGGATAACACCGAAACGACGGCGACGCGAAATACCCGCACGCCTTCCTCGACAGCGCCATCGTTCTCGCCGCCATCACCGCCCCTGACGGCGTTTCGTTGATTAACTGTTTCGCAAACGTCGGTCCGCTCAAATACGCCAACTTTACGTTTCTCCTTCGTCTGCTCTTCTCCTTTTGCCGGTACAAAACTCTCTCCAATAAGTGACACGGCAACTCCAACGTTTCCGTTTCGATGCCTTTACTCGTCGACACGAACACAATCTCTCCAAGTCTCGGTATGTGATCTATCACGTCGTCCAAAAACTGTTCCGTGCTTTGCAAAGGTATCGCGTGCACGATGACCGAGGCATTTCGCAGCGCGTCTTCCGAATTCGTCGTCGCTCGAATGTTTCTCGATAACGTAAACTCCGAGCAATGGGTGGGATTTTTGTGCGCAACATTGATGCCTCTTTGGACGTCCTCTCGTCTCGTGAGGATGACGACGTCCGCGAGAGGGTCGTTTCTTGCGACCAAGGTGGCCATGGCGGTCCCGAACGAGCCCGAGCCGAAGACGCAGATCTTCTTCACCATGTCTCGAAAGATTGGAGTCGGGGAGACGTTTTGGCGACCTTTTCCCCTAAAACGACGACTCGCATCACTTCACTTTTCAAATGAACGAGAACGACACCAAACTGAAGGTGGACGCTTTGGAGTGGCGCGTGGAACTTCCGGTCGCGTCCAAAGCTGCGCTCAGAGTACGTTTTTCATCTTTTCTCTCTCTCTCTCTCTCGTGCGTGCGTGTCTTCGCGTTCATTCTTTTCCGTTCTCTCGCGTTGCTTCCAAGAGAGCATTTCCCCTAACTGTGACTCCTCTTTGAAACAGATGAAAGAGAGCAAAGGAGACGCTGTGAGTGCTAAGAGTGCGGCAGATGCGCAGGCGAGCGCGGTGTTGACTTTACGCGGGAGTCGTGGCAGCGATTCGAATGCCACCACCACGAACGTTCGATTGAGCGAAGAGGATTGTGTGAAACTGCGAGACTCGATGGACGAAGCGGCGAAGCGAGTGAAAGAAGTGATGGAGAAGTACGGGGGAGAGGAAGGAGAGAAATAGCATAGCGTGTGTATGTGTGGATGTTTGATAGGGTGAGTAGCAGTAGAGTGTTTGATGATAACCGTGTAATACTAGCGAAGGATAGATTAGAATGAAAGTTTCGTCGCTTTGCGCTTCGCCGCTCGTGCTGGCGGTTGCGTTCAAACGCCTAAGGATTTTTTTACTCGCGTTTGTAAATCGTTCGCCGCGGCGTATATGTCGTCGAATTTGCTAAATAGACGCTTTAAGTGTTTTACTTGGTCGTTCGGAAGGTTGAAACGTATTTCAGATGTCGTTGCCAACGCCGAGCGTTTCGCTTCGACGTCGCGTTGACTCAAACGCTCGCTCGTACGCTTACCCTCTTTATTCATTTTCCTTACCGCCTCGTATTCCGAAACTTCTCGTCTCGCCCTCTCTACCGACCTTTCCAGCATACTCGTCCCTCCGCTTCCAACTTTCGCGCCATCTAAATACACCAACCGCCCTTCGCACACGTCCTCGCTCACTATTTTCCTGTACCCGAAAACCTCGCACACGGGATTCGCAAACTGCCCATCGATCGTTTGCAATTTCAAATCGTACAAAAACAGGAGCTTCCTCAGCGGTTCTAAATCTTCTAGAGTTCGAACCGAGTGCCCAACGAGACTCAACCGTCGCACGTTCACGCAAAACGTCGCGAAACTCTCGCGGATTGATCGAATCGAAACCGCGGTACTAACTTTTTTTGAACACCTTTCACCACTCGGCAAAGAAGTTTTCCTTTCCAACTGCACGGGAACGGTCAACCGTATCGCGTTCGCGCAATCGCACTCGAACAAAAACTCGCGCGCGAACTCTGCGTCTAACGCGAAGACAACTCCTTCTCCTCCTCTTTCTTCTCCCGTTTTATCGTCCTTCGCCTTCTCAAAGTCCATCTGTAAGTGTTTCTTCACGCCTCCTCCCGTGAAAGTGCCCACATTTTTTTCTATTTTTGGCGTCTTTTTGTTTCGCTTTTGGGAAAAAATTTTCAAACTTTTGTTCGTCAAAGGTGTCGTCGCTTTACTCGCGCGCGCGCGTTTAAAAGGTTTCCTCTGAAGAAGAAGAAGAAGAGTCGCACCGAAGAAGGTGCTTTTCTCAAAATGTCATCGTCGCGAAAAAGAACGAAGAACGATCGCAGGGTGGAAACGCTGGACGGTTTTCGAGGCTTTTGCCGATACGTCGGCCCGGTGCGTGGTCAAACCGGGACCTGGGTCGGCGTCGAATGGGACGACTCGAACAGAGGGAAACACGACGGGAAACACGACGGAAAGAGGTATTTCGAGTGCAAACGAAAAGGAAAAGAGGCGGAGACGAAACGAGCGAGTTTCGTGCGCGCGCAGAAAGTCGCGCCTGGGACGGATTTCGTCTCCGCGGCGAAGGAGAAGTACGAATTTGAAAGTCAAGATGCGCAATTGGAGAAGCGATTGGTTTTCGGAGGAAAAGCGAAGAAAACGGACGAAAACGAAGAGGAGGACGTAACGATCGAGTTGAAGACAAAATTGAGCTTACAGAAGAAACTGAACGAGTTGGAGAGGATTTTGCTTCCGAACGCGAGGTTGGAGAGGGTGACTGGACGCGCCGCGCGAACGGAGGACGACGAGGGAGAGGAGGCGAGACCGTCGTCGTCGTCGTCGTCTTTGAACGAAGAAGAAGGAGAAGAAGTACTCGCGAAGACGTTCAACGCGAACGCGACACACGTGGACGTTTCTGGGAACTTGATGACATCTTTTGTCGAGCTCGGGAAGATTGGGAAGTATTTTAGGAACCTTGAAATTTTAGACGCGTCGGATGCGTATTACGACGAGGACGTTGGCGATATCGAGAGCGGCGACGCATCTGCGTTGGCGAAGGAAGTCGCGCTCGCGGCTTCGCAGTTTAGAAATTTGAAGACGTTAGCGCTGAATAAGACGCGAACGAGTTGGGCAAAGGCACTTTTGATTATCGACCAGATGCCGAATTTAGAAGAGTTGAGGTTGGATAGGAACGAGTTGCAAAATATAGCGGCGGTGGACGAACGAGCTTCGCGGAAATATTTCCCAAAGGTGAAAGTGTTAAGTTTGGACGGGAACACGTGCATCAAGTGGGACGATTTATGGGCCTTGCGTTTTCTGCCAAGCTTGGAAACTCTGTACGCGTCGGATTGTTCGGTCGAGCACATCGCGTATCAAGATGATGATGAAAATAATAATAACAATACCAACACGAACGACGACGACAAACGCTTCTTTCGAAACCTTCGAGGATTGTTTCTCGGGTACAATCGCGTGCGCTCGTGGCAATCCGTCGACGTAATAGACCATTTTCCAAGGCTCGAGTGTGTTCGACTCTCGCACAATCCGTTTTGTGAAAACGATAGCGCGAGTCGCCACGAAATCGTCGCGAGAGCAGGTAAGTTACTCTCCTTGAACGCTTCAGAAATTACAGAGAGAGAACGGAGGGAGAGTGAAATTCGATATTTGCGCAACGTCGTGGCGGAAGTTTCGTCTACGAGTAGCATCAGACTCGAAGATAAAGAACTCGACGCAAAGATGAGCTCGGACGAAGTGCTCGCAAAACACCCCCGCGCGAAGGCATTGAAAGAAATGCACGGCGAGAGGGCGTTAGCTGGCGTGCAAACGACAAAAACGACGCAGTCGCAACAGCAGCTCGAATCCAGAGAATCTGGCAACGGTACATCTACAAACGGAGGCGGCGCGAGTTCGTCCATCTCGCTCGCACTTACCCTCACCCGCGAAGGCAAAGGATCAAAAAACCGCACTTTCCCAAAAAACGTCACCGTAGCTCGGGTGAAGACGACGTGCGAGAAGTTATTCGGCATGAAATTAGGCACGAGTACGCTCGCGATTCGCGACCGCGACGAAGACGAAACAGAAAAATATACAGAACTCGAACCGGACGAGGACACCTTAGCGTATTTAGGCGTAGAAAGCGGCGCGGAGATTTTCGTGCTGTGATGAAAGTAAACAGTAAAGAGTGATATTAATAGGTTGTTAGAAATAAAGGAGTTCAAGTACATGCAACATTTACATTTAGGGTAGCAAATCCAAAAACCAAGGGGGGAAGAAAAAAACAGAAAAAACCGCCAGACACAAACAACGCAAAGAAGCAGCGCGCTTTTGTCGTAATACTACACGCACACACACATATACATCATCCCACCATGCGAGGAAGCACCACGCCGGTGAAACCATCATCCGCGCGAGTTACTGATACCACCGATGTCGTCGGAGCTCAGAAAACGTTAGGCTCCTCTTTAGTGCCTCTGATTAACAAATTACAAGACATATTCGCCTCTGCTGGTTTGGAGGAACTGTCGGACATCGATTTGCCTCAAATCGCGGTCGTCGGGAGCCAATCGAGCGGGAAGAGCAGCGTTTTGGAAGCGCTGGTAAGTCGTCTGCTTCTTAAAGTTTTGCGTCGTCTTGCTGTTGTTGTTGTTTGCGCGCGTTGCGAGAAACGAGATACAGTTTTTTTTGTTCCTTTTGAAATTCTTTCTTTCCCCAACGAACAACAGAAACTCTTTCGTTGGTGTTTCGCGAAAAGCGCTCGCGAACAAATGCGCGAGAGATGTACACAAAACTGACCGACACGCGCATCTTCATATCGTTATTACTATTATTATTATTGTGATTATAACAACAGGTTGGCCGAGACTTTCTCCCTCGAGGTCCGGAAATATGCACGCGTCGACCTCTTCTCTTGCAACTGGTCCACACGCCGACCAATCCTCGCTCCAACGCTCCGAGCGAGTGGGGCGAGTTTCTCCATCGACCGGGGGAGCGGTTCACGGACTTCGAAGAGATTCGTCGAGAGATTGACCAGGAGACGAACCGAGTGACGGGGACGAACAAAGCGGTGTCGGACCAGCAAATTCGTCTGAAAATTTGTTCGCCGAACGTGTTGACGATGACTTTGGTGGATTTACCGGGGATAACGAGAGTGCCGGTTGGCGATCAGCCGAAAGATATCGAGAAGCAAATCAGAAATATGATTTTGAGTTACATTAAGAGAGATTCGTGTTTGATTTTGGCGGTATCGCCGGCGAATTCGGATTTGGCAAACTCGGACGCGTTGACGTTGGCGCAGTTGGTCGATCCCGAAGGGTTGAGAACGATTGGGGTGATTACGAAGTTGGACATTATGGATCGAGGGACAGACGCGAGAGCGTATTTGAAAAATGAGGTAGTGCCGTTGAAACTGGGATACATTGGGGTTGTGAATAGATGTCAGGCGGATATCGCGGGAAAAGTGAGCATGGAAAAAGCGAGGAACGCGGAAGGGGATTTCTTTCAATCGAGGAAGGAGTACGCGGAGATTATCGGCCGGTGCGGTATGAAGGCGTTGGGGAACACCGTGTCTCGATTATTGTCCGAACACGTGGCGAGATTGTTGCCGGATTTACACCGAAGCGTGTCCAAGAGACGAGATAAAGCGGCGTGTGACGTCGCGGAGTTTGGCGAGTGCGTTCCTGACTCGGATTCCGCGCAAGCGAGCGTGGTTTTGCAGAAAATTCACACGTTTTGCAACGCCGTCGACGGCGCTGTGCAAGGCAAATCGAAAAATTTAGCCACGGATTCTTTGGAAGGTGGCGCGAGAGTGCATTACGTTTTGCAAGAAATTTTCGTCAAAGGTTTGTGTTCGTTAGACCCGACGCACCAATTATCGGAGGAGGATATTCGAACGGCCATTCAAAACGCCGCTGGGACGAAAGCGGTGCTCTTGTTGCCGGAGGAACCGTTTGAAATTTTAGCGAGAAAAGCCATCGAGAAAATGTCCGATCCGTGTCATCAAGCCGCGAAGTTGGTTTACGACGAGTTGAACACATTGACGTCAAATTGCGTGCGAAGAGAGGTGTCGAAACAGTTTCCAAAGTTGGCCGAGGCTATCGAAGAAGCGACGAGAGAGTTTTTGAAGAACGGATTGGATCCGGCAGAATCGATGATTACGAATTTGGTTGATTGTCAGTTGGCGCACATCAACACCACCCACCCAGATTTCATTGGCGGAGCGAGAGCACTTGGCGTGGCGCAAGCGCAGTTGGAAAAGAGACGAGCAAAAGAAAGAGCGTTTTCTGAACAACAACAACAGAAGCGGGAAGATATGGAGATGTCGGAAAATGTTGGAGAAGAGGACGCGCACGAGTTGACGCCGACGAAGAAGAAGGCGAACGCGATGAAGTCACCATTGAAAATGAAAAACCTATCGGAACTTAATAACAATCACGGCGAGTACAATCGAGCGGACTCATCGAACGAGGCGTCCGCGCATTTCGATGACAAAGAAAACGGCGCTTCGGAACCGAAAATATCGTGGATATCGAAAGGTTTGTGGGGCGGCAACGGCAACACGCCCAAGAAGCCGCAAGACGCGGGGAGTAAAGGAACAAAAACGAAACGACGAAACGACTCGCTGAGACAGTCTATTCAAGATCTTAACGCGTCTGATCACTTTAACCATACTTCCTTTGGAGTTGTATCCTTGATGTCGCCGCCGGGAATCTTATTACCTTCGGAAATCGATAACGACGAGGAGCTTTTGCAAGTGCTCGTTACGCGAACGCTGCTTTCGAGTTACTTCAAACTCACGCGATCAGTTCTCGCCGATATGGTTCCAAAAGCAATCATGCACTTTTTGGTGAACTCAATAGCTCGAGGGTTGCAACAACACTTGATTTCGACTTTGTATCATCCAAGCACGGTGAAACAATTATTGGCGGAAGATCCGGATTCGGCGAGGATGAGAAGAAATGCCACAGATCGTCTAGCGGCGTTGAACAAAGCGATGTCGGCGATATCAGCGTTTCACGCGGAACTGGTTTGATATCAGTTTATTATTACAACACATACACACTATCAATATTATTTATTCTGTGTTTCTCTAAAGCTTTTCGTTCTATTCGTTTTTTTAGCATCTAGCGCCGGTGCGTTTCGTGCCGCCTTGTCGTATGCGTTCGTCAGCATCGACAAACGTTACGTATGGATCTTGTAAACCGTATTGAGATTCTCTCGTTGATGGACGCCTTACTCTTTCTTTCTTTTCTTTCTCGAGCGTTTCGAACATGACGTTACACTGTGCGCGCAGAATGGCAAACGCGTGCGCCAAGACTGCCGACGATTCTACCGCTTTACTTTCCGTCGAGGAGACTACTTTTTTCCAGGTCATTCTTTCTTCGTCCGAACGCCAAATCTGTTTGCATTTTGCTTTCGCGAGCGAATCGTGCGCGGCATGTCGAGGAGGCGCTAAAGTTTCCCACCATTCTTGTTGTTGAAGCATCGCGGCTTCGTCTTTCTTCTTAGCGTTGGCATCGTCATCCCTCATTTCTTCATCTTCATCTCGTTCCTGCTCTTCTTCTTCTTCTTCTTCTTCGTCGTCGTCGTCGTCGTCATCAGACTTTTCCGCCGACGCGTGGAAAGAAACGACATCTGTTCGTCCCATCGCGCCAGCTTTCGGCTGTTCGCTGATAAAAAATGCAGATTCTTCAATCTCGTTGACGAACGACGCCATTTGCGACAAATCAGAACCGACTGTTTTCGTCGCCGCGCGCGTCCAATCGTGCCAATTTGAGGCGCTTTGCGGAACCGGAGCGTCGTATAATTCACACGTCGACGCGAGAATACCGAGCTCACGCTTTATGAAGAGCGTCGACGAATCTTCGTTCGATAATCGTGTAGATTTTTGTTCGATTTGTACGGCGTTTTCTTTTTCACCGGGTGAAGATGTCGTTGTCGTGGGTTCGGATGCCACCGCGTCTCTCCTCTCGCGTTTCTCAAACGCCAATCGTAACGATTCGTAACTTCCCATTATTCTGTCTTTCAACGCCGACTCTTTCTTCCCTTTTTCGTTTAACGTAGTGAGTAACTTGTCGATATCCTCGATGGATTTCATCGTACACCAAGCTTCCTGCTCCGTGCTCGCTTTTGGATCGAAGATTAAAAAGATTGGAGCTTTCGAGTGCACGTCCCGAAATCCGCCAATGGAGATGTAATAGTGCCGTCCATCGCGATCTTTTCCGAGCTCTGGCGCGCGAATGTGCGACTTCACCAGCAATGAATGTATTTCGCGATGAAACTTGTACTCTTCTTCCTCTTTTTTGCGTTGAACTTCACGTTCTTCATCTAATTTACGCTTCTCGATGAGACTTTTCTGACGTTCGGTAACCGCCCGCGGGAGATCCTCGCCCTCTTCGTCATGCGTTGCATTATTCTCTTCACCTTCATTATTAGTCGTAACGTTTTGTCCATCTGCGTCTTTCTTAGCAGTATTAGTAGCAGCAGCAATCTCGCGTTTTCGCACTTCTTCTCGTCTTTTCTGCCACAACTTACTCTTCGTTTCATCCATCGCTTGTACTCGTCGCTCGATGGCGTCGCGCACCAGTTGCGAATCCAAACAATCTTCGCACAGTAAACGCAAAACGCTGACCAACTCTGCGCGAGAAACGTTCTTCCATCGAGTTTCTGAGAGTTTTCGCGCGATATTCAATACTTCGTCGTACGGAGAAACGACCGATGTGTTCACAATCGATTTTGACTTGTACGTGAAATACTGCGCTAATACTTCTTGCCAACTTCCAATCTCCAAAGTTCGGTCCCATAACTCCGCTAATCGATCGTACGCCGTGGTAATGGAGACTCGCAAGATGCGCTCAAACAACGCTCCTAATCTCGCATCCGTTGGATTTGAAAGCTCGTATGAAAGCGATTGAAACGACGGCGGCAATGCGTGCGTAACATCTCGACCTACGTGGTCCATGAATGCTGAAATCTCAATCTCAGCAATCGTCACGTCGTCCATCGTCGCGTTCTCTCCAGTATCAACATCCGGGAATGGTTCTCTGCCGTCTTCATCGGCTAAGCACTTGTCTAACTTTTTCAACGCACCATCTGCGATTGGATTTTCTTTGTTCGCTTTCTCCCACCTTTGCCGGGCCGCTCTTACTTTGGCTTTCTGCGCGTTCGCTTCAGCCTTCGCGCGTTCAATCTCCGCAATCTCTTCCTCGGTGAGTTTTGGCTTCAGCGCTTCCTCTGCCGCCAAGGCTTCTAGCTTTTTTTGCCTAGCTTCTTCTTTTCGATGCTCTTTCTTCTGTTGACTTTCTAATTTATTCGCGTATTTCACGACTTCTTTGTCTTGGGAGTAATCGTACTCGTTCTTTTTTACCAGGTCTAGTTTTTGGCGCAAACTCTCCATGACTTTAATCGCCTCGACGGCGACGTTGGCGAACTTCAAAACTTTCACCCGCTCGTTTTGAATTAGTTTGGGCAGTTTGATGGGTTCTTTCAACGCTAGTTGAGCTTTTTTACGCTTTACGCGCTGTTCTTTCTTCCACTCCTCTCGTAACGCAATCAGTCGTCTCTTCTCTTCTTCGAGCCATTTCCGATGTTTCAGAAGCGCTTTTCGATCGTTCTCGTCGCCTTGAAACGTCTCTCGCTCTTCAGGCACATCAAAAGCTGGTTCAGCGTCATCGACGAATTTCCGTTTCTCCCGTTCTTCTCTCATATACTCTTCTTCCTTAGCGAAAAGTTCATCTTGCATGCGCTCCGCTCTCTCCTGCGCCTCGAACGCGACCGCGATTTGCTTCTGCAACTCCTCCGCCGTTCGTTTTTCGACGAGATTTTTCAACTGCTTCTCGTCGACGATCTCGGTCGGCGGCGGTCGCGTCGACGCGACTTCGTGCACATCTTCTATCGCATTCGCGCTGGTACATTTCGTTGGCGATGGTTCGTCGTTCTCGTTCTCGTCGTACTCGTCCCTGTTCTGGGATTTTTTCATGAGTCCGCTTTGACGTTTCTCCAGCCGAGGCTTCGTCGCGTTTCTTTTCTTACTATCATCAGCGCGGGGAGTATTCTCACCGTCCTCGTCGTTTAAATAACACGTCAACACGTATAACCCTCGACCAATTCGAGAGAACGTTTTGTCTCCCATCAACGACACGACGGTATTTTTCGGAACTCTGCTATTCTTCCAACTCCTCGCTAACCCGTTCTTCTCGCTCGTCTCTATGATTTCATCCACGGTAATGCCGTCCGGTTTATCTCTCATGGCTTCCAATAAAGCATGTCTGCACGTCCCTCGTCGAATGGCGCTCGTAAACCCGAGCGAAGCAGCCAATCGCTGCGTTTCTTCGTCCATCCGCTCACCGTCTCGGATTTCAGCATCCGTTTCCTCTTCTATTTCCATCGCTTCTTCTTTTTCTTTCTTTCGTCGATGTCGCGTCTCTCTCTTCTTCGCTTCCACGGGAGACGGCGCCGGCGTCTCGTCGACGGGAGGAGACGACTCTCGTTCCGCGTGTTGTACTACTTTCGATCGTTTCTTCCTTCTCTTTTTATTCCCCTCTCGTTCTTCCTCCTCTTCCTCTTCCTCTCCTTCCATCATCTCCGCGTAGTTCCTCCTCGTCGCGTTTCGAGACTCTCTTCTCCTCTTCGCGGTCGCGCCGTCCGCCTCCGCTGCTGCACCTTCTTCAACACCATCACCATCGCCCCCATCGTCGCTCTTCTTACCACCCCCTTTCTTCGCGACGAACGAAAACGGCAAGTTGAACTTATACACAAACTCCGCGTCCATCTTCCACACTTTATCTCCGCGCGCGTCGAACGTCGCGTGTTTGTTGATGAAGTTTTTCGCTCGGAGTTGGTACTTTTCATCATCCGACGAGGAGGGAAACGACTTCGATGCCATCACCAACTGTTGGAGAAGACTCTCGACGTCTCGCGTGGCGTTGTGGTGGACGAAATGGCAGATATCGCGGAGGAGGAGGTCGGAGAGCATTATTTATTCTTTCACTCCTACTGCCCCGTTTGTTTGTTTTATGCGATCGTCATCTCTGCTGTGTTTCTTCTTCCGTTCCTTGTTGTGCGCGCTTTAAGGAAATTCGCCGTCGCATGCCTCGGGCTGACAATTTAGGGTTTTGCAATTTCCTCGCTTTGCACACAAGAAGGAGGAGGAAAAGGAACGACCGCATCAATAGAAAAACGTGTGTTTGTTTAGAATAGTCCGCACACGTCTCTTTTGCGAAGATCAAAAATGTCTCGCAATCGCGCGTTTCGATTACTCAAAGATGCGCGTTTACGCGCCTCGGCGACGAGCGTTGGTGGTACCAGCTCCAGAGTCGGGCAAACCGTCACGAGGAGTGCGGATTTAGCGAGGTGCGCTTGAACATTTTCGATTTTTATTCAATTTTACGCAAATTTGCATCGCGCGAACCACTACCCGATGGATGATCCGGGATTGTTCGAGACCGGTTTGCGCTGAATGCGAGTGCTAAAAGTATTCGTTCGCGCGAAGAACGCGTGTTTAGTCAGGGCGCGAGGATGGATCGGATGAATATGCGCGTTGTTCGCGAGATGATTTTCTTCGATCAAACTTTTTTTCTCGTCGGTCTTTCTTCGGGGACCAAATTAAGGGGCAAATTATAAGCTCATTCTTATTCTTCTTGAAACTTACCTTTTCTCGTTCTTTTCTCCACGTTTATCTACTTTTATTCAAACAACAACAGCGCGCACCCGGAAGGCGTTCGTCACGTCTCCTTGCAAATCGTGCAACAACGCATGAAATCCGTCTCGAACATTCAGAAAATCACAAAGGCGATGAAGATGGTCGCCGCGTCTCGATTGAAACCAGCCCAAGATAAAGCGATTGCCTCGAGAGGGATGGTGACTCCGTTTTATAAGTTACTGGGAGATTTACCCGGCGCGGAGACGGCGAAGACGTTGATGGTGCCGATTTCCTCGGACAAAGGTTTGTGCGGCGGCATCAACGGGAACGTCGTCAAAGTGTCGAACGTGTTGTTGGAAACGGCGAAGGATAAAGAGTCAGAAATTTCGATGGATGTAATTGGCGATAAGGCGAGAGGTTTGATGCAACGGCAAGTAGGGGAACTGTTCGCGAACGTGTTGGTGGACGCGACGAAGCAACCGTTGACATTTGGAACGGCTTCGGCGTTGGCGGAGCAAGTGGCGAAGGACAACGAGGGTAAAGCGCTCATCGTGTACAACAGGTTCGTTTCGGCTATTTCGTTCAAGCCAACGATTGCGACGGTATTGTCTGGGGAAGAGTACGAGAAGTCGGCGGAAAACTTGGAAAATAAATTCGATTCGTACGAGGTTGAAGGACCGGATCGTGGGGAGTTTTTGCTCGACTTGGCGGAGTTCAAAACCGGCGCGGTTATGTACAACGCGTTGGCGGAAAACAACACTTCGGAATTGGGATCTAGAATGCAATCTATGGAATCGTCCTCGAAGAATGCTTCGGAGATGTTACAAAAGTTGACGCTCTTGTACAACAGAACGAGACAAGCGGCGATTACCACGGAGTTGATTGAAATTATTTCCGGCGCTTCCGCTTTGGAAGATGCCAAGTAATAATATCACCACGAATAAAGAGAAGAGAAAAATATTAAGTAGTAGCTGAATTGTAATTATGTAGTCAAGTATCTAGTAGAATTTAAAACATTCAATGTCTCGCGTGCTTCATCGTGGGCACTCCTTCGCCGCCCGTTGTCGCCACTTCTTTCAACGCGTGCAAACCGTCCATGGTGTCTTGAACCACTGTTCTCACGCCTTCCTCGATCGATGGCTCCGCCACCGTCGGCGGCGCTTTCCCGTCTAACGCCTCTTCTATGTTGCCCGATAAGATCAAAGCTAAAGGATGCATCACCTCCACCGACTCACACAAGATCTTCAAGCTCGCCGTAATAGGTGCCGCCAAAACCATTCCTGGAATACCCCACAACATACCCCAAAATATCAAACACAAAAGAACCGTAATCGGGTGCAAATCCAAGTGTCCGCCCATCAATTTCGGTTCGACGACGTTTCCAATCGTAAAATGCGTCATACCTGGGAGTAATATCGCCAACGTCACGTGCAAGAAATGAATATCTTTCGACACCAACACGACCGGTAGCGGCAAAACAGTCGCGATAATTGGCCCGACGTGCGGAATAAAATTCATCACAAAGTGCAGCACTCCGAAAACCATCGCCAACTCTACGTTCAGCGCGTAGTAAATGCTCGCCGCGATGAACCCGTTCAAAGTGCTCACAAAAAACTTCAGCAAAATGTACCGCTTAATCCTCGTTTCAATTCTCGTCCATACCCCGCCCGGAACCCTCCTCTCCACTTTCTGTCTTCGTCTCCCTTCCAACAAATACACGACGAAAATCAACACCAACACGACGTTACTCAACAGGTCTAAAACCGCTTGCAACATCGCGTGCGTCGATTGCGCCACCATCTTCGCCAGCGGGATATCTTGCAACTGCGCCTCAATCACGTCCATGTCGATGTTTTTTCTCGACAGCGTCTCTCCCGCTCTGTTCGTCAATCGAACGACGTACCTTTCGTATTTCTTCGCGTCTTGCACCAAGTCCTTCACGCTGTGCGAAATCAAGAACAAAAGAGAGCACAATATTCCTAAACCAAAGAATAACGCGATCGTAATCGACGCTCCGTGTGGTACTTTCGCTCGGTGCGTGCAAAAATCAACCAAAGGCGCTAACGTGTAGCTCATCATCACCGCTAAAACCAAAGGGACGAGGACTCTTTGCAACCAGTACAACGCCGCGGAACTCATTATGATGGCTATTAAGAGGAGACACATCGTCCGTACCTTTTCCGCCGAAGCAAGAGATTCTTGTTCTCTGCTCGAGTCGTCGTTCATCAGGTCAAAGTCTTTCAAACCGAAGGCAGAGGAGGAATAGCGAGGGGAGGCGTTCTTCCCACCGCCATCGCGCGGGGATTTCACGCCGAACATGTTTAACATATTTAGAATGTTTTGTTCCGAGATTTATGCTGATTTGTTTGGGAGAATTTTTTTTTTTCTTCTTCTGCTTTTTTTTACGTAACGGTTTGATGTTTTGTGTCTCTCTCTCTCTCTGTTTTATTTTCAGTATTAAAAAAAGTTAAAATCTATTTGTTCTTCTTCTCTTTCTCTCTCTCTCTCTCTTTCTTCTCTTGTGTGTGTTTTTGTCTCTCGTTCTCTTCCGTTCTTCTGCTACGACTCCTCTTTCTCTCTACTAACTCTCTCTCTCTCTCTTAAAACTTTAATCGTACAAATCGTCGTCGTCGTCTTGCGCGGCGGCGGCGGCAAAGGCGTCGCCAACCGTTTGGGCGCCGCCAGCCGCCGGAGCCGCGCCGGAACCACCGCCAGCAGCAGCTCCGCCTTCGTTCGGGAATCTAAAATCGCCCACGTGGCCTCGGCTTTGTTGTAAAGTTTGCGAGAACGCTTGGTACTTGCGGATGTCCGCGTCTGAAACCGAGCGGCGAGCGTACTTCATCGCCTCTTCAAAGTGCGCCTTGGTGATTTCTGGCACCGGATCGACGTAGTTTTCTTCGTCTTCTTCCATGGCACCTTCTGGTTTTTGCGCCATGGCGCGTTCGCGTTCGATATCTTTCTCGATGCTTTCGCGGATGGCGTATTTGCACGCGCGTTGGCAGATTTCCGTGATATCGGCACCAGAGTACCCGTGCGTAAACTTGGCCAAAGTTTCCACGTCGACGTCGTTGGCAATCGGGGACTTTCTCAAGTTCGCTTTAAAGATAGAAATTCTCGATTTGTCATCCGGTAACGGGATGTAAATCAACTGATCTAAACGACCCGGGCGCATCAACGCGGTATCGATGATATCCGGTCGGTTCGTCGCGCCGATGATAAATACCGTCTTCTTCGAGTTCATGCCATCCATTTCCGTAAGCAACTGGTTCAAGACGCGATCGGCGGCACCGCCGGCGTCGCCGGCGGAAGAGCCGCGTTGGTTCGCGATCGAATCCAACTCGTCGAAGAACAGCACGCACGGGGCGCTTTGCCTGGCTTTATCGAAAACCTCTCTGACGTTGGATTCCGATTCGCCGAACCACATCGTTAACAACTCCGGGCCTTTAATGGAAATGAAATTCGCTTGGCACTCGTTCGCGATCGCTTTCGCCAACAACGTCTTACCGCAACCCGGTGGACCGTAAAACAACACCCCTTTACTCGGTGCCATGCCGAACTTCTCAAATTTTTCCGGGTGTTCGACCGGATATTGCACGGTTTCTTGCAACTCTTGCTTGACCGTTTCTAAGCCGCCGACGTCGTCCCAGGAGACGTTTGGTACTTCCACCACAGTTTCTCTCAACGCGGACGGGTTGGTTTGCGCCAAAGCGGTTTTGAAGTGGTCGTTGCTGATGGCCATCGAATCCAAAATCTCCGCGTCGATTTCATCGTCTTCCAAATCGATGACGTCCATCTTTTCGCGAATGCATTGCAACGCGGCTTCGGTACACAACGCCGCCAAATCCGCGCCGACAAAACCGTGCGTGTCCTTCGCCACCACCTCCAAATCAACCTCCTCGTCCAACTTCATGTTCTTCGTGTGTATTCTCATCACTTCCAAGCGTCCAACTTCGTCTGGGACGCCGATATCAATCTCGCGATCAAATCTACCAAATCGTCTCAACGCCGGGTCGATGCTGTTCGGTCTATTCGTCGCCGCCATGACGATGATGTGCGATCGAGCCTTCAACCCATCCATCAGCGTCAACAATTGCGATACGATTCTTCTCTCCACCTCCCCATTCGTCTTGTCTCTCTTCGGCGCGATCGAATCGACTTCGTCGATGAAAATAATTGCCGGCGAGTTCTTCTCGGCTTCCTCGAAAGCCTTTCTCAAGTTGGATTCGGATTCGCCGGCCAACTTGGACATGATTTCCGGACCGTTGATTAAAAAGAAAAACGCGCCGGTTTCGTTCGCCACCGCTCTGGCGATCAAGGTTTTTCCAGAACCCGGAGGGCCGTACAACAAAATACCTTTCGGCGGTTTCACCCCGATGGTTTTGAACAACTGCGGATGTCGCAACGGCAACTCGACCAACTCTCGAATTTGCGCCATTTGCTTCCTGACCCCTCCGACGTCGTCGTAGCCAACCTCATCCAAACGTTCCTCGTCTTCGCGGTTAATCGGTTCGCCTTCACAAAAGATCTCCGTGTCTGGCGCGACGATGCAATACTCCGCCGGATCCGTTTCTACAACCTTGAATTCCACCGCTCTCATCCCGCCTCTCGCCAAAAACGTATCCCCTTTCCTCACCGGTCTGTACGCCTCCAAAAAGTACGGCTTCAAATACACGTCGAACAAGTTCCCGGAAACGCCTTCGATGGTATCTCCAAACGGCAACACGTGAATCCTCGCCCCGTATTTCACGTCCGTGCACTGATGAATCGAAATCACGTCCCCTAACCTCACCCGTAAATTTTTCCTCACCACTTTGTTCATCCGAACTTTCCCGTCGTCGCACTGGTCGTCCGCTAGGACGATGCACACGGTGTCTTTGCGCTTTTTTCCTTTCACGAGAACCGTGTCCCCGCGGAAGAGCTGCAGCTCTTCCATTTTCGCCGGGGATAACGCGACGACTGAGTTATCGTCGTTCACCGCTTCATCTGTGTAGTACAATTTTTATACGCAAAACAGAAAATTTAAGAGAAGGAAAAAGAAGGTCAAAAACGTCCGTCTCTTGGGGGTGCCGCTTACTACTTACGTCAACAATCAGACGATGACGACGAAAGTTTCTTCGTAAACGAAGGAAGAACGCGTACTAAAAACCATCTAAATCGAATCAACGTAAAGAATACCGCGCGCGCAAAAGATGATCGATAAAGAGAGAGAAAGAGCGCGCGAATACTCCGAGAGAGAGAGAGAAAGAAAGAAAGAAAGAAAATCCCGATCGACTTAACGAGAGAGATCTGATGAAACCAATTCTACGAACACGCACCGACGACGAGTCTGTTCGGCGCTTTCTTCCTCTCCAAAATCGCCGTCACGTCTTTCACTTTTTTCTTTTCTGAGGGTACTTGCGTTTGTCCCTCGGGCGCTTTGTCGTTCTCGTTGACTTTCTTCGCCTCGAGCTCCTCGTCCGTTGCCATTTTATCTCTCTTCTGTGTGTCTCTCTCTCTCGTTGGTTGGTGTGAATTTTTGTGGCGACGAACGTGCTAAAAACGTAGTACGCGAGAGTCTTGTCCTTCCACGTGAAAGCAAGGGCGACGTTTCGGCACGGTTTTATTTACGCGCGCATTAATTTTTTTTTCGGTTGTATTTTTTCGGTTGTATGTGTTCAGTATTACAAGAGAGTTTCCTCCTCCTCCTCGCTAAGCGTTGTTCCGTATGTGTTCGTGTTGTTGCTAATGATGATGTTTTGGTTCTCTTCCTCTTCTTCTTCTTTTTCTTCCACGTGTTTCTCCAAAGGAGAAGAATAGAAGTGCGACTCCATCGTGCGTACGATAGAATCACGCTTCGCGCGAATAGCTACGGCGACCATGGCCATGCCGACGCACACGTAGAGCGTGGCGAAACCGGCGCCGTCGGTAGACGAAGACGCTTCCTCTCTCGGAAGGTTCCATCCCAAACGAGGGAAGCTTTGAGACGAACCGAGTTCAGCTTCCGAGGCGTCTCTGGCGGTTTCGCTGGCACGCGCGGTGGCTTTGGCGCCGGACTTGGCCGCAGTTTTGGCACTCGATTTGGCGCCCGCCTTGGCCCTCGCCTTTGCCGCCGCCTTCGCGCTCGCTTTCGCGCCTCTGGCGGCGTTCGAAAATCTGCACATGTCCATCGCGTTGTCTAAAAATTTACTCAAACCGCACTCGTACGCCGCTTCAATCTTTTCCGCGCCGTCAAAGATACCGTCGATGTTTAAGACTTTCATCTGAGACGATGGGCGATTGGCAAACCAAGAGACGACGTCTTGGTTCAACGATTTCGCACCTCGGAACATTTGTTTCATGTTCGTCACGCCAGCGACGTTCCAACCCGAAATATCCGAGTTGAAACTCTTGGCATCGTAAAACATAAACGACATGTCAGTGACAGATTTCGTGTTCCAACTCGATAAATCGGCGTTGAACTCTTCATAGTGCTGGAACGCGTGCGTCATGGTTGAAACTTTCGAAACGTCCCAATCTGGCATCATACCAAATCGCGTGACCGCGCCGTATTCGACGCATAAACCGGCGGCGGACTCGATGATGCACTTGGATACGGCCCGATAAAAGGAATTGTCGTCGAGCTGCTTGTGTCCGTGCGAATTATGCTCGGCCTGCATTTCTTCTGGCGTTTCCGATTGTAATCTGTCTAACTTCTTCTTTAATCTCTCGAGCTCTTCGTCCACATCTTCGTCGCCGATTTGATCCATCACGTGAAGATGGTGTCTTTTCGCCGTCAACGAATCACTTCGCGATAACGAAGATCTGCTCGAGGAGGAAGAGGAGGAGGGACTTCCCGAAATTTTGCCATGTTTTTTCGAAACGGTACCATCCGCTTTGAGTTTAAAAGGGTTGGTCATGGAGGCGGAGACGACTTGTTCTGATTCTTCGTTTTCTTCTTCTTGTTCTTTCTTGTGATGCGACGAGTATTTCTTCGAAGACGACGTCGTCGTCTCTTCTACTTCTTCGTCATCACCCGTGGCCGCAGTGGCTTCGGATGCTGCATCTTCCTCTTTCGAAGAACTCATGAATCTCTCAAACTCTTGATCGAAGGCTTCTTTATCTTCGACGAGATCTTCGATTTGATCTTTACTAACTTCGACGGTTTCATCGTCGTCGCCGCCGTCGTCGTCATCGCTATCATCGTTCACCTCTGAATCAGAATCATCATCATCATCTTCTTCGTCGTCTTCGTCTTCTTCTTCTTCTTCTTTGACCGTTTTACCCGTAAATTCGTCTAAAGTCTTCTCGGACGTAACGAACGGGGACTCTTTGTTCAATGATACAGACTCCGTATCAATCGCGAGAGCATCCTTCACCGCGTCTCGATCTTCTGGACCCAACTCGCTCATGCTATCCGCCGTTCCTTGTGGACAATCGCCATCGCTGCAATCTATGATGTTCGGATCCGTGGAAGAAGAGGAAACGTACGAAGTTGACGATGTTGTCGTCCAAGAAGAAGAGGAAGGAGTGAGTTCATCCGCTTCACTGTGCGGGTAGGATACGTCCGAAGGCACCGAAGTCTCGTCATCCTCATCTTCGCCGTCGACAGAGTCGGCGATTGCATCGGTGTCGACTTCGTTGGTGTTAAGAATGGAAGACGATGAAGTGTGCGTCGTATCCTCGGACGCTACCGTGGTCACTTCTTCCTCAATTTTGTCCGCGTCTTCGTCGTCTTCGTCCGACCCCATCGCCGCCACGCGCTTGAAAGATTTCTTCTTGGATTTGCCGCCGCTGCCACGCAAAGTCGTCATCTTCGTTACCGTCGTCTTTTCGCCCAACGCAGTCTTCTTCTTCTCGTCCTCGCACGTGCTCGGCGGTCCGTTCAACGGATGCTCGCACGTGAACCGTCCCAAGAAGTTCGCCGCGCCTAAAAACATATCCTTCGTATCCGCGGTCACGGACAAGCCCCAATCTTTCACGTCCGATTCAAACTCCACCGCGTTTTGAAACATCCCGTACGTCGTCTTACACTTAAATGGCCTCCACGCGCTCAAATCTTCCGCGAACGACACCGCGTCTTTCAACATAAAACTCATATCTTTCACCTTCCCGACGTTCCACTTCGCCAATCCTTTCCCGTTAAAGTTCGACGCTTCGCTAAACATCGATCCCATATCTTCCACGCTCGACGTGTCCCAACTCCCCAAGCCTTTCTTCGTATCGGGACTAAAATCTCTCGCCCCGCTAAACATCTCTCTCATGCTCGTCACCGACGACGTGTCCCATCTCGACACGTCCCCGTTGAACGATTCTTGCTTGTGGAACCCGTAGTCCATGTCCGTGACTTCGCTCACGTTCCAATCTTTCATCTCCCCGTATTTGCTCTCTTCTCCGTATTTCGGGCACGAGCCGTTTGAATCTTCCTCGAGGCACTCCGCGATCGCGCCGAGGAAGTTGTCCGGAGTTATCGGAAGAAGAACTTTTCGTTTAGAAGACGAGATCGACGACGATGCCGCCTCGTGGAAAGGACGAGGGTGTTGGTGGTTTTGGGACGCATTCGCGACCGAAGTCAGAGCAGCGGTGAATAAAAGGGCGCGTCGCGCGCACAAAGAGGTGGTAAAAGACGAAGAAGCTCGTCCTCCAGCGTGACCACTTCGTCGCGGTTTGGCCCTCATTCTTCTTTTCGTCGAAAGTCTCGTCTGAGAATACGTAAGTAAGCGCGCGAGAGCGAAAGAATAAGTTTGAAGATGATGTGCGAAGAGCGGCCGCGGCTCCCAAGAAGGAAGCGGCGAGAAAAAATTAGGTTTAGGGTTTGTTTTAGGGTTTTGCAATTTTTTTGTTCTCTTCTTTCTGCAGAAGTTTAAAAGACTGTGGTAGTTCAATCGCTCTCTTTGTCGACGAGAATTCCAATGCCCCCTCATCATCAGAAGAAGAAGAAGAAGAAGAAGAAGAAGAAGAAGAGGCACGCGTTCTTTGTCGCGATGATACTCTTTTTATAATAATAATAAAGAGTATTATATCATTTGGAAGAAGTCGTCGTTGTCAACTGCGGCCAAGTTTCGCCGGCGTCGACTTTGGCCAACGAGACGCACACTTCGTTCTTCTTACTCCCGCCGGCGATAGTCCACGTGCACTCGTCTGGACGGATTTTGTTGTATAAGTTGTCGATTTGGAGGATAGTTTTACCGCTATTACTACCTTCGCTCTTATCTATGACGACGCAGGAATTGGCTCGGAAGCCGACCGAGACGGTCTTCGCGCTCGTGTTTTCCGGGACGTAGACGGAAATTTCAACCTCTCCGTCTTCGGTTTGTTCCCATCGGTAGCCGTCGCCGTCGCCGGAAGGTAACGAACCGTCGTCGTTTCCACCACCACCACCCATGTTTATCCTTTGTAAACCAGGTCCACCCCCGGCGCCTTTCTCCGCCATCGCCTTCTCCAACTCTTTCATCGATATCGCGTACTCCGCGTTCTCCATCGGCGCTAACTTCAACCACGAAGCGCTACTATCCATCTCTTTCAAAGTAAAATCCACCGACCGCATCGGTTGTGGCTCCGTTTGCACCGCCCCAACAAAAACGTCTCCGTGAAACGTCGTCCCGGGAAATCCGCACGACGCCGCCAGTGAAGACGCTCGCGCGTTCTTCGCCTTCCCTTTCAACAGACCAACCTCGTCTAAATATATGTACACGCCTTTCCTGCCGTTCTTTTCCGACGGCCTGACCAACGCGAACGTCTCCGTGCTTCCCATCGCGCACTCTTTCGCTAAACTTACGCCTAAATTTTGTGATTTTGACGCGAATTCCTCCCCGAGTTGCTTCGTCGCGGCTTGGCGCGCTAAGTTCACGTCGATATCGCCTCCGCCCATAAAGTGTGGTTTCAGAAGCTCCGGAAGGACGTCTCCAAGTTTTTGCGTCGCGACCTCTAAAACCACCTCCTCGAACGGATTCAAGTCCTCGCTTGGGATTTTCACGCACACGAGTTTCTTCGTCGTCTTTTCTTCTTTTAAGTCTTCTTCTTTGTCTTCTTCTTTATTCGTCGTCGTCGTCTCGACGTTCATCCGCCGTCGGTCTTCGGCCGTTTCGATTTCCACCCCGTGGCTTCGTAACCACGCCTCGCGTTCCGCCATTGTTTGTTCTTCTCCGTCGTCGTCGTTTTCTTCCTCCTTTTCGCCTGAAGTCATTTTCTTCTGCACTCTTTTACACTTTTCTGATGGTTTCTGATGCTTTCCGCGCTCTGTGTATTCCTTGCGCAAGAAAGAGGAAGTAGTTTTGTGAGGAGATGTGTTTTGGACGATTTGCTTTCGTTTCCCCATTAAGAGTCGACTGTTGAGAGCGCAGCAATAACAACACACAATAACTAACTGCGCTTTTAACATCATGTCTTCTCTCTTATTCTCCTCGAAAGTCGCTTTTTCACGCGCGGGGGGTTCGTTTTGCAAAGCCTCCTCTTCTTCTTCGTCTTCTTCTTCTCCGTCGTCATCAACAACAAAATCGGTTCGATTCGATTTTCGATCTCCTCGACGCCGTCGAACGACGAATGAGACGACCACAACAACGTACGCGACGACGAGTCAAAACGATGACGGAAACACAAAAAACAACAGCGACGAAAATATGTCCGCGCGAGAGTTGAAAAGAAAGTTAGAGGAGCTGGTGCGTTGTTTCTGAGTTATACGTATTCTCTCGGGGGTCTGTTTCTCTCTGAAAGAGTCTGAAAGAGAAAGAAAGAAAGAGAGGAAAATCGAGAACGAACGAACGTCGATGATTAAACGATGCATTCAAAAACACCATCTTTCGGATCTGAATTTGCGTTGATGCGAAACGAACACCAACGAATGAGACGTTTGTTCTTTCTTTTCTTTTCTTTTCTTTTCTTTTCTTTCTCTCTCTCTCTCTTTCTTTCTTTACTCGCGTGCGGATAAAGCTCGATTTCTTTCGTAAGCGCGTTTGGTTTTCTCTCCTCTTTGCGTCGATGGGTTCGCTGTTGCCGCTCGCGCAAAACGCTGACGCCTTGGATGATTTCTCTCTTCTTTGTCTTCTTCTTTGTCTTCTTTTTTCTGCGCGTTGTAATGAAATAGGGCGTCGATACGAGCGATTGCTTCGAGAAGGGCGACTTGTTGCGGAAGTTTGAAGACGCGAAAGCGAACGGAGGTGGAGCGCGGGAGAAGAAAGCGGCGTCGTCGGGGAGGAGCGATTCGGCGCGAGCAGAGTCGAGTTCTTCGTCTTCTTCGTCGACAAAGCAGGAACAACGAAAAGAACAACCGAAAAACGACTTCTTTGAAAATTTCGTGAAAGGCGTTAAAGAGAAAGTATCCGTGGACGCCCTCGTGTCATCGTTTCGAGAAACTGCGAATCGATTGGAAGTTCGGTACGGCGTCGGGGCGAAAACGAACGAAGTCGTCGCCGGCGTGCGCAAATCCGTGGTTGATTTCGATAAAAATGTAGGCGCGACCAAGTTCGTGAAAAATTCGTGGCCGCCAATACGAGACGCGTATCAGAAAGGAAGGAACACGCCGGCCGGGAAGGTGGCGAACTTTGTGTTTTGGATTTGGTTGTTTTCGAGCGGGATATTTTGGACGTTGTTATATTCCGTGGCGTTGTTAGCGTTCGTGACGAATTTGTTGTTTCCGCAGTTCATTTCGGAACGAGTGGAAAAGATGCAAGCGCAGGCGAGGCAGAGGATGGAGGAAATGCAACGAAACCAGTACGGTGGTATGGGCGGTCCAGGCGGCATGGGAGGCATGGGAGGTATGGGCGGGCAGCAGCCACCGAGAAGCAACTCGAGCGGGGGGAGGAAAACGTACGGCGACGCCTCTAACCAAACAATAGACGTAGATATTGATTGAAACATATAATGCTACTTTGCAACGCGCTGCGCTAAAAAACTAAAATGACTAGTATTACTTTCTTCGTCACTCACTGCTATTCTTCGTTCCTTTGTTATAGAATGCGAGCACGGTGGACGAGGATTTCGTGACCGCGAATCTTTCCTTTTCCTTGAAACCGACGCCGCAGATCTCTTTCCTCAAATACGCTCCGGCGACGGCCGCTTTGCTTCCAATCATCTCCGCGAAATCCGCCGCCAACATTCTGTTTGAACGCACGTCCGAAAAGAATAACGTTCCCGCCGGTTTTGAGGCAGCAATCTTCCCAAACTTTTTCTGCATTCGCTCTCTCGAGGACGAATCGTTTTCGTCGATGTGTATTTGCGCGATGGCACCTTCTTGCACCGTTGCACCGTTTATTCCAAGCGAACCGGGTGAGAATCGGGTGACCCCCCCCGGCAGTACATAGGCCCGCCCGCCTAAGGAAACCACTTCACCTCTTGCGAACGCGTACGAATCTTCGCCAACTCTATTCTCGGGAAAGCCTCCAATCCCGACGGAGACTTTTTTATCCTCATCGTCCGGCGTCGCGCCGGACTTAGCGAGGACAGATAAGATCCTCATTCTCGCCGGTTCATTATCTAATTCTATGATTTCAGTGCCATCACGACTAGCTTTTGTAACTTTCATCGCTTTTCCGATAGGTTTGCCTTCGCTAAATGAGGAAGATTTGACTTCAAAGCCTCCATCGCCGTAGAGCAGCACTCCGACGCATCCAGAGTAAGAAGACGATGAGTACACGTCGTCGTCGCAAAACAGCGCGGAATGCTTTTCACTCTCGTTTTCTAACGCGCCACCAAAACAGACCAGATTATTCGGCACGGCGTGTTGTAATCGAGTCAAGAAAGAATCCAAAGTTGGTCGGAACGTCGGGCGCAGCGCAGCAACGTTTCTTTTCGATTTCTTTCTGTCGTCATCGTCTTCATCACCATCGTCGTCCTCAACATCATCACTCTCGTCTTCATCTTCCTCTTCCTCGGTATCATCAGAAAAAACATCGGGTTCCGCGACGACCCCAGCATATGAAAACGACGGCGCACAAAACGTCAAGCACACCGTCGAATCACCTCTCGCGTCGCCTTCTATGACCTCCTTCCAACGCACGCTGGGCAAATCGTCCCCGCTCGAGCGAAACGTTTCGCACGACGCGCCCGCGGACGGAAAGCTCGCCAGCGTCAGCGACACGCCGTTCTGCGTTTGCGCGTGACCGGATATGATAGATTCTACAACGCCTCCGATTAATTTCACGTCCTCGCTCCCTTTTATCTTCTTTCTCAACAACTCTCTGCACAGCTTTGGCAGCGACGACGACGACGACGAGGAAACGCCGCCGGATTTCGCCATCTTCTTCTTCTTCTTCTTCTTCTTCTCGTCCTCGTCCTCCTCTTTTCCCGTCGTCGTCGTCAAATTTCGCATCGCTTCCGGCGTCGCGAACAACATCGCAAACGTCGGCACTTTGCCGTTCAACTTCTTCGTCGCTCTTTCGACCACTTCCTCCATCGCCTCTCGCACCATCTTCGCGTCCTCCTTCTCACCACCACCATTCTCACCGCTGTTCAAAAACGTCGTCGTCATCGCCGTCGCGAATTGAATCCCACCTTCGTTTTTGTCGTTGTTGTTGTTCTCGAGACCTTGAAAACGTTCCTTCTTCTTTCTCGTCTTCGTCGTCTTCAAATCATCGTCGAAGGAATCATCATCATCTTTTAACGAACTCGACGTCGAGAAGAATGCTAAAAATCTCTTCGCGTTGTTGTTCTTAAAAAACACCCCATCTGCTCCCGCTGCTCTCCCGCGAGAAGAAGAGTGAGAAAGAACGACGGACGACCGCGCGAAGAATCGGAACACCGCTTTTCGCGAGGAGGAGGAAGAGGAGGAGGAGGAAAAGGGCATCTCTTTTCCTGCGCTTTTGTGTTCTCTGTTTTTATATCTCTTTTCTCTCTGCCTGTCTGCGGAGGAAAATAAAAGTTTTTTTGGCTTTCTCGCAAGAAAGAAGAGAGAGACGAAAAAAGTGAAAAAAAGTTTGTCTTGTGTGTGTTTTCTCTCTTCGCGCAAACTTTTTTTCGTCTCTGATGAAAAACGAGCGAACAGAAAAAGCAAACGAGAAAAAAGCTTTTGAAGATCGTTCAAACACCAACGTGTCACAGAAAAAAACTATCATCTCCCTTCTTGCTGTTCCTAAAAACGCACAGGAAGAGGCGCTCGGGTCTGAAATCGCGAGCGAGACTGTTTTGGACTCTCCCGAGCGGCGAGGAGGTGCGTCGAGTTGAACGGAAGGAAAGGAGAGATTTTGGAGAGCGAGAGAGCGCATCGGAGGAAATTTGAATAAAAATTTACGTGTACTCTCTCTGTCGAAAGAGAAACACGTGATGGAGGCGGAGAAGGCGACGCGGACGGACGACGGGGAGACTGAGATGGTGGTGGGAGGAGAGGCGCCGGTGACAAAAGATGATGATGGTTTTGGTGGTGGTAACGGTGGTGTTCCTTCCGCAACAACGAAGACAAATGGTAAAGTCGAGGAGAAGAAGAATTCCATCCATCAAATCGCGCCGGAAGAAGCGCCATT
>Ga0255783_10000219_pt1 | contig 69025 bp, 47 predicted proteins | sample 011ome_22_FD_179981 | JGI IMG/M metagenome (GOLD analysis project Ga0255783, IMG submission 179981) | Coastal salt marsh microbial communities from the Groves Creek Marsh, Skidaway Island, Georgia - 011507BT metaG (version 2) | ecosystem: Environmental > Aquatic > Marine > Intertidal zone >... | reverse complement strand
AGGGTGTTCGAGAAAGCGCGATAGTTGCCTTTACCGAATTGACGGTTTTTGGTATGCAACAATTTGAGGAGGTGAGCGAAGCGTTGAGCAAAGACGAAATCGATGTATCGCGTTGGGGTTCGACGGTCGAATCTCGCGCGAAGTACGTAGAAACAACAATTTGCAGGGTTGAGAACGAAATTCGTTTCTTCCGAAATGCCGTTTCGACTGAAGTTGAAGCACTGGGAGTATTTTCTACAAATGCGGGAGGAAACATTCCAACAGTTTTGCAAGTTGTCGCATCGCTTCTCGACGACATCGATAATGATTTACTGGAATGTTTGGACATCTTCGAGGACGCAAAAGGCATGATTATCCCAGCGATTGTGGTGAGTTGTTTGTGAGCGCGATGTTAATGTATTACTAAAACTAAATTTGTACGAGTATATTCAGGCTGTGCGTACGTTTCATTTTTGCAACATCGCGATAACATTTTTTCTCAAAACGGCTTCGCGCTGATGACTTTCCATCCTCCTCCGCCTCTTGTATCATCTTCATTCGTCTTCGATGCATTGTCCTCGCGAGTATTATTCGATGTTAACGATACTAAATGCTTCTCCAAGTCGAATTTAAGCCTTTCAATGGACACTCTAGGGGTTGGTCGTTTCACTTTCGACGCCGTTTGCGCGTCGTCGGCGTCACCGCGCTTACCGACGAATAAAACTGGTATTTCACCCGCGTGCGCGTCAGCCCATTCTTTTTTCAACGACACGTCTCTGATTTCCAACGCGTATTCTCGCAAGTCCAAAGCGACGTGATTATTTTGACTACTATTATTATCAACATCTCCTGTTGTTGTTTCTCTCTCGCGCTGTTGTGCTAATTCTAAAACTGCTTTCAACTTTTCTTCTAAACCTTCGCATAAGCAGCACCCCGGTTTCGTGTATAAAATTAAAACGTCGTCGGTATCCGATACTCCTTCTGCAAACAACGATGATGACGAGGACGGCACTCTTCCTCTTTGGCGGCGATAGAATGTTCTCATTCTTTCCCTTCCTTTGCTGCGGCTGTTTTTATCATTATTCATGGTATTAGGTGAATTTGTATTTTCATCCCGCCGCGACGTGTGATAAGCACAGTTTTGCGATGATGATGATGATGATGATGGTAATGATGATGGATATATTCTCGACCGATAACGATTTCGATCATAAATCGCTTTCGTTTTCGTCGTCTGCCAACTATTCGAACCCGTAGGTGTTGCTGCGCGGTGTGTCATCAGAGCGTCTCTTTTTTTGAAGCGAATTTAAGGGACAAACGAAAACGAAAAAAGAAAAAATCAAAACACAGCAAACCCTTCACAACCCCTATCCCTTCTTCACTCCAACAACAAACAATAAAAAGTGAGGTATTTGTACGAGTTTACTATTCTCGCCTTCTTTGTTCACGATGAAGCCTATCTTCCCCATCGCCGCGGCAATCGCATTCACGGCTACTTTTCTGCGCACCACGTCGAAAGGAAAAAATTCAACGGCGAGGAAAATCGTCACTCGGGCAGCATCAGTGTCAGGAGGAGGAGGAAGCGAAGCCGGCGTTACTAATTCAAAACAGATTATGAATATTCCAAAGCCTGTGTGTAAGCGAATCGATCACGCCGTATCATTCGGTATCGTTCCCGGCGAGAATAGAGGCGAGAATGTCATGGATCCAGCGGTTAAGGTCAACGACGACCTTTTCTGGTTGCGCGACGACGATAGAAAGAACGAAGAAATTCTCTCTTACTTGAAAACAGAGAACGAATACACGGAAGCGCACACGAAACACTTGAAAAAAAAAGAGACAGATCTGTACAACGAAATCGTCAAAGCGATCGAGGAGACCGATGTGGACGTTAAATTTCAATGGGGTGATAGTTTTGAGTATTACGTCCGCACGGTGAAAGGAAAATCCTACCCAATCGTCTGTCGACAAGAAAGAACGAATACCACCAAAGGTGGCGGTGAAACCATCGTGTTGGACGTGAACGAACTCGCGAAACAAATGTCCTACTGTTCAATCGGTGGATTTAACATGTCAGCGAGCCATAATTTATTAGCCTACGGCGTTGATGAAACAGGGTACGAGACTTACAGAATTAAAGTGAGAAACGTCAAAACTGGAGAGGAGATGCCGATTGACGTTTTGGAAGGCACAACCGGTTCGGTCTCTTGGAATGGCGACAGTCAATTATTTTATACAACTATGGACGATGCGCACAGACCTAACAAAGTCTGGAGACATAACATTGGTACCCCGCAGTCCGAGGACGAATGTTTGCTTTCAGAAGACGACGAGTTATACAATATTGGCTTTGGTAAAAGCGACAACGGCAACTTCCTTATTCTCGAAAGCGAATCCACGGAAACTAACGAAATTTGGCTCCTCGATTTGAAAAAGTCTCAGAGCGAGATACCGCGACTCGTGGAGAAAAGGCGTGATAATCATCGATATTACGTCGAGCCGAGCAGAAACAATAAGCAACTGTACGTGTTAACGAATCAACTCGGTAAGAAAATCAACTTTGACTTGAAAGTCACGAGCTTAGAAACACCCGGGATGGAAAACTGGACGGATTTGAAAGGAAAAGGCTTTCCGTGGAGCGAGAAGCGGACTTTAGAAAGCATTATGACGTTTAAAAATCACATAGTTATCGATGGCAGAGAAGATGGATTTACGCAAGTTTGGGTGCTACGACTCGAGGACTCGAATAGCGACGACGATAGCAGCATTTCAGACTGGTATCGATCTGAATGGCCAGCCGCGAGTGTTGTTTATCCTTCGCGCGCATCCGCATCGTTATCGTGCGTCGGCGCGAACAAAATTTATGATACGAATAAGCTGTTGCTAACGCACTCATCTTTGGTGAATCCTCGAACTGTGTATGAATTCGATATGGACTCGCAAACAAAAGTTATGAAGAAAATAACCGCCGTGAAAGGTTTCGTAGAAAAGAATTACGAGACGATGCAAATCCAAGTCACGAGCAGAGACGGCCAAACGAAAATCCCTGTGTCGATTGCGTACAAGAAAGGTAAGAGACAAAGGCAAGGACCATTATTATTAGAAGGATACGGATCGTACGGTATTTCAAATGATCCGGCGTTTGATCGCTCCGTTGTTCCGTTGTTGGATAGGGGCATCACTATCGCAGTCGCGCACATCCGCGGAGGTGGTGAACTCGGCAGATATTGGTACGAAGAGCAGGGAAAATATTTGAATAAAATGAACACCTTCAATGACTTTATCGACTGCGGCGAGTATTTATGCGCGAGTGGTTGGACTTCTCCCGAAACGCTCGCGATTTCTGGTCGATCTGCCGGTGGATTACTTGTGGGTGCGGTCACGAACATGGCGCCTGATTTATTCAAGTGCGTCGTTGCCGGCGTGCCCTTCGTCGACGTTATGGTTTCCATGTGCGACCCGTCGATTCCTCTCACCACGGGCGAATGGCTAGAATGGGGCAATCCGAACTGCTCCAAATACTACGAATACATGAAATCGTATTCTCCTATGGAAAACATTCGAAAATCTCGCAAGCCTGATGTGCTCATAACCGCTGGTTTGCACGACCCTCGCGTCGCCTATTGGGAAAGCGCGAAATACGCCGTGCGCATGCGCGAGTCGTGCGAAAACGAAGAGGCGCGGATTTTACTGAAAACGGATTTGAGCGCCGGTCACTTTAGTGCGACTGACCGCTATCGGAAGTTCAAAGAAGTCGCGTTCGAATACGCGTTTGTTTTAGATTGCATTTGTCCATAATAAAGTTACACTTGTCTATTCATTTTTAGGCAACATTCTATGATTCCAGTCTGCCATTCGCGCGCTGACCTTCCGTTACCTTTTTTTGGGAGCTCTAAATCAATCGTTAACAAACGTTCCGCGCGCAATTTTTCAAGGTTTCTGGCGTCGTTTGCGCTGCCCTTTGACGCCGCTTGAACGCTCTCGTTCTCGTTACCTTGCATTTGTCTCCCGTGTTCCGTCGTTTCTCGGAGTATGATTGAAAAGCATCGCTTTGGATTTAACCCGTGCGTCGCTCTCTCAGCTTTCATTCGCCCTTTATTTCCACTCGTCATTTTCTCTATATTTTGACCGATTGTATAATTGTCGAAGCCAGTTTGAACGTCAGCGATACCCTCGGCTAATAAAGTTTGTCGTCGTTGCGAGAAGAACCAAAACTTTGAAGACGGCGAAGTCCAGTTCAGAGTATTATTCGTCGTGTTGTAGTAAAAGCGATATCGCTCCCTTCTTCGTAACCCAAGTTTCCTGTATTTCGTGTGCGAAATAAATACTGCGCCCTCGAGAATAGCTCGACGTAGCTCGGAGCTTCGACGCTCTCGCCATAATTCGACTTCTTCCCTCGCGTCTTCTACTTCTTGCTTCAGATCTAAAATTTTATCGTTGAATCGATCGCGTTCATCCTTCAACATGCGTTGCAATTTTGCCGTGTGCAGCAAATGTGAAGTCGTCGACGCGACCGAGGGAGAATTCGAGGATGAAAACGCTTTAATCGTCGCCGAAGTCGGCGTCGAGTCCATCAAATCCGATCCAGTCGCGCGAAAAAGTCGTCTCGAAGGCGATATCGCTTTACCACTTGATGATAAAAGGGACGACGCGTTCTCATTTTCTCTCGACGACGCGCTTTTGTTGAAGTCTTCTATCGTCCTCGTCGTTGTCGCGTCGTTGTTCACTTTTTCCTCCTCATAATCACCGTCAAGTACGCCCGTCTTTTCTGCGTCGTCAAAAGCGTCTTCACTTGCGTCGCTTTCTGCGTCCGAATCGTATTTATTATCGCCCGAAGAATCGCGTTGTGTCGGTTGCTCGTTTATATTTGCATCGACGACTTCCCATTCTATTGTTATTTGTGCTTTTTTGTGTCGGTTGCTCGCTCCGTGTACGTCTAAATCTATATCTACGCGTTGCATGCCAGCTTCGCGGTCGCACTTTTTCCCATTCACAACTTTCGAGCGATTGACTTTGAACGTCGCTTCCCCGATTTTGAGGATCGATCCAACTATCGTTCGGTCGAGTATTTTGACGCTCACTTCCCCGCAACTTATCCTATTCAACGCGTTGTTGCTAATTACATTGTCCTCGGCGTCGTCGTTGCCGTCATCAAAAGCCGGCAAATCAAATTCATGTCTCGATCCCCATTCAATTCTTTTCGACCACGGCCTCGTAGCCGTTCGTGCCTTTCGGCCGCGATACGAGATCGACGCGTACGGGTACCCAAAGCTAATGTTTCTGTTTACGAGATTCGTGCACTTCATGACTCTGACGACGAGTATCCCGTTTGAATTTTCGAGCTGCGCCTTCTTTGCAATTTTCATATACGTGTGCTCCACGTCTACGTACATTCGTCTCGGCTCTACGAAATCTTTTTGTATCGCGCTTTGGATGAATGAAATGACCCAATCGTGTAAACCAGGAATATCGGAGACGGGCAGACCCATGGGCGAAACGGAAACATCTACGGTGGGTGTGTCTCTGAAGGACACATCGACGCCGGAAACGCCCGGTTCCCTCGATACCAGACGCATTCCCATGATGAGTTTACCGTGGATGGATAAGTTAGTAATGTGGACTGGGACGTTTAGACTTTTCAAGTACATTCCAGGCTTTATTTGTGCTTGTATTCTCGCGTGCGACGCGTTCGTATCCCAATCGAAATCGCACTCAAACTGCACGTAGTCCGCTTTGGGATTGTACCTCGCGACGTACAAGTTAACGGTCGGTGGCGTCGTTCCCAGCGAGAAATCTTCTAAACTCACCTCGCCGATGAACGAATGCTTCTTGTTCTTCTTCTTTTCCGCCGCGTTAATATCGGTATTATTGTTTACCGTTTTAAGAATATCAACCGCCACGCGTTTCGCGTGCTCGTCCGCAATTTGACTCAGAACGCACTTGTATTGGTGTCGCAACAAAAGATTAATCCACTCGAACGAACCTGATTCGACCGTCGTGAACTCGGCATTGATGCTGTCTTTCACTAATTTTCTCGCTTTCAATTCTCTCTTGTATCTCTGCCTCTTTTTCTTTAGCGTCAACACGAACGCAATCAAAGAACATAACAGAACAATTAGAATCGATTGGACGAGTAAAGAGACGAGTGTGTTTGTAAACGCGAACGACGAGTCCGTCACCAAAGTTTTGGTGGCGAGAAGATGTCGCGTCCATTCTTTGTCTCCTTTCTCTGATGTTTTCCTGATGTTCCACTTGCTGCTGCTCATCGCGTATTACTCTTCTTCTCCATCCATGTTTAGTAGAAGCAATACTAGTTCTGCGTGAATGAATTTTTGTTAATAAATTATGTGGAGGATGAAAAGGAGGGGGGAAATCTCACTCATCATCCACCCTTCTTCGTTCTTCATTTTTTTATATTCTTTTTCCTCTGCAAAACAAAAACAAACTCCATACTTACTACCAGTATACTTCTTTTATTGAACGAACAACACAACAACGACCATCCTCTTCCTTCTTAATCTCGATGGCTTTGTGCAGTCGAGTCGTCGTCGAGTCGTCGTCGTCTTCGATGATGATGCGGCGGGGTGCCGCTTTCAACAACAATCATAGTAATAAGAAGAAGATCTTTCTCTCTTTCTTGCTGACGAAGAGACGCATCACCCGTTTTTCTGGATTAACGAACTCGGGGTCGTCTTCGTTCGAGCAAAGAGGAGGAGGAGGAGAAGAAGAAGAAGAGAATAATAAAGATAAAAAAGATGAATTAGTGATCATCACCAACGATGCGCTGCATTACGCTTCAACGATGACGCAGAAGAGAAACGAAGTCGAGGAGTATTTACAGAAGTGCGACAGCTTGGAGTTGGAGCTACAACTCGCTCTCGCGGCAGAAGATTACGACGCCGCTTCGAAAATCAAAAAAAATCTTCAACCGGAAAACTCAGATGAAGATATTAATTTTAGCATGCTGTGCGATTTATGTCGACGCGTCAACCAACCACCGACATCCATAATAGGCAGCTCGGCTTATGAAACTGAAACAGAGGAGATTACCATGGCAGCGAGGAAGCTTGGATTAATCGGTGATCCGAGAGCTCTACCAGCTCTCGCCCGAGCGCTTCGAATGCCCACTGTGAGCGCGAAAGCGAAAAACGTGAGCGCGAAAGCGCACGCTCAAATTGAACGAAGCATGTGGACTTTGTTCGGAAAGAGCGGCGACATGGAACTCGATTTACTACTTCAAAAAGGACGAGATATTATGCATGGAAAATACATGAATCGCATATTAGAAGGGAGAGTTGAACACGAACCAACTGAGGAGGAAATAAAAGAACAAATACGCGATTTCGAGCAGGAGAGAGCGCGAAGTTTATCGGAATCGATCGATATCTTTACGAGAATTATCGAAAAATCGAATGGATTGTTCGCAGAAGCCTGGAATCAACGAGCGACGGCTTTGTATTTGCGAGGCGATTTGGCCTCGGCATACGCCGACGCTGAGGAGGCATTTCGGTTGAATCCGTACCATTTCGGCGCGCGTAGTGGCATGGGTTTATGTAAATTGGGAATGAGATGCTACGACGAAGCGTTGATGATGTTTGAGTCTACTCTCGAGATAAACCCACGCATCGATTCTATTAAAGGCCAATCCAAACGACTTCGAAAGATGATGGAAAAGCCTCGAGTCGAGCAACAAAAGCTCAAGGATGTGCTCGAAGATTACAAAAGGTCCATAGCGCCATCCTCAGATTCGTCGCAGCGCAAAGACGATGACTCTGAAACGCCAAAAATGTAAATTTACGATCAATGAGAAAAGAATGAAGTTGTACCCGGCATTTAAGAAAATTGTATATACGAGTACACATCTTGGTGCAAATCATTTATTATATTAAATCATGTCTAAGTTTTTCAGATTGCGATAGATTCTTCCTCTTCGCTCTCTCAAAGGTTTAATTTTTTCGCAATAGCTTTCGTGGTAAGCGCGTTTACTTTTAGAAGAATTAGCCGTATCTTTCATAAAGTTCCTTCTCTCTGTCATGTACATCTGCATCTCGTTTTCGATCGTTTCCAGGTTTTCTTCGGATACGTCTCCGTCGCCCGGTAACAGCGCGTCGCTCACTACTTTGTTATCACCGATACCATCGAACTCGAGCTCTTCAGAAGAACCCTTCAAAACCAGTGCTTTGTGCTCAAGTTTATCGTTCATTCCAGGTCCGAGATAGTGCCAGTTCCGTCGCGAAGCGCTTTGAATTTGGAAGTTTTTGTATTTTTCTGGGACAGCCTCGTCGGCGTTTTCGTTCGGATCCCACCACGTGCAAGATTCGAGAGTTTGCAGCGCGTGCCCACTCTCGCCATGATTTTGATCTTCCGCGACCATGGAGTGTTGACTTCGAGGAATTCTCCATAGTCTCAATTCTCCCGTTGATGTCGCTGTTACGAGTCCCCAGAAGTTCACTTCTGCGAGTCCGTTGTCGGTTTTCGTAGATATCGGCGCTTTGAGCCATGCCAAGTCTGCGCAAGCGCACTCTTCCGACGCGTTAAACTTACCGCATTTCCGCTCGTGCTTGAGCTCGAGCGCATCGCTCGAATACACTCGAACGTATGCATCATTACTCGCGACTGCTACAAACCCACCATATTCGTTATGTTGGACGCAATTGTGCGCTGAAGTCGTACGCGTCCACTTTTCGCCCGCGAGTCTTAAAATATCACCAGATTTTTCGTCTTGTTGAACGAGCGCTTTTCCCGCTCCACTCGGTGACGCTCTGATTGAGAAACATCTCAAAATACCATCTGAAGCACCAGTTAGCAATATGTTTCTTGTTCCAGGGTTCGGGTGCCAAGAGAGTGATGTGATTCTACTGGAGTGATCGTCGTACCATTTACACAAGCGCCCGCTCACAGACGACCAAACGAGAATGCGATACGCACCTCGACCGCCATTCCCATAACTATCGCACGTGGCGGTTAAAATGAGACGTCCGCAATTTGTATACGTTACATGCGTCATTTGTTTTGCCATCCATCGCAAGGTGTGCAGACAGCTCCCAGGATCTTTGACGTCTCCGTCGATATCAAACACACGTCCGTCACCGTCGTTTGAAACCGTCGTCAGAGATGCACCAGTTTGCGGGTGCCAAGCAATTTCATTGACTGCATCGCGGTGATGATACTTCGTCACGCATTCTAAAGATCCAGTTTGAACATCCCATGTGGCTACTTTACCACTCGAATCTGCGGTAGCGAGTCGATGTGAAAACAAAATTGGTGAAAACGCGCACGCGGTGACGGTTACTTTTTCATCGTGAAAGCCGCTTAAATGGAGCACTTGTTCGTTGCCGCTTTTCATCTCGGGAACCATATTTTTCCAAATCATGACAGTATTATTGCGTCCAATAATCGCGAGCGTGGGCAAGTCCAGTGAATCTTCGTATGCATAAGTATCGTCCTCGCAAGTATCGTGAGTATCTACATCCTCGTCTGCCTCTATATCGTCTCCTGATACTTTCGGATCGCTCCATCGTATATCAACAACATCTTCTGAACACTTTAGTCTCGCAATTTTTTCGCCATCTGCAGACCAAACGTTGATAAACTTATCTCCACCGCACGTTGCGATCAAGTACGTAAACTCCGACGAAGAGACCACCTTTGTGGTCGACGAGACGGGGAAACCTCTTCTTCGTAACGATATAGATTTTACCGCGACGCGTTTGACGCCTCCTTCGTGGGCGTTTTCAACAACCCACATCGACGACGAACTCCTCATTCTCTCTTCGCATCTGGCGATACCTTCGTCTATTTTCAATTTCACGTCCAGGGTCGCATCTCTCGTTGGCGACTCTCTGTAGCTCTTGAGCGCCGCACTCCACCGTTCTAATCGCTCTAAAATATCTCCGCATGTCAAATACGGGTCAATCCAGAGTCTGCGAAATGAGCACGATTTTTCGGCATCGGACAATCCGTCTTCGTAATCGCCGAGCGCGCGATGACACAGAGCACGTTTATGGTACAGCTCCGCGTATCGATGCAGACCTTCGAGTTTAGAAAATGCGAGCGCTTGCGTGTAACATTCGCGCGCTCTCGAGAAATCCTCGTCTGTCATGGCGTCGTCGCCAATTTTTTCGAGATTCAAACCGTTCACGAGAGGCTGTGAATCCGCCGCATCTTCGCGAATCTCTAACACAATCTCCTTCGTTTTCTTCGTCTCTTCTTCTTCTTCTTCTTCTTCTTCTTTTTCTCCTTCTTCTTCTAGATCTTGATCTTTTCTGTTGGTATTCTTCAGAATCGTTTTCGCTCGCCACGAATACGGCGCATCTGATTTCACGCGTCGGTAGGTGTCTTCAATGTTCTCGCTCTTTATTTTCGTCTCCTCCTTCTCACTTCTTTCAAACCCTCTTCTTTGTTTCTGATCGTGTTCACCATTGTCGGGATCGTCACCGCGCGGTGTTTGTCGTTCAGTCTCCTTCTTCGTTTTATGCGTAGTACGAGTCTTACTCATTTTCTGTAAAATCAATTCGTAACTTTTCTGAATGCGTTGAAACCGTTCGGCTGATCCTCCTTTATCGGGATGTGCCGTGCGAACGAGCGAGCGATAGGCTTTCTTGACGTCATCTTCGCTCGCGTTCGGCGCGATTCCGAGTACTTTGTAGTGATTGAGCTTTCGAACCATCTTATTATCGGAGGTTTAGAGTGACTCTCGTATACATATGAATGAGATGAAGATTTTGTGGAGGAGGCGGGAGAAAAATTGATTGAAAAACAAACGAGCGTTACGAACGAAACTAAGAAAAAGGCAAAAATATCTCACTTGTTGTGTGTTGGGGAAACGAACAGTCACAACAAAATCTGTTTGGCAAGAGAAGGAGAAAGAGAAAGAGAAAGAGTCGCGCGCGCGAGTGAGTTTGTGTGTGTATCCGTGCGCGCGCAAGAGATTAGTAGTAGCAGTAGTACTAGTAGTAAATAGAAGACAAAACACACCTAGAGTCTTTTGCTTTTTATATACCAACAACATCGCATCAGAAATCAAGAGCAAAATGAAGAGCGGAGGTAAAAAAGAAGAGGTAAAAATAGAGAGAGAAGAGCACGTGCGCGATGTTTTCGAAAACTTCAGAACCTCGAAGATAACCAGGGATGACGTCGCTCGTCTCCGATTGAATAACAGCAGCAGCAGTAGCATAAACAGCGACAAAAGTAACAATAGTTTAAAGAGCGTTGATGATGGAACAACAAGAACCATCATCGACGTGTTACGGGAGATATTTCTTCAACGACGAGAGGAAGAGGATGAGGAAGACTGTGCGAAGTTTTATCACTTTTGTTTTCTGGCGTGTTTGAAAGGGAAAACAGAGGGAACAAACGCGACGATTTCAGTGCACGAGGCGTGTGAACTGTGGTCGTTTCTCCTGTCGTCGACGAAGAAACAACAGCTGAGAAAGTCTTCGTCGTCGTTATCTATAGAAGAAGGAGGCGCTCCACCGAGGACGACGACCGCGACGACCACGAACACGCCATCGTCCGTTTTAGCCAAAGGGATGCTTTTACCGCGGTGGATGAACCGTACATTCTGTAAATTTTGCACAGAGCGTGCGTCATCGTCGTCGTCTCCTACTTCTTCTGTTTCTCCTATCGTCGATGAGAATACATTTTTAAGAACGCTAGACTTTGCTCGGTCGTACAGAAAAAACAACGGATGCATGCAGGACTGGTACGGGAAGCAACAATGGCCGACGCTCATAGATGACTTCGTCTCTTCGTTAGGTCGAGAAAAAAATACCACAAACGAGAACGATAAAAGTGTCGGTAACGACGACGCAGATCAGAACAGAATGGACGAAGAGTTGGCTTCTTCTTCCTTAGCGGCAGATGTAGCCTTTCGAAGAGGGAAAGGAGGAAGAGTTGGAATGAAAACTGTGCACCCGAGAGGACAAAAGCGCAAAGAGCAAGAGGCGAACGTGGAAGTGCTCTCATCCCAACTCTCCTCTGCGTTAGAAACGAAGAAACGAAAAACTGGCGGCATTCGCTTAGACTACTTCGACTGATTTCTATCCACATAATTCTACTTTACTAGATATAATCGTACACGAACACTTTTTAATTACAACAGCACGCAGCTTTTTCCGGGTCCAAATTCAGTCGTTTTTCAGTCGTCATCGTTTCGAAACTTCGGTTGAAAAATCAGCCCGTCTGTTCGCTTCTATTTGCGTAACTTTCTCGTAGAATCCGCTGTGTTTATCGAGAGAGAGAGAGAGAGAGAGAGAGAGGAGAAAAGAAAGAAAGAAAGAAAGAAAGAGAGAGAGGAAAGTCAGTATTATTAGTAGATTAGGGGATTTTTGAATTTTCATTCGAACGCACGTGTGTATCATGAACGCTTCCACGGCGGCGCCACACACGAACGAGGCCGTGGCTACTTTGTAATAATACGAGAGAGGGAAATTGTGCACGGCAACTTTCCCGAATTTCGGAGCAGCCATCTCTGTCTTATTTGTGGTGGTTGGTGCCGAAGGAGAAAGAAAGAGGAAGAGTGAGGCAAAAATCTATTCTCTCTCGTATGAGTTGCTCTCTGTCTGTTCACCTCAAAACAAAACAAACACCTCGTACGTATAAAAATAGAGAATACTACGTCTAATACGAATAACATCCATGATGGGGGAAGATGTGATAAAAAAGAACAAGGAGAAAGTCGAGCGATTGTATAAGCAGCGAGAAGAGCTCGAAGCGGAGATGGCGTCGATTTCTCAGAGACTAAACGGACCAAACATGCCAGGTTTAAAAGGTTCTTTAGTGGACAACGAAGGCTTTCCAATTGGTGGAGGAGACGTGGATTTGTACTCCGTACGAGCGGACAGACAGAGATATAACTCGTTGAAGAACGACCACTTGCAGTTGACGAATGCGATCGAGAAAGAAGTGCAACAGTTACTCTCTTCTTCTGCTTCTCCTTCCGCTGTAGGAGGAGGAGGAGGAGGAACAGATACAATAGTTAAAACGCAAACAGAGAATAACGAGAAGGTGAAGATACCAACGGAGTCAACAACACCTAAAACTACATCAACAAATCGAAAAGCGTTCGCGGTGGTGGATATATTAGCGCCAGGGTCGCCCGCAGATCTAGACGGATTAATGGTACACGATCGAATTTTAGATTTTGGTGGAGCATTTTCGATCGCCGATGCGGCTTTGCTCATTCAAGACAACTTAGGAAAAAGTCACCGCGTTCTTGTCAACCGTGCGGGAGTGGATGAAATTTTGAACATCGCGCCGCGGACTTGGAACGGGAACGGATTGTTAGGAGCTCATTTTCGGGCGTTAAACTTTTAGCGTGAACAGTGCAAATTTATACGCTTCACTAAGTAATACTACACGTTCTAATAACCGCGTTTTCTTTGCAGCTTTCTATATGCTTTCCTCTCCTCCTCGGTCATGTCTTTTGTCGATTTCTTCCTCTTCGCCGCGTGCTTCTCCGCTTTCGCAACTTTTGCGTCGCCGTTACTGCCACGAGCATCTCTTTCCCTGCCGCCGTCGTCATTGCATTTATCATCATCCACCTTTTCGCCGTCGTCGTCGTCGTCGTCGTCCCATGCGCTTTTCTTTTCCTCGTTGCCGAGCTTCTTAAATACCTCTGATCCAAAGATTTTGTTTTTGTGTCTGTGCACTTTCACTTCCTCGACTTTTACCACGCCAGCTTGCTTTAATCGATCTTTTTCCAGCTTTTCGTCAAACTCTTTATCGCTCAACGGTTTTTGCTTTTCCAGCTCCTTTCCTAAAACTATTATTTTCTTTTTATTGCTATTCAGGTCACCGTCTTCACCTGTCCTTGCGTTCTTGTCGTTGTCGTCTTCCTCGCCATCTTCGTCGCTATCGTGCTTGTTACCACCGCCGTCGATATCTTCACCATTCACTACTGTTTCGAGAAAGCTTTTCTCGTTTTTATTCTCTTCTTTTTTCTTTTTGCCTCGTTTGCCCCTTCTTTTCTTACTCGACGGACGCGCTTCTTCTTTTGCTGCCTCGTCGTCGTCGTCGTCGTCGTCGTCGTCGTCGTCGCCAGTCGTTCGCTTTAATCCAAACGTCGGCTTTGTCTTGTTTTTAGTGTTCTTTTCATCATTATCATCATCGTCGTCATCATCATCATCACCTTGCAACGCTGGATGGCTCTTGTCCAAAGGATGCCCGTCTAAAGTTCGCAGTCGAGGACACATTGCCTTGATATTATCTACGTACGCTTTGCCATCGAGAATGGCAATCGGATTGCCTCGCAAACTCAAATGCGTCAATTTTGGAAGTTTCGCCAACACTTGCACTTCGGCAAAGGTTTTTATTTGATTGTGAGAGCAATCGAGCACGCGTAAATTGATATTTTTACCCAATCCCGACGGCAGACCCGTGAGCTTGTTCTTCGCTAATCGAAGTTCTCGTAAATCTGTGTTTTGAGAGAAGCTGTCATTACCTATGTTTTGCATACCGCTGTTCGACGCCGAAAATTTTCCAAGCTTGCGAAGCGGAAGAAGCTCGTGTTTGAGACTCTCAATGGAGTTGTTCGATACGATCAACGAGTTCAACTCTCTACAATTTTTCACCGCGTTCAGGCACTCCTCCGTGAGCGCGTTGTCCGAGGCAATCAGCGCTAACAAACTTCTCGTCAAAGGCGCGTCCAACACGCCTTCAAAACTGCTCAATCGGTTTCCAGAGACATTCAACACGCGAATAGTTTCGCAGCATCTGCTCAAAGGTTCCAAACCGTTCGATTCTAACCGATTATTCGAAAGGTTTAACCACTTCAATTGTTTCAAATGTTTCAGATTTTCAATGTTATTAATCGCGTTATCGCTCAAGTCTAAGCGCAACAGATTTGGAAACTGGACGGCGGCGTTCGTCGATAAAGCGATGGCCGTCAACGATTTACCTTTCAAGTCGCAAACGGCAACCGCTTCGGACGAAGAGACGTTATGCACGCTTCGCAGAATAGTCTGTTCGTTCAAAGCGAGGCCCATTATATGCCTGATGTGAGTGTATCCCTATCGCGATAAAATGAACGCCGCCCGTCAGTGAGCGAAGTTTTTGTTGTGTTTGTTTTACAAAAATCAAATTTATAACAAGAATAAGTTTCTCTCTCTCTCTCTCTCTCTCTTTTATATTATAATGTACAGCGCTCTCTCTTTCTTTTCTCTTCTCATGAGCTATTACCTCTCTGCAACAGCGCCTCTTCTTCGTCAACTTCGTTCTCTTTCTCTTCTGCTTCTTCCTCTTCCTCTTCCTCTTCCTCTTCTTCCTCGTCGTCATCGTCGTCATCGTCGTCGACTTCTTCGTCGCTGACGTCGTCTAAATCCGTTCTTCCTTCTCTTCTTTGATTGTTTCTTCGTTTCGGCGGTAACTTCCTCAAAGCGAAGAGAACCATGGCCGACGGCGCGATTTCCGAGACGATGTAATATATGGCGTTCAACTTCACACCGGTAACTACGTCCAGAGGGAACTTTTGTGGTGCTATTGCGGCGACTAAAATACACATCGCTCGGAACGTAAAACACGCGGTACACGAAGCCGTGACGATTCCGACTTCAAAAAGCTTTCGAGATTTTCCCACCGCGTCGTTTGGAAACTTTCTCAGCATGAAGAACAAAAGTCCTCCGTAGGTGGCAAACCCAATCGATGCCGCTAAGAAGGCGGACAATCGAATCACCGCCGCAGCCAAGATCCACCCGTTTTGTACGCTCCTTGTCTTTGCGCTGCTCGAACCGCTACTCTTTGCTTCTCCTATCCAACACACCGCTTGGGCGACGTACACGAAAGCGTTCAAGACGAAAAATTTGAACCTTAGGTTTCTCGTTTGAGGAGATATCGACCTCGCTTGCTCGTAGATCTCCGCCCAAAACAATATGAGGAGCGAATCTGTGGAATGTGATGATAATGATTATCAGAACGCGCCGTGTTTGCGACGAGTAAGAAGAGTAGTTTTAAAGTAGTTAGTTTTTACTCGCGAGAGAAAGAAAGATTTTTCAAAGAAGAAGAAGAAGAAGAAGAAGAAGAAGAAGAAGAAGAAGAAGAAGAGAACGCACATGTGGTGAAGAATATCAACCCGGGTAAATCGAGTAAGATGGAAGCGAACACTCTCGGTTCAATCTCGTCCAGCCTCTCGCGAATAGCAAACACCACGGCTCGAACGGACATGACGAAAAAGTTTAAAACGACGAACGATTTTTGCGTCGTCCAAACAATCGAGTTCCTTTTTTGGATTCGAATCAGTTGCACGAAAGCAACCGAAGCGAGAAGAGCGTATAGGACGGCGAGATAGTCGTACTCGACCGTCACCATCGAAGAATTTGAATACGATGGCGATGCCGTCGCGTCTTGCGTGTTGTTTGACGACGACATCTCTCTCTCTCTTCCGCTCAATAGATGATTTTTGTGGAGAACGAGGAGACCACCACCTTTTTTGTTCTGTTTTTTTGTGAAAAGACAAAAGGTTTTGGGGTGCCTTTCCGGAAAGCAGTTCTAAAAAGTAAAAGTTGTTGTTGTTGTTGTTGGTTGTTGTTGTTATTGTTATTGTTACAAAAGAATACAATCTCTACGTAGTAGTTACTATGAACCCTCTGGCGGTTACTCTTCTTCATCCTCTTCTGCCCTGCGAAACCTCCAAAAGTTTCTCTTACACTCGACTAAGTATTTCATTTGGCCGCGATAATATCCCGGCCAACCGGTTGCGGAAACAAAAGAAGCCGGCCCTTGGATCTCTCTCTTTGGAAGATTATCCGCGCACGATGTGTACGCATCGAGGATATTTCTAAAGTTTCGCAGAGATTTAGGCATCAGGTTCAACGAAAATTCACTGACTAAGCCCTCTGCGCCGTTGTATACTTGCACGTGAGGAACCGAGACGATGTTCATGTCCTCCGCGAAGCTGTCGTCAAACTCCGACAAATTGACTTTCAGGAACAAAACGTTCGAAAATTCACGCTCAGCTATTTTAGCGAACTTTGGATGGACGCTTCTGCACGCCGGGCAATCTTCCCGGAAGTACTTAACAACAACGAGCGGCGATTTACGTTCGAGTATTTGTTCGATGTCGTTGCTCTTCTCCTCGTCCTCGACGCCTTCGTCGATGGAATTTGAGTGGTTATCGATGTCGCGATGAATCATCGTCGCGGACGCGTATAAATAGCTGAGAAACTCGTCGATGTTCTTGACGAGTATCAAGTTTCTTGGATGAGAAGAAGTCGATTGGTATTTCTCCCACCACTTTTGTTTATTCGTATTCGTTACTATTGATTTTTTTAGTCGTGTTGTTGTTTTTTTTATCATCTTCTTATCCTGTTTTTGTTCCTGTTGTGTGAACGCGCTCGCCGTCGTCTGAATCGTCTGAATCGAGTGCGTCGCCACGGGGTATTTCTTTTTACCGCTCGTCGCTTTCATGCTCAGTGGCTCTTGTCGTTGATGATGATTATGTGTCGTCGTGAAATCATTCGAGGACGACGCGGAAGTCGCGCGCGTCGTATTATCATCTCTCGCTGCTTTCAAACGACGACGTTTCGACTCCTTCGACAAAAAGAATGAGTGGTGTTCTCTTCTTATTCTTCCTCCTTTTCCTTTTCCTTTTGCGACGATGTTGTGTTTCGCGGAGAGTGTGTGCACGAAGGCACGATGAGACGAAGCGATGAGAGACATTTTCGGTGTTCGTGTGTTGTTGCAGTAATATGCGCGCGCGCCTTTTCGTTCTCTCCTTTTCTTTGGTGGTGTTTGGTGTTTAAAATCTCTGACGCAGAGAAAAAGAAAAAGAATGATGATGAATACACGTGGACTGACTGACGGGTGGGGAAGACCAAATTTTTTTCTGTTTTTCACTTTTTTGCTTTTTTTGTCGAAAAGTGCAAAAAGAAGAGAATCTCTTTTTGAACAAAACGAAAATATCTTTTTCAATTTCCACGTCAGAGAGAAGAAGAAAAAGTGGGGAAAATCGATCGAATCGCCAAAGAAAAAGAAGCACTGCACTGCAGCGCTTTACAATAATAAGAGAGTGTGTGTGTGTGTGTATTCATCTCATCTGATACTAATAAACGAGAAACGACGACGAGAAAATTGAGTTATATATAACACGATCGACAATAATAATAATATATAATAATAGAAGAAGAAGAAGGTAAAGAAGAAGATGAAGAACGGCACCATCACGGCGGATGAAATTCTGGAGCAAAAACCGAAGCGTTTGTCTCACGACGACGAAACGAAGTTTTTGCACTCTATGCGCCCAAACTCGCCTCAAGTTGGCGATCAACCGACGGTTGTCTTGAAAGTCGGAACGTCCTCTTTGCTTCGCGGTGATTGCTTGCATTTATCCATGCTCGGTTTTCTCGCGGAAACGTGCGCGGATCTCAGTAAACGCGGGATGAGAGTCGTGGTCGTGACATCAGGATCTGTCGGTGTCGGCTGCAAGATTCTAAATTCGCCGAAACCGAAAGATTTGGCTGGAAAGCAAGCGTTCGCTGCGGTTGGACAAGTGCATCTCATGCGCATGTATGAAGACTTCTTTACGACGTTGGACTTGAAGATTGCGCAAGTGTTGGTAAGTTTAGACAACATGCTCGATCGAAAGCAATACGAGAACGCCAAGAGCACGTTCGGCGCTCTTTTAGAGAGACACATAATCCCAATTGTGAACGAAAACGATACCGTAGCCGTTCAAGACGTCAAATTTGGAGACAATGATACGTTGAGCGCGCACGTCGCGGCTTTAGTCAACGCTGACTACCTTTTTCTACTCACGGACGTGGACGGCTTATACACCGCCAATCCGTACAAAAATCCGGACGCGAAATTAATCAGCGTGGTAGAAAACGTTGAAGACCTCGAGGTGACCACGGATGGTGCTGGTTCGGCTCTGGGAACCGGTGGAATGGCTACCAAGCTTCTCGCGGCTAGATACGCAACCTCTGCTGGCGTGAACACCGTCATCATGAACTCGAACAACATGAATAAAGTTCAATCGGTTGTCCAAGGCGCAAGTATCGGGACGCTCTTTTTGGCGATGCCGAAACCGTTGAAAGGCCGGAAGCGTTGGATTCTGTTGCAACCGGTGATGGGCCACGTGTTTGTGACGAAAATTGCCATGCAAGCGATTGAAAAAGATAGCTCGTTGTTCGCTGCCGGTATCATATCTTGCGGAGGCGACTTTGACGTCGACGATTGCGTCACGATTAACTACAGAGATAAAGAAACAGGTGAAGAGAAAGAAGTTGGTAAAGCCATTGTGAATTACTCGTGCGCGGATATGGATTTATATAAAGGAAAACAAACGGAAGAGTTCTTTGAATTGGTTGGGTATTCAGGAGCGGAAGCTATTTGCCACAAAAATAACATCTGTTGTTGGATCCCGGGTGGAGAAGAACCGTCCTCGACGTCGTATTTGAATCTCTCCGGGCTCTGCGTAACCGAAGAAGGCATAGAAGAAGAAGAAGAAAAATAAAAATAAAACGAATTAATAAACGAGTAATAAGATCAACAAGAGAAAAAGAACTGGAGAAATAAGACGAAGAAGCAACACGCGAGCGAGGGCATTTAATAATACACGTATATCTATCGTGGTCGCCTGTTCCCGCGTCGTTGCTGGAGAAAAGATAGTTAAACAAAGTAATACTATCCTGAAACCATATAAATTGTCCAATTAGCAGAACATTAGCATTATATAATATAATAACAATACTGTAATAGAGTCCATATTTTGTACAAACACTTTTCTAAAGGATGGATAGTTTAAAAGTTTATTTTCACTTCGTCCCCGCGAAGTAGTGTGATCGTATTTTTGAAAACGAACGAGTGGCTGTGTGTTGCACACAGCCTATTTGAAAATTGAAAAAAAGCGAAAAAAAGCAGACGCGTCGAAATATCAAGCTTTTCAGAGTTGGATATTTGAATAGAGATTTTCCGCGGACGCCACAACGAAGTTCGCGGTCTCGCGACATTCACCTATCCTTACTGTATACTTTAATGTGTGCGTGAGATAGTTTTGTATTCAGAAACGATGGAAAATTTTGCGGTAAACGCTATTTATGAGAGGAACGAGAGCGGAGAAAGAAGCGCGGAAGACGAGAAATGGTGGTTCAACAGTAATAGGACGAACGAGGACTTCTTCCCGCTAAAACGAAAGGAGCAGGAAGTGGTCACGCGAACGCACATCTCCCGCGTCGAGTCGCAGATTCGAATGGAGAAAATCTCTCGAAGTTCATCCATGTGCGATTACGATGAAGAGTGTGAACGCATGGACTGCAACGACGAAGAAGATGATGATGATGAAGACGACGACGACTCGCTCCTCGCTGTCGAAGATTTAAAAAGCTCGCTCGCGACCCTTCAGGAACAAAAAAACACAAAAGCAACAACGACAAAAAGAAAAAACGACAACAACAACGACAACGACGCTAAAGCAGGAGAAAGTTTCAGAGGCTGCACGATCTCGCAATTGCTCTCTTTCCACGACACGGACGAGAGGAAGATTCCGTTGCACGATATAGAACTTCACGAAGACATGTTGCGAGATCAACTGAGGAAGGAGCAAACGAAGGAGCACTTTGTGTTGAAGGCCGCGACGGCGAAACACGTCCTTCGAGGTCAACGAGAACCTATCATCTCTTATATCTTGCAGTGCTGCGCTATGGCAAACTACAACGCAGTTACAGCAGATGTGTGCATGGTGTACGTCGATCGAGTGTTGTCAAACATGGACATCCCTAAGTCTACGCTTTCGCTCATAGCGATGTGCTGTTTGCACATAGCTGTCAAATACGAAGAAATTGAGGATGTCGTTTTGAGTACGACAGCTTTGCGAAATATGTTCGCGCCACAATATTGTCAAGATACCGTCTTGAGGATGGAAAGTGCGTTATTGAGCGAATTAGGTTGGAAGTTGGGTTGCGTGACGACTTCGCACTTCATCGAGAGTATTTTAAAAATTTGCGACGGAGCTACGCACGAGTTTGAAAGAATAGAAAAAGAAACGGACGAAGAAGAAGAATGGACCATTGATTACGTCGATAAACTGAGCTCTATGTCTCTTGAAATGTACAAAGGTGTCCTGGCTGACCCTGCTATTCGTGGTGCTGTTTTACCGAGCGTGCTCGCTACTGCTTGTATCGGTGCGGCTCGTGCAAAACTTGGATTGTTCCCGGCGGTTACTCGAGAAATGGAAGTGGCATCAAACGTGAGCGAGAGTAATTTATCAGAGATACACGGATGGTTAATCGAACATTGCTTAAACATTTATGTTGCAAGGAATGACCCAGATTGTGTTTCGAGTGGCGATGATTATGACAAAAATAACACGATTGGGTCAGTTGCAGTGCCGATGAGACAAGGAAGTAACGACAACGAAAAGGTGAAAGAACTGACGGATGAGTTTGGGAGATTTGTGGACGTGTACTCACCAACAGGAGTTCTGGAAGCCAGCTCGTTGTCGTCGTTCAGGGATGATGACTTTGTTGCGGCGTAAAAAGTGGAGGTCGAGGAGGTAAAGTAGTAGAATTCACTTAGAAAGAGAGAGAGAGAGAGAGAGAAGGGAGTGGCGACTGGAAAGGCGCAGCTAACGTTCTCGACGAGGGAAGAAAAAAGAAAGAGACACAACAGAAATGTAGTATAACGAATAATCTGTATTAGTTTAGTTGAAAAACAAACAAAAACCAATTGTAATAACACCTATATATATGATCAAAACAATGCAGTGTGCTCCACCATCATTAACCTTAATCGCCGAAGATTCTACCCCAGACTGCGCACAATAACGGAATCAAACCCACACCTGCGATTTGTAACTTGTCGTTCGACGTCGCACGCACGGTAACCGCACCAGCGCCTCGCGAGTTGAGATTAAATCTGCCAGTCAATTGCGTATCTTTCCCTAATGTGATTGAACTCATAGCGTTGCAACCCAAGGCGATGTCACCTCTCCAATTCATGAATGAGGCTCCAATGGTGGACGAGTTCGCGTCGCCTTCGTCTTGAGAGTGACGAATGATGGCTTCGCAGTTACCACCGTAAGCGACATCTTTTCCTTGTGGACCCTTGGAACTTACAGCTCCGGTACTGACGACGACCTTCATTCCATCTCGGGCCTTCCATCGGTTTTCAATCTTCGTGCCAAATGCTAACAGGCCTCCAACGAATGACATGGACAATCCACCGATGATTTTGTCCACCCTGTGCCACTTCCAACGAGTTTCCGCCCGAGATGTGTACACTCTTTGCTGACCTACGTTCTGCACGTCGACACCAGCGGTGGTGATTGCTTTCTTACCGTGTGGAACCGACAATTCGCCTTCGAAAGCAAACGACGAGTCGTTTTTGTCTTTATTGATTTGCGCCGACGCTTTGCCACCGATGAAATCTTTAATGATCACTTGTCGATCGACTGAAAACCCAGTCACGCCCGTCTCGTGCTCGTACGAGTGCGCGTCAACCATAGGTCGAACTAGCGTTTGTGGGTTCGTATCAAGATAACGATATCGGTGCGAACCAGTATCCGAATCAAACGAAGGAGGGAACTGCGGGTCCGGGGCCGGGACGCACAACTGCTTCGGCATGTAGAAATCTTTCCCCGCATTCGGCTCATCGTACGGAGACGGCTCTCCAGAAATGATGGATTCTTCCAAGTCTTCGAAATCATCGTCGCCCATTTCCAACCGTATTGGTTTACGAGTCGTAATTAAGGAACTCAAGAGAAACGGTAATGGTGCAACTTTACCTTGTTGCTGTTGTTGTTGCTGACGTTTCTTCAGCATTTGCGTTCCGTCGTCGAGTTTTAATAGCGTATTTGCTTGCGCGAGAATTTTGCTCGCAAAGCAGAGCAGCAAAAGCTGTGGCTTCCAAGCTTGACCGTTCGGTAACACTTTATCTCCAGTTCGGTTCGTTCTGCAACCTGAATGGTTTTCTGCCAACGCAACCGGGTTCATCAAACGCGCGTCCCCGGAAGCGTGACGAACAGTCTGTTGAACGACGTGCGATCTTTGCGCCACATACAGCTCGTACGACATCGGCTGGCCGTTTGGTCCATCTGGCGGAGCCCCAGCGGCGTGCGTCAAGACCACGATGGCGTTGAACCAAACCCCAGGACCGAACGTGTTGGTGACTTGTTTCAAAATCATGATATCCGCGGTTTCCGATCGCAACGGAATGTCTAATCGATCGAAATATAACGTAATGTCCGGTTTATGCTTGTTGCAATACTTCTTCGCTTGACCCATAATCCTTGAGTTATACTGAATATCCGCCGAAGAGGTTCGCAAACCAGGTGTATCAATCAATCTCAACTTCATCCCGCACACCGTCGTTTCAATCACTCTCACTTTCGTAGTCTCTTCATCCAAAGCCTCCAAAGTCTTCTCGTCTTGCGCGTCCGGACCTAACAACGATTTGATCACGGAAGATTTACCGACACATTGCTTACCAATCATTAAAATCGTGCAGTCAAAATCCAATTCCTCGTTCGGGTTTATCTTTTCAAAGTGCTCGGCGAGCGCCACAGCGCGCTCGAACGTATTCGTTTGAGACTTTTGCGCTCCCGATGGCGATGTACCTTTACCAGATTTTAACGTTTCCGCGAGCTCTAAACGATAAATCACTTGCGAGACAATCGTATTTCTCGGCGATTGGTCTAATCTCGATGTCAAGCGTAACAGTTTAATTCGAAGCTGTTGAAGCTCGTACGCTCTCGTGGCTTGTTCATCCTTCGGGTCTGGCTTTTCGTCTGGAACAATCGGTTCCTTTTGAGGCGCCACGCGCGCTACCGTGCGCGCTAACAAGCCACCGCCAAGGCCTTGCGCTTGTGGTGGCGTGATTGGTTCCCCCTCACCAGCCGCACCCGCTGTGGGCGCAGCGGCGGTGGTAGTATTCCGCTGCGGCAAACCGCTCGTATTTCCAAAGCCCTGTTGTTGTTGTTGTTGTTGCGAGGGAGGTTGTTGCCCTCCCCCTTGGCCTGGAAATTGCGGCGGTGGTCTCGGCGGCGGCGGTGCAGCATCTGCACCAGCACCACCACCGGGGACAAATGCCGCGGCGGCTGAATTCAAAGACGCCGCTTTCGTGGCTGCCGCTTGCGTCGCCGCCTCTTCTGCGGCGGCGTCGAAATCGCCGTCCAACTCCTCGCCGTCGTCTTCAAAATCGTCGTCCTCGTCCTCATCTTCGGAGAGCAAGTCGTCTCCTAAGATATCTTCTTGATCATCGATGCTGGTATCTTCTTCCCCGTACATTTCGTAATCGTCGGAAGTGTCGACGGCGTCCGCGTCGTACTCGTACTCTTCTTCGTCCGTTGATGCGTCCATTATTATATCGTTCGTATTTAGATAATTTTCTTTCTTATCGCGGCGAAGAAAAAAGCAGATCCGTTACTTTAAAGTACTTTATAATTTGTGCAGTGTTGTGATTCGTTCGGGTTTTTATAAAATTGATGATGATGGAATTTTGCGATTTTTGCTTCTTCTTCTTTCATATTTTTCATTCTCTCTCTACTTTCTCGCTATTCTTCTTTACTTCTTCTTTACTTCTTCTTTACTTCTTCAATCGATCGATCCATGGTTAAGATATGACACACCCGCACCCCGCGTTATTCTTCTTATTATCGGCTTCCTCTCTCAACTTCTCGACGATCGGGTCGAGGTAAGAGATGACGTTGAAGAACGTCGGCCTTTTCTTATCGATCGGGTTCCACATGTTTCTCACCAACGTCATAAATTCTTTCGGCATTAACCCGTTATGCAACGGTGGACGAGTGTCTTGGGTAGCGACTGCTCGCGCCGCGTGGATGGGATTGACGTTCGAGAACGGTTGTTGACCGGAGAAGAGTTGGTAGAAAATCATGGAGGCGGCGTAGACATCCACGGCGGTGCCGTAGAATTCGTGTCGGAAAACCTCCGGCGCCATGTATCGATAACTGCCCGTTTCGCCGGTCAAAACGAACGGTTCTTGCGAAACCGTCGAGTTTGGAATCTTGTTTCGCACGGATAAAGTTTTCGACAAACCGAAATCGCCTATTTTCAAACGTCCGGTTCTCGTCAACATCAAATTTCCCGGTTTCAAGTCTCGATGAATCACCGGTAACGGCACGCGACCGTGTAAGTACGCCATCCCTCTCGCACAATCTAACGCCATGTTTGCCGCTTCGCACAAAGAAAGTAACTTCCCGGAACGAAATAAGTGGTCTAAACTCCCTCCTTGCATGAACTCGGAAACGATGGACACTTGACTCGTTTCGCTCGAAATCATGACGCCTAAAAATTGGACGATGTTTGGATGGTGCAACTGACGCATGACCTTCAACTCCAACGAGAACTCAACTCTCGCGATCTCGTCCTCTGCCATATGCTTGTGAATTTGTTTAATCGCAACCGGCGTTCCTCTCCATTTACACTTCATGACGATCCCAAACGCCCCGGACCCGATATTTTCCTTATCCACGATTTCCTCCTCCGGTATCTCCCACGCCATGGCGTCTTGCGGCAAGAAAATGTTCGACGAATTCGCCAACTGTGGCGCAGCGACCGAAGACAAGTGACTGTCCGATAGCTTCACTAAAGTACCCGTCAATCTATCTTTAATCTTCCCCCCGTTTTGTTCTATGTACTTTACAATTTCTCCGTGGTTCCCAAACACCGCGCACTCCAACGGCGTCGCTCCCCATCGATCGACGGCGTTAATCGCCACCCCATTCTTTACTAAATAATCCACGATCGCGAACGATCCGTCCGCGCACGCGATGTGTAAAGGTGCTCTCAAATCATAATCTTGGTACGGTTCCGACGTGATGCTTTTCCCCGCTTTTTCTAAGCACCGTTTAATTCTTTTCAAATTCCCAATCGACGCCGAGAATAAAAGTTCCGAAGTCAAATGTCTCCCGACGTATTCTTTGTAGTTTTTCGACCCTGGATTGGATTGGCCTTGGGAGGAATCCGCGCCTTGAGAAGAATCGCGGTCGGAATCCCCGCCTTTGTTGGTGAATTCGAAAGACCCAGAAGAGTCTGGAGACCCTCCTCTCGGGCGGTCGGCGGAATTCTCTCGGCTGCCGGAATGCCTCGGCGAAGAGGGGTAGGATTCGTTCACGCTGTTGTTTACGATTTCCATGTTTGGCTCCGCGAGCGGGTCGACCGTGTTGCGATGCTCGAGAGGATCCAAACCCATCTTTTCTCTGCTTTATTTTGCGTTTTGTTGGTGTTGATGATGTGTCGTGTGTACCTCTATTCTGTTAAAGCCGGAGAGGCGAGCTTTATTCCAATTTTGGTTTTGCGGAATTTTTTTAAGAACAGCTACGTGTGATGTATACTCGTATGTGTGTGTTATTCAATACCGGTACACGATTATTTCTAATACATGCACGTCTTCATACCGCTAAATATAATCTCTCTCCCTCTTTCTCTCTCTCTCTTTCTCTCTCTCTCTCTCTCTCTCTCCGCTCTCCCCTTTTATATTTATTATTATTATCTCTCTCAATATCTAGTAATGTGTCTTAATAGTATCATTGCGTTCTTCGCGTGTTGCGACGAGGCGTAGGAGACATCGATCGACGCTTACCACCGCCGCTGCCACTTTTTTTCGTAGCAGTCTTCTTAGCCGAAGACGCCGCAGAACCTCGCGAAGCTCGAGGCGTCGGCGAAGGCGACCGGCCATTTACGCGACGATTGTTGGTTTTCTTCTTCTCGATGGAAATCTTCTCCGCGCAATACATGTAATGCGTAGGCATAAACGGCGTGTACGGTACTCTGCCTTCGTTTTCAGAATACCACACGGTTTCTAAATCTCTTTGTTGTTCCAAAAAGTCGACGTGCGCGCGATTGAAATACACGCCGTCGTGCGCAAACCACCACTTGTACAATCTTTGATCCCACCTATCCTCGACGCCTTCGCGCAAGGTGAAATCAATCAAACACAAGTTCCCGCCCGGCGCGACGAGATCTTTCATCGTCTTCAAAGCCTCTCTCCACGGAGGAATCATCGTCAAGCAATACGAGCACGTCACCAAATCCACTTCAGCTGGAAGTTTCTTTTGCGTCTCCGCGGCGTTGATATCGCCTTCGATGAAAACAACTTGTTTAGTCAAACCGAGCGCCTTCACTCGAGATTTTGCCATGGCTAACAAAGCATCCGATAAATCGCACAAATACACTTTCGTTTTCGATTCGCGAATATGTTCGGTGACAAATTCGATATCCCTCGCCGTGCCGCATCCGACCGAAATCCACGTCTTTGGCATCTTTGTCCACGGAACGACGTATTGCATGAAAACGTCTCTGTGTGGCAACAAAGCTTCACGAAAGCCGTCGTATCGAGTGCCTTGAGACTTATAAAACTTCTTCACGTCTTTGTTTGAGCTCAAACCGTGACTAGCCATGGCATACATGACCAACATATCGTCAAAGATCGTGTTGGAAATGCTCCTGTTCGTGCCGTTCAAAGTAATCATTTTCGGCTCGTAATTCTCCGGAGTTGGACCGATGAACGTGGTCAAGTACCACCCGACGCGATCGTAATCCGGGACTAAGTTGGCGCGAAGGTGTCCGAGCACCGGTGAGTGCACGCGATCACCAAAACATCTCCAATAAATCCTTCCTCTCTCTTTATCCATTCCGGTGACTACTTTCGAAATGTTCTCCGCAATCATCTGATGCGGCATCCAATCCATAGAATCAAGCAAGGATGCAATGGTAATAGATCCCGGGCCTTCCTTTTCTGCGGCATCCGCCCAGGTGCCGTGAAATAACTCCACTCGGTCCGTGCGCTCCTTCAAAGACTTGAAATTCTTCTTTTCTAAGTACCTGGGGCAGCACGTTGGCGAAAACTCGCCGACAATGTACCCGTAATAAAAGTAGTTTCCTCTTTTCCACATTCGCGTGGTTAAAACTTCCTCTAAGCGCTCCACAAATACCTCCGGATTACGCATGACTAAGTTGAGTTGTTCGATTGGAACACCACCTAACGGGGCAATCCACGACCAGAGCGTGGTGAAGGAGCAGATCTTCATCGTGCACCAGAAGAAGAATCCGCCGCGGTCGCCGCCGACATCTTCTCCGCTCACGATACGTTTGTGCACGCCGGCTAACCATAACGGTGCGCACAAAATCTTCGCCATCAAACCAGATGTTCCGGCATACATGAAGTTATCGCGGAACAAGTGCGTGTTTGCATCCCAAAACTCCGCGGTTTCCGCTTGGAGCAACTTACGAAGCTTCGATTTGTACACCGCGATGAAAACTTTGTAATCGGATCGACCCCAAATGGCGAAAAACTGCTCCCAGGTTAACGCTTTGATGCACGCCAACTTCAGTTCTAACGTGTGTAACTGCGCCGCGTTCATGTCCACCGCGATAATCTTTTTTGGCCCTTCGCACAAATAATCTAAAACGTTGCACCCGGCGGAAGAAATCGTCAACACGACGTCGTCTTCGTTCATGTGCATGACCTTATGATCGATAGCTGGGTCTTCCCAGCTGATGTTGTAAATGATTTTCTTCTTCCCAATCGACGTCATGATGAAATTTTGACAGTACACGTCGTGAATCATAACGCCGAATAACGTCATAAAGTAGAGAAATATGGCGCCGTGTAAAGCGATGACGGGTATCGAATCCTGGTGATGATCCTCGTACTTTTGCGTGACTAAATCCCACATCGCGTACGAGTGCACCAACACTTGCGCGATGAGCATGCTCAACATGATGAGCATTTTATGTCTGTATTTCATCCGTTTCCTGGACGCGGAGCGCATGAGATACCCTCGCACCCACTTTTGGAAAACTTTCACGTGCCACGTGAGCAAGACCATTCCCGAGAACAAAACAAAGTGCGAAAATTGTCCAACTTTGTAAATTAATACCGTGTGAAAGACTACTCGCGTTAGGAAATACAACACGCCAAACAATAAAGACGGACGTTGTTTGTTCCTGACTTCAAAGAAAGATAACAAAACCACCGGTATTTCCTCAATCAGCGCCACGGCGAAAAACGCCGTCATCTCGTGGTGGAGCAAGAAATAACAAATGGTGATGTATAACAGGTGATGGATCCACCCGTCTTCGAAGGATATCTCTTCCACATAATGCACGCTTCCGACGACCAAATCCATGACGCAATACCCGATGAAGAATAAAGCGATGTACCTCGAAATCACCGTCTCGTTCGATATCGTCGATGTGAATCCATCGTGTAGTAAGTGATATCCAAAATACAAACCGACGAAAGAAGACACGAAACTCGCGTAGAACGTCAGATACCAACTGTGCGTTTGAGACCCTCTGATGCTTTTCATTATGAAGAAGACGACGATGCAGACGAGCATGTTCAACCCTAAAATCATCATATCTTCCTGACTGAAGGCAATCATTTCGCTGAAGTGCTTCATCAGCAACGGCGCGTGATGTAAAACCATCGCAGCAGCAAAGCGTGTTCTGTGTTATTAATTTTTTCTACCGAATTTTGAAGCACACGCCCCCACGACCAACGAAAAGGTATATTCTTCTTTTTCTAACGTAGAAGTAATTATTTGTTTTCCCGCGTTTCGACGATGTTCGATCGAGAGGAAGGAAGGACAAAGAATAGAAATCTCTTCTGTTGATAACAGTCTTCGTTTACTGCGTCGTTCTTACTATCTATCCCCCTATTTAAACAACAACAACAACTACAAAAAACGCGCGCGCGCGTTGATTGGTTAAAAAAATGAAGGCGAAGCGCCGTTTTTTTTTAACCACGAAAAAAACGAAAAAAAGCGAAAAAGAAAGGTTTCAAAATTGAGATCCTCTGTCTGTCTGTCTGTGAAAAAAGCTTTTGGAGTGGATTCATTTATTATTAAACTATATATTATTAAACTAAAGGCAGGTGATTCGCTACGAGTAAAGAAACACACAACACACACCTCGTCAGAAGCGAGCGAAAATGACGACGATTCAGACGACGAGAGGAGGTTTTTGTGTCCTAATCAGACGACGATTACTTCTTCCCGCCCTTCTTCTTGGCGTTTCTCTCCTTGATTTCTCTCAACGCTTGCGCTCTCGCCGCGGCGCGAACGTCCGGCTTTTCCTGGCGCTTCTTCGTCAAAACTTCCAAAGACGCGCTGACGTACGATCGCTTACTCGCGTTCTTGTTGATCTTTCTCTTCTTTTGCTTCACAACCGTCGATTGGTCTTTTTTGTGCTCTTTTCTATACGCCGTCGTCCACGCGATTCTTGCCGGCTTTTTTCTTTGCCCGAACAAAGACTTGATCTTCGCGTTGAGGAACAAAAACGTTCTGGAGTCTCTGAGGTACGTTCTCATGCCTTGTTTTGTTGATGATGCGAGAAGGAAAAGAAGGAGGAAACGAAGTCAGTAAACAGCGAGAGTGAGTCGTTTTCTAAACGACGACGACGACGAGATTAGATTGTTTGTTCTCTCTCCGTTTTTTGCTTTCACAACAGAGCCCTTATTGAGGGCGGAGGAAAAGAACGAGCAAAAAAGAATCGCGCGCGCGCGGAAACTAGCAAACGCCATCGACCACCACCCTTGAACGCATTTGTTTGCGCTTAAAAGACACGCGCAAATACTCTCTCGAGCTGAATCCAACGGATTCGATGTCGATATCGCGTCGCAAAGGCGCCACCATTACACCGCGATGTGCTTTTCTAGGCCCCATTTCCCTCGCCAAAGTCGTCCAACTCCCTTGAAAATTTAGCGGGAAAAGCCCCTGGAAACATCCATCAAAAGCGCGCGCGTTTATCCGTATGCGAATTGAACGAAGCGTCCAAACTAGGAAATAATCAATATACGTTTACGAATACGTACCGTGACCCGGGTAGACGCGGAGGCCCGACCACGAGCAGTTTTCAGTCTTAAGAACCATATTTTATACTCCGTTAAATGTGTGTGGGCTAATTTATGAAGGTGAAGAGGGAAAAAGGATGGAAAATTTATGGGAAGAAATGAGCGAGTGAGTGAGACAGAGAGAGTGTGTGTGTCGTTATTTTAGTTTTACTTTTATATTACACAACAGAAATGTATACAGTCATCATCATCCTTTCTTGCCTTTCTTCTTCTCCGGGTTCCTCGCCGGTGGCGCCGGAGGTTCGAGATTGTAAAACACTTCCATCCTTTCGATGTAATCCCCGTACGGTAAGTTGGTAAAGTCTCCCGCAAAGGCGGTTTTCCCAGAGTCGAGTTCTTTCCGCAGCGTGTTTCTGACCTCGGCGTCGGACCACATGATTGGGCCGCGAATGAAAATTGTGTAGCCTAATTTTGTTGCCGCGAGTTCACTCAAATACCCCGGGTGTGTTCCACCTTTACCTAAATAACACGCGGAAACCGGAAACCACACGTCGCCGGTGAACGTGCCGTTGTTCAACAACGCCATCGCGTCGCTCCCAGTGTCCCAACTCAAACCTTTCGTCATTTGTAACTGTTTTGCCGCGGCGTGGACGTCGTATTCGCCGTATCCAGTCGGAAAATCCGAAAACTGCACCACGCGGCTCGGGTAGGACAGGTCTTTCAAGGCGACTAATTCGGTTTCCTCCACGGAAAGTTGGTTCAACGCGTCCAACTGCAAAAGTTTTCGATTCTCCTTTTTGTTCGTCTTCCACGAAACTTCATCTAAAGCTGATTTTCCTATTCGTCCTCTCCCGTCGTCGCCAACCATGGCATTTGCGGTGTGTTTAATCACTCGCATGAGTTCGTCTTGATCGATTTCCGCGTTTTCCTCCGCGGTGAGTTCGATTCCATCTTCGCCTAAAAACGATCCGAGTTGTTCGCCTTGGGACGGTCCCGGTCTCGGTATGATCGCCTCGTCGTCGCACGGATGCATGGTTGCCACGCCGAGCATTAATATCGCACCAGGGACGTGGTCGAATACTGCCCCGACGAACGATACCGGATCGAACGGGACGACGATGGTCCCATCTGTCAGAGATGACACCTGTACCGCTTTTAAATTTTTCGGCGGCTGTCCTCCCGGATACGTCTCGGGATACAACATTTGACAGGACATCTCCGGCAACACGGCTTCTGGACCGGGCAAAACCTCCGCTTCAATCAAAAGCGGTCCCGGTAATCTACCGTAATCTACCTCGACGTCTAACATTTTCAAAGCCGCTTTGAATATTCTCGGATCGTGGAACCGAATGTGTAATCCTTTCTGCGTCGCCATGCGAATAAACGCGTTGACGGCCTCGTCAAACGTCATCCCTCCTTTCGCTTTCGATACCGGAAGGTACGATGACTTCGAAATCACCGGCACTTCGTATTGCTTTCCGGTTTTTGAATCATACGTCACGCTTCTAGAGACGTCTAAAGTCACCACGTGCGACGATGGGTCTTCGATGGCTTCTATAAACTCATCGAACGTCCCGCTCGGTTTGCTAAACACCAACTCGGATGGATTTTTCAAGTGGAAGTGTTTTAAAATCCTCTCCGTGCTCCACTTCTTCCCGTCAACTCGTTCGAAATTCAACGCTGAACCCCACTTCCTCGTCGCTCTGTTCGGGTTTATGTGTTCCGCGTCCGATCTGTTCCCTCGACTGCCTTTCTCAGCCGAGCGAAACTGGTTCGACGCTAACGCTAACAAGGAGACGATCACGACGACTAAAACAACTTTCCACGTCGGAGGCGATTTGAGTCCACCACCGACACCACTTGGAGCATTATCACCACCACCGCCTTTCTTTTTGTTTGGATCTTTCAGTTGTTCTTTCATCGTTTCCATCTGCGCGTGTTTTTCCTTCAAGATGTTTCTCAAATCCGAAGGGTGCACCGGTTTGCTCGACGACATCTTTCTTTACTTCTAAATTTGTTTTTTTGCGACGATGATGATGATAAGAAAGAATTCTTCTTCCTCTCAACGCGCTCCGCTCCTCTCGTCGTCGCGCTGAATCTCTTCTCCTTCTTTCTCTCTCTTTCCCTCTGGGGGTTCAACTGGCTGTTTCTCTCTTTTTCTTCGCCTCAGTCGCGCGTTTTTGTGCGTCTATTTCTGTCGTCGCAGGAAAAGATTTACAGAAAGAGAAAAGAAACGATTATGCAGCAGTGAAATAATAAAACGAGTGTATGGCACACGGCGAGTTTTTTTTCAAAAATACGAGTAGACAGAGAGCACACACAGCATGGCAAGTATCAGACAGCAGGAAGTACAGGAGGTCCGTGATAATAATAATATAATATAAGAATGACTCTTTTTACAACAAACTTTATGTATTTACAACAAACGCGAAAGAGAAGGTAGGATGGTGGTGGTAGTGACAAGTTACCCTCTTTCTCCTTCTTTATCTCTCTCTCTCTTTTTTTTTATCTCTCTTTTTATTTAAGTGAAGACACTTTTCTTTTCCTCCTCCTTCCTAATAATAATATTATATTTTATACGAACTCGACGTCGTTGGTAGTATCAAGTTTCGGCGTCTTATTCGTCGGCCGGTTAGAAATAACATCCACCGGTTTCTTTTCTACGACTGGGGCTTCGTATTTATACACGCATCGAGGATCATCGTTTACCGAGGAGAACTTAGAGACGAAAACTTTCGCTTCCTCGGCGTTGAAATCGACCAAAGCGGTTTCGCCTTCGCCAATCTCGCCACTCAAAACGGCTTCCGCGACGTTATCGTCGATGATTTGTTGCACCGCTCGGCGCATTGGTCTCGCGCCCCAAGCTTGATCGAAACCTTCCTTTTGTAAATGCGCCATGACGCTTTCTGTCAACGCCAAGCCGATATTTCTCTCGTGCAATCGACTTCCGGTTTCGTTCAACATCAACGCGGAGATTTTCGAGACGTCCTCTTGATCCAACTGGCGATAGACGACAATCTCGTCCAAACGGTTCAAGAACTCCGGACGGAAGTGATTTTTCATCTCGTCGAGCACTTTGTCGCGCATGGTATTATACGCAGCCTCTCCTGGATTCTCCTCGAACGCGGAGAGATCGAAGCCTAAGCCACCGCCACCGTTCTTCGAAATCACTTGACTCCCGACGTTTGAAGTGATGATGATGATTGTATTTCGAAACGACGTGACTCGACCTTTTGAATCTGTCAATCGACCGTCTTCGAGCATTTGAAGCATGACGTTGAAGACGTCTGGGTGCGCTTTTTCGATTTCATCGAATAAGACGACCGAAAACGGCTTCTTGCGCACGGCTTCTGTCAGTTGGCCACCGCCGTCGAAACCGACGTAGCCAGGCGGCGCGCCAATCAACTTTGACACCGTATGCCTCTCCATGTATTCGGACATATCCAAACGAATCATAGACTCTTCGTCGCCGAAATATTCTCTCGCCAATGCTTTCGTCAACTCGGTTTTACCCACACCAGTCGGGCCAGCAAACATCATCGACGCGATTGGACGGTTTTCATTCGCTAATCCGCACCTCGCTCTTCGAAGAGATCGCGCGACCGCTTGCACGGCGACGTCTTGTCCAATCACAGACTTTGTGAGCTTCTTGTCGATATCTTGCAAGATGACAGACTCATCCGACGTCATTTTTGTCACCGGGATGCGAGTCCACGCCGTGGCAACCTCGGCGATTTCATTCTCCGTGACGATCAGGTTTTCGTTACTTTTTGTGAGCGATAAGCCTTTGGCGTTCACGTCCATCGCCTCTAAGCGTTCGGTGACTTCAAGCTCGCGTTTTCGCAAAGTCGCAGCTTCCTCGAACAAACCAGCCTCGGCGGCTTGGTTCTTTGCGAGTGTGATGCTTTTGTGTTCTTGCCATAAACTGATGAGTTCCGCGTTTGGTGCGGTGATGACTTCTTCTTCCCCGCTTTCCTTTTCCAATCGCTTGGCTTCGGCGACGTCTTTTTGCCTCTTTTCGTAACTGAGCATCTTTGCGCGACTCCCCGCTTCATCCATCAAATCGATCGCTTTATCTGGTAAAAACCGATCGGAAATGTAACGCGAGGAGATTCGAACCGACTCGCGGATAGCCTCGTCCGTGAACTTACAGTTGTGGTGGTATTCGAATTTATGGCGTATACCGAACAAAATCTCCACGGCTTCTTCCTCGGTAGGTTCTTCCACGATGATTGGTTGAAAGCGTCTGTTTAAAGCGGGATCTTTTTCGAAATACTTTCGATGTTCGTCGAGCGTCGTGCATCCGATGCAACTCAACTCGCCTCTCGCGAGCGCTGGCTTCATGAGATTTGAAATGTCCATGCCGCCACCGTTCACGGCGCCCGCGCCGACCATGGTATGAATTTCATCGACGACTAAGATGATATCTTTGTCGTCCGCGACCTCTTGCAAAATCTCTTTCACTCTTGATTCTAACTCGCCACGCTCTTTCGCACCAGCCATGATTAAACCAATATCTAATGAACACACTCGTTTTCCGAGTAAATGTGACGGAACGTCGCAAGCGACGATGCGTTGCGCTAAACCTTCGGCGATGGCAGTTTTACCGACTCCCGGCTCACCTAACAAAATCGGGTTGTTCTTTGATTTTCTCGCCAAGATTTGTATGCAGCGCGTGACTTCTTCCTCTCTGCCGATGACTGGATCAACTTTTCCGGAGCGCGCTTTTTCAGTCAAATCGAACGCGAACTTTGCCAAGGCGGACTCTTTTGCCCCCGCACCTGCGTGTTGCGCGGGATCGTCTTGCACCAACTTCCCTTGCTGCGTGTTTGACTGATACGGTCGCTTCGCTTGTAAACCAGTCTTGTTGTTGTTATTATTATTGCTATTATTATCGCCAGACATAGACGAAGACGTCGAGCCTGTTAATTCGCCGTCGGCTTCTAATTTTGCATTCGCGGCGTTTCTTAAAACGGTGCGATCGATGCCGAGCTTTTCAAAGAAGGCGACAATCTCGTCGTCGTCGAACGTATTACACGCGACGATGCACAAATGTTCGGGAGCGATGTATCCAATATTCATCGTCTCCGATAACTCTAAAGCTTGTTGAAACAAAACCTTCGACCCTTTGGAGAACGGAACGTCGTTCGATCCGGAGGAAGATTTTTTGCCGGGCGCGATTGGACGACTTCTCGCCGCCGGTTTAGGCGACGGCTTCTCCTTCTTCGCGTCGTCGTCGTCTGAATCGTCGTCGTCGAGAGAGGCAGACGCGGACGCAGAAGCAGCAGCGATGTCTTTCAAAACCTCGCGCGCTCTGCCGACGGAAACGCCCGTATTCAAAAACCCGTGTTCCCCGTCGTCCTTCGCTTCCACCATCAAGCCGATGACCAAACACGCCGGCGTCACTTCAGTCAAACTCGGGTTTTCCTTCGCCTCCAACTGCGCCAGCATGACTGATTTGATCGCGCGTTCCGTGAATCGTTCAAACACCGCGGAAATTGTATTATTATTATTATCATTATTACGTTTTGTTATCGTTCTCCTTTTCACGACGACGCGACCGACCCCTCGTCCTCCGCTTTTATTATTTGACACCTTTGAGGACAACGAGGAAGGCAAAATTTTTTTCTGAGTCAACATCATTTTTTTTTGGTTGTTTTTCTTCTTCTTCTTCTTTCAGAAACAACTTTATTAATTACTTTTTACACAAGAGTCTGTTTTTGTCTGTTTTATGTCTGTCCGTCTGACGAGTAAAACCATCGTAAACGAAGAAGATAAAGGATTTGGTCAGTCACGTTTTTTCTTCTCTCGTCGTTTTCTGGTGACGACGACGATGATGAGTATTGATGTGTGAATACTCGAACCGTCTTAAAAGTTTCGTCTTCTTAAAAGTCAAAGTATTTTAAAATAAAAACCCGACGGTTCGTCGTTTTTTCTTTGCTTTCGTGTCTTTTTTCGGAACTTCCACGACGACTAAAAATCAGTCTTTTGGTTCAAATTTCAAACACACACACCGACGACCGCCCTCTCTCAATTTTTGACGACGACGACGATGAAGAGACTCTAAAGACGACGATCAATCGATGATCGGATCGATGATCAGATCAGATCGCGCGATACTAAAGAACAACGTTCTTTTTCGAAACAGAAACACAAGAAAAGTAAAGAAACGAGAAGAGACGCGCGCGCGCGCGACGTCGTCGTTTCACAAAAATTGAGGCGACGACGACATCAAGTCGAAACCGTTATAGAAAAGTTTCACTTCGCGATTCAAATATATATATGATTCTCTATGTGTCGTCGCCTCGTGAAAGAACAGATCGAGAAGAACTGTTGAAGAAAAAGAAAAGAGAGAGAGAGAGAGAGAGTGCGCACCTATTCTCCTTCGCAGAAACAGAAGAAGAAGAGATCTGACTGTCTCGTGTTTAAAGTGTGCGTGTGTGTGTGTTGCGCGCGTGAATTTTCTGAAGAAAGTCAAACCTTTCGTATTATTTCAAACGAAAGGCGCAGAAAGAGCGGGAGATATTTTCTTCCTGCGTGCACTTTTAAAATCTGAAGCAAAAAAAAAATTTCATCTTCTTCCAAAAAGCACAAAGAGGGGGAACCAACAACAAAGAGAAAGAGAATCACAACACTTTCGCCTCATTTTTTCTCCCTTCATTAAAAAGCGCACACACGAACACAAACACGCACACACACGCGCACACGCACTATTTATCCAACAACAACAACAACAACATCGTAAGTTAGTAGTAGTAACAGAGGAAATAATGGGAGGGAGAAAGACACCAGCGACGCCTTCTTCTTCGAATGAGAATACTACTAATAATGTGTTCTCATCATCATCATCATCGATTGATTTCCAGTCGCCTCGTTTCCAAGAGAGTTTACACTGGCTCCAATCCACGCGAAGAGGAGAGTTACAAGATAAAGCAAAGAGCGTACGAGAGGACGTGATGAAATTGAGGAGAGAGAACGAAAAGTTAGCCGCGACAGCTGGAGCTGCGACGACGTTTCGAGATATTTCCAACAACAAAAACAACAACCAAAGAATACAGTTATTATCGCCGGCACCTTCGCCGGAGGACATGCAAAAGATGAAGACGGAGATGCTCTTGTTGCGAGCGCAATTGCTCGAACTCGACTCGAAAGAACGGAAAGAAATAGACCGAACGGCCGAGGAGATGGCTCTGAGAGAGTTGAAATTAGAACGCGAACGAAGAATACACTCGACGGAAAAGTTGAAAGGAAAACTGTTCGAGCTGCAAACGGCGCACGAGAAAGCGTTGAAAGAGTGCAAGAAGCTTAAGGAAGATTTCGAAAAGGCGAAATATGAAAATGAAACGACTGCGAACGAGAAAGAGGAAAAGTTGCAGAACATCTTGAGAAGTTCGGAGCAACAGTTGCAAGAGGTGAACCAACAGTTGTCCGATTTGCAAGAGGAGCGAGAGACGGAGACGGAGAAGTTTAAATCGGACATCGAATCAGCGATTTTAGTCTCAGAGACGCGAGCGAACGAGGCTGAGTTGCAACAAAAAGATTTGGAGATGAAGATTAAAACGTTGAAAACGGAACACGAGGAAGAGATCAAAGCGTCGAGGATGAAAATTGAAGAGTTGGAAAACGCGTGCGAATCCATACGAAACGCAAACGAGGCGAAGGAGAGTGAGTTGGAAAAAGTCACGGAGAAATACACGGAGCAGTTGAAGTTGGCGCAGGAACACGACGACGTGATGACGAAAGTTTCGGACGAGTTAAAAGCGAATGAATTAGAGTTGCAAAAGTGTAAGTTGGTGATGGAAGAGATGATAGCAGCAAAGCAACAGAAAGCAATAACCGCAGAGGCGGAAACGCAAACGTCGTCGGTAGAAAATAACGCCGACGATGACAATAAAGATAAAGAAATGAAAGAAGAACACGAACGAGAGATTCAATCTATGCAAAAAGAAACCACCCTCGAAAAGGACGCGTTGCGGCAGAAAATAACCGCTTTGGAAGCGTCCGTCAAGTCTTTAGAGGTATCTTTGAGAGACAAACGAGAAGAGAGCGACTTGCGCCAGAAAGAGTTGAGAAGAACTCGCGAGGAACTCTTAACGACACAAACCGAACGCGACGAAGCCAAGGCATCCTCTGAAAAAGCGTTGTTAGATCTCTCGTCCGCTGTGAAGACAACTAGCGCATCCGAAAACGAAAACGCATTTATGATTGCGCAACTGAATATTGAAATTGAACTGTTGAAACGAACGTTGAATGAAACCGAAGAAGCGTTGGCGCGAGCCCGAGAGGAGGTTGCGCAATCGAAAGTTCTCTTGACAGAAACGACAGAGTCGTTATCAAAAGCTCGAGAGGAAGCCGCGAAATCTGCACGAGCGCTTCTCGAAGCGAGAGAAGCACCTCCTGTAGTCGTAGAAAAGACTCCGGAGACTTCAACCGTTATCAACTTGAATATCAACGAAGGCGACGTCATTCAAAGCGACCATATTCAAGAGCTCACCGCTCGCGTCCTCGATTTACGTCAGCAACTCGAAGCGCAAAAGAAAATATTGTTAGACACCGAGTTACTTCGCGTTTCCGAGAGAGAAGCCGCTGCCACGCAAGTCAGAGCGCTCGTCGTGCGAACGAGCGACTTGTTGAGCGGTCGCATAAACAGTTCGTTGCTCGTCGAGTCTTCTTCCGTGGATGAAGGAGAAGGCGGGAACGTGGTAGAATACGTCGCAGGTACGTTAGACAGCTGGTTTGGCTTGGGAAAAGAAGAAGAACGAGAGAAAAAGTCACAAACCACCGATGATGAAGGTAACGATGATGAGAACGAATAGTCCGCTTAGATTGTATGTACTAGTATATTATTGACTTTAAAATTTTCAGTGACTTTCAACGAACTTGTTCGTCAAAACAAAACTGCTTCAAGGCACGCTTTTTTTTTTGCACAGCGTTTAGATACACACCACACATCACAATACGACGACGACGATCAGCAGAAAGAAAGAAAGAAGAAGAAGAAGAACAGAATGAGTTACTACCCGGACGACGACGGCGTAAAGCAGCGACAACCAGACGACGAGGGAAGAGAAGAACGAGAAGAGAAAAAGAAAACAAAAGGAGGAGTCACCGCGAAACAACATTTTCATCGAGAACAACAAGTCAAACAACATCCTCGAGAACAGGTACAAATCGTCCAGGTCGTGGACCCGCGACCACGGTACGTACCACCGGCGATCGGCGTTCCCGAGGATAACCCAGGCCCGATATTTCTCGGGCCTGGAAATCACGCGCCGATGATGTTGCAGTGTTACAGGTGTCAAAAGGAAGTTCTCACAGACGTGGAGCAAAAATCGGGAACGGCGAACGTTTTGGCGGCGATCGTGACGTTTGGGATTTCCTTGTTAGCGTGTCCGATCCCGGACTCGTATCACTTTTGTCGAGAGTGCGACGCGTTGATTGGTGTAAGTAAAGTAGCGTAAAAATGATAGAAGAATAAGATCATCCATTTTAAATTGATTGATGAATGCGCAGCTGTTTTGAACTTCTCGCTCTTTTATTTGCGTCCTTTGACGACGTAGTCTAACTCCTCCTTAATCCTCTCCTTGGATAACTCCTTCTTGTCCACTTGTTTTCCTTTCGAGGGAGGTTTCGGAACCGTGTCCACCGAAGGGTCCACATCGTGCCAGTACACCCCTTGTTTGTCTTTGAAAATATCGAAATCGGCTTCGTACGGAATGCCGGCGCCGATCGGCGTCCCCAACACCAACTCTCCGAGCACTCGAAGATTTTGGAACTCTTCACCGTACAACGCTTTCGCGTCTGCTTTTTGAAATCGTTCGTGCAAAATTTCCGCCTCTTCACAAATCTTATCGTCCTCTTTCTTCCACCACGACGGCAACATGGTCGGTTGCCCGTTTACGCCTTTTCGAGCTTTCCTCAAAAACGTAGCGAAATCGTTTCTCGCTTGCGGCCCAAACTTAATGGTCCCTAACTTGACATCTTTCGCGTTCCCGTGCACGTTGTTTGCAAACACCAACTCGTCTTCCACGCGCATGCGAAAGGCGTCGATGAACACTCTGTGCGCGCTTTCGTGCGGAATACCTTCGTCCCAGTTACACTCTCCGTATTTAATCGGCGGAACCATCGTCCCTTCCACAAAGTCAAATCCGTAATAATACATCAACGCGTGTCGCATGGCTTTCCCAGCCGGTAACTCCGCTTTCGGCGGTAACGGCGGCGCGTGTTTCACGTAATTCACCGCGAACTCCTTCACCTCCTCCAAACTCGCTCGCGCTTTCGTCTTCCCTTCTTCACCCGTCGGCACGACTCGCTTCGGTCCTCCTTCTTTGCAAATTTCCAACATCTTTTGGAAAAAAATCTTCTCGAACCCTTCGTTCATTTGCTTGTCTATCCTCGCCTGCGCGAGCTTTTTCTGTTCGTCGTCCATTTTCGGGGGTTTTACTCGCTTGTGTTTCTTGTTATTTTGTGCGTGTTTCGGCAACGGATTGAACTTTATCGTCGGTTTTCTTTCACCATCATCGGCGATGATATTATTATTATCCATATCTTGCTGCTGTTCGACAGTCATCTTCTTCTTTCTCTCTCTCTGTCTCTCTCTCTGTGTGTGTGTGTGTGTGCGTGCGCCCGTGTGTTATAACGTGTTACGTTGAATCCTTGACCACTACTCCTCTGCCTTCGCTGCTGCTGCGCGTGGATGATGATGATACTTTGTTGTTGTATTAAGAAGAGCAGAGAGGATAATGTTGATTTTTACGAGTACAAAAGATTTTTTCTTCTTTTCGAGCATCAGCATTGAGTCGTTTTACTTTTCTTTCTGCTATAATACATGCTACATCATACAACTTTACTATTCTTCTATCGCGTTCAAACGAATTAATGATGAAAAAGTCTCTTTTGACTCTCGTTTATTCTGTTTAAACCTTTGGCGGCTTCCTCGACCCTTTTTTGCGCCTCTATGGCGCGTTTGACGATGCTTCGCTCACCGAGCGCGCTGATTTCAGATTTCTTCTGCGCGTTTGGAGATGACTTTCCTATTCCGCTCGTGTTCGGCGAGGATGGGGAGTTGGCGGCTGATTTAGCGTTCTTCCTCGCCTCGGCGACTTTTTTGCGCAAGTTTGCTACGTCCTTTTTCGCGTCTCTAAAGGGCGGCGAGGAGGACTGCGAAGAGTTGGCGATTTCGGTTTTTTCGTCGATTGATTCGTCTTCTTCTTCTTCGTCGTCGTCATCGTTGTCGTTTTGTCTTTGTTTTTCGTCTCTTTTCTTCGTAACGGCCGGTACTGTTGGTGGTGTTGGTACTGCTGCCAAAGATACGTCTCGTTTCGAAAGCACGTCGTGCTCTTGCCGCGCTTTTTGTTGAGACGCGTTCTTCACGCTCGTCTCTCGTAAAGTCGCTTCCTCTATGATGCGTTTAGAGTTTTGTCGCTCTAAAACTTCCACGCGACGTTTAGCTTCGGCTTCAGCTTCCGCATACTGCTTCGCGCTCGCGCTCGAGGCTTCTAGTCGTGCCTGCAACGTCATCAATTCGAGCTCGTGTTTCGATATTTCTTCGCTCAGTTTGTCTTCAAAGTTACGCTGCTTCACTTCGGCGGATCTCTTCAAGTTTTCAATCGATCTCTTCAGAGTGAATATCTCTTTATCTCTCAGGCCGAGAAGTTTATTTTTCTCCGCAACGGCTGTTTCGAGAACCGCGCGCGTTTCATCGTGAACAGCCTCCTCTCGCGCGCGTTGTTGCTGTTCTCGTTCACCTTTAGAATTTTCTTCTTCTTTTTCTTTCGCATCGTTCGTATCGTTTTCGTTTCCAGCCTTTTCGTCGAGTCGTACGTTCTCCTCGAGCATAGCTATTTGCTCGTTGATGACGTCGTCTAAAGACTCGACTTCTCGCTCTAATCGCTGAATCGATTCGCTTTGTTCTTTGCACGTTCTGCGCAACTTTTCGACTTCCTCTTTTGAAGAGTCGTTTTGAGGAGGAGGAGGAGGAGGAGGAGGAGATTGTATCACCGATTTTTCCTCTAATTTCTTCTTCAATTCCCCGTTCAACCGCTCGATTTCCTTCCTCATTTCCACTAATTCAGCTTCTCTTTTCGTCTCTAATTCCTCTCGCTCCCTTTTCTTCCTCTCGTCTTCTTCTTTCTGGGGACTCCACGCTTTTTGCAACATCTCGACTTGACTCACGTGTTTCTCGCGTTCGCATTTCATCTCCTCTTCCGTCTTTTTTTCCATCTCTTCGCGTTCTCTTTTAAACGTCTCCTGTAAATCTTCTCGCATCTTCTCTTCCTTAATCTTCATCTCTTTCTCCTTCTCGTTCAAACGTTCTTCAATCTCTTTCGCGTGCTTCTCCACCGCTTTCAACTCCTCTCCTTGCAAAATCAACACTCTTTTGTTCTCGCTCAACTCTTTCTCTCTCTTCAACACCGCGTTCGCTAATTGCTCGATCGTTTTCGTTTGCTCCTCGCATTTCGTTCGACTGTCCAGTAAATCTTTCGCGTGTTTGTCCGCGACTTCTTGCAACGAGTCCGCTCTCTTGTGCGCCAGTTTAGAGTTTTCTTGCGTCACTTCCAGCTGGTCGATGTTCAAGTTCAACTCCCTTTTGAGTTGCACAAGAAGTCGGTTGGCGGCGATCAAATCGTTTTCGGTGGACTGTTTCTTGCTCTGAGAGCGAGAAAACATTGTTGGTGGTGGTATTCGTATATATTTTAAAAGTGCATGTTGGTTTCGCGCGTGAGTTTTAAGAAGGGTCGCAGTGAAAAGCGGTGTGGGTGTTGTTTATTTGTGTCGTTTCCTCCTCAAAACACAAAATGGATGATGGAAAAACAAGAAGAACAAACTGCTCAAGAGAAAAAGGATTAAAACTCGAATATACGTATTGTTAGATATTAAAAATTCGAAACCTACACACACGTGCACACGATCGAACGTTCGAACGATGGGTGTTGTTGCGACGGTTGATTTCTTTTTTGCTATGGTTGTTTGTTTTGCTGCAGCTTTCTTTCTTTCTCGCCGCGACTCACTCCTTCTTCTTCGAACGATTTTTCCACCCTCACTTCCTCCTCCCTTTTTTCATCTCTCTCTCTCTCTCATTTCATCTCTCTCTTTCTCTCTCTCTCTTCCTTTCTTCGTGTTCTCTCGAATCTTTTCGTTCAATTTCCTTCCTCACTCTTTTCGCGCGTTTTCACTGTTGTGTGTTGATGATTTTGATGTTTGTTTCTGTTGTTCTCTTTTTAAATACTATATTTAGTACATAAACGCCGGATCGTTGACGTCCATGTGGTGATCTTCCAAGTTCGTGTCAACAGATCCAGAGTCAACCGGCTTCATGATCATGAGCTTCACCAACTCGGCGGCAAAAGTAGCCAACAACGGCGCCTTGGCCAAAGCCTTCGCGATGTCAGAGTCGTCCGACTTGGAGATGGCAGCCATCTTTTGGTTCGCCGCCAACATGCCGTCCAAGCCAGCCTTGAAAGCCGGGTTGTACGTGTCAATGACTTGCGGAAAGATAGTCGCGGTCGTTTTGTTCGTTTGGTGGATGACGTGCATGTTGAACTTGGTGGTGTCCATGCCCAAAGATTCGTAGAATTCAGATCGAGAGTGATCGTTCAAGTACATGGTGACGTACACGGACAAGCAAAAGAATCGACTCCACAACTTGGCTTCCGTGTCGTTCAAGAATTCCGGTCTCGCCTTCAAGATGGCGGAAAAGAAGTCACCGTGTCTGTTTTCGTCTTGGCACCAGTTTTCAAAGTACTTGAAGATCGGGTACAACTGGTCGTCCGGGTTCGCTTGCAAGTGTCTGTAGATGGAGATGTATCTCCAGTAGCCGATCTTTTCGGACAAGTACGTCGCGTACATGATAAACTTCGGCTTGAAAAAAGTGTATTGTCTGTTCTTCGTCAAAAAACCCAAGTCCAAGGCCAAGTTAAAGTCGCTCATCGCTTTGTTCAAGAAACCGGCGTGTCTGGCTTCATCTCTGGACATGAGCGTAAAAATTTCCGCGACGGTTGGCGCCGTTTTCTTCAAGCGTCTCCCGAGTTCCTTGTACAAAAGAAAGCCGGAGAATTCAGCCGTGCACGATCGCTCGAGAAATTCGATGAAGATTCTTCTTTGTTCGCCTTGGATCCCGTCCGCGGCTGCCTTGAACTCGTCGTTGCGGACAAAGTGCTTTTGGTTGAAATCGTCTCTGAACTCGTTCAAGATGGAGAAGATCTCGGACTCGTCCAGATTCGGGTTGATTTCCGTCGAAAAGAGTTGTTCCATCTCGTCGAAATCTGTTTTGTTGCAGAAAAAGAGGACCACATCAGAGAAGAGAAATGCTGTTAGTTTACCTTCAAAAGGTCGTCGCGTTTTGTGATCACTTCCGCGCGATCTCACGAAAGAGAGAGAAAAAAAAACTTATCCCATTTTTCCACCCAAACGAGACGAAGATATCTTGGATACGAAGCCGTCTCTCGTCCTCGTCCGAACGAAGAAGAAGAAGAAGACAAAGAAGAATACGAGAGATCAAATAATAATAATACAAACGCGTACCTGTGGTGTAAAATCTCGGCGTCAACAAGTTCTCATCCGCGGCTTCTTTGATGCCGTCTCTCATCTTCTTGATCCCGGTCTTATCGTCCACCATGGTGCCAGTCGCGCGCACCGTCGTGGTGATCTTGGAGACCTTTCTATTGGAAGAGATAGATTTGTTTGTCTTGGAGGAAAAGACTTTGCTCTTGCCGGCGAGAGACGCCGATAAGGACATGGACAAAACAGAAGAAGCCATTTTGATGTATCAGTTTTACTTACGCTGTTGTGTGTTATGTGTGATTACTATGAGGAAGTTCTTCTGCGCGCGTTCAAAGAAAAAGGGTGAAATTGACGTCACTCTCGTCTCTCAGAAAGGGAAAAAAAAGGTGAAAATTCCAGAGATTCTCTTCTCTTTTGGCCCAAGAGGAGATCTTTTTTTCCTCAACAAGAAAAGAAAAGGGACACAAAAAGAGGAGAAAACAGAGGAGGGAAGAAAAGCAAATATTATTTTTAAAAAGAATCCGATATATTTCAACACAGATTACAACGCTCATCATCATCATCATCATCATCATCATCATCATCATCATCTTTTCTTTCTCTCTCTCTCTCTCCCTACTAAGTATATATTATTTTAGCTAGCAAAATCGCATTTGTTTATTGTTTTTTTGTTGATATAAGTGCTTCTCTCTCTCTCTCACTCTCTCTCCCTCTTGTTTACAAATTTTCGTGTTTCATCATCGTCCTCATCAACAACAACAACATTTATACGTCAAAAGTGCCCTTACCTTGGAACTTGACGTTGACCGGGTTGGTATTCTTACCGATGGAGCGCATGTTTTGGTTGGCACCAACGCGACCAGCGTTGACCTTTTCCGGGTAGACGCCATCCTTCGGGTGCAAGTATTGCACTTCGCCGGACGGGAAGACGCGGTAGATGCAGCCGTTCGCGATCTTCTTCGCGCGAAACGTAGTCACCAAAGCCATGCACTGCTCCTTTCTCGCGAGCTTCAAGAGGTTCGGGCCTTTGCGCATGATCGCCGCACCACCAGTCGGCATTTCAAAGATTTGTTCTTTCTTCGCTTCCCACGTCAAGACGTAGAACTCTTCAACCTGATTATTTGAAGAGAGAAAAAGAGAGGAAAGAGGAAAATTTTAGTTTGAAACAAAATATTTTGAACAAAATAAAGGAAGAAAAGAGAGAGCGAGAGATCGGGCGATTCTCTTCTGTGCGCATCATCGATCGATTTCCAACTCTACACGCGCACTCGCGAAACGATTTTCGTCGAACGAGTGCGATATTCGTTAGGAGAAAAGTGCGCTCGATCGAACGCGATGCATTTCCAATCCAGAAATAGGTTCCATCCGTGGTAAAAACGACGATACGCGCGCGAATGCGAATTTTCATATCTCCGCTCTTCTACGAAAAAATGTACCAAAACCAAGAGAAAGAGTTCCCTTGGTTTTGCGATACAGTTTGTTTTAGAGGGAGAAAATCCGACCGAAGCATCCATCGCGCGCTTGCGTTTACGCGTAAGGAAACTATCAATCTATCAATATACGCGAATAAACGTACCTGCGCCTTTCTCAACAAACCACCGGTGGAACCGCCAAAGATTGGAGACGGAGTGTTCGGGTCCAACTTCGGGGCGGACCACGCCGGAGCCGCCTCGCCTTCCGCGCGCACGATTTGGAACGATTGATTTTTTCTCCCAAAAGAGGAGGCAGATTTGTTGTTGTTCGTAAATTGCGCTCTGGAGTTGGTCTTCGAGGACAACTTCGGCGAGGATTTGATCGCGAACGCGACGGATGAAGTTAAAGAGGCCATTTTACAATTCAAAGTTAGTGTTGGTATCTCTTTAATACGTGTGCTGTTATGAGGAATATACGCTCAGAAACGAAACGAAACGAGAGCTTTTCCGCTTTAAAATTTATTTTTTTGCTCTTCTTCCCTCGACAGTCAGTGTGATTTCCTTCTCTCCTCGATTCGCTTTTGTTCACCAGTCTGTCATCAGTTGTTTTTGACCAAACCCATGACCAAAATAAAAAAAGAACTCGTCTCGTCTCCTCCACAAAATTGAGAATCGAGAAGAAGAATGGAAAACAACAGCTTACGAGAACAACCCCAAACAGGAGGACGATGATACCAACAACAACAACAGCATCGCGGGGCGCTTTCATCGCAACTACCACCACCAACAATAACACAAAGAAGAAGAAACAGACGAACATTTTTTTTGCGTTGAAAAAAAAGCAACAACAACAGAAGAAGAATGCGAACAACAACGACGACAGTTGGTCTTTGCTCGACGAAGAGATGAATCGGGCGGCCAAAAATGCGCCGATAAACGAAAATTTTGCCACGCGAAGAGCGCTGGGAATCGATTACGGGCTCTCGAAGACCGGGTTGGCGATATCCAGCGGCGGGTTCGCGCCGAGACCTTTGGAGAGTTTGTTGTGTAAAGGTAAGTCGAGAGTGGAGTTGATTCGAGAGATTGTGGACGTGGCGGAAAGGGAACGGGCGGACGTGTACGTGGTTGGATATCCACGACAAACGCGAGAGGAGTTGGAATTGCTCGAAGAAAAGATACGAGAGGTGACGGAGAGTAACGCGCAGAACAAGGAGAATAAAAAAGTTCCGATTCGCATGCATCGAGTGTGCGAGCAGTTTGCGGAGGCGTTGGCGCAAGTCTCCACGACTGCCGAACGGAAAATTCCGGTTGAAATGTACGACGAATCGTTCACGAGCGACGAGGCGATGAGCATGAAGCGTGGGTCGTTGGCGAGCGACGATCCAAAGTTGGATTCCATCGCGGCTGCTTTGTTGTTGGAGAGGTATTTCGAGCAGACGGATGGAGAACCGATTCGTATTACGCCATCTTCGTCGTCGTCGTCGTCTTGGGGGAATAGAAATAAATAGATTAGAAGGGGCAGGTTTTATGTACTAGCATTTAGCGTGTGACCTGTTGTATTGTAGACTAGTATTTAGGTAATTTACACGTATCGAACTGTAGAGAGTCAGTCCATAAGCTATGATTTCAGTTTCTGCTTAATACCACCTCTAAAAATCCTCCTCCTCTGATTCTTCTTCTTCTTCTTCTTCTTCTTCTTCTTCTTCTTCCATTAACGCTCGTTCGCGCTCCTCCTCAGCCATAGCCGTCGCTTCCAGCTTATCTAATTTATCTTCTAATTCTTTAACAGCTTCGTCTAATCCTTTTAAATCGTACCCGTCCGGAGTGTTGAAAATTTTATCCTGAAACTGTAACCTATCGCTCTCGTCTTTCGCGAGCAACTTGAAGTTGTGTAAAAGAACGTCAAAGTGTACGGTGTACGCGATTGGAATCGAACACTTCACCGGAAAGTAATTCTGCCTACTCGGTTCGCTTCCCCAGTTTGTGAGTAAATTTCGAAAACGTTTCATGTTCTTGTTCGCTTGCGAGGCAACTTCGACAACCGGGAGCAGATCTTGCACTTTGAGAGGGAAATTTTCGACGAGCCAAACGCGGCAGCTCATTTTCCGTCCCATCGTGCCGTCGTCGACGTCTTCCAAAGTCTCACCGCCGCCGCCGTCATTTATACTGCTGCCATTAATACCACTGTTACGCTTCTTCTTCTCTTTCCTCTTGTTCTTACTCCTTCGCTTATCGTCAAACTCGAAATATTCGTCCTCGTTTCGTTGTTTTTTACCCACCGAACGTATTCTCGTCACGTCTCGATAAATCGGTCGGTCTTGAAACTCCTTCGCGTCGCTCGCGTAACTCTCGAAGTCGTACGTTTCGTCCGCGGGGAGAAATCCAGAGCGATACTTCCTCGTTTCCATCGCTTTCCCTTTCGCTTCCATGACTCTTGCGTATCTTCCATCGATTTTTGACTCTTTCGTTCGTTCGGACACTCCGAGATACGAGCCCCAGCTGTCCACCGGCGAAAACGTATACTCTTGCGGTTCGTAGACGCCGCGCGAGGGGTTTTCAACGAACAAGAGATCAGCTTCGTTTTCAAGTAGCTCTTCTGGAGTCATCGCCGCTATGTCTTTGAGCAAATCGCTCTGAGGTGGAGGAGGAATATTCGAAGATTTCTTGGAAGTATTTTCTTCTAAAGCGTCGATGCATTTTTTGTTTTCGTGGTCAAAATAAAGCATCGCGGTGTTTATGTTACCGCCGCTTGTTTTTGCATCTTCTTCCTCCTTTGGATTCGCTAAGAACACGATCGAAAACGGCGCTCGGTGCCACACCGGTAAAAGTCCACCGCGTCGTTTCTTCCCGTTCTTTTTGCTCTTCTTCTCGTTTGTCCCGACATCAGACAAGGTGATGAAATCTCCACCGTACTTGTTGTTGTTTTTATCGTTGTTGTTATCGCGAGCAGTCCCTTCCACGGTCGTCTTCTCTTCTAAGCTTTGCCCTTCTACGTCTTCTATTCCTCTCAGCTCCCCATCTATTCGTACTCTGGTTCCGATTTTTGTCAGCGTGTACGTATCGCTCGGCGCGACTCTTCTCAAAATCGGTCCAAATATTGGAGAATTCAACTCCCACTTCAACTTTGCGGTAAAGTCCGGCGCATCCATCAATCGTTGCATCAATTTCGGCGTGTTCGTATCCAAACTTTCCTTCGCTTTCCTTTTCTTCGCGGTTAGGATGTAAATCGCCGCCTGTCTGTCCTTCACGTGTATCGCTTCGTCCAATGGTTTCCATCCGTGTACGCAGTTTCTCACGTTCACGTCCACGAGAGGATGTTCGGTTAAAATTTTCACAATATCCGTGTTTTTCCTCATGATTGCCAGATGTAATGCGGTATTACCTCTCGAATCGAACGAGTTGAGTAAATCAAAATCGTATTTTTCTTCTTGTTCTTCTTCTTCTTCTCGACGACGGTTCCTATTTTTGCCCTCGCTCGACGAACTCGTTTTCAACCTCTCCGCGGTGACTAGAAAGTCCTTCACGGTTTCCCGGTCGTTCTCAAAGCACGCCTTGTGAAACGGAAACTGTTCCGAGAAAGTATTATTGGTGGTCGTAGTAGTAGTGTTCGCATTCGAGGTGGAAGCTTTGTTTCCTCCTCCTCCTCGTCGTCTTGTTTTTTCTTCTTCTTTGTCTTCTTCTTCGATGTTGGACACGTTCGAAGACTCATCAAAATTTTTTCCACGACCTCTCCGGTGGTCGTCCTCGTCCTCGTTTTTGACGCTTTTCTTCACCGCTGCTTTTCCTCTCTCTTCTTGGTCTTCTTCTTCATCATCATTATCCTGGAAAGATAATTCGGAAACCGCGTCGTCAAAGTCTTCTTCTTCTTCTTCTTCTTCTTCTTTGTCTTCTTCTTTTTTCATCGTCTTCTCTCAATGATTCCCTCCCGAAAATGTCGAAGATTTTATGATGACGATGATGAACCAAACGTCGTCAAAAAATCTTCTTCTTTGTCTTCTTCTATATCTGATACGCGAAGACGAGGTAAAGACGATTCACCGTAGCGCGTGTCCTCTCGTTTCCCCCAAAGCGTTTTTGTGTATTATCTCAGATATAGAAGATTGTGCCGCAGATGACTCAGAAAAAATGTTCATGTGCGGAAGTTTTAGAGTAGTTTTTCTCCCTGTGTGTGTATTTAAAAAGCCACATCAGAGGTCAAGCAAAAAATCGCTCTCGAAATTTCAATTTTCTTCTTTTTCGTTTGCTTCTTCTTTTTTTTTTTTTCGTCTCTTCTCTTTCTTTTGTTTTTTGGTTAACAAGTTTCCTCAGAAAAAATTTATATATCTACACAAAGAGGGGAGAACGACATGAAACGAATGCTAAAACAACTGCTCATCAATAACTCAAAGTCTTCTATTTCTTTAACTTCTTCTCGATTTAGCGAAGTCGTTCTTCTTGTTGGAGGTTTTTGTCGAACAACATTCGTGACTCCTACTACTGTCGCTGCTCGTGGTGTTTCGAGTGCTTTTACTACTCGATCTTCATCGCGCGATGATGGAAAAAAATCCATCATCGCGACTTCTTCGACGGCGTCGTCGTCGTTTTCGTCGCTCGATGGGAACGACGATGAAACTGCAAACACCGCGAGTGGTGCATCAAAGAAGAAAAACAAGTACCCGTCCAAATTCGATTCGAACGAGAAAGTGAACAAAGATTTCACGCCGAACAGGTACCAAACGCAAGAGGAAAACGAACTGAAAACAAAACAAATGAGAGAAGTGAAACGGAAGGAATATTTGGAGAAGATTGTGAAAAGCGAAAACAATCGAGATTTTCAATCGAGCGATCACGCGAACGCGATCGGAGGAGACGGGACGGTGACGAAGTATTACGAGAACGTGGATATCAGAGAAGTCTCGTCGACGCAAAACCAATACGAAATCTTATTAGACGGGAAACCGTTAAAGTCGCCGAAACGCGCGCAGTTTATATTACCGAACAAGTTGTTAGCGAGCGCAATCGCCACGGAATGGGCGACACAGGAGGACGATTTGATTCGGCCGTTTACCATGCCGTTGATGCAGTTATCGTCCACGGCGTTAGATCACATGAGCGACTACGCGACGTTTGATTTTCACGTGAAGAAGTTGCTCGAATTTTTCGACGCCGATCAAGCGGTGGTGGCGCACCCGAGCGGGAGCGAATTAAGAGAGATCCAGTTGAAAACATTGAAGAAAGTGCACGATTGGGCCAGGAGGGAGTTTGGGGAGCAGTTGAATTTAAGTTCAGACTCGATATTCGCGCAACCGCAGCCGGAGGAGGTGAAACTTTTGATGGAGAAACGTTTGCGGTCGTTGTCGCCGTGGGAGATGACGTGTACGTTTGCGGCGGCGGCGGCAGCCAAATCGCTCTTGATCGGATTAGCGTTGAATAGAAATATCATCGACCCGGAGGAGGCTTTGAAGTGCGCTCGAGTAGAGGAAGATTATCAAATCGAAAGGCACGGATTCGTCGAAGGCGGGCACGATATCGACATTTCCGATTTGCGGGTGCGATTGACGGCGCCGCACGCTTTAAACTTAATTTTGAAAGCGAAAATGGGGACGATGTAGACATACTAGTTCGTAATAGTTTTATGTAGTATATTTATAGTGTAAAATAGTGTAACAATTGGGAAATACCGCGCGCGGTATTATAATACGTGTTGTTTGGTAACTTATTATTATTATTATTATTCGTTGAACTCCTGCAACGCTTCTCGGCGTCGAGACGAACGCGTCGGTTGAGGAGTCACCTTCGCCAACGGCACGTTCAAATCGTCCTCGACCCATTTTTCGGACGCAACTTGTGCTGCGGCTCGTTTAGACCGCTCTCGCGCCGGTGCTGCCATGACTTTTTCTTTTAGTTTTGATACTTTTGGTCCTTTACGATCGTAGAATGGTAAGTCTTCGCTTTGCGATAACTCGCTCGCGTACTTTTCGACGCCTTCTGCGTACTCCGCGAACTGTAAGTCTTCGTTAAACAAGGATTCCACTTCGTCTTCACCATCTTCGTTGTCGTTGTTGATGTTGTTACTGTTACTAGAAGACGAGGAGGAAACGCCCAACGAATCGTGAATTCTATCTTTCGCAATGTTGATATCTTTCAAGGCGATTTTCTCCTTCGGACATTTCTTCGTCGCCATCTTCATCGCGACGAACGCTTCGGACAATTGCAAAGTAACGCGTTGCTTCGTCTCCTCGGAAACAATGCTTCCATTAACGGCACTACCATCGTTTGGTTGAGATGTTAACATTGATTTTACATCCGGAATCGGTACTCTAGACAAGACCCTGGAGATGGCGGCGTGGTACGCCTTGACTTGCGCTCCGGCGACGCCGGTGCCGAACGGTTTCGCGTTCAACGCCAAGATTTCAATCGAAAGCGATCGAACGAGTTCGGCTTCACCGGCATCAGATCGTTCGATAGCACCATCCAAATTCTTGTTCTTGTCGGTATCGCTGTTCGATGCTTCATCTCCTCCTTCTTTGTGGTTGGATGACGACGATATTCCCGTCTCGAGTTCTAAGAGAGACGTCAGAAAGGCGGCAACTTTCGCGACGCCCTTCTTTTGACTCGCCATTCTCAACGACGGTAACACGGCATCGATCAAGCACGCTCTGACCTTTGCATCTGGTGCAGACGCGATGGCTGGGAAAAATACCGCGAGACATTGCGCCAATCTGGGCGTTTCTTGCGCGTTGCACGCAAAGATGGCGCCCAAGAGCGTCGAGATGACCAAAGACGGTTGCTCAAAGGCGTAGTACCCTCTTCTCAAAGCGAGTTTCGCGAGCGTTTCGCACGCGATGGTTTGCGCGGAGTTCTCAGATTCAGTAAACGCCGCTTCATTCATCGCGTCGATGTTTTCGGCGTCCAGTTCTTCCAGATCCGTTTTATCCTTCGGGTTTTCAAACGGTTCACACGCCGACTCGATGATTCGAAGAAGTTGCTTTTCCAACGTGAGCTGGTACCCGGCGGTTTCATTTTCTTCGCCGTCGGCGTCGGCGTCGGCATCGTCGTTATTCTCTTTTTCTTTCTCATCCTCTTCTCTTTCGTCGTCGTCGTCGTCGTCGTCAAAACGGACGTGAATGCCCTTCTTTGGCACCGGCATATCTCGTCTCGCATCCAACGCTTTCGGTCCGTATAACATGGCGGCATCACCGAGCGCGCGCAACGCCATGCACTTAACCGGCTCCGATGGATCAACATCAGCAGCCGTACGCAAGATTTGCACCGTTTCTTCCGTCAATGCGTTCGTTCCACACATTAACAGTAATCCGAGTAACTTGATACCTTCGCGACGAACGCCGGCGGACGCGTGCGCGACAGCCGGTCGAACGAGCGACTGCATGACAGCTTCAGTCGCGTGCGCGGGAAGCTTGGATGACGACGAGTTATTCGCCGTTTCAAAGAGCGAAGAGGCGATGAAGAGCGCTTGCGTTTCAGCGTAGACGTTGGTGTCGTCGTTTACGTCGTCGTCGTTTTTGTTGTTGTTCTCTTCATCGGTAACGGTGCCTCGAAGACTGTCGCAGGCGCCCAAGACGACGGCGACGTGTTCGTTGTCGTCGTGCACGCGCTTCGCCAAGTCAATCAACTGCTTTTCCCACTCGCCGTCACCACCTCGCGCGTAACACGAAACGTCGTTTTCGTCGTTTAAGTCGCCAATCGATCTCAATCGTTCGTAGACGAGCGTCGCGGCGCCTCTTCGCAAGGCGCCGTCGTTCATATCCGAGCAGTTCAACGTCATCATCAACTGTCTCGCCGCAAAGACCGAGGACGTTGTTTTCCCGTCGGCGTGCATAGAAATGGCGCGGAGCAAATCCATCGAGGATTCTGGCAAGCACTGATCCAAAGCATCTTCGACTTCTTCGGTTTCGGCTTGGAGCACCGCGCGCGCTTGACCGACGGCGAGAGACGTGTCCTTCCCTGAACTCGACGTTTGGTTCGCGAGCGCTTCGACGATGACGCGCCAGAACAACGCCTCTTCCGGCGAAAAGAGCTCAACCACACTTACTTTCTCTTCTTCTTCTTCTTCTTCTGATTTCTTGAGAAAGAATCTACGCAACCCGCTCGTTTCGCTCTTCTCCTTGGTCGCGTACGCCATCGCTTTCACCGTCTTCGTTTCAATCAACGTCTTCAACGCCATCTCCGAAACGTTCGGGTGCGACTCCGCGTCGAGTAATTTCAACAACTTAATCGGGTCGTTCTCACACACGCTCGAGGACATCCACTTCTTGAGCATGTCAACGCATGCCGATCTCACTGAAATCGATCGATCGTTCAAGCCTCTTCTCAATACCAACGCGCGATGTTCGATCGAGACGGATTCCACCGGAACCTTCGCGGCCAACGCCAAAAACGCGATGCGTCTCACTTCCTCGGAAATGTCTCTCGTTCTCTCCACGACCACGGAAATCGTGTGATCAGAAATCGCCAACGCGCCTAGAATAGCTTTCCTCGCGTCTTTATTCTTCTCGCCTCCGATCAACTCGATAAACGCCGTGGTAATTTCGCTGTTGCTGAAATCCGCGTCTTCCCCGCCATCTTGCAATCTCGATAACGCTCTCGCCGCTTGCGCTCTCACCGCTGGCGTGTTATCTCTCAACCTTTCCAACATCGTCTCTTCCATCTGGTCGTATAAATCGTCCGAAATCTCCGCATCTGGTCCGAGCGCGTTCAAAATCCCCGCCACTATTTGACACGCTCGAAACCGAACCGCTCGATCCTTCGCCGCGGTGACGTTCAACAAAAACCGAATCAAAGATTCGCAAAACTCGTCCGCTTCCTCCTCGTGGCCTGGTTCTCGGTGTGAAGTGAATGCGATTATAAATCGAATCACCCGTTCCGTGTGTAAGTCTCTCTGTTGTTATTAATAAATGTTGTTGTTCAAGAATAATATAATATGAGCTTCGTTTTATTCATCATACGAATATAATACTTTGAAAATCAAGAGACACAAAAAGGGGAACGATGAAAAAAGAAAAAAAATTTGTATCTCTCTCGTCTCTAAAAATCCATTTCATTCTCAAAATCACTCTCTTCTCAAACGAGGATAAAGACGCGACGATATAAAGACGACGAAAGACTACTTGATATACCTTGTATTCCAATAAAACGTGCAACAAGCACGTGCACACGTCCTGTAAGAACTTCTCGTTACCGCTCACGTGTCGTAATTCTGTCATTTGTCTCACGATGCGTTTGTGCATGGCGACGCCTAACTGCGTTTCGTTTAACAAACGCGCGACGGTTATTTGGGGTAACTTTTTTACGGCACTACTCGGCATCGTCTGTTGTTGTTCTTCTTCTTCTTCTTCTGGTAAAAAGTGTTGTTCTTTCGCAGGAGTTTTTGCGTCGTCCTTTTCTTCTTCTGCAACAAAAGACGGAGGTGTTGTTGTCTTCGTCTTCTTGGACGATGTCTTTTTCTTCGTTGTTTTCTCCGTCATTTTGTTTTAAAAGTTTTTGTTTGAAAAGAAATGAAGATTTTCAGTTATTTTATTTTGTCAGTATATAGTAGTAGTAGTAAATTTATATCATCTTCATCTCTCTTTTTCGCCCTTCAAATCTTTCTCTCAATAAGAATACTCTCTCATCACGTGGCTGGAATAAAGTCGTCGTCGTCGTAGTCGTCGTCGTCGTCGTCCATGTCGTCGTCTCCGCTGGCCCACAAATCGTGGACGGTACCGTCGCCGACGGGGTAATTCTTCGCCATGTTCGCTCTTTCGCCGACGCGCTGCGTCGGTTCGTTTGGATCGAATGGTATTCCGCACGCTTCCGCTAAAGAACCAACCACGAACGATGGTTGCTTCGATTCGTCTTCGTTCTCTTCCACGTCTTTCATTTTGTTCGCGCCGGTGAGGACTAAGACGGAATATCTCGCGCCGTTATCTTTCCCGAATTTCACGTCCGTGTCCATTCTATCGCCGATGACCATCGTCCTCTGCGGGTCGCCGTGCGAGTGCGACATTATCGCGTCAAACATGTACTTTCCTGGTTTTCCGCAAATCACATCCGGTGCTCTCCCAGACGCGGTTTCAATCGCTTTCACTATAGGCCCCGCTCCGGGCATCAATAATTTCTCTTTCCCTAACCTATCCCCGGCGTCTGGGTTCGTGGCGATGAACTTTGCGCCTTTTTGTATCAAATACGAGGCGTACGCTAACTTTGCGAACGTAAACGACGTGTCTTGACCAACGACAACCGCGTCTACTCGAGAATCGTCGTCGTGGTCGTTTTCGGCGTCACCTCCCGTCCACTCGTGCATCTCCTCCCAATCGCTCGAAGTACACGAGACCGCTTCGTATACGCCCCCGACGATATCGCCGACGTCGCACTCCTCCAACTCTCTCACTAACCCTTGCTCACCAACCACGTATATCTTCTTATTTGATGACGACGATCCATCTTTAGTACTACCGTGAGTATTGTTAAATCCGATGGCGGATAAATACGACGCCGACGCAAACGCCGCGGTATATATGTGGTTCACGTCCACCTCCATCCCGAGCTCGGAAAACTTCCACTGGTAATACTCTCTCGTTTTCGTCGCGTTGTTCGTGACAAAAAACACGCGCTTTTGCAGCGTTTCTCGTAAATAGTCCACGGCTTTTTTCGCCCCGGGAACTAAAGCGTCTCCGTGCCATATGACCCCATCGCAATCTAACAACACGGTATCGACATCTTCGCTGATTTCTCGAGTCAATCCATTGTTGGTGATACCATCGCCAAAACCGCCACTTTCCGCGCGTGTCACGAAAAGAGTGCTGTCCCCGTTATTTCTTCTCTTTTGTCTTCTTTGTCTTCTGAATTCTGAATTGTTCGTGTTTCTCTTACGTTGATGGTGTTGCACATCGGAGGAAAAATTCCGCCGCCGAGCGCAAGAAGCGTTCGTGTTCGTGTGAGTAGTAATAGCAGCAGTAGCAGCAGCGCTGCTGGTAGATGCGAGCATAATACTAAATGTAACAGAAGATTAAAAGAGCGCGGGGTAAATACGAATACTAACTGTTGTTGTTATCGTTTATATCGTTTATATCGTGCGCGTCGAACGTGTAACGAAGTGCGAAGGAAAAGAGAGGTGAAAACCCTTTGCGTCTGTCGACGACTAAAAGAAGAAAAATTGAAAGAAAAATGAGTGTAACTCTTTATCATCGTCATCCGTCGTTTCTCTGTACTACTACCACTACTACTACTCTACTACTATTACTACTCTACGAGTCTAATACTCGCACACAAATAAGAAGGGACGAACTACATGAAACCACCACCACCACTGAGATTTGGTCTGAGCTCTTTCGCAGTCACGACGTCTCCGACGGATATTTTCAAACCGCCGCCGCCTGGCGCGCTCGTAATCATGTTCCACCCGAAGAAGACTTCGTTCGCCCACGATTTGGTTTGGCTGTTTAGAACGGTCCCGGAGCGGAATTTTTGCAACGCGCGAGAGACTTCGCGGTTTTTATCGAAGATGCCGGTTTCTTGGTTTATATCCGGGATCGTACACCGAGAACACGGTTTGACGAGGTCCCAAGAAACACCACCTTCATCTCCGCCGCGTTCGCCGCCGCCGCCGCCGCCATCGCTCTTGCTCTTTCTCGCGCGTGTTTCTATCTTTAACCACTTGTCCTCTGCCCACTCTTTACCTCCGGAAACAACCACGTTCGGTCGAAAGCGATTCATTTTCACTTCGCTTCCGGCTAAATTGAACAGCTCTTTCCCCATGACCACGCGCTTTTGCAAATCGTCGAGACTGGACTCGTGGGCTAACAACACGGGGTACCCGTCGCTAAACGCCGTCTCGCCGCCGTTCTTCGCGTATCGCTCGTCTAAAGGCCTTTTCGGTCTCGATTTGCGATCGCTCGTCGAAACGTACTTATTAAACCTTTCCGGTATCCCTCCGGTTCCAATCCAACGAACAATTTTCGCCCCGGGCACTCTTATCGCCCTCGATATCCACTCGTTCACCGCGTCGCTCTCCGCCAAGTGAACGCCGCAGTAGTCCCACACCGAACATTCCACCTCGCCAGACATGTCCTCTTTTCTCGCCAGCAGAGGAATTTCGCACTCGTCCGCGCAGTTTGGACTTCGCAGAATTAATTTCGCATCTTTCATCATCGATTCAGTCTCGTTTACGTCGTTTACCCCGTCGTCGTTCACATCCTCCTCCATGACTCGTTCCATCGTACTGTTCTCATCATCAAAATCATCATCCTCTTCATCATCCTCAAAGATGGCCCCGCGAAACTCGGTTTCAACCAACGCCAACTCAGGAACAGTTCTCTGACTGATAAATTCCCCGTCTTTATCGATCACGCAAAAGCATCTGTCCCACTCGAATCCAGTTTCGGTCAAACGCGCGCGCTTCACGTCGATGCCTTTGCACGATTTCAACGGGTACACCGTCAGGCGCGATATTTTTATCTCCTCCTTAAAATCCTCTTTCATCTTTACACCACCAAAAGTGTGGTGTTAAAAGTGGTCTTTCTTTCGCTTTTTCCTCAAAGTTTTTCTTTCTTCGCTTTTTTCGTCCTCGTCGATGGTTTCAACAAAGTCTTCTTCATTAAAAGTGTTCACTTTCTTCTTGGTCTTCTTGGTCTTCTTGGTCTTCTCTGAGATCTCGTCTGAATCGTCTGAATCGTCTTCTTGTCTTCTCGATGGTGGTAACAAGGCTTTGACCACAACTCGTCCTCTTCTTCCTCTTTTTACTTCTTCTTCTTGTTCTTCTTCTCGTCCTCGTCGTTCTGCGAGCAAAGCGCGCACGTCGGTTTCGACTCGGCGCAAACTGCTCGCGAAAGCTTCTTGTTCGAGCAAACGCGATTTCTCTCGTTTGTTTTTTAGCATCGTGGTTCGTATGCTTCGTACGGCGACGGTAGTGGCTACGGTCACGCGGACGAGTTGCGTGGCTTGCGCGATGAGAAGTTCGATGTCGATGTCTTCCTCTCGTTCTTCTTCCGCCGTTTCCTTGATTTGATACTGCTGACGGTAATAATACTCGACAAATCGAGGCACGAGGGCGATTTCAATCGCGTGACTACACAAGACGGCGCCTAAGATCTGTCTTAAACTTTCTCTGAGAAACGTTCTCAACGCGTGTGGCACAAAAGAAGTCCCAAACACGAACCACCAAACGAAGAAGAAGAAAACCAAACTCGATTTCGAGAGCGCGTCTCGCATGCGATTGAAAGTAATCGCGAGTTCTTTCAATCGCATAGAGTGTACCTTTGCGAACGCAGTCAATTTTTCTACCGCGTTTTGTGCTTCTTGGACACGTGTTAACGTCAAGTTGAGTCTTTCGCGCGTTTGATTGTGCACGTTTTGCGTCTCTAACAGCGTCTCGTGCACTGATGTTTTGATTTCAAATTCCATCGCTCGTAATCTTTCCATTGAATTTTCAACGCTCTTTTTCGCTTCCAACTCGGAAAGTTCGATTCGTTTAAAAAACTCGGATAATTCTCTCGAAGCTCTCAGCGCGCGGAATCGTTGCTCGTGTTGCGCGCACTCTGATTCTACTCTCGAAAGCGCTTGAAAATACATGTTGAGTTCTGTTGCTTTCGTAACGGAGAAAAAATTACGACGGGTAGTCTCGTCTTCGTCTTCCTCTTCCTCTTCGTCCATTCCATCGGCGTTATTTTCGTTGTCGTCGTCGTCCTCGTCCTCGTCCTCGTCGTAAAACAGAAACTTGAACAGTCCTTTCAGTCCATTGCTGTTCTTTGTATCTTCACCATCTCTTCCGTCGTCGTCGTCGTCGTCGTCGTCGTCGTCTGACCCTCCTATTCGTTTCAACGCGCACCTCTCGCACCCACCATCGAAACGCTTTTTATTACATTTCCCCAATCTGCTTTTTACTTTAGACCGTTCCAGACGACACGAGACCGCATTCACCGCGACGAGGCATTTCAACGCGTCTTTATCCTTCGCCTGCACCAGATGTTCGCAGAAGATATCCTCTTCTGATCCTTTGAATCGACGCCCGCCGCCGTGATGATGATGTTGGTTAAAAATAGAAAAAAACGCATCTGTCATGCACTCTTCTTGGGAGTCCAACTGATCGTCTTCTAAAAATCTCGCACCCAACGCTACCCTTTTGTTGTCGTTCGTGTCGTGCGAGAAAGCGAGTGTCTTCACGTCCTCCTTCTTTTCTTCTCTCTGTCGAGTTTCAGCAATTCGACTACTGTTTGCGACTGCTCCGGAGAGGAAGAGGAAGAGGACGAGAGCGACACACCACCTTCGATGACGATGCATTCTCTCTCTCTTTTTTTTTTCTGCGTGTGCCTCAAAAAAGACGTTTTGTTGAGATTTTTATTCTGTTTGACTTCTTTGGAAAGAACTCTTCATAACTACAATGAAGACCCCCTGCGACGCTTCCTCTCCTTTGCGTCGTCGTCAAAACAACGACCACCACCACCACCACCACAAAAATGACGACGACCATTTTAACAGAAAGAACAACGAGAACAACTTTGAGGCGGACGACTGTTTCGACGGAGACAGAATTTCCTCGCGAAGTGCGCAGAAACACTTGGAAATTACGCACGAGATTTCGAAAATTTTAGAGTGCGATTTGGACCGGGAGACGTTAGCGGTGTGCATCTCTATGCTCCAAAACGGCGTGGAACCGGAAAGTTTAGCGTTAGTGGTGAAAGAGTTGAAGAGAGAGGCGAAGAGGTTAAGAGAGAGCAGGGAGAGAGCGATTGGAGGAGGAGGAGGAATGCGATGATGATTCAAGTGGAAAGAGTCAAAGTGCGTTGTTGTATACTATTTAGTCATAGTAGAGAGTGAGAAAGAGAGAAAAGAGGATGTGTCTCGGGTAACTATTTTTGCGAAACGAAAGCGTACGTGTTATTTAGTAGAGTTTATTTCAATATAGCTACATCATCGCCACCGTCGCACTTCGCTCTTCTGTTCTCGCGCTCTCAAAGCAACCTCTGCCTTCTTTTTCCTCTTCATGTTTTTTTGTGTATATGTGTGTGTGCGTAAACTGTTGTAAGCGCCGCCGCCGCGTACGTATCTGTCTCTCTTTTTTCTTCTCTCGTCGATCAAATCGAAAAACTTACGTGATGACGGTCGGCGATTCGCGGCCGGTGAACTTTTTCAACTCGGAAACTTCCAACGCGATGTCAATGAGTGGCTTCAACGCGACTTGCGCGTCGATGCCTTGCTTCGCTTCGTCGGCTTCGTATTGCTCGATGTACATTCTCACGGTGGCGCCGGAGGATCCGGTACCGGACAAACGGAAGATAAATCTGGACCCGTCCGTAAAGACGAATCGGACGCCTTGCTTGGAGGCAACGGACCCATCGATCGGATCGGTGTATTCAAAATCGTCCGCGTAGTCCAACTCGTACGCGCCGTACTTGTCTCCTTTCTTCGCTTTGCTCGCTTTCTCGCGCAAGGATTCAACCATCTTGTTGCACGGATCCGATTCGCACCCTTCGTAATCATATCTGGAGAAGAAGTTTCTGCCGTACGTCTTCCAGTGTGCCTCGGTGATTTCCTTGACGCCGACAAGTTTCCCGCCTTCTGGGACGTTCTCGTTTCTCTTGGCCAAGATGGACAACCACGCCAAGACGGCCCACGGTCCGTCTTTTTCTCTGATGTGGTCAGAGCCGGTACCGAAGGACTCCTCGCCGCAGACCGAGCACTTTTCGGCATCCATCAAGTTACCAAAATACTTCCAACCAGTTGGGGTTTCGAAGCACTCGACGTTCAACTTTTGCGCGACTCTGTCCAACGCAGCCGCGGTTGGCATGGATCTCGCGACGCCTTTCAAGCCAGACTTGAAGTACGGAATACACTCTTGCGCGTTGGCGGCGATGATGGCGACGGAATCCGACGGCGTGACGAAGAAGTTGTTGCCCAAAATCATGTTACGGTCACCATCACCATCGGAAGCGGCACCAAAGTCCGGCGCGTTTTCGGAGAACATAACTTTCACCAATTCTTCCGCGTACGTCAAGTTCGGGTCCGGGTGACCTTTGTTAAAGTCTTCCATCGGCGTATCGTTGACGCAGGAACTCGCCGGCGCTCCTAAAGCGTCGACCAAAATCGGCTTCGCGTACGCGCCAGTGATGGCGTGCATGGCGTCAAATTGCATGGAAAAATCTTTTCTCTTCAACAACTTACTGATCAAGTCAAAATCGAAGACTTCTTTCAACAACTTCATGTAATCTTCCGTCGGCGAGACGACTTCGACTTCAAAGTCGCCAAACTTCGTCACGCCAACTTTGCTCAAGTCCACGTCCGGAATATCCGCCATTTGCAACTCGCTCACGGATTGCGTAAACCCGTAGATTTTATCGGTGATCTTTTCCGGCGCCGGTTCCCCGGCGGAGGAGTTGAACTTGATCCCCCAATCTTCTTCCGGCCCGCCCGGGTTGTGCGACGCGGACATGATAAAACCGCCGTATGCTTTGCGCGCTCGAATGACCGCCGACGCCGCCGGCGTGCACAAGTACCCGTTTTGCCCGACGTACATCTTCTTCACCCCGTTCCCGGCGGCTAATTTCAAGATGATTTGCGACGCTTCTTTGTTAAACCATCTCCCGTCGCCGCCTAACACCATCTCGCTCCCTTGCAACTCCTCTTGCGGTAACGCCATGAACAGCGACTGCACCCAGTTGGCGAGATAGTTCCCGGACGAAAACTCTTTCGCTTTCTTTCTTAAACCAGACGTGCCGGTTTTTTGTCCTTCGATCGGTGTCGTCGGGATTGGTTTCACCGCCACGCCTGCCACGGCTTGCGCTCGAGTGATGGTGCTCATCTTTTTCTTTAAAGAAGTAGAATTTATATTCTTCGATGATGAATGATGATGATGATGAATTTTAGTACTCGCGAGGCTTTCTCTTCCTGTTGTTCTCAACAAAAGTTGCGTTTGCATTATACTGAGAAGAGAGAATTCACAAAAATGTATTCGTCGTAAGAGAGAGAGAGAGAGCGTGTGTTTATGTTCTGTATAAACTTGCAACTGCGCGTTTTTGTGAGGACTCTTTGGTGAGTCGTCGATTAGAGAAAAAAGATTATCCACTGGTGTTAGACTACGAGATACCACGAGAGAGCTCACACAACACAAAAGGAGATATTTCCGTCCACAAAAAAACCAGTCAATCACATTAGAACAACAATTATATAAATAAGCTTGTTGCGAGTAGTACTCCCAAAATTCGAGCCGAAAGTCGGTCAAATAAAAACAAAAGAGACCAGACACACCGACAAAAAAGAGCCCCGCTCTCTCTTCGTAAAGCGCTTCTCTTTATTCTTCTTTCTCTTCTTTCTCTTCTTCTTCTTTTAAAAATCGGCAAAAGAGGAGCGCACTCGTACTCTCACCATCGAGAGCGGATTCTGAGAGAGCGCGAGAGAGAGAGGCTAGAGTGTATTAAAGAGAGAGAGAAGAAGAGGTCAAAAATCTTCTCTCTAGAGCTGTTTCTATATTCGTCTTTTCCCGGGAAAACGAAGCAAAAGAGAATAATAAAAAGGAGAAGACGAACAGACTTTTAAGAAAGGTTATTGAAGAGAGAGAGAGAGAAAGATTCACATCAAAATGAAGGGTAGCAGTAGTGCGAGTAGTAGTGGTAGTCGTAGCAGTAGTAGTTCTCGTGGGAATGTGATGATGATGATACGGATGATGATTCGAGACGGTCTCGAGGGTGTAAAAAAGTACATCGAAGAAACAACGAACAACAAAGAAGACTCGAAAACTAGTATTCGAAACGCCGCGCTGGTGTTCGCGTGCACGTACCTCCTACAAATGTACGTATTTTCGACGACGAGAGCGATGAGAAATCCAACCGCGTTTCCTCAGCGAAGATACTTTTTGGAAACGTTAGTGTACTTCATCTTCGCGTTCCCGTTGGCGACTTTACAAGCCGCGTGGGTGCTCTTTTGGATTATATTCTGGCAACTGTGTGGGAAGCCGCTGTGGAAGCCGACGTTTCCGCACAGGTTTAAAAAGAACACGACGTACGTGAACGAAAAGAAACGAAGAGATAAGACTGAAAACGGGGACGATCACGCGCACGTGAGTTTATGCGGGGGAGGGTTTCGAACCTGGTACCATTTAGGCGTGTATTTTGGGTTGAGAGATAACTTTGGCGAGACTGGAGTGGACGATATCGTCTTCGCGGGCGCCTCCATCGGCGCGTTGGTCGCCGCGTTGGCGGGCGCAAACGTGAAACCTGAGGAAATTTGGAAACAAATCCCTCCAATCGCGCACGAGTTTAGAGAACCAATGGGGTTCATTCATAATTTAACCAATATTGGACAGTATTGCAGGTATTTATTGAACGCGTTGTTACCGGAAGACGCGCATAAAAAGTGCAACGGGAGAGTGTTCTTATCCGTCACCAAGTTGTTCCCGACGCCGCACAACGTCATCATCTCCGAGTGGCACTCGCGAGAGGATTTGATCAATTGCGTTTTGGCGTGCGGATACATACCTGGCTGGACCTGGCCTGGGTTTTGCGTGTGGGACGGCAACATCTGCGTCGACGGCGGCGTGACGAACAACTTACCCAGCTTACACGAAAACGCCTTGCGAGTAGGATTAGACGAAGACGATATCAAACACTGGAACGCGGTTTTGTGCCCATCCCAGGCGTTACCGAGGGTGAACACGTTCATCCCAGCCGACGACGAACACTTGACTGCCATGGTCGAGGAAGGCAAAGACGATTTCGAGGATTGGTTGGACACTCCGGCGGGAGTTGAGTTCGCTTTGCGTCTCCACGGTAGGAAACGACACAAGAGATATTCCATCGAAATAGACCCGAACGTAGAGGGATTCCATAGATAATAAAAAATTTGTCATTAAACGTAAAATCATCATCATCATCGCTATCGTTATCGCGTTGAATTGTCAACAACAACAACAACACTCCTTTTGTACGGCCGGTAAAAGAAGCGCCCGCTAAAAATATCTGCGTGGTTGGACCCTTTGCTTCACAAAAGTATCTCGAAAAGGTCAAACACCACAATTACTCATAACGACAGCACGCGTAACAACACACACGCGCACACAATAACGATAACAACAACAACGACGACGACGTTAAAAAAATGAGCGCAATCGAGGTGCAAGAAAAGCAGCAGGACAACTTGAACGATCACACGACGTTTGTGGCCACTCCGGTGGTGGAATCCGTCGATCACGGGGGGCAAAAAGTGTTGAATTTCCTCGGGATCAATTGCGCGACCGCTCGGTGCCGACACTGTTTCCAAACCGTTCCTCACGACCACGAGGACGCTTTGCTCGTGGACGAAGACGGAGAGAATAAAGATACCTCAAATAATAGTGAACCGAACACGCCGAAAACGCCGTGTGATTCTCACTCGGAGTGGACGAAGACGTTTGAAGTGCAAAGGCAAAACATGAAAAGCGCCAACATACCGAAAACGGACGACGAATACAAGAAATCGGTGTTTACGCCGACGGACGAGTCGAGCACGAGATTATACGCGGAAATGGACGCGTTGGAAACGAATGCCGTGATGAACGAGAGGTTGGTGAGTGGGGCGGTGAAGAATGCGGTGAAGAAACAGTAATCATCATCATCGCGTTATTATGAACTTGTACAAATAGAGAGAGAGCGTTGGCGTAACCGCAAACAACAACAACGGCACGAACAATGTGAATGTGCCATATAAATTTTGTTTTGTTTTAACATACCAGTATACACATAATATGTATTAATTTATCATGTCGGAATACATCGTTAAAGCGCGTCGAGCTGAGGTTCTCTCGTGCGGATCGCGAACGAGCAGAGTTTTGAGCAACCAGTTTGCAATATCACCGTCGGAAGGTGGGCGGCGGATTACGTCGCTTAGGAGGATATCGTCGCGTAGTATTTTCGAGTAATTTTCAGCGTTATCATCACCACCAGCGACAACATTAAGCAAACCAAGGAATCCATTCTGTTCGTACGCGTGCCTGTTCGGAGAGTTACTGAAAAACAATTCGCACAACGCCACGCCGAGCGCGTAGCAGTCACATTTTTTGCCGTCGACGAAACACGCAGCAGCGGTTGTTCTACTACTATCGCCCGAAGGGAACGAAGCGCTATGAGTCTTAATTTCGTCAATGAGTAGCATTTCTGGAGCGTGGTATATCTCTGTACCTCTTGCGCGCGAGGTTCCTTTTACTTTGTCCGAGATGTCGTAAACCGCGCACTCTCCGAAATCGATTAAAGTTATCGCGTATTTTGTTCCTTTACTCCCCTCCTCCTCCTCCTCCTCCTCCTCTTGGCGCCGCGTGGAGAGAATGAAATGTTCGAGCTTCAAGTCAAAGTGGACGACATTCTTTTCGTGCATATCGACTACCATCTGCAGCATCGTTTTCGCGATTGCAAGCAATAGCGTTCTGTCGTTGTTCGCTTCATTTGCGTCTTTCTTTAAATATTCACCTAGATTTGAACGCCACGCGTTCAATCCGACTCCGTCGACCCAATCGGTCGCCACGCATAAGAAATCTTCGCATGCGCCGTAATCTCGGAGTGTTCCAAACGAGTATGAAATCGACATTACATCATCGCGATTTCCTCTTCTTATCACAGAACTCTTCTTCTTCTTCTTCACCTTCTTCTCACCATTCTCGAAATCACGTAAAATCTCGAGCGCGGTAACTTCGGCGTACACGTCTTGAAACGCTTTCCTCGCGACATCGTTGACTTCAAATTTCGAGCGGCACATCCATCTCACGCACACAAATTTGTCTTTACCGCGAGTCATTTTGCACTTAGTCACCGCATCACCCGTCGTGCGGAACGAATAATCGTCGCATTCGCGCGCGTTCGCCACGTGCTCGTACTTCTCGCTCTCGAAGCACCCTTCCGCGCACAAGCGTAAAATTCGCCTCGCGCAGGGCGACTTTACGTGAGCCTTTTTGTAGCACCGTTCGACGATGGCCGCGTTCGTCGGTTCCGAACAAAACGCTCTCAGTGTGAGATAAATTTTGTTATTGAAGCATTTTGGTGCATCATCATCGTTATTACGCGATGATGTTTTTAAAGGTGGTGGGTCTCTCGGAAAGAAAGTCTCGTGAAGCAAATTTTCATTCGCGTCGTGTCGAAACCCCTCGAGAATAATCCCGAGGAATTTTGACCGCACGCTTTCACCGCACAACAACAACGCTCTCGATTGCTTCGCTCTCAATTCTCGCAAACTTTCGTTTCGTCTTCTCAGATAGCTTTCGACCCCCGGGGCATTTTCTCCCCTTGAAACCCCTTCTTCCGTGTGTTTGAGCGCGTTGATGCGTAAACCTGGTATTTTCTCTCGCCCTACTCGTCGTTGCTGTTTATCACCAGAACAATCTCTGCTCTCCTTTAACCACTCCAAGAACGTTTCTAGATCGCTTTGAACATCGTTCAGTCGTAACAAATCCGCCCGCGCGTCGAAAAACTCGTCGTACATCGCTCTCAACTTCGCGTCGGAAATCTCTTTCAAAAACGACGCATTCTGAACACCTAATAAAACTTCGTCGTCGTCGTCATCCTCGTCATCGTCCTCGTTCTCGTCCTTTGGATGATGAGTATCAGGATGATGAGAGAAGCGAGGAAGAAACAGCGCCTCTCTTTTCGCGCTTTCGTATTCCGCGCTCAGAAAAGGGAGCAACGTCTCCACGACGTTCTCTTTCGTCCTCCAGATACAACCACCCTCACCACCGCTGCTGCTGCTGGTGGCTTTTCCCAACCATCCGTCCATCGCGTTCTCAAAGTCGGCGGCGGGGTTGTTCTTCGAGAGAAACGAAAGCTTCGAGGAGGAGGAGGAAGAGGCGCCACCGCCTCCTTCTCCTCCTCCTTTTTCTTCTCCATCTTTATCGTCGTCATTGAAGCGTTCTGAAGAAGAGATAAAAGAAGTTGACTTTTTTTCTTCATCTTCGGTCGCAGCAAAAAAAGGAGGCGAAGGAGAAGGAGGCGAAGGTGCATTTCTCACCGCTATATACAAATCGTTCACCCACTCTGGACTCTTCTTCTTCTTCTCACTCGTCGTCGTCGTCATTTCTTCTTCGTTTGTTGTTGCTATGGTGCGTGCGTGTGTGTGCGTGTGTGTGTGTGTTCGAACAAAAAACAAACCCCTACTATATATTAAATACTGAAGAGTATTTTAGACCGAGTGAAAAAATATGAACACCAACCAAAAAAGAGGGTGGGTGCCTAAATTCAAAAAATCTTCTTTTTCGTTCTTTCCCACAAAAATCATCTGTTGAACAAGTACACCACAAATCACAACAAACCATTCTCTCGAAGAGTTTTAAAAATGCCCGAGCGAGAAGAAGAAGAAGAAGAAGAAGAAGACAACGACGATGATGACATCAGAGGAAGAGGACAAAAACGAGAACAACAACGAGGAGGAGGAAAGAAGAATAAGAACAAGAACGACCC
>Ga0255783_10000215_pt1 | contig 69284 bp, 50 predicted proteins | sample 011ome_22_FD_179981 | JGI IMG/M metagenome (GOLD analysis project Ga0255783, IMG submission 179981) | Coastal salt marsh microbial communities from the Groves Creek Marsh, Skidaway Island, Georgia - 011507BT metaG (version 2) | ecosystem: Environmental > Aquatic > Marine > Intertidal zone >... | reverse complement strand
CATACCGAGTCCGATGCCGCCATTGCCACCGGTAATAAGCGCGACCCGACCGGTTAGGTCAAATAGATTCTGTATCATGGTGTTGTCCTTGTCCTTGTCCTTGTCATTGCGTAGGCACTCGCAGCTAAGCATGAGATTGATTAAGCTGGCATTGGATGGAAGTCTAGCAATTCTAGCGGCCTATAGGTTGTGCAACGTATAGGCCGCTTGATGTAAACCGTAGCAGATAGCCTGCTGACTTAAGGATAATGGGTCAGAGGTGAACATCAGCTAAGCACGAAATGCTGGGGCAGGCGCCCCAACCTGGTCAAGAGATCAGAACAAGCGAGGCGAGGGTCTCAGAGTCTGGGGAAAGCGAAGCAGTGGCGATTCAAAAACGCATCATTATCCTGATGGGCGTCATGGGATGTGGTAAGACAACCGTGGGTAAATTGTTAGCAGATCAATTGGGTTGCGCCTTTTTCGATGCCGATGACTTTCACCCTGCAGCGAACCGAAAAAAGATGGCAGCTGGTGAGCCCTTGTCTGAGTTGGATAGACAGCCCTGGCTCCGCGCCCTTCGTGAATCCATCAAGGCTTGGCTTGTCGATGGGCGTACTGTGGTATTGGCATGTTCAGCGCTTCGGCAGTCGTACAGAGACATCCTAAGCGCCGACCCGCAACAAGTCTCATTTGTGTTTTTAACCGGAGCAAAGACCCTTTTAATGCAGAGAGTGTCAGCTCGTTCTGGTCATTTCATGCCGGCTTCACTGCTTGAGAGTCAGCTAAACACCTTAGAGCCGCCCGAGGGCGTTTTAACCCTTGATGTTAAAGCCTCGCCATCACAGCTGGTGGATTCGATTATTTGCGATTTAAAGGACTGAAGGTCACGAACCTCGGCCAAAGCCTGGTTGCATTAAATCTAATCTGCGTCGGTGGCAGTGGTCTCTCGGGTCTTGTACCATCTAAGAATCACTTAGTGAATTTCGGGGAAAATTATGGGTGTTGCAGATGTTATTTCCGTGTTGTCGGAAGTACCCACACTGTTAAAACTAAAAAAAGGCATGGTCCCTAGACCCATCTCGGTCGCAGATTGTTTTGGCGCGCGGGTAGAGGCAAATGCTCAGCGAATCGGCCATAGGACTGCGATACGTTTTGAAGGCCAAGAGGTGACATGGGCGGAGTTCAACGCCTTGGCAAATCAGTATGCGCACTTCATTACCGGTGAAGGGGTAAAACGGGGTGACACGGTCAGCGTCATCATGGAGAACCGAATAGAGTTTTTGGCGCTATTGGTGGGGTTGAACAAAATTGGCGTTACTGCCGGTCTGATTAACACCAACTTAACAGGCAAACCGCTTACGCACTGTGTGACGGTGACCCAGTCGAAGAAATGTATTTTTGGTAGTGAGATCGCTGGCGCGTTAAATGAGGTTAAGGCCGAACTCAATCTTGCCGAGGGTGAGGACTACTTTGAGGTGCCTGCATTGGGACAAGAGCCCACTACGAATTGGGCAAAGAATCTGGCCGAGGGCGCATCTGAGGCGAGCCAAGCCGATCCGGAGGGTACTAGCCAGACGACCTTAGGCGAGATCGCGCTATATATTTTTACATCGGGAACGACTGGGCTGCCTAAAGCGGCGGTACTGTCTAATCGGCGATATTTAACGAGTGCCGATATGGCGGCTAAAGCCGGCTATAAGTGTACTGAGGAAGATCGAATGTATCTTTGCTTGCCGCTCTACCACGGCACAGGGCTGATGATAGGGGCAGGTGCGGCGATGGTCTCAGGTGCAAGCATGTTCATTCGTCGTAAATTTTCGGCATCAAATTTTTTATCGGAAATCCGCAGCGAGGGGTGCACGCTTTTGGTGTATATCGGCGAGCTTTGTCGTTATCTGTCTAACACTGAGGCAAGCCCCGATGACCATAAAAACCCATTACGGGCGATGATGGGGAACGGCCTAAGGCCTGATGTCTGGATGGGTTTTAAAAAGCGTTTCGGCATCAAAAGAATCGCAGAATTTTATGGTGCCTCCGAAGGTAATGTGGCTTTTGCAAATCTTATGAACCGAGATTGCACGGTGGGGATGACCTCCGCAGAAGTTGCCCTGGTGCAGTACGATGTTGATAACGATGAGATTGTTCGAGACGAAGATGGCCGTTGTCGATTAGTAGCTGCGGGCGAGCCCGGTCTTTTGCTAGGTAAAATCACTGAAGATACGGTGTTTGAGGGCTACACGGACCCGGAAGCCACTGAAAAGAAAATCGTTCGAGATGCGCTTGAATCAGGCGACGCTTGGTTTAACTCAGGTGACCTCATGCGAACTGTCGATGTTGGGTTTACCCTTGGATACCCCCACTATCAGTTCGTTGATCGTGTCGGCGATACGTTTCGTTGGAAATCAGAAAACGTCTCAACCAATGAGGTTGGCGAGATCATCAATGGTTTTCCTGAGGTCAAATTTTGCAACGTCTACGGCGTTGAAATTCCTGGTACCGATGGTCGAGCGGGTATGGCTGCGATTACGTTAGCTGATGGGGTCGCCGAATTAGATCTTGCGGCATTTTCAGCTTTCCTTCGCGCTGAGTTACCGAGCTATGCGGTGCCGATATTTGTGAGGATTCAGCCCGATATCGATGTCACCGGCACTTTTAAGATGGTCAAAGGAGATTTGCGTAAGCAAGCTTTTGATATCCGTCAGTTTGATGACCCAGTCTTACGCTTGATGCCAGGGGATATTGAGTATCAACCGCTGGATATCGCAACCCTTGAAGTCATTGAAGCCGGTCAGGCAGGGTTTTAAGGCACTGGTTGGCAAGCGGCTGCGCTACCGGTGGATGAGCCATGCCGTTTGAGATGGCTTAATCCGCGTAAGTTTCACAGCAAAGGCGCGGAATATCGCGCCTGCTGCAGGTTATCAAAATCAGGCTGCAGCCACCTAAAGCAGGAGAGAAGATGGCGGACTGGGCGCACTTATCTGCAACCGACTTAGCCGAGGCGCTCCGGACAGGAGCGATCAGCTCGGTGGCATTAACCGATTATTACATCGAACGCATCGAGCGGCTTGACCCATCGATTAATGTCGTTGTGGTTAGGACTTTTGAGGAAGCCCGTCGCGCTGCAAAGGCCGCCGATGAAGCCCTCGCAAGTGGCCGAAGCCTAGGGCCGCTGCACGGGATCCCGATGACGATCAAAGAGTCCTATGTTCTTTCAGATACCCCGACAACGTGGGGTCTTGAAGCCTATAGAAACAACGTCTCAAAAGATGACGGCTTGATCGTTAGTCGCTTCAAAGCGGCTGGGGCGCATTTTTTAGGGAAGACCAATGTGCCGGTCAATTTGGCAGATTTTCAGAGTTATAACCCGATTTATGGGGTCAGCAAAAATCCTTGGAATCCGGGGCGAACGCCAGGTGGTTCCTCGGGTGGCAGCGCGGCTGCGCTAGCGGCCGGGTTTAGTGCTTTAGAAGCCGGGTCTGATATCGGTGGTTCTATTCGCAATCCCGCACATTTTTGCGGTGTCTATGGCCATAAACCTACTTTCGGACTGGTGCCGATGCAAGGACATGCGCTGGTTGACGGCATGCCTGAAGGAGACCTATCTGTTTGTGGCCCTCTAGCGCGCAGCGCTGAGGATTTAAGATTGGCACTGTCAATTATGGCTGGGCCAAGCGATCGGCCAGCGGTGGGTTGGCAATTACAGCTGCCAAGGGCCGCCAAACGGTCGTTAGCAGATTACAAAGTGGCTATCTGGGCTACCGATGCTCTTGCGCCGGTGGCAAATGACATAGAGCAATTGGCGCTGGGAGTTGGCGCAGCGCTTGAGCGAGCAGGCGCTATAGTTTCGTATGAAGCACGTCCAAGTTTTGATGCTGCTGCCGCCCATGAAAATTATCAAACCTTGCTCAATGCGGCGATGTCGCTAGGGATGGATGACGCCGCCGCCGAAAGGATCGAACATCGGGTTGCCGGGTTGGCGTCTGACGACGCAAGCCGCGAAGCGATCGTGATGCGAGCTGCCGTCATGTCTCACCGTGATTGGTTGCGTGCCAATATTCAAAGAGAAGCCCTTCGCCGTGCTTGGGATGAGTTTTTTAGGGACTGGGATCTTGTGATTTGCCCGCAAATGGCGACAACCGCCTTCGAACATGACCATCGCCCATTGAGTCAACGAACACTGGAAGTGAATGCTCAGGCTCGGCCTTATTTCGAGCAGCTGTTCTGGGCGGGCTTAGCGACTAATGCCTATCTGCCAAGCACAGTATTCCCGGTCGGGTTAGCCGGCGATGGACTCCCAGTGGGTCTCCAGGCGATTGGTGCACCATTTCAGGATGACCAAACGATTAGCTTTGCTCAACAGTTTGCGGAAGCCCATGGCGGTTTTTTGCCACCACCTGCTTACGCCTCTGATGCGAATTAGTCGGCGGGTTTGGCAATGCCCAGAATCTGGCATGGCCTAATCTCAAGATCAGCGAATGGGTGTTAGTCAAGAGGCTAACCTTGGGCATGGCGGTGCACGGCTCTTGCGCAATGAAGCTTTGCCTAGACGAGCAAGCGGGGTGCTTAGTTAATATGTCGCTGCTTTGTCGCCTCGGTGCAATTCACAAAGGACGGATGCAGACTTTTATCGGCGCTTTGAAGGCCGCCGAGCCAGGCTTCAACCGTTGTGGAGAAATCGTCTCAGCTGACGACCTTAGGGGTTGGCAGCAAATTGCGTTCGTTTAAAAAAGCGAGGGTGCTTTGGTAAGTATCTATAAAATCTGCTTGGCTACGGGTCAGATTAAAAAAAGCGTGACCCCTACCCGGATAGATTTTAATCTGCGCATTAACCCCGTGGGATTCCAAGGCTGCCCCATAGCCCAATATTTTATCGACTGGAATGAGTTGATCAGCATCGCCATGCAGGATGAGCGCGTCCGGATGATCATGACTGAGGTAGGTCATCGGATCAAAACGCACCTGTTTGGCGAGGGTTCTAGCGGCGAATTTTTGCCGGAGGGAATAGTCTGCGGCGGCTTTGAGATCTTGCGAAAAATTAACCGCTGGATTAAATAGCAAGAGTGCAGCCACATCGAGCGGCGTTTTGCTTGCATTAGGCGCCTGTGGTAGGTGCCCGATAGTTGACCAGAGTGCCAGATGCCCGCCGGCAGATCCTCCGCCCAAAATTATCCGTTCTGGGTCGATGCCGAGCGTATGGATGGAAGCGGCTAGGTAATCCCGAAAAGCCAAGCTGTCTTCGATGGCTTCTAGAATCCCGGTCTGGTCTCGACTCTTGATGCGATACTCAGGAAGGATAACGACTGCACCCTGGGCTTGCAGCTTCGCGGCCATTGGCGCGAACTGCCATAGGCTACCCCAGCGCCAGCCGCCACCAAAAAACAGCGCAACCAAAGGTCTTCGATCTTTGGGTTGCCAATCAGTGGGTTTGTAGATCAATGCTTTGAGTGGCCGTTGGTTAGGTCGGCTAAGCCATTGGATGATGGCAGTGGGCGGATAGCTTGCTTGATAGGCTCGCTGAAAATGATCGATGGACAACCTGCGTCGAATCAAAAGCGCGCCGATCAACGCCGTTGCCAGCAAAACGCTAGCGATGGTGAGAAACAACGCGGAGAAGTCCACGGATATTGACTCGTTACAGAGGCTGCACTTGCACCGGTAGTTCCGTAATGCCTCGAACGAAACTCGACCTCAAGCGGCTTGGCTCGCCGACGACCTCGACCCGGTGAAAACGTTTTAGGATTTCTTCCCAGACTATCCGTAACTGCATCTCTGCGAGTCGATTACCCATGCAGCGATGGATACCGAAGCCAAAGGATAGGTGATGGCGAGCGTTAGGGCGGTCAATGATAAAGTCATCCGGGCGGTCAATAACGTCGTCGTCACGATTACCTGAGATATACCACATGAGAAGTTGATCGCCTTTTTTAATGTGCTTGCCGCGTAAGGTCACATCCTCGTTGGCAGTTCTGCGCATATAAGGCAGAGGCGTTTGCCAACGTATAATTTCTGAGACCATATTCGGAATCAACTTTGGGTTTTGCCGCAGTTTTTCATACTCAATCGGGTTTTGGTTGAGCGCGAGAACACCGCCGCTAATCGAGTTTCTGGTGGTATCGTTGCCGCCAACGATCAACAAGATAAGATTGCCGAGGAACTCAAGCGGCGCCATGTGCTTCGTGTTTTCACCATGAGCAAGCATAGAGACAAGATCCGATCCCGGGGTCGCCATGGCTGCGCGCTCATTCCAAAGCCGGGTAAAGTAGGCAAGGCACTCCAGTAATTCCTCTTGCCGTTGCTCGATAGAATCAACAATGCCCGTTCCCGGAGGGGCAGTTGCCACATCAGACCAGCGCGTTAACTTACGGCGGTCCTCAAAAGGAAAGTCAAATAGCGTCGCTAGCATCTGTGTTGTTAGTTCGATGGAAACGCGATCGACCCAGTTAAACGTTTCGCCCAGGGGTAGATCATCGAGAATATCCCCAGCGCGCTGTCGTATGGTGCTTTCAAGTTTTGCGAGATTTGGCGGTGACACGACTCCGCTGACGGTGGCCCTTTGAAGATCATGTTTGGGTGGATCCATCGCAATGAAGTTAGAAAAATTCAGTTGTGCGGGATCTGTTGGGGTATCAACGCTCGGCCCAATCACGATGCCATGGGCGGAGGAAAAAAGTTCATGGTGTTTATCGACAAACATGATGTCTTCGAACTTAGTGATCGACCAATATCGCCCAAACCCAGGTAATTCGTTGAGATGCACCGGGTCTTCTTCTCGGAGTCTCTTAAAATGGGCAAACTGTAAATCCTCTTGGAATAAGCGTCCGTCGATCATGTTGATGTCTGCGATGGGCACAGCATAGGGATCGCGGATTAGAGGCGGAGGGTTGTCCGATAGATAGGGGCTCATCAAGGGGCCTTTAGGCTGCTCTGCGGCTTGTTCACTCATCGCAATATGCTCAGTAAGTTCGATTAGAGCGAAGACGTTAGCAGAATTCGCGAATGCTTAGAAATGCCGATTACAGTCGCTGATAGTCTTGTATCACCTAATAGCAAATCAGATGAATTTCCCTCTTTGAATGATTAGACTTTCGGCGCAATTTCAAGGAGCGCTGCGTGGACGATTATGGCATTGAAATGGGTCGACACCGGATTTGTGGCAAGTTTTGGGGGCCGAAAGAGGGTTTACCAACGATTGCGCTGCATGGGTACTTGGACAACGCTAACAGCTTCGATCGGTTGGCACCGCTTCTAAAGCATCGGCGAATCTTTGCGATGGATTTTGCCGGGCATGGTGCTTCAAGCCATCGGCAGTCCCATGAACTTTATTCAGGGTTGTCTGATATAAAGGATGTGCTGTCGGTCGCCGATCACTTCGGATGGCAGCACTTCCATGTCTTGGGCCATTCCATGGGTGCTGAGATTGGATCTCAAATGGCGGGAATGTTTCCAGAACGCGTTGCATCGCTGGTTTGTCTCGATGGGTTCTGTAGCACCAACGACACAAACGTGACCCTCGACAATTTAGCTTCATCGGTATCCGCGTCTTTCAAAGACGGTGCAAGATTAAAAGTCTTTCCGAGCTTAGAGGCTATGAGTCAGCGACTGTCGGAAGTGACGGGCCAAAGTCTGGCTTCGGCCTCGGCCATTGTTGCTCGAGGCTATAAAGAGGTGGTTGGAGGGTATACCTGGGTCTCTGATCCCCGGATTAAAGGATCCGGACCCCTCGAATTTACCCGTCCCCAACTCGAGGCGTTGATTTTAAGGTTGGCAGCGCCTGCGCTAGTCATAGTCGCTGATGTCTCTAATCTTTGGTTACAACGGTCGTTAGAGGTTTTAGTGACGGTCGATCAGCCATTGCTAACGATGGTATCGGTGCCTGCCCATCATCACTTGCATATGCATGATGAATGCGCGGAGGTAGCGAGGCTTATCGAGTGTTTCGATGCGAAGCAACCGCTTGCTGCAGATGTGCTCTCCCCGGAGCGATATAGAATACTCAGAAATGCGGCGATAAAAACCGTACAAGGGTAGATGTGGGCTGGGGAGTGACCCTAAAATGTCGGTTGATGCGTCTTAGCCAAATCGTCGACCAAACGGGACAATGAAGGCAGCGCCAAAAGCATGCCAGTTATTCGGGAGGACAGGATGGCAATGTTAGAGAATTTTCGACAGGAAACTCGAGCTTGGATTGCGGAAAACTGCCCTGAAGGTGCCAGAGGTCCTGGACAGATTCCCTTTGGAAGTCGGAAAGTCGAGCTCGAAGCAGATGTCGCAGCATGGCTTGCGGCGATGGTGAGTCGGGGCTGGACGGTGCCCACCTGGCCCAAGGCCTACGGTGGTGCTGGGCTAGCACGCGACGAATATGACATTTTGATTGATGAATTAAAGCAAGCCAAGGCAAGAACCCCGCTTACCGGTCGCGGCGTGAATTACATTGGACCAACGATTTTAGAGTTTGGTACCGAAGCACAAAAAGCCAAATGGTTGCCGATCTGCGCTCGGGGAGAGGGCGCTTGGGCAATGGGATACTCCGAACCCGGTGCGGGATCAGATCTGGCCAGTCTGAGCACCCGAGCGGTGCGTGATGGGGATCACTATCTGATTAACGGCGCTAAGATTTGGACCAGTGACGCGACGCTCTGTGATTATATCTTCGTCTTGGTTCGAACTTCCCCGGATAAACCCAAGCATGAGGGGATTAGCTTAATGCTGGTTGACATGCATCAGCCGGGCGTTGAAGTGTCCCCTATTCAATTGATTTCTGGTGCATCGCCTTTTTGTGAGACCTACTTTAAAGATGCGGTCGTGCCTGTTGATGATGTCATTGGCGGCGTTGACCGGGGCTGGACAGTCGGCAAGCGCTTGCTTCAATTCGAGCGCTCGACCCACGCGGGCATTAATATTTCTGGCTCTCAGGGCGGGCGGGCTGAGGTAAGTCGTATGCCAGAATTGATCGAGCGCTACGTCCCCAAAGTAAAAGGTCAGCTCGCGGACCCAGCCCTTCGCCGATGGTTGACTCAGTTCGAGATGAATTCTCATGCACAAAGGCTCACCCAAAGGCGTGCTATTGAAGAGCTTGATTCGAGAGCACCAGGATTTACTTCTTCAGCAGTCAAACTGACTAACGCGCTGAACATTCAAGATGGTGATGAACTTCTGATCGCGGCCATGGGGCAGCAAGGGTTTCGCTGGGATCCCGCGACGGCGGACCCCGTGGAGTTAGAGGCGCTGCAGAAATGGCTGTATCAAAAATCCCTAACAATTGCAGGCGGTACCAAAGAAGTGCAGCTCAATATTATTGCTAAACGCGTGCTGGGCTTGCCCGACTAGCAACCTGTTTTGACGCTAAGCCAAAGGGTAAGGCGGCAGAGCTGGTGTTGAAGTCTCTGGCAGCTCCTTTACCGGGTTGATGCTGTTTTTAGAATAGTGCGATCGTCCGCACGGTAAAAAAGAGCCTCATCCAAAGACCCGGATTTGGCGCGCGAACCTAGAGAAAAAATCTGGCGTCGGTCCTATAATTCTGAGGACGCTACGAACCGTTTCTGAATCGCTCATCAGCATTGCTTTCGAATAACCTCTTTACTCCTCCTGAAGTTGATGCACCGTCTAAACAACAGCGATTTGATCCATAATTTTGGGGAGGCAGTGGGCAGAAGCTTGGTTGGCAACCATGTGCGATTGACATGTGTTTTAGTGCTTACTAGGCACCCCTCTAAAAATCCAGTCTCCGCTTCGGGCTGCCGCCCATGAGCGCTCAGCGGACCTTGGTATGGTGAAAAGGGCCAGAGGCCCCCCTTAATGCCTGGTTTTACCCGCTTGGTCTGGCACGGTAAGGTAGACGGGATTGATACTCGAAGATGATGAATGGTCTTTAGGGCCTTCAAAAGGTGATCTATGGAACAAAAAGCAATTTTTATCACAGGTGGCGCAGGTGGCATGGGGGTGGCGACCGCCAAGCGTTTTGCCGCTGCGGGCTGGAAAGTGGGCTTGTTTGATCTGGACAGCCAAGCCCTTGCCCAGGCAAAAGACGAAGTAGGAGATTCGCAAACGATGACCGGAATTCTTGACGTGACCAGTCCGGAGGACTTTGCGGCAGCCGTCGGCGAATTTGCTTTGTTTAGCGGCGGCCGGATGGATATCCTATTTAATAACGCGGGCATTGCCCCGGGTGGGCTCCTAGAGGATATGCCCGAGGCTACCATTCGATCGATAATTGATGTCAACGTGCTGGGCGTCATCCATGGTGTAAGGGCGGCGCTGCCTTTGCTTAAAGCCACAGACAATGCTTTGTCGATGAGCACTTCTAGCTCGGTTGCGACCTATGGACACGCCAAGCGCGCGGTCTATACCGCCAGTAAATTTGCCGTAAAAGGTTTAACCGAAGCGCTGTCTTTAGAACTCGAGGCCTACGGCATTCGTTCGGCGGATGTGTTGCCGGGATGTATCGATACACCGATGCTACGACAAGAATCGGCAAAGGGTGCCGGCAGACCTTTCGAGTTATCAATGCTTGATGGTCTACCCAAAACCGGCCCCTACCGGTTAATGCCTGCTTCAGCAATTGCAGATGCAGTTTGGTCCGCCTATCACAACAGTGATCAAATACACTTTTATGTGCCTGAAGAAGTTGGTGATACCGATCGTGTTAAAGCTCATGATATTCAGGCGGCACGTTCGGAGATAAAAGCATTTTTATATCGATGAGGCAGCGCTTTGAGTAGGGTTTGGGTGATTTACCCTTTAGCCCAACCCAAAGGTTGTTTTTATCCCATCAATCACGAACTCGATAGCCAGTGCCCCGAGCAAAAGGCCGAACACGCGCTGAATAGCACCGATGACAGGTTTGGGCAGTGCTTTAGCGACTTTGGAGGACGTCCAAAGAGAAACAGCCGCCATGATGAGCACGAGTAAAATTGGCATGAAGCCAATAACTGAATGCTCGAGACTGGTGCTACTTTTCTCTGCCATGAGCATCGTGATCGCGATTGCACCAGGGCCTGAGATCAGCGGAATGGCAATCGGAAAAGTCGCAAGGGACGATAATGCTTGATCTCGCATGGCCTCATCCATGGTGCCTTGTCGCTGCTCTTGGCGGTTTTCAAAAAGCATCTGGTAGGCAATTACGATTAAGAACAAGCCACCGATAATCTTAAAAGAATCGATACTAATACCCATGTAGTGCAGGATCGTTGTGCCAAAACACCAAAATGCCAAAAGAACGAAAAAAGCGGTAAAGCCACTGCGCAAGGTCAGCTGTCTCACCTCTTGCTTTGTTAGGCCCTTGGTAAAAGGTGCAAAGATAGGCAGCAGGCCGATGGGATCAATGGCCACGAATATGAGGACAAAGTTTTCTAGAAATAAGTTAATCACGGGTTGGCTCAGGGTCGATCGGGGCGGCATTTAAACGGCTGTGATGCCGAAGGTCAAGCGGCCAAGGAAAAAATCTTAATAGCCTATCTTGATCGGCTTACAAGCGGGTTTAAAACGATTAAAGGGGTTGCGTGATCGAGTGGTAGCGGTGGGCGTGAAGAGAGGTTTTTGCTAGCAGAAAATGCGATGTCAGAAGCGCGTCTATAATGCTTTTGGTTAAGGCTTAGCCGAGTCCTCCTGTTTTTTTAGTGTCGCGGTAAAGCGATTTGGTGGACAAGGCGGTAAGCATCGCCGGTTGTATCATCTGTCACAATCCCCTGAGCAGGGCCGACAAGCTTGTGTGATCGAGAAATAGATAAATACTCTTTGGCTTGAAGTGGCTAGCGATGGCTGTTCTTGGTAATTAGTCAGGATATCGATGGGTTGATATAGTCTTGCGCAATTAGAGGCCAGCTTATGACGAATTTTCTTTATCGATACTTCGCTTGTGTCGTTTTTTTGATGATGAACACCCTGCCTGTTTGGTCCAGCGATGAAGCAGCAGCCACCGATCGTGCCGAAAAGCTGCATCAGCAGATTCTGACCCTCGACGCACATGTTGACATTGAGATTCCAGGTCAGCCCTCGAGTTATGTGGGACCTGACGGCTTGTCAAAAGTTGCACCGGAGAAAATGCGACGAGGGCGATTAGATGCCGCGGTCATGACAGTTGCCGTTGGTCCCAAGCCACGAAATGCTGAAGGATACGCCGAGGCGCGTTTGATTGCCGATGCAGAACTTGCAGCCGTCAAAGGGTTGGTCGCCCAGCGGGAGAATGATGCTGTACTTGTGACATCGACAAGGCAATTGTTAAGCGCTCATGCGAACCATAAGCGTGCGCTAATTTTGGGTCTTCAAAATGCTTTGATTTTTGGCAGGGACCCTGCAGCAGTTGATGAATATTTCCGGCAAGGCGTTCGCGTCTTTGCGCTCACACACATGGGCCACAATGATTTTGCTGATTCATCCCGCCCTTTGTTTAACGCCAGCCTTGGGGCACGAGAGCCCATAGCTGAACATGGTGGTCTATCCGATCTTGGTAAAGCGGCGATTCAACGAATCAATGCCTTAGGTGGAATCGTTGATATTTCGCAACTATCCAAACCGGCGGCATTAGCAACGATAGCGTTGTCCCAGAGTCCGGTCATCGCTAGTCATTCCAATGTGCGAGCATTGACTCAAGTCAGCCGCAACCTGTCGGATGAGGAGATTGATAGAATCGGCGCGACTGGTGGGGTGATCCATGTTGCACCGTTTGCCGGCTATCTTTTTGATTCTACAAATTCTGATATAGATGCCCAGATTAGAGCTGTGAGGCTGGCGGCGGGTATTACTGAAGACTATCTCTATCCCTTTGAACTGTATTGGGAAATCGAAGATTCTGAGGTTAAAGCCACGTTTTTGAATGGCATTCGAGCGCTTCTTGGCGAGATCACGCTGGATACAATGCTGAATCACTTGGACTACATCGTTGCCCGTATTGGCATCGAGCATGTGGGTATTGGGACCGATTTTAATCATGGCAGTGGTGTCCCTGGTTTCCAAGATGCCTCGGAGGCGTTCAATGTTACCAAGGGTTTAATCGACCGAGGTTATAGCGACGCCGATATTGAGAAAATATGGGGAGGAAATTTTCTGCGTGTCTGGCGCCAAGCAGAGAACTTGCGCCAAGCGAATGCTTCTTAACCTAGGAGTTTTAAGGGTAACGATTGGGGATTGGCTTAAGCTAAAAATCTCGCGAGCTGCTTGAGGGCTTTGCAGATCCGTTAGAACGAATCACAGCAATAGCGCATGGCAGCGCCCGCAGTTGGATCTGACCCCGATGATGGCATCAGCCGGCTGGTATCTTTGATAGCAGCCTCAAAACCTCAAAACCTCAAAACCTCAAAACCTCAAAACCTCAAAACCTCAAAACCTCAAAACCTCAAAACCTCAAAACCTCAAAACCTCAAAACCTCAAAACCTCAAAACCTCAAAACCTCAAAGCGCCCCATTCGCAGTCAATTGATTTAATCCGTATTTAAAAAGCGGCTGACATAGAACCGGGTCTGCACCTCAACCGCAAAGTGGAGCGGTTCTAAAACCCGCTATTCTGCGTCGAATCGGTCAGTAGGTGCGTTCTAGCCCTTCCATTTTTCCGGCTTTTCGCCAGGCCTCGAGGCGGCTAAAGAAAGGAATGGGACCTTTGCCGTAACTACTGTTCTGGACACTCCTAGGATTGGGCTTGCCTTCATTATTGTAATAGCCAGGGGTGCATTCTGCTTGGAATGACTCGCTGATACGAGAAAGCCGAATGATTTCGTCGACCCAAGCATCCTCGGCTGATTGGCTCGGCTCAATCGTTTGAATGCCCTCGGTTTTGCAGCGATCCAGCACGTAGGCAATATGCTGGGCTGATTCATCCATCGCGTGAGGGAAGTTGGTGGTAAAGCCGCCCTGAGCAGTACTCATAAAAAACACATTCGGAAAACCTTGACTATGAAGGCCGTACAAAGAGCGAATGCCATCCGCCCATTTTTCGCTCAGCCTAATCCCATTGCGGCCAACCAAATCATAGCCAGCTCGACGGGTATAGCTCGTACCCACCTCAAACCCAGTTGCAAAAATTACGCAATCGAGATCAAAGGTTTGTCCTCGCGCGATGACACCAGTTTCTGTCATGGCGCTGACCCCTTGGCCTTGGGTATCGACTAAGAAAACGTTTGGTCGATTGAACGTTTGCAGATAACTGTCGTGAAAGCAGGGGCGTTTACAAAATTGTCGATAATAGGGCTTCAGCGCTTCAGCGGTTTCGGGATCTTCGACCAGTTCATCAACCCGTGCTCGAATCTGCTCCATCTTTTGAAAATCCGCTAGCTCCATCAATTTGGGTATCTCGCTAGGATCGATATTTTTGCCTCTGTAATTCGCCATCGAGATTAAGTTGCGAATAATTTCTGTCCAGCCATCCATCACTAGGTCTTCTTCAACAACGCGGCCCGAGGTCAGCGCGTTAAAATTTTCCATACGCGTTTTTTGCCAGCCCGGGGTGAGGGCTTTTGCCCAATCGGGATCGGTTGGGCGATTGGCTCTCACATCAATTGAGCTGGGCGTACGCTGGAATACATAAAGCGCTTTGGCAGCAGCGCCAAGGTGGGGTATACATTGCACGGCCGTTGCGCCGGTACCAATGATGCCAACCCGTTTGTCTTTTAACCGTGCTAGATTGCCTTCAGCATTACCGCCGGTGTAGTCATAATCCCAGCGACTGGTATGAAAGGTATGGCCTTTGTATCTTTCGATCCCCACAATCCCAGGCAGTTTGGGTCGATTCAGTGGACCATTAGACATAATCACAAAGCGTGCGCCCATCGCGTCGCCTCTATCCGTGGTGATGCGCCAAAGTTTGTTGTCGTCTTCCCAGGCCATATGGGTAACCTGTGTTTGCAGACACGCGTTTCGGTATAGATCGTAGTGCTGCGCAATGTTGCGACTGTGGGCGAGGATCTCGGGCGCGTGGGCGTATTTCTCTTTTGGTACGAATCCCAGCTCATCACATAGGGGCAAATAAATGTAGGACTCGGTATCGCAGGCGGCACCAGGATAGCGGTTCCAGTACCATGTACCCCCAAAGTCTCCGCCTTTTTCGATAATCCTGATGTCGTTGAAACCAGCCTCTTTGAGTCTAGCGCCGGTTATCAGACCGCCAAAACCGCCGCCGATAATAGCGACATCGACCGTATCGCGAAGGCCTGTCCGAGGCTTTGGCGAGTCAACATAGGGATCGTCGACGAAATGGGAAAAGTCTCCTTCAACACTTTGGTACTGCGCATTGGCGTCAGGCCTTAGACGCTTGTCCCGTTCTAGGCGATATTTTTGACGTAAAGCGTCGGGATCAAACGTAAGTTGGGTAGTTTTTTTGGACATTGTCATCGAGTGTTAACTTGTCTTAAGAGCGTCTGAGTAAAGCATAAAATGTGAAACTGCGCTCGTGGGTTTTAATGGCGCCAAAAACGGATTGCGCACTCACAAGCGCGCCACCGAAGATGCCGTCTGAGAGCAAAGCCCAAGACATTACGATTGCCATTCTCAACCTATTGAATCCGGTATTTACGGCGTTCAGCGGTTCACGGGAAACCAATCGGTTAATTCTTATGATTCAAATAATCGATCGTTATCGCGAAATTTTTTTATTTTACTAATTGATCATTAAGGGTCAATGTAGCGCTATTGGTCGCTAAGGGGTGGCTGTAGAGGGCTGTAGAGAGCTTTAGAGAATAAAAACTTTGGACAGCATCGGATGCGCATCGCAGCTGCAAGCGACAGGCTGCAGCTGCAAAGTACAGGCTAATAACCAACCAATCCTTATGACGATCAAGTCAAATCAACCATGTAAACCAGGTATAAAGCGGACAACCAAGGAGAAATTCGTGAAAAAAGCGTTTTTATTGTCTAAAAGATGGCTATTACCTTTGCTTAGCGTCGGTCTAGTGCTTGGCGCATCAACCACTCAGGCTGATGCTATGAGTGCTAAGGCTAAACCCAATCAATTTTGGTGGCCTGATCAGTTGGATCTAGCCCCCTTAAGAGACCACGATCCTCGCTCAAATCCTTTGGGCGATGATTTTGATTATGCCCAAGCGTTCGCAGAGCTTGATCTGGCTGCGGTCAAGGGTGACATAGATGCCCTTCTCACCACCTCACAAGACTGGTGGCCCGCTGACTTTGGTAATTACGGGCCGTTTTTTATTCGCATGACTTGGCATAGCGCAGGGACCTATCGGACTTTAGATGGACGTGGCGGCGGTGATGGCGGCCAGCAAAGATTCGATCCACTAAATAGCTGGCCCGATAACGGCAACTTGGATAAGGCACGGCGGCTATTGTGGCCAATAAAGCAAAAATATGGCGCTAGCCTGTCCTGGGGCGACCTTATGATACTCGCGGGCAACGTCGCTTTGGAGAATATGGGATTCCAAACTTTTGGTTTTGCGGGAGGGCGAGCTGATGAATGGGAGCCTGATTTAGTGTACTGGGGCCCAGAACTGGAGATGCTAGCCAGCGACCGAAGAGAAGCCGATGGCAAGTTGCAGCGGCCATTAGGTGCGACCCATATGGGATTAATTTATGTAAATCCAGAGGGTCCTATGGGTAAGCCTGACCCGGTTGCCTCAGCAAAAAATATTCGTCTAGCCTTTGGTCGAATGGCGATGAGTGATGAAGAGACTGTTGCTTTGGTGGCAGGTGGCCATACGTTTGGAAAAATGCATGGTGCTCGTAAAGAGGGCGATTGTGTTGGCGTTGAGCCTGGCGCTGAAGACTTAGAAGCACAAGGGCTTGGTTGGAAGAACAAATGTGGGAAGGGCCATTCAGAAGATACAATGACAAGTGGTTTAGAGGGCGCTTGGACCCAAGCTCCGACGCAGTGGACGACTCTATATTTGCAAAACTTGTTGAACTTTGAATGGCAAGAGTCGAAAAGTCCGGCTGGTAAGATTCAGTGGATTCCGACCGATGAATCGTTACATTCGATCGTGCCCGACGCTCATGTAGAGGGTAAATTCAACCCACCTGTCATGACGACCGCAGATCTAGCTTTGAAGTTCGACCCAGCCTACAAAGCGATCGCAGAAAGATTTTTAGCGGATCCTGCAGAGTACCAAACCGCTTTTGCGAAAGCGTGGTTTAAGTTGACTCATCGAGACCTTGGCCCAAGAAGCCGCTACTTAGGTAGCGAAGTCCCCAGTGAGGTCCTAATTTGGCAAGATCCTATTCCAGCGGTGACTCACAAACTCATAGGTGCAAGAGAGATAAGGCAGCTAAAAGCAGCCATTCTTGACAGTGGCTTGAGCGTTTCAGAATTGGTGAGAACCGCATGGGCGTCGGCTGCGAGTTTCCGAGGTAGTGACCTCCGGGGTGGTGCCAACGGAGGACGAATTGCATTGGCTCCCCAAAAAGATTGGGCAGTGAATGATCCTGCTGAGCTGAGCCGAGTGCTCGCGAAATTATCTGAAGTACAAGCGGCTTTTAATGAAAAAGCCAAACGTGGCGTACAAGTGTCTTTTGCGGATGTGATCGTTTTAGGTGGCGCTGCAGCTATTGAGCAAGCAGCGAACGAAGCAGGTATCAAAGTCGAGGTGCCTTTCGTGCCTGGGCGGGGTGATGCCAGTCAGGCCCAGACGGATGTGGAATCCTTTGGATTGCTTGAGCCAACGGCGGATGCTTTTAGAAATTACTTTAACCCAGAAACAAGTTATCGGTCGCCGACAGAGATGTTAGTCGATAAGTCCGATCAACTGCAGCTGACTGTGCCTGAAATGACGGTTTTGATTGGCGGCATGAGAGCACTGGGTGCGAATGCCGATGGTTCAGCAGTGGGGGTAATGACGGATCGTCCAGGCGTATTAACGAATGATTTCTTCGTTAATTTACTAGATATGAGCACAGTCTGGCGTAAAGCTGAGGTTGATGGCTTGTACGAAGGGATCGATCGAGCCTCTGGCGCGATTAAGTTTACGGGGTCCTCAGTTGATTTGATTTTCGGATCAAATTCAGAGCTCCGTACCGTTGCCGAAGCCTATGCTTACGACGACGCGATGCCGCGTTTTGTAGAGCAGTTTGTTGCGGCTTGGACCAAGGTGATGCAAGCAGATCGTCTCGACTTAAAATAGGCCAAGTAACAGAACCCTGGCAACTTGCCGGGGTTCTTTATTTTTCTCAGCGACATGGCTCGTTCGAGGCGCGGTACGATCGAGGGAGATAAACCCTCAAAAAATTGCGGCTAGAAAGTAAATCGGTTGCCCAACCAAGGTTGAGAGCACTAGAGCTCAAACCTACCGTGACCAACAATAACGGCTTGACCGGTCAGCAGTACCCGATCATTTTTAAGCGCCAGTCGGAGGCTACCACCGCGCGGTGATCTTTGGGCTGCGTGAAAATGTGTCTTTTGCAATCTCTCCGCCCAGTAGGGGCCAAGACAGCAGTGAGCTGAACCGGTTACGGGATCCTCATCGACGCCGTGTCTAGGCGCGAAAAAACGAGACACAAAATCGTAGTCAGAGTCGTCGCTCAAAGCAGTGACTATGAAGCCGCGAGTGTCATAAGCTGCAAGAGCAGCAAAATCTGGCTTGAGTGCAATAAGCGTCGATTCGTTTGGCACCTCGATGAGGTAATCAAAGGTTGAACGACCAAAGTAACTGGCATCGTCAATGGTTAAGGCTTTCAGGATGTCGGTATTGGTATCCTCTGGTTCAGGAGGGGTTGCTGGAAAATCCAATGTAACCCCGTCTTGCCCTCTGATGCAGGTTAGAGGACCGCTTTTTGACTGAAATACAAGTGGCTCTAACGCAGACGAGGATTGATCACAGAACAGGGCAAAGGCGGTGGCAAGGGTGGCGTGACCGCACAAATCGACCTCACTGACCGGCGTAAACCAGCGCAAGGTTGAGTGCCCGGGCGCGTGTGTGACGAATGCGGTTTCAGAGAGCTTGAGTTCCGCTGCGATGTTTTGCATCAGCCCATCACTGATGGGCGCCTCGAGGTTAAATACAGCCGCAGGGTTTCCTGTAAAGGGCTGATCGGTAAAGGCATCAAGCAATGTGTAAGGTAAGTCCATAATCTCTGAGTCCCAATAGTCACGAAGTGAGGTTAGCAAGCGTCTGGTGCAAGGTTGGACGAGCCTGCCAAGCCAAGAATGGGAGTTCGCTATTAATCTTGCTCCATGGACCAGGTTTTACTGGTTTCTCGCGCCAGCTCCCACTCGGTAAGGTGTCGGGTAGCGACGGGCGCGAGTCTAATTGAACGTTTAATTTCCGGTTCTTCGTTACTAACGGTATCGATTGCAATCGCTGCTTGGGCAGGTGTCATGTCAGTGTCTCCAAAAATGTGGGTCAAGGGGCTTTTTACGAAGCGAAAATTAGCAAGTCGCGTTTCATCTGAATATGGAATAAATTAAAACTAATATATTCCAATTAAGAATGAGTACTGCTTTAGGGGGATCCTTGTCCTGCGACAGGATGGCAGGGCCTGTGATTTTAGCGCAACCCTAGCATCCGTGGTTTGGGCGCACCTATTGGTTATGCGGATACACCTTAACGATGGCCGCACGTTAGGTGCAGCGCCATTGGCTAGTGAGGAGATAATTTGTCGTTTCAAAGAATGAGTCGGCCAGCCTGTTTGAATGATCTCATGAGGCGCTTAGCCACTGATGGCAAACGTTTTTGAATGTTTCGGCGCGTTAGACGATTACGAGGAGGATCCCCCGGGAGCTGCTGCTATCTAAAAGACGCTGCAGTAAGCGGGTTTGGAAACCGTTGCCCTGGGGTAGGTTTTGCAGCGAAGCTATCCCAGAAAAACCGTTCAGGACTAGAAACGCGGAGGAACTCTGTAAGTGCTGTGCCCTTGACCCGCTGGCCCAATCAGACAGGCAATACAGATCTAATTGACAGGTTCTCCTAATGCCCTAGCACGCTCAAGGCGTGAGGCTTCATCATTCGGCAAGTAGCGCCATGCAAGTAGCAGCAGTACCGCCGATGCGATAAAAATCAGTAAGCCAGAAGCAATAGCGGTTTGCAGGGACTCAGTCGCATTCATGCCGCGACCTGCATAAAAATCCGACAGCTGGCCCATAAAGTAAGGTCCCATCGCTAAGCCGATCATGGTGTTCATCAGGATGTAGTAAGCGCTTGCGATTGCTCGCATTCTGGGCATCACTAGGTCAGAAGCCGTGCTAGGCGGAATACCCGGCCAAGCGGCGCTGAATAAATGATGCAAAAAATTCAGAGCAAAAGCCCACATCAAAGACTCGGTGTAGATCATCCAGAGGACTAACGGCGCGGTGCCGCCGATCGCGATGAAGCCAACTATCAACCGTCCAGCTGGATGTTTTTGCTTTGCCCAGTCGCCAACGATACCGCCAAGGGTAACGCCGAGTAGTCCCCCAACGGCGCTACCGAGACCAATATACATGCCCACCTCACCAGGGGTGGTGTCATGCATGCGTAACAATAATGGCGCAGTCCAAAAGCCAACGCCGTAAGTCACAAAGGCGATGCTCGGGAAGGCCAAAGTGGTAAAGACGAGCGCTCGCGACCTAAAAATCATATTGAAGGTTGCGATATCTCTGTGCTTAAGCGATTGGGCCCATGAGAAGGTGACATAAACCCCGATACCAAGCGCAAACCATTGGGGTATATTGCCGGTCAGTTCCATTAGGCCGATCGCGATGACCCCAATGACGACTGCGGCTAGGCCATTGGCGGCAAGTGATGCGCCAGCGCGCTTGAGGCCCCAAAGATTAAATATGGGCAACATGCTCGCCATTTCAGTTCCGAGCACCCCCCAAGGCGCAGGATGCTCTGGCGTCACCAAGCCCTCGGACTCCCCGCGTTTGGGTTCTCGAAGTGTGCGTACCCAGATCGCCATAAAAATGCCTGGGATACCAACGGCCAAAAACGCGGCCTGCCAGCCCTTGATACCCATGGGCGCCTGTGTTGCGATGGGATAGGTGCTATTCCAGGTTTCCATGATGAAACCGCCTATGAACAGGCCAATACCACCACCGATATAGACACCAGAAGAATAAATCGCCAGCACCGTGGCTCTAACTTTGGGCGAGTAGTAGTCCGAGAGCATTGAGAACGCCGCCGGAGAAGCACTGGCTTCGCCGATACCGACGCCAATTCTGAAGGCGGCTAGCTGAGGAAAAGATTTAGCAAAGCCTGACAGGGCGGTCATCGCGCTCCAAAAAAATAGCCCCATCGAAATGAGGCTTCGTCGAACCCAGACATCTGCAAACCGGGCAAGGGGTATGCCAAATACCGCGTAAAAAACGGCAAAGACGGTGCCATAAAGGAAGCCCATTTCCGCATCGCTGACGCCTAAATCCGCTTGTATGTCCTGACTGAGAATCGAAAGAATATTGCGATCGATAAAGTTAAAGATGTAGACAATGACCAGCACAAAAAGGACGTAGTGCGAGTACCAGCTCGGACGCTTTATGTCGTGGTTACTTTGATCGGAGGAATTCGGAGCTGCCATAAGACGCTAATTCGCGATGAAGTTTTCGTTTTTCATCCTACGAGGTTAACAACACTGCTTGCAAATCATTCCTTGCACGACACTTTTTTGGGCCTAGGATTAGATGCTGTAACGAGTGGTCAACAAAATCCGAAAAACTTTGGCCTTAATTTGCCCGATAGCGGTTAGGATGCAATTTTCATTGACTCTGAGGACAGGCCTAGGTCCAATGCAGGCATGTCAACGAACGACGTTAGCATTCAACCTTTGTCCCCCGGGCCACTATCGGGTATTCGGATTGTCGATCTCTCGGCGGTTGTTTCTGGCCCAATGGCAGCGGTGGTGTTGGCCGATCAAGGGGCAGAGGTCATTAAAATCGAACCGCCAGGCTGGGGTGATGGCGTTCGGGGTTTGGGTGCAAGCCGCAACGGCGTTAGCGCCATTTTCACCCTGATTAATCGCAATAAAAAGTCCGTGGGCATCAACTTAAAACATCCGCAAGGCCGCCAATTGGTGTCTGAGCTGATCGGCACTGCTGACGTGGTGATGCAAAATTATCGCCCGGGCAAGATGGCGAAATTGGGGCTGGATTACGATGCACTCAAGGAAGAACACCCCGAATTAGTGTACCTGTCTATCTCGGGTATGGGTGACGTGGGGCCCTATCAGGGGCAGAAGGTTTACGACTATGTCATTCAAGGTATGAGTGGTTTGCTTGAGGCCCAGGGCGTCGACCAGCGTTATGCCATGGTGCGTACGATTATCTTTGACAAGGTTACCGCGCTCACTGCCGCCCAAGCGATAACGGCGGCATTATTTGCTCGCGAACGCGGTGCCGGAGGGCAGCATATTGGGCTTTCGATGCTGGATACTGCCCTTTACTTTAACTGGCCCGATTTAATGTGGAACCAGAGTTTTGAAGGACCCGGTGTAGCACGAGCAGGAGATTTGGCGGATTTATATGATGTCGCACCGACGCAAGATGGCGCTGTGGTGGCCCATCATCTCGGCAGTGATTTAAGCGACTACAGTACTGAGGCAATCATAGAACTGTTTGCAGCCAATGAAGTGCCCGTGGGCAAGGTTAATGATCGAAACGCAATAATTTCTGATCCCCAAGTGGTCGCAGCTAAGAGCCTCGAGCGCTTCGAGCACCCTAGGGCCGGTGCGATGATTCATCCCAGAGCCCCAGCAAGATTTAGTCAAACGCAACTAGGGGCGAATAAGCCTTCTCCTGAAGTGGGCGAACATACAGCAGAAATTCTTATGGATTTGGGCTACTCGCTAGAAACGCTCCAAGCTTGGGCGCGGGAAGGCGCAATCGGTTAACTGCTTTAAAAAGGGCTAAGGCGAACTTTTTATGACCACAAACGGACTATCACTGGCGGGCACACCCGCAGCCTCGCCCTTGGGTTATTTCAGTTGGACAAGCGGTCAACTCGGACGCGACCCTTACTATATTTTGGTGGTGATCTATATTTTCTTTCCCTATTTCAGCAGTGTGGTCGTGGGGGATCCGGTATACGGACAGACTTTGATAGGTTATCTCAATGCAGCGTCTGGAGCTTTTTTGGCTCTGACAGTGCCGTTTCTTGGCGCGATCGCCGATAAGCACGGACGCCGAAAACCGTGGATCGCAGGTACGGTCAGTTTTATGGCGGCTGGAGCAGTGCTCCTATGGTTCATTAAGCCCAATGCTGACCCAGCGACCTTGTGGTGGGGCTTTGGATTACTGCTGCTGATCAATATCGCCTTTGCCTATTCCGAGGTGTTTCATAACGCCATGCTACCGGCAATTACGCCGAGTGATCGGGCAGGGTTAGTGTCTGGGGTTGCCTTTGCCCTAGGCAATTTAGGTGGACTTTCGTTGATGATATTTGTGCTTTATGCCTTCGCGTTGCCGGGCGTCCAGGATTGGCAATTTTTACCAGATGCGCCCTGGTGGGGTCTTGATCAAAGCCAGCATGAGCAGGACCGGATCGTTGGCCCCATTGCAGGGATTTGGATGTTGTTGTTTACCCTTCCGCTTCTAGCATTCACCCCAGATACGCCAAGGTCAGGTTTGACGATGGCTGCGGCGGCACGATCAGGCTTGCTTGATGTTTTCCATACCATCTCTCAACTCAAGCATTACGCAAATATTGCCCGCTATCTTTTAGCCCGTATGTTGTTCAATGATGGCATGGTCGGCGTGTTGGTATTTGGCGGTGTCTACGCGGCCGGGACCTTTTCTTGGGACACCATTTCTCTGCTGATCTTTGGTCTTTGTACCAGTGTCTCAGCAATGATCGGCGCCTATTTAGGCGGGCGCCTAGACGACCATTTAGGATCTCTGTTGACGCTGAAAGTGTCGGTGCTGATGACCTGTTTGATCTTGCTTGCATTGGTGTCGATTCAGAAAGATCAAATCGGCTTTTTTTGGCAGGTTGATACCGCTCCGATTTGGGCTTTCCCTTATTTCAGCACCCTTGCCGAAGTTGTGTACTTTGCGACGAATCAAGTGTTCGCTTTGTTCTTTGTCACCGCATTGTCGGCCTCTCGAACTTTGATGGCGAAAATCTGCCCGCCTGAGAAGGCCACCCAGTTCTTTGGCCTGTACGGTCTATCTGGCTCAGTGACCGCGTTTCTCGCGCCCCTTTTGGTGGCGACAACGACCCAATGGTTTGATTCCCAAAGGGCAGGCTTTGCCTCGCTAGTGGTCTTGATTATCATCGGTGGTCTTATGCTGTTTATGGTTTCAGAGACCCGTGCGACTGCAGCGCCGGAACGTAACCAATCCTCGGCCAGTTAATTCATGAGAGCCCGTATCAGACGGTGCGAAACCTTGGCCGGGTTTTGAGCGCTCGAGACAATAGGGCTAGCTAGTCACTTAAAAGCCCCGCAGAGCGGATGTTGTCATTCGAAACTGAGCCACCTGTGTCACCTAGGTGTCAACCGTCGCACGAGGCTGTCTACGTGGGTGGACCCCTCTAGATTGCACGCGTAGCGCCCGCATGAGCGACTGTCGCAGCAGAGAAGACCTTCGCATTAAAACGTTCATATTGCGGTCAGACACCGGGCGAACAGGTCGGTCAAAATGGGGTTTCCCGCAAGGATTTTTCAGTTTCTTTCGGTTTCTTTCCGTTCCCTTCTTTTTTATTTTTGACCTTTGCGAGCAGGACTAATGCAAAGTGCGATCGATGCCGGCGATTTGAAATCAAAACAATCGCCATCAAAGCAAGCGCGCAATGGTTTGATTGAGAATTTTGGTCTTATCCCTACCTCACTAGGGTGCAGTTTTGTTGCCTAGGATTGTTACCAGGGGTTGTTGCAGTATGCCTTGGCAGGTAGCCACACCAAAAATTTAAAGCCGCGGAGGAGGTTTTTGTCGCATTTCCAGACTTTTGATGGGATGTCCGTATTCAGCAAAATTCAACCTGTGCTCTAATATGGCGTCAGGTGCCGAGCTCTGGTGCCATTAAGGAAAACCATGACAGATTCGAATACAGAAACGCGCCCTGCGAGTAAATCGATTCGACCGCTTGGGGCGCTGTTGCCCTTTATTAGACCCTATTGGCGAACCTTACTATTGGCGCTTGCTGCCTTATTGGCCTCATCCGCAGCGGTGCTGTTATTGCCTATCGCGGTAAGGGATGTCATTGACTATGGTTTCACTGCTGAAGATGCCGCCGAGGTTGACCGTTATTTTCTAATATTGCTGTTATTTGCCTTTTTGATCGGTGTTTTTAGTGCAGCGCGTGCCTATTTTGTCAATTGGTTAGGCGAGCGGGTGGTTGCAGATCTCCGGAATCAGTTGTTTGGGCAAGTGCTTGCCATGGACATGAAGTTTTTTGAGGTGACTAAAGTTGGTGAGGTGTTATCTCGCTTGACCACCGACACAACGCTCATTCAATCGATTTCTGGCGTCGGTCTATCCATCGTGCTTCGATCCACGATTCAGTTTTTTGGCGCCCTAACGCTGCTTGCGATCACCAATTTTAGTCTGACTTTATGGCTGGTGGTCTTGTTACCGCTGGTGATTGCGCCGGTAATGATCATTGGTCGATGGGTGAGAAAGCTATCCGCAGAATCCCAAGATCGCATTGCCGATGCCAGTGGTGATGCTGGTGAAATTTTAAATGCGGTGCAGACAGTGCAGATGTTTACCGCTGAAAAAGCTGAGGCCGCAAGGTTTGATCGTGCCGTACGCTTGAGCTTCGTCACAGCAATTTCAAGGATTCGTGCGCGGGCGCTTTTGACAACGGTTGCTATGACGGGTCTCTTTGGCGCCTTCGTGGTTGTGCTCTGGATGGGGGCTCGGTCTGTCTTAGCGGGCGAGATCTCGGGTGGCGAACTTGGCCAGTTTGTAATGTATGCGGTTCTAGTGGGGGCATCTGGCGGCGCGCTCGTTGAGTTTTGGGGAGAGCTGCAACGTGCTGCTGGCGCGATGGAACGTATTAGCCAGTTGCTGGTGCAAAAACCTGAGGTTGTTAACCCCATCGACGCCAAGGTGCTTGTGAGCCAGGGGCCGGGTAGAATCGAGCTTGAAAACGTGAGTTTTAGTTACCCATCGCGACCGGATACCCTAGCCCTTGATAAGCTGAACCTATCGATCAAGCCTGGAGAGCAAGTTGCGCTTGTTGGTGCATCTGGTGCGGGAAAATCAACTTTATTGCAATTGCTGTTGCGAATGTTTGATGTTTCTAGCGGCAGTATTGCGATAGATGGCCACGATGTTAGGACACTGGATCTGGCGAGCTTGCGGGGGCGCATTGGTATCGTGCCTCAAGAGTCGGTGATTTTCGGGATTAGTGCTTTCGAGAACATCCGGTTTGGCTCGCCAAACGCAACCCGAGCCGAGGTTATGCGGGCTGCCGAGATCGCCCATGCGGATGCATTTTTGCAACGCCTGCCAGAGGGTTACGACACCGATTTAGGCGAGAAGGGCGCGCGGTTATCCGGTGGCCAAAAGCAGCGCATTGCTATTGCCAGAGCAGTATTAAAGGACCCTGCGATATTACTACTGGATGAAGCAACGAGTGCCTTAGATTCAGAAAGTGAGCGTCTTGTGCAATCAGCTTTGGATGCGTTACGGCGAGAACGGACCACTTTGGTGATTGCCCATCGTTTGGCAACGGTCTTGAATGCGGACCGGATTATTGTTCTGGACGCTGGCAAGGTCATTGCTGAGGGTAATCACCAATGGTTGATGGCTAATGAGCCGTTGTACCAAGACATGGTGAACCTCCAATTTAATCAGCCCGAGGCGCTCAGCCCAAAAATAAGCTTAGCCTGATTCAGGAGCATTGTGATGTCAGAAATTGAAGCAACGGTTAGCGAAACGCCAATGCGAGATTATCAAAGTGCTTTAATTGCGCTGCAGGAACAACTCGCAAAAGACAACAACGACGTTGCGGCGCTTGAGAAAATCGGCGGTATCTACCTCAAAGTTGGTCAGATAGATCAAGCCATTGGGCATTTCAAAGATTGCATAAAAAGAGCGGGTTCGCTGCCAAAGTATTATCTTAACCTAGGTCATGCGTATAAAGCGCAGGGTCAGTTCGATGAGGCCATTTCGGCCTATCAAAGGGTGGCAGAAAGCCCGATTGAAAAAGTTGCGGTAACCGGGCTGTTTAGCCTTGCCAATCTAAAGCGTTATGAATTTAACCCTGCTGAAATTCGTGCTCTGAGCGCGTTATCAACGAGTGCCGAACTCGGACTGGGACATCAATGCTTGGCGTCATTTGCGCTGGGTACCCACCAAGAAGCATCTGGAGACATTGAGCAAGCCTATACAAGTTTCGAGGCGGCAAACGCGGGTATTGGTCAAATTCGCCCATTCCAAGGCCAGCAATATCAAGCCTTGATCAAAACGATGATCGATTTCATACATACCGCCGATTGGACACCATCTGAGTCAAGCTTTGAGCCCATTTTTATCGTTGGCATGCCTCGTACAGGATCGACATTGATCGAACAAATCTTGAGTGCCCATTCCAAGGTTGAGGCCACAGACGAGCTGATGTTGATGTCTGATATCGCGATCAGCTTGGAGCACGCGGGTGGCTATGCGACGCGCCTAAGGCGTTTGCAGGCAGATAAAGTTTCAGAATTAGTGGCGCGTTATTTGCGCTTAAGTGAAATATTTAGACCTGAGCAAAAAATTCAATTCATCGATAAAAACCCAAACAACTTTTTGCATATTGGGCTGATCAAACGGTTGTTCCCGAGCGCGAAAATTATAAATGTGATTCGGGATCCTCTGGACAATGCGTTATCGGTATACAAGCAATTTTTTGCTGAGGGGCACGAGTACAGTTATTCGATCCCTGGTATTATTTTTTATTGGCAGGGTTATTTGACCTTGATGAAGCACTGGGATGCGGTGTTTCCAGGACAAATTTATCACCTAGATTACGAAGCGCTAGTCAAAACGCCAGAGCCACAAATTCGCCAATTGTTAGCCTATTGTGGGTTGGCCGCCGAGCCTTTGTGCTTTACCCCACATTTATCCGAGCGCCCGGTGCTCACCCCTAGCGCGGCGCAAGTACGAAACCCAATATCAGCGAAATCACTGGGTAGCGGTCTGCAATATAAACAGCAGGTTTTGGCACATTTGCCCCAGATCGCGGCGATAAAGCATCAGGCCAACGCTTGGTTCCTTGGGGCTTAAGAGCCCGTTTAGGTCGCCTAAGCACTGAAAGTGAGCGTTAGCTCGAAACATGATAGTTAGGAGAAAGTGAGTGCAGGTAAGCTGGCGACGAACCAAAATCGTGGCGACAGTCGGTCCGAGTAGCCAGGGTCCGGACATCATTCGAGGAATGATTCGGGCAGGCGTCAATGTGTTTCGATTAAACTTCTCTCATGGTACGGCCGAAAACCACAGAGCCAATGCTGCTGTAATACGGCAAATGAGCGCAGAGCTTGGAACGCCGGTTGGCGTACTGTGTGACCTCCAAGGACCTAAAATTAGGATTGGTCGATTTGAAAATGATGCCACTCCTCAACTGGCGACTGGTGGGAGCTTTTCACTATCAGCAGATTGCGATCCAAATTTAGGTACAGAATCGGGCGTCTATCTTGATGCCGAGGTGCTCGATGACCTCGCAGAGGGCGACCGACTGTTGCTTGATGATGGGCGAATTGAGTTGTTGGTTGAAACCCTCACGACCTCAACAGCTAACTGCCGGGTGGTTCAAGGCGGCATTCTAGGGAGCCATAAGGGCGTTAATAAGTTTGGTGGTGGGTTGTCAGCGCCAGCGCTGACAGAGAAAGATTTTATAGATTTAGCCACAGCAGCGAGCCTTAGGACTGATTTTTTAGCGGTCTCATTTGTGAAAACGGCAGGGGATATCGAACTCGCTAGGTCGTCGTTAGAGGCAGCAGGCAGCCAAGCGAGAATTATTGCAAAGATGGAACGTGCCGAGGCGATTGCTGAGCCGATTTGCTCAGAAATTATTGCAGCGGCCGACGGCATCATGGTCGCACGGGGTGATTTAGGCGTAGAGATTGGCGATGAAAATCTCATTGCGGTGCAAAAAGATCTTATTAGCCGCGCCATTTCAGCAAATAAATTGACGATTACGGCGACTCAAATGATGGAGTCCATGATTGAGGCGTCAACACCGACCCGAGCAGAGGTTTTTGATGTGGCAAATGCGGTACTCGACGGCACAGATGCAGTGATGCTGTCAGCAGAAACGGCTATTGGCGCTTATCCGGTAGCCACAGTCAAAGCGATGGCCAGGGTCATCCAAGGCGCCGAACGGCATCCTACCCTTGAGCGTACTCAACAGCCCTTGGCCGTGGGTTTTTCCGATATCGATCAAGCGGTGGCCCTCTCTGCGATGTATGCCGCTAATCACTTGCATGGCATCAAGGCCGTGATTTGTTTAACGGAGACCGGCACAACCCCTCGCTGGATGTCGCGTATTCAGTCTTCGCTGCCGATATTTGCCTTGGCAGAGAAAGTTGGCACCAGTGAGGTAACAGCTTTGTACAGAGGCGTTGTCCCGGTTTATTTTCAAGCATCGGCTATTAAGCCTGAAATGATTAATCATTTAGCGGTGCAGACGGTTTGCGATATGGCTGGATTGCGGAAAGGTGATTTGGTAATTATGACCAAAGGCGATTTCATTAATGTGCATGGGGGCACGAATACGCTCAAAATTCTGCGGGTAGGAGATAAAATACAGTAGCGATTGCACTTTAAGGTCCAGAATTCGGGCACCTGCTCGAGACATACCCCCTAGGAAGTGCTTAACTAATCGCGCAGTGATGAATAATACGAGCACTCGGAGGATGCATGCAAAACGAGCAATGGTTAATCAACGGTAATCCCAAAGGTCGCCCGCTAGAACAGGATGATTTCCTCAAGCAAGTGGTATCTCTGGACGAGCTTTCGTCCGGCGAAGTGCGAGTCAGGGTCGAATTATTGAGTTTCGACCCCTCTCAAAAAGGACAAATGGAGAATATAGGATACGCGGCTGCCACCGAAGTCGGTCAGGTGATGCGGGCAACAGGTATTGGTGAAGTCATCGAGTCTAAGGTGTCGAGCATAGCGGTAGGTACTAAAGTCATGGGTAGTTTGGGATGGCAGCGATACGCGACGCTACCGGGCACGCAAGTGGAGCCTCTATCCAATGCTGCGCCATGGTCGGCCTACTTAGGGCCATTGGGTGGCACTGGATTGACTGCTTATTTTGGACTACTGCGCGTGGGTCAACCGACACCCGGTGACACAGTTTTAGTTTCCGGGGCAGCAGGCGCCACCGGATCGATTGTCGGGCAACTGGCGCGGCTTGCGGGTTGTCGAGTGGTCGGTATCGCAGGCGGGCCGGACAAGTGTGCTTGGTTAGTCAACGAACTCGGGTTTGATGCAGCGATTGACTATAAAAATGATCGCGTCAAAGCCATGATTCGTGAAACCTGTCCGAGTGGGGTGAACGTTTATTTCGATAATGTTGGTGGCTCGATTTTAAACGATGCCTTGGCTTGCATTGCTCTTAATGCGCGTGTGGTGATTTGTGGCGGGATTTCCCGATATCAGGAGGCGGTATTACCACCAGGTCCAGCCAATTACTTTAATTTGGTATTTCAAAGAGCCTCAATGTTAGGGTTCTTGGTGACAGATTACGCTGCTGACTTTCCAGCGGCTCGTGATCGGTTGGCCAAGTGGTTGGCGTCGGGTGATCTGCTCTACAAAGAAGATATTCAAGAAGGCTTCGAGCAAATCCCGGCCACTTTGCAGCGGGTCTTCAATGGGGCAAACTTCGGCAAACAATTGTTACGGCTAGAAAGCCCTGATTAACCAAGCCAAGCGCTGAAGCGCTTGGCTTTGGCATGGACCCAAATGCGAGATGAATCTCGTCTAAGTTGATCGTGGTGTCTCCTACAGCGCCTCTGTTGCCCCCAATTTGCCTAAACTTGTAATCAGCACGTATTGCGAATCTGCTTTTTCGAGCGTCTGGGCAAGATATTGCCGAAGGTCCGATTGGTTGGTCGCCTCTATGGCGGTTGCCAGCTGTCGGCGCCGATCAAACTTAGTGTATCCATCATCAAGGTCGGTCCAATAACGCCAAGCGCGCTCACCTAAGTTTTTATCTTTTTCTAGAAGCTGGGCAATCAAGCCTTGCTGGTTCTCTGCATACTCATCCTCGGTCATATTGGCTAATCGCTCGGTTTGCGCCGTTAAGAATTCCAGCGTCTTTTCATGGAGTGCTGCAGCGGGTGCTGACGGGGACTGGATGATAAACCTAAGCCCGCTGTGTTGCTCAAATGTCATGGCCGACGCGTTCACGACATAACCCAATTGCTGATCAGTCCGTAGTGATGAAAAATACTGCGGCCCGATGATGTGCCCGAGCAGCTGACTTTTGGCCGTCTGCGCTAGGGTGTCATCGTCATTTTGTAGATAGAAAACCATCGATGCGTCATTGTGATCAATCGGCAGTATTTCCTCTATGGGCGAGTTTGCGATGGTGATCACAGGCCGCTGAGGTTCAAAGGTTGCCGTCTTTAACGTCTTTTGAAGTTCTCTTTTAACCGCGTCTGCCACCGATCTCGTAACATTGCCGACCAAAATTGCCTCTACATTGATCTGTTTAAAATAGGCATCTCTCCAGGCGCCCAAGTTATCGACAGTGACTTCGTCAAGCGCTGCAAGCTGAACGTCGGCGGGCCATGCAGAAGAGACCAAGGTATCTTGCAAGTGCCCCAAAGCTTGCTGATAGGGGCGATCCTTTAAAGAATTTTCGATATTTTGCGTTAGCTCAGTCTTAATCACTTTGAAGCGCTCGGGATTAATCTCAAGACTGGTTAACCGACTCAAGACCATCTGCAGAAGCGTGAGTTGCTTGTCGTGATAACCGCCCAAGCTAACCCGAAAGCCGGCTGGCGGCGCTGCGATACCATATGAAACGCCAGCCAACATCGCGGGGTAGGCGAGAGCGGTGAGATCGTCCTCTACTAGGTTGCGATATAGCATGCCGCGCACACGATCCTCAGCCGAGATCAGGCCGTCGGTACTGCGCAGGCTTAAGTGCATCATCGCCCTGGGCACGCCAAATTCGGTATCCGTTGCCAAATAAAGATTAATACCGTCCTCGGATTGCAAAAGGGTTGGTTGTGTTGTCTCGGTGCTAACAAGCTCTAGATCTTCTGGTAAAAAAGGATTTGGCGCAGGCAATGCTAAAGGTTTGCCATCAGCTTCGCCCCGGGTGACGCCCGGAGTCAGCTCGTAGGCAACATCGAACCAGGGTTCAACTGTATCGCCTTTAATATCGGGTCCGGCGACCGTCACTAAGACATTATCCTCAGTTAAGTAGCTAAGATAGGTTGCGATGACTTTTGGATCAAAATCTTCGAGCAGATACGGCGCAACAAGCAAATCTTCTGCTGGGTACTTCATAAGATTTGGGGCAAGACTTTGTACCGTAGCAATCGACGGTATTTGCTCACGAAACCGAAATCCGAGCTCAGCAACCGTTGCGGCCTCGTCATAAAGATAGGCCTTTGGCTCGCTGGCCTGTAGCAGCTCTATAAAATCAAATACCAAATCGGTAATGGCGTCGATCTGCTCGTAACCCGCCTCGGTCAGTCCGATATCAATACCAAAATAGGCATTGGCTTGATCGATATTTTGGCTACCGGCACCGAGCGAGGTAATCCAGCCATTGCGAGTCAGCAGCTGATGCAAACTGCCTTCTCCCTCATGACCAATGAGCGAGCCAATGTAACCAGTTGGTTTTGATTTATAAAGCGGCTCAATCGTTGGAATCGGGAACGAAAATGAAACACTTCGGTCAGTCTTTAAGGTTTGATGTTTCAAGGTTGCCGGTAGTTGCTCAGCGGTTTGTAGCGGTGTTGTAAGGTTAAGAGGCTTTAGGTTGCGATTAGGCACCTGCTCAAATAACGCCGCTACCCAAGGCTCAAGATTATCAAGGGGTTCGTTGTGCAATATCACTGCGCCCATTTGATTGGCCGAATAATTCCGCTCGAAGAAATCTACCAAAGCGTCATAGACGTCACCATCGAGTGAATCCAGGGTACCAATATTGAATTTTGATAGTGGGTGCTCTGGGTTGATCGCAACTTTTTGCACCATGAACCCCCGCCAGCCATCGTCCTTGATTTGCATTTTATATTCGGAATGCACCGCGTTTTTTTCGCGCTCCACGTAAGCTTTGTCTAGCAGTGGGGCAATGAAAAATTGCGCAAAACGATCAAGCGCCTCTGGAAAAAACTCAGGTTGCACATCGAAGAAGTAGTTGGTGTGATCTGTCGAGGTATAGGCATTAGAGTTCCCGCCGTGCTTTTGGACGAAGGAGAAGTAGCCATCTGGTTCGGGGTACTTCTCGGTGCCGATAAAAAGCATATGCTCAAGAAAGTGCGCAAGTCCCGGACGATCGTCAGGGTCGTGAAAATTACCCCTAAAGGCTACTAAGGCGGCTGCAGATTTATCAGCTTGGGCATCAGAGATGAGCAGCACACGCATGCCGTTTTCAAGGGTTAAATGTCGATAGTCTCGTACATCATTCGGACTTTTAAGGACCTCATCGGTGGGTTTGATCGGAGTGTCGGTTTCAGTGCTGCACCCGGTTATGAAAAAGGCTGTTAAAAGCATGAAGCGCGCGATAAAGGTTCTTGAGCGAGTGTTAATCATGTGAAGGGGTTGTCCTCAAAATAAAGTTGCGGTTATCGCCGATGTCGATGCCGCAGCGGTCGGGTGCATCGGTTTAGTTTGCTCGGGCGCCAAGGCGTGCGCCGACGTCAAGAGCATTCTACCGTAGTTTTAAATCATCGATAGCAGCAATTTGCTGACGGGATAGCAACGCATCATTGTCAAGACAAGCGCGAAGTTCGGTTCGGTTTTTAACGCCTAAAACAACCGTATCCACCTCTGGGATTGATCGGGCATAACGATGGGCGATGACCGCGGGATCTTCATGCCAACGGTCACACAAGGCTCGAAAAGGCGCCGCCCGACGATAATCGATTTGTTCAGGATGATCTTCCGGAAGCGTCCGATCAAAAGCGGCGCACAGAGCGCCAGCTTGAACGGCTCTAATGCCCATGATGCCAATCCCTTGGGATTGAGCGATTTGCATCAAGGCTCTGGGCCTTGCAGGTTCTGGATAGCGCTTAAGACTACCGGGGCTATCAAGTAGGTTACTGATGAGCTGGACAGCCGCAGGCGGTGTATCACTCTGCATGACGTGTTCGATTGCATTGGGATGGCCTGTGCCTGTGATACCCCAAGCATTAATGAGCCCCTGACTTTTTAAACGTTCAAAGGCGGGTCTCACGGCGTTATCAAAGGCCTCAAGGGTCACAGACCACTTATTTTGGGTCTCTGCGAGTTCACCTTCGAAAACGTAATCATCTTCAATGATTTGAGAGTGCAAAAAAAACAAATCGATTTTCGATAGCCGAAGCGCTTCGAGGCTTCTTGTAATTGATCGTTCAAGCTTGTCCAGGGTAGCTTCTGGCGTATCAGTTCCTAATAAACACTTTGAGGTCACTGAGACACCTTCAGGCAGGTGACCGTTAAAGGCTTCGCCGACCACAGCTTCAGCCTCTCCGCGGCCATACATAGGCGCCAAATCGAGGAGGGTAACGCCTCGGTTAATAGCTTCTTGAACGGTTAGAACCGCTTCCTCCCGGTCAGTCGCTCCCCAGACCTGGCCAATACCGCCGCCGCCCAAGGTGTAGCCGCTGACGGGCCAAAGTTTGCCAAGTTGTTTCATGTTAGTCCCCGGTCTATTCCCTCGATAAGTTGGCGCTGGTCTGAGTGAGTGCGGCTATAATCAGCTACAACAATGAGCTAGAAAAACTGCCAGGGCAATATAGCAGTCTCAGGACAGAAGCTCCAAAAGCGATTGGGATTTTTAGCCGGTTAGCGCTCGTCTAAAACACGTCTTACAGCCTTGTGCTCTGCCTCGTTAAAGGAGAACCGGGTCAGCAGTATTGCACCAATAAGATAGCAGCCGCACGGCATGAGCGCTAAAAGCCAGCGAATGGTATCTTGGGTTTCTGCTGATTGGGTGGTATTGGGTTCAAAGCCAGAGAACTGCAGCGCAAGACCAATGACAAATGCGGTGACCGAACTGGCGATTTTGCGCACTAAATTCCAAACCGCAAGATAAGCTCCTTCCTTGCGTTCTTCGGTAATAAATTCGTCATAGTCAACGATGTCTGCTTGGATCGATGGTGGTAACACGGCACCAGCGCCGCCACCGACACCTGCGAAAAAGCAGCAAAGATAAACATACAGATCGTCGCCAGCGCCAGCAAAAAAGAGGCCGCCAAAGGATAAGGCAGAGATGAGGGTGCCGATAATCCAAAGATTACGTTTGCCGATGATTTTAGAGCCCTTAATCCAAAGCGGAGCAAACAAGAATTGGGGCAGCTGGTAAACGATAAGTATGATGACCAGCGAATCCATTTGGACCACGTACTCGGCGGCATAAGCGGCCAGCATCCCGAGTGTTGCGCCGCCGAAGGTTTCGATTCCATAAACGATGAGGAGCAATCGAGAGTGAGGATTGCGAAAAACGTCCATAAACGTTTGGAACGGATTTTTAAAGGCGCGACCTTGATAATGCGTCCGTTCGGGCAGTCTGAACGTCGTCCATAAAACGAGTGCGCTAATGCAGACAGCTGCAAAAACGGATAATTCAAAAGCAAACTGACGTTTATCGGCCGCATCTTGCATGAACTGCAGCGACAAGAGGCCGGCCGCAACGCCAAAAATACCAATCATATGACTAAAGCCATAGAGGCGTGTTCGCTCGTGGTAGTCGGTCGTCAACTCGATCGATAATGCCCCATGGGGCACAAAAAAAGCCGTTTGTGCGGTTTCATATAAAAGCAGACAGATCGTCATCCATACGATTAGCATGGTCCCAGATAACAGGGTGGGTGGTGACCAAATTCCAACGAGGGATAGCGCCATAGGAAAGGCCGCGCAAAATAACCAAACCCGTCTTCGACCAATCAGAGACTTGGTACGATCGGACAGAAAACCAATCACCGGATCGGTTACCCCGTCCCAAAGTCTGGCAGCAGCAAGAATTGTCCCCACCACAGCGGGTGCAATCAGCAACACGTCAGTGGCGAATTTCATGAAGTAAACGGTAAACAGCGTACCCATGATGCCAAAAGCAATGCGAGGCGCCGCGTAGGCAACGATGACCCCTGTTGGCAGCCGATCGTAGTCTGGGGATCGGGCAGCTAAAAAGCGAAGGTTAAGCATATGGATATCGCTCTAGGCGCAGATCAAGTTTGCAATGTTGGTTTTCACCATAGCAGGTCGATGGTCAGAGGATCAATTTGAGCGCTCGTCCTAGAGTTGACTTAAGCGCTTATGACGAGCAATGAGCTTGGGCTATGACTTTTTGGGGAATCAGTAAGGCTGACCGGAAGCTGTCTTGGGCCGGTAACCCGCGCTTCTAAGCGCTTAGACACGGCGCATGAAAAACCTTGCGAAGGAAATTCGTACGGCCGTCTTGATGCGATCGGGATGAATCTTGTGTCGGCTGCTCGACGTAATAACGCAGAGCAAAAAGGGGTGTAAAGTGAAAACGTTTTTTCGATGGATAAATCCTTTAGTCATAGGGCTGTTGCGAAGTAGAGTGCACGGACTGCTCAGCTTTCAGCTCATGGTGCTCGACATCACCGGACGGCGAACCGGCAAGCAGTATTCGTTGCCCGTGAGTTTTGCAGCAGATGGCAAGGAATTGGTGTGTCTGACACTTGCCTCCAACATTTGGTGGAAGAATTTCATTGATCGCCCCAAGCTTACGATCTGGTACCGTGGCCGCCAACACAGTGCAGAGGCGTCGGTGGAGAGCCAAGATGTTGAGCGCATCGAAAAAGAAATAAAGCAACTAATCGAGCACAATTTTGCTGACGCCTTCTTTGCGGGAATTAGGCTTAATCTAAAGCTAGAACCAAACCCTAAGGATCTTGCTCGGGCGGCAACTCGACACGTTGTCTTAAGGGTGCGGCCTTTGGATGGCTCCGTCTGAAAGGCCCGAGAGGCTAGTGCCTGTTAACGGATGTCTGACCAAATCGGCAAGAAGTCAGCAAAATCTAGCGTCTTAACCTCAGAGACATCATTAAAATGCATCACGGCTCGGTCAGCACATCGGTACGGCGGCCAATCGGGATCCTTGCCTTGAATAAATTCGCACCAGACATGATGCATGTTTTCTGCAAGGGCAAAAGGCAACGGGCCCGGTCCAGTAAAGGCACTGACGCCAGGGGCCTCTAAGACATTAAATGTAAAAGGAATCTCAAGCGCGTGAGTTGCTTTGAGATTCCCAGCTCGTGACTCCCAATTAAACTGGTAGAGATAAGTTTTGCTGCCTGTCTGCTCACGCAGTTCGGCTAACCGGATGGCAGGTACTTTAAACCCGTGATCTGTCGACAGTTGTACCGCGAGTTCGGTAGCGCTGAAATCTGGAAGCCTAGCCTGATAAGCATCGAATAGTTGCTCACTGCCATAAAGTAGGGCATCGGAGCGCGCCTTGGTTTCGCTGACCTCAGTCATGATAAACAGTGATGCCTCATCTTTGTTAGTGCCGGTTAAGACCGGGATCGTGGCCCCGTAACCCGCTTTGATGGCGCTCAGAAGCGGCTGGGGTAACACCGGATTGTTGCCTTCGACGGGATAGAAAGCTTGCACACCAGGAGAGTGCCCTTCCTCATGATATCGGCTCGTTACGCGGTTTTGTGCCTCGAGTAATTCTTGTACGGGACAGTTAACGAGGTCGGCGACACTCTGACTTTGAGTCTCTTCTAGCAAGAGGGTTGCGACACGTCTTCCATGTTCCTCTGAGAGCGTATGATGTGCTGCGCCGCTTTGGGGTATAGCTCGGTGAAACAAGCCAGCTGCCCGAGGTGACCCAAGCAGACTGGTGACCGAAAATCCGCCGGCGGATTCGCCAGCGATGGTGACTCGATTAGGATCACCGCCAAATTGGTGAATATGCTGCCTAACCCACTCGAGTGCGGTGATTTGATCCATAAGCCCATTAACGCCTGAAGTCTCATAGTCAGGAGCAAAAGATGAAAGATCCGTGAACCCTAGCGCGCCCAATCGATAATTGATGGTGACAACGACGATATCGCCACGTTTGGCAAAACTTTCGCCGTTGTACCAGGGGATAGCGCCTTGACCGGATCGGTAACCGCCGCCATGAATCCAAACCAAAACTGGGCGACCAGTGCCTTCAAGTCCTGGCGTCTGAACGTTCAATGTCAAACAGTCCTCATCCCAGCGAACAGGCACGCGATCGGTCATACCGCCTGAGGGGATTTGCGGGGCTGCTGGGCCAAATCGAGTGGTATCTAAAATATCGGACCAAGGTGTCACCGCTTGCGCTGTCTTAAAGCGAAGAGCGCCAATCGGAGGTGCGGCGTAGGGTATGCCAGCAAATAAAAGTAGGTCATCTTTTAGGCGACCAAGAATGGGTCCATCAGAAAGTTCTACGATGGGTTCATAGTCAGAGCGGGTCATAGAATTGATCTCAGTCAAGGTAGTGGAAGAAAGTGCTTGCAGAGGCTGATCTCAGTCTGCACATCAGCGTTCAGTCTTTTATGCTTTGGATCTTCCCATTTAGTGCGGGATGGGTCAAAGCGGCTTTCAGTAGATAACTTCGTGCGACGAAAAAAATAGATGAGGACATTGATTTGCACACGGGTCTACGTTTAGATAGAGGCTAAGGTTTGGTGAGGCTTACAAGAAGCGCGTTAGGAGCCAATCACCGCAGAAATCAACGACCAGTCGCCGCAGAAAGATGCCAAGAACGGTGGGTTTTTTAAGTGGCGAGCGCTTAGGTTAAGGCAAGCCCTGTTTGAATGAGGGCGGCATTAATTGAAAGCAAGATATGGCAGAGCAAGGAAAGGAAGGCAAGGAAGGCAAGGAAGGCAAGGAAGGAAAGGAAGGGAAGATAGGTAAGGTAGATTAAAGGAATCAAACTAAGCACTAGTAGCAGACTGAGATAATGACCGAATGGCTAAAGCCTTCAGCAGGCCAATATGAATACGCTAAGGGCCAAGAACAGGGAAGAAATAACGCAAGAAGGCAAACCCGATGTCAGGTCAAAAAGAACTAGACTGGGAAGAATGCCAGAGGCAAAAAATCCGCGGCGTAACCGCGTTAACCGACAGTAGATAAGACAAGAGGGAAACTATGAGATTTGAGTCGCCAACTACGACAAAAGCTGCGGTCTCGCTGCTTGCAGCAGAAAAGGGGGTCTCTCACGTATTAGCGGGAGGTACTGATCTTTTGGTCCGGATGAAAATGGGCGCCATTGAACCGGATTTAGTGGTTGATGTTAAGCGCATAGACACCATGGCAGCATTAACCGTTGCAGCCAGCGGTGTGCACATTGGCGGCGCAGTACCAGCGGCCGAACTAGGGGAATCTGAAAAGTTACGAACCCTCTGGCCAGGGGTTGTTGAGGCGGCCAATTTAATCGGTTCGGATCAAATTCAAGGTCGCTGTACGGTCGTGGGAAACCTCTGTAATGCCTCACCTGCTGCAGACAGCGTCCCGGCGTTAATCGCTGCTGGCGCTAAAGCGCTGGTGATTGGGCCCAACGGTAAGCGCAGAGTCAGCGTGGATAAAATTGTGTTGGGTCCGGGTCGCACGAGCTTAGGACATGGGGAGTTTATCGAGGCCATTGTGTTACCTGCGAGAGCGCCAAAATCTGGTGATGCTTACCTGCGATTTACACCTCGAACCGAGATGGATATCGCGGTTGTGAGCGCGGCGGTAAATTTAACGCTGGCTCGAGGTGTGGTTAAAACAGCAAAAGTTGTTTTAGGCGCAGTTGCCCCAACGGCGATCAGTGTGCCGGCCGCCGCAAGAGCTCTGATCGGGACTAAGTTAGATGATGCAGCGCTAGAAAAGATGGCAAAAGCCTGTCGAGCTGCCTGTAACCCGATTGATGATAAACGAGGTACCGTCGAGTACCGCACAAAAGTTGCCGGGGTACTAGGACGCCGTGCCGCTTTACTTGCATTTGAAAGAGCCGGAGGTCGGAAATGAATGGGGTAACAGTTTCAACAACAGTCAATGGTGATGCCGTTCAGTTCGTCTGCCCACCGAGCGAATCATTGTTAGATGTTCTCAGAAATCGGCTGAACTTAACCGGGGTCAAAGAGGGCTGCGGCACCGGCGACTGCGGTGCTTGTTCGATCACTTTAGATGGGCGGTTGGTGTGTGCTTGCTTGGTGCTCGGTGCAGAAGCAGAGGGCCGCGAAGTCGGCACAGTAGAGGGGATGTCGGAAAATGGCGAGTTACACCCTTTGCAAGTGCAGTTTATTGAAAACGCAGCATTGCAGTGTGGTATTTGCACGCCGGGATTTCTTGTTGCAGCGAAAGCGTTATTAGAACGCAATCCGAATCCCACAGAGGAAGAAATCCGATATGGTCTAGCCGGGAATCTGTGTCGATGCACTGGCTATGACAAAATTGTCAGAGCTGTTCAGGCGGCGGCTAAGATTATGCGCAAAGGGCGCAAGTCGTAGATTAGGGATTGGGTTGCCGGAGCCGCCAGATGCAGTCAATGCAAAGGCCATCCACCGGAGAAAACCTTAAGCAGTTAATGATGAGATGTGGTTTTAAGCGTTAGCCACAAATAGCAAACAGATGTCAGAGGTCACAGGAAGGAAGCATACTATGCCTTACGAAACAGCGTACACAAATCAGGGTTTTAACCTTGTGGGTAGCCGGGTTAATCGCCCAGATGGAATCGACAAAGTGACAGGACGAGCCAAATATGGCGCTGATGTAAATGCCGCCGGGCAGTTGGTTGCCAAAGTTTTACGATCGCCTCATGCCCATGCATTGATCAAGAAAATCGACACCAGCAAAGCGGCAAAGTTACCGGGTGTTAAAGCCATTGTGACCGGGGATGATTTTCCTGATCACACCGGTGGTAATCGAAGCATGATGGATATCTTAGAGAACTGCATGGCAAGGGGTCGTGCGCTGTACGATGGTCATGCGGTTGCCGCCGTTGCCGCGATCGATGGCGAAACTGCCGACAAAGCCCTAAAATTGATCAAAGTGACTTACAAAAAGCTGCCTCATGTCACCGATGTGGATGCGGCGATGGCAGAAGGCGCGCCGATTATTCACGACTGGGTTCGCACCGCGGGTGTCCAGCCGGCGCCAACGACTGCTTCTAACGTCGCGCAACGCAGCGAGTTCGGTCATGGCGATGTTGAGGCGGGCTTCGCTCAGGCCGATATCGTTGTTGAAAAGACCTTCAAAACCGAGCAAACCCATCAAGGTTATATCGAACCCCATGCCTGTTTGGCGCAGTTAGGGCCCGATGGTAGCGGTGAGCTCTGGGTGACTACCCAGGGACATTTCACGTTCAGAAATGTGTGCTCCACGCTTTTAGGGTTGGATGTTGCAAAATTGAAAGTGACCTCCTCCGAAATCGGTGGAGGTTTTGGCGGTAAAACGCACGTTTGGACAGAGCCGGTAGCGCTGCAGTTATCGCGTAAGGCGAACCGACCGGTGAAGCTTGTGATGACCCGTGATGAGGTGTTCAGAGCTTCAGGGCCAACATCGTCGACCTCGATCGATGTCAAAATTGGTGCTAAGAAAAACGGACGTATCACCGCAGCAACGGCGGAACTACGCTATCAAAGCGGCGCCTTCCCAGGCATGTGGGCCATGTTTGGCGCGATGACATCGTTCGCCTGCTACGATTTAAAAAATGTAAAATCGGTCGGTTACGATGTTTTGGTGAACCGGCCTAAAGTTGCAGCCTATCGGGCGCCATCAGCGCCGATGGCCGCCTTTGGGGTCGAAAGTGTCATGGATATGCTTGCCGCTGAGCTGGGCATGGATGCGGTCGAATTTAGGATCAAGAACGCTGCTAAAAAGGGCACCAAAGCATCTTACGGGCCAATCTATGGGCCAATCGGTATAGGTCCCACCCTGCAAGCCGTTAAAGATCATCCCCATATGAAGCGCCGGCTGGGTAAGAACCAAGGCCGAGGTATGGCTTGTGGATTCTGGTTTAACTTCGGTGGGCAAACCTGTACGGACTTGAACATTGGTGTGGATGGGTCGGTCAATTTGACCGTTGGGACGGTAGACGTGGGCGGATCAAGAGCGTCGCTCGCCCTAATCGCCGCTGAAGAATTGGGTATCGACTACGACCAGGTTCGGGTGACAATTGGTGACACCAATTCCTTGGGACACAATGACACCACCGAGGGTAGCCGTGGCACATTTTCCTCCGGCATGGCAACGATCTTCGCTGCTAGAAATGCAATTGAAGTCTTGAAGCAACGAGCCGCTGCGACTTGGGATATCCCCGTTGACCAAGTGGTTTGGGAAGCGGGTGAAGCTCGAGCCAAGGGTAAGCAAAATAGTAATCTGCCGCCCCTGACCTTGAAAGAAATCGCGGCTAAATCTCCTCGTACTGGCGGGCCTATAGCGGGTCATAACGAAGTGGTCGCAGATGGTGCGGGCGTTTCTTTTGCCAGTCATTTGGTTGATGTTGAGGTGGATCCAGAGACGGGTTCTACCCGAGTGCTGCGGTATACAGTCATTCAGGACGCCGGTAAAGCGATCCATCCAGATTACGTGGAAGGTCAGTTTCAGGGTGGCGCGGCCCAAGGTATTGGATGGGCGTTAAACGAAGAGTATATCTATGGCGACGATGGTTGCTTGCAGAACCCAGGATTCTTAGATTATCGAATTCCTGTGTGCTCAGATTTGCCGTTTATCGACACCCAAATCCTTGAAATTCCGAATCCGAATCACCCGTACGGTGTTCGCGGCGTTGGCGAAACATCGATCGTGCCGCCTCTGGCTGCCATAGGTAATGCGGTATCAAATGCCGTGGGCGTTCGGATGAATCATGTGCCGATGTCACCGCCGAGAATCCTTAAAGCGATCGAGGATGCCGCAGGGTAGATAAACGATGGAGGTACAGCTCTCCGGATTTTTAAGTAGTGCTGCAGGTGGCGTGCAATCCGTGGAGCTGACCGGAGAGACGGTTGGTGAATTACTGACGAGTCTTGAGCTTCGCTATCCCAGCTTACGAGATGCAATTGAGCAGGGAGTTGCGGTAGCGGTCAATGGTGAGATTTACCGTGACCGTCGCGATCAACCTATCCCTCCTGGTGCTGAGGTGTTTTTGTTACCGAGATTGGCAGGCGGCTGAGCTTTACGCGTTAGGTGTTAGGCGCTAAGCGAACATCAAAGGCAATAATCCGTCGTTTACCTTCAGCGCGGATTGGATGAACGTAGTGCATGTAATAGGGTGGAAACAGCACCACCGTACTGTCTTTTGGACGGTAATTTCTGGTTGCATCTTGTTGCCCCAAACTCACGCTCACAGGATTTGGATTAATAAATTCCAAGGTACCCTCAGGATGGGGCGACGTGGGTATGCTGACGTAGTAGATCCCAGACATTAACGTATATTCTTTCGGATGCAGATGCGGCGCTTGCCAGTCACCTGGTCCTAGGGATACTGCCCAGCTGTGGATCTCAATAGGGGTAAAAAAAGGATCAACCTTTAGCACTTGATCAAGATAGTGCTCAATCGCGGGCAAGACAATCTCTGCCTTTAGTTGTTGCATCGAAGGGTCGGGCAGATGTAACACATTCAGGCTCGGCATTGTTTGATAGCCGCCTTGGGTGGTGTTTTCCGCTAGCGGTGCCTGATTTTTATGGTCAGGTTCAAGCTCTCTGGTGAGTGTGTCGATGAATTCAGAGATGTCACGATTTAAAGCATCTGTCCCACTGTATTGAAGGGTCATAACCGGTGTTGGGAAATGTTGCTCAAGGGTCTGTTCGTCGCATTTGATCACGAAAACACCTCCTGTAATACCTGCGCGTCCAATCGCGCTTAAATTACGGTTTCGACCCACCCCACAGCAAAAGTAAAAAAATGCTTTGTTGCAGCATGATAGCAGTAATCAAAAAGCAGATCTGAGTGTAGAAGCAATGATTATAACGCTTGGACTACGCCCTAGACAGCGCTTATGAGGGTGGCCTAGAGTATTGGTTTGATTGGGAGAATTGCTATGAGCGAAGCCTTAGAATTTTGGCCACCGGCACCTGAATTACAACGGCGCAAAATTGCCTTGGAGTTTGAGGGGGATCGCTATGAGGGTGATTTAGTCGCGCCGCCTGAGAACCTCGGGCCTAGGCCTTTGGTGTTGGTTATCCATAATTACCAAGGACTCAAACAATTCGATCGTGATGTCGCTGAATACCTAGCTCGACTAGGCTATGTCGGACTCGCCATCGATATGTATGGCGGACGGGTTCCTCAAGGTGAGAGAGAATTCCCAAAAGATCCGAGCTTGATAGAGGGTTTTCAGAAAAAATGCTTTGATGCCATGGTCTGGCTCGATCATGATCATCGCTTATTTAGAGCTTTGCTCGGGGCTTGGATTGAAGCCGGGCAGGCTGATTCAGCGAGTGACCAAGCGATATCACCTGCAGCCATTGGCTATTGTTTTGGCGGCATGGCAGTACTCGAAGGCGTGCGCGGCGGTTTAGATCTAAGCGCGGTGGTGTCTTTTCACGGGTTGCTGCAGACGGGTGAAGACCCTAGCCCAGCGAGATTTGGTGCCACTCGGCCAAAGGTTAAAACTGCGCCTAATAATTATAATCAGAATACGATTGTCCTTATTGAAAACGGCGCTGAGGACCATCTTGTATCTCAAACTAATAAGGATCGGTTTTTTGCTGAAATGGACGAAGCCGGGGTAGATTGGAGCTTTGTAGACCATGCTCGAACGCCGCACGGTTTTGCGTTGGCGAAGCGGATTGGCCCACCCGGTCACCTGCATGAAGCAGCTGATCGACGATCGACTCAGAATATGCTGAGCTTGTTCCGAGAGGTTTTTCCGTCGGTAAACCAAAACAGCATCGAGTTTAATGCCGCAGGCACCCGCATACCTTAATGTAACGTTTGGTTGATCGAGGCATGAGGACTTTTCCAAGATCAATGAATGTGCGGCGGTCATCTGTCTAGGCGCTCTGGGTGGCGCACGCCACTTACGTCGGTCCGCCCGAGGGGAAACCGAATAATGGGAATTGCGATGACAAGGAAAGTATATGATCTCAGATATTTCGGCGTATAACGATTTTGTTGCCGAGCATCGATGGGCGGTGTTGACGCACTTGAAGCGAGATGGCGCCCCTGCATCCTCGGTTGTCGCTTACGCAGTTGATGGCGATACACTCGTGGTTTCCACGCCGGGTTATACGATCAAACGTCGGGCTTTGAATCGAGATCCAAGAGCAAATCTGTGCATCATTAGTAATCAAGAGCCTTTTAATTTTGTGTCCCTGGGGTGTCGAGTAACCGTTGAAACCGAGGCCTTAGAAGTCGCTACGTCAAAAGTTTTTGATAACATTGAAGCGGTAGGCTATCCCGCACCCGAAGACCTATCCCAATGGTTGATTGACGGGAAACGGGTGATTTTGCGACTGCAACCCGAGACCATCCACGGCGTGATTCGCTAGCGTATAATCTTGCTGCCAGGCTCGGTTGGCCGAGGTAGCTCCAATGGGCCATGAAGGGTTTTAGGCAGCCCTCGGTGTCTGGAGCCGGTTAGAAAATATTGGGCAGCTTTAACAAATTTTTTAGCGGCCTAGAGCGCGACGGGTTTTCAGTCATAGAGCGCTTTAATATGAGTGTGCTGTGTGACATCGTAAAGTCTTGAAATAAGCAGGCTCGGTAACGGTCCTCAAGGTGTGGGGATTGCACTTCCTTTTTTTTGGTAAAACGGGTCGTCGGGTGTCAAGATGCGCGCCAGCACCATGAAGGCAAGCTTAGGGGTTTTGGATAACGAGAGGGAGAACCGTGGGAAATACAGATAAAGTGTCGCTGGACTGGAGTAATCTAGACTTTTCTTACGTCGAGACAGACTACCGGTACACCGCTCGTTGGCAGAATGGTAGCTGGAGTGAGGGCGAGCTTATTGAATCTGCGCTCATGCAGGTTCATGAAGGTTCAACGGTTTTGCATTATGCCCAGTCTTGCTTTGAGGGTTTAAAAGCGCAAACCGCACCCAGTGGCGAAGTGCTGCTCTTCAGGCCTGATCTCAATTGCCAGAGAATGGCGCGAACGACCAACCGCCTGCTGATGCCCGAAGTGCCAGAATCACTCTTTATGAACGGCATTTTACAAACGGTGCGCGCCAATGCAGCTTGGGTCCCGCCTTACGGCAGCGGCGCGAGCCTTTACATTCGACCTTTTTTAGTGGGTGTTGGTGAAAATTTAGGATTACGGCCAGCGCCTGAGTTTGAGTTTAGAGTGTTTGTATCGCCCGTTGGTCCTTACTATAAAGGCGGAGGGCTCAATCTTATTGATTTAGCGGTCATTGATTTAGACCGAGCCGCGCCGAAGGGTTTAGGGGCCTATAAAGCTGGTGCTAATTATGCGGGCGGCCTGTTGGCGACTCGTATGGCCAAGGAACTGGGCGCGCAGGAAGCGCTGTACCTGGACCCCGCCGGCCACCGGTTTTTAGAGGAGGCAGGGTCTGCCAATATTGTGCTTAAGATGAAGGATGGTCGAATGGTCACGCCGAAGTCAGAATCCATTTTACCAAGCGTGACCCGGCGGAGTGTGATGACGCTTGCTGAAGACGTTCTAGGCTTGCCTGTTGAAGAGCGGCCAGTGCCCTTCTTGGAGGAAGTTGATGACATCGAAGAGTTTGCCGCTTGTGGAACTGCGGCAGTTATTTCTCCGGTGGGTAAGGTACGAATGAATGATCATTGGTACCGCTTTTACGGGGAAGGGGAATCCATCGGTCCGGTAACCCAACAGTTGTATGACCGACTAACGGCGATTCAAAAGGGCGAGGAAGCGGACCCTTACGGTTGGACGGTTGTCGTTTGATACCCAGGTAAATTCACAAGGGTGTAGGCAATCTGCTCATCGGCAAGAGAATCGCCGAGGGCAGAAGGCTGCGAGTTCAGGCGGGTCAGGTAGCGGGCCTGATCCGATGAACGCGCTTTACCCGAGCGGTGCAACCCCTCTGCGATGGTCGCACCTATCGCCACACGATCAAGCAACTTCAATGCAAACACCGATCGATAAGCGCTAATTCAAACACCTATCGATAAGCACTCAGAAGGTTTAGCAACACGTTTTTAAGAATTTCTGTGGGAACTGGTGGAAAATTCGATTAGGACGCTTGGCTACTGATCCCGGCAGGTCTTTGGTCTTAGGTGATTCGGCTGCCTCGATAATTAGGCCGCCTCTCGATTGAATAAGCCTTTGGCGTCGTATTGGTCTTATCGGCACACAGTGATGGCTGGTCGTCTCATTGTTTGACGGCTAGCCTTAATGAGCAGGCCACGCCAGCTTGCCGACCTGAAACCTGCATGAAACGATAAAGCCTGAAGCGCCTATAAGCGTGTTTGGGATGCCTCAAAGGCATTACTGCAAGGTGTTGATATGTTGGGATGCCGGTTAAAAAGATCGGGTGGTTAGGCTGTTGCCTGCTCAGCAAAAACTTGTAAGGCAAAGGAAGCCAACTCCAGCAATTGTGGGAACTAATCATAGATCCCAAAGTCATAGTTCGGTCATTTTCAATAACACTGAGCAGGCAAGACGATGGTGCTGATAAAACAGTTCATCCTGTGGGGCGAGCGCGTTAAGGATCAAATGCAATGGGAGGTGACCGCTTGCAAAGCGTAAATCGCCAGGTCCTATGTTTTAAGTGGGGCACCAAGTACGGTCCTGAATATGTCAATCGCTTGTTTGGCATGGTTGACAGGAATTTGCAGGATGCCTTTACGCTGCATTGTTTTACCGATGATAAAAGTGGCATTCGATCAGAGGTTGTCTGCCACGAACTGCCGGACCTCAATTGCGATCTGCCTACGGGGGTACCCGGCATGTGGCGTAAAGTCGCCATATGGCAGGCCAATTTAGCGGGTATTGAGGGCGTGGCCCTGTATATCGATTTAGATTCTGTAATCGTCGGTGACCTTACGCCCTTTTTTGAATTTGGTGCTGAAACGGATGTGGTGCTGGCACGAAACTGGTTGAAACCGTTATCGAACCTGGGGCAGACAACGTTGTTTCGTTTCAAGGTCGGTGCTCAAACTTACTTATTAGAGAATTTTCAAAAAAACCCTCAAGCCATCGCCGAGCATTACCGATTCGAGCAGCACTATGTCACACGTTCCGTTCGTGGAGGCGTCAAGTTTTGGCCAAATGACTGGGTAAAGCATTATAGAGTGCACTGTTTGCCGGGTTATATAGGGCGTTATTTTCGGCCAGCGAGCTTGCCTAAGTCTGCGCGGGTGATCGCTTTCCCGGGAGAGCCAAATCCTGATGATGCCTTGGTTGGCAAGTGGACGAACGGGACGGAGGTATCAGTACTTGAACATTTACGAAACCTGTTTGTCCCTGAAAAACGCTTGCACAAGAGCTGGCGAGGACACTTCTGTTGTTTTCACAAACCGTGTCCGTTTGTGAAAGAGCACTGGCGAGATTAGTGGGTCGTACTTTGAATGAGCCGAGTTACAGCGCTAGTTCCGGCGGCGATTGCGCCCTCGATCCAGCCGGGCCATATTGGTGACACATCCCCTCCAGCGACCTGGCAGCGAGGGTTTTGAATGCTCCATCTCTGAAGGTCGTCTAGTACGAGCGCTTGTCCTGGTCTTATTGTCATCCAAGCGCCGGCGGCCAGCGGGTCATCCTGCCAGCTATGACTTCGAGCGCTGGCCATGGGCGCGATCGGTAAATCAAGATGCGCCGCCGCTTGATCACCAGAGATTTCATCGGCTGCGATGATACAACCGGCGCTGGCGGTTACATCAAGATAGCTAAGGCTTGTAGGGTCAGTGGCAATGCGTGGGTTAAAAATAGTCTCAGGATCGAACCAGCGTTTTCGGCTTCTGTTGGTGTGTCGGTTGCGACTAGCTTGAGCCAATGCAGGGAACAACCCAGGGAATTGACATTGGTGTAGGGTATTAAATGGAACGGTGATAATGACTGCGTCTGCGCTGATGCGTTCGTCGGTGTGAGTAATAATCTCAAAGCCCGCAACAGCCTCATGTACAGCAACCACTCGGGTCTCAAAACGTATTTGGGGCATCAATGGTTTTGCGAGAGACAGCGCCAGCTGCATAGTGCCACCGGCAATTCGTTGTTCCACAGCTGTGAGCGCCGCCTCAGTAGTGCCGAACATTTTAAAGTCTCGAAGCAATCCCAGAGCGCTAAATTCTTGTGGATCGGCTCCTGTTAGCGTGCCGGTCCAGGCTAAAAATTCTGAGTGTACAGTGTCGCTGGCAGGATGTTTGGCAAGATATTCGGTAAAGGGACGGTCCAGATGGGCAGTTTCGGGCGTGATCCAGCGATGCGGGTTGATGAGCGCGACATCCGTATCGATATGGCGGCAGAGGGCTTTGATCTCTGGATGAACTGGGTCGCCAAGCTTGCCTTTGCCAGCGCTCACCCAAAGGGTTGCAAGATCCTTGAGATCTTGGGCAGGAAGACCGCTTTCCTCGAGTGCTGCTCGCAGCCTGTGATGATGGGCCGGATGGAAAAATTCGGCACCTTGTTCCTCGAGGTGACGCTCGTGCTGCCGAGTAAAGGTTCTGCCGCCCACGCGATTGCCGCCCTCGATCAGGGTGATTGAGCAGTTGTGCTGCTGTAATAGATGAGCCGCGGTTAGCCCGGCCACACCAGCACCGATGATAGTGACATGAAAAGGCATCTTAGCCTTTGATTTTTGTGCTTGATTAAATCATACCGACATTGCAGGTCTTTGCCCAAGCTGGGAGACGTAGGCCAGGATGGGCAGCAAAGCCTCGGATAGTATTGGCCCACTGAGTCGCGCTTTTGGAAAGGGCGTCCTATGAGGGTGCTGGCCCAACAAACTGTTCGGTTAACGGGTCAGTTGGCGGGTTAAAAAGGTGTAGGTTTCTGATGCTTCCTCAGCGGTTGTCGTAAACAACGAAGCAGCAAAGTCGGTTACCCCCGCCTCTGCGAGTAGAGCAAGGCCTTCAGCGACCTTCTCGGCGGTGCCCACTAACGCAATGTCACCGGGTTGAGAGACGCCCTCGCGTTCGAACATGGCCTTATAGGAGGGCAATTCGGCATAAAACGCGAGGTTCCTTGAGATTTGTTCTCGGCGCTTTTTTTCGTCAGAGGTAATGCAGATTGGAAGCGTCGCTAAAATTCGAGGTTCTGGCTTACCTGCTTTCGCGGCGGCCTCAAAGAGTCGTGGCTTAATGTGGCTTTGAATGGTCTTAGGCCCGACCCAAGCTAGGGTGGTGCCATCCGTTCTGTGGCCAGCGACCCTTAAAGCTTGAGGACCCAGGGCTGCAACCAGCACACTGGGCGTGCGCTTTGGCGGTTGAAAGAAGTTGCCCTGACACTGATAGTGATCGCCGCTGAAGTTAACTTGACCTTGGTTAATCAAGGGCATGAGCACCGAAAGATAGTCCCGCAAATGGCCAATCGGTTTATCGAAAGGCAAACCCAAAGATGCCATCATAACTTGGTGCGACAGACCAATGCCTAGGGTGATGGGGCAGTCCATGGCCGAGGCTGCTGTTAGTGCTTGGCCCGCTAGGGTCATTGGGTGTCTCGGGAAGGTCGGCACAATCGCTGTTCCAAGCTCAATGCGAGCGGTCTTTTGCCCCACCAAGGCAAGTACCGTCAAAGCATCAAAGCCCCCGGTGGGATGCTCTGCCAGCCAATAACTGTGAAAACCCGCTTGCTCCGCTTTAAGTGCATCTGCCGTAATCGCATCAACTGATGCTGTCTGAACCAGACCTGTGCCGTTAATTCCTAACTTCATTTTACCTCTCGCTTACCTCAGGATGCCGCCGAAATTGTTCATACTGTATTGAGCTGCCATAGTACACTAGTAGGGAAGTAACAAGTTTAAAACGGCAGGATCAAGCTCAGATGGCGGTCAATTTCGAGTTTTTAGACACTTTTGATCAAAAGCAAGTACTGATCGTCGATGATGATGAGTTCATCCTGGGTGTACTTGAAAAGTTGCTTAAGCTGCTGGGTATAGAGCAGGTGCTTAAAGCTGGCAACGGTGGCGAAGCCCGAGAGGTGCTTGAAAAACACGCAGTGGATCTTTTAATTACTGATGTTCAGATGCCTGAATTAGATGGGTTATCACTGCTCAAACTTATCCGAACAGGACAGACCTCGGCACCAATCTTCTTACCGAGCATTGTCGTGACAAATTTGGAAGACGAAGATGTTCTAGCCTTAGCGCTTTCGCTTGATGTCAACGGCTTTGTTCAAAAGCCTTTTACTACACCCATGTTGATTAAGAGAATATTGGTGGCGCTGTCTGAATCTTTTCAAGAGCCCTCGGGCTATCCCTATGAGGGTGTTGTGATCGAGTCAAGCAGGTTGCAACTCGATGACGGCGGCGAAGTATCTTTAGGCTCAGAGGCCAATCAAGTGATCGCTGCTGAACTCGGGGATAACGTTACCTTGGTTTCCTTGTTTCAATTAAAGCCAGATATGCAGGTTGCTGAAGATATTAAGACTCAGAACGGCACGCTACTGTTGCCTCGGGGATTTAAGCTTAATGAGACGCGCATTCACAGAATGTGGGAAATCAGAGACAATCTTGAAAAGCGAGACTTTAAAATCATGACGTCGTGGCCCCAAAACTAAGCTTGTCCTCGTCTAACTTTGAATTCGAGCCCGTTTTCCTGTTCGGTGGGGTTGGGCCTTCATAAAAATCGGAAGGTCAATCGCCCTTCAGCATTAATTAAAGAGACTTGCAGCTGAAAAGTATGATTTCCAGAGCGCGCTAAAAGTACAAAAAAACGGTAGCACAGGAGTCCCTATGGCTGAGCCAGCCGGTATAGACCTAGAACAATTATTAAACGGACTGACCCTAGCACAAAAAGTGCATTTGGTTTCTGGCGCAAGTTTATGGCGTACGCATGCGCTCCCGGAGTCAGGGATTCCGACCCTCAAGGTAAGTGATGGACCCAATGGCGTACGTGGGGACGGAGGCGAAAGCGCCGCTGCCTTTCCAGTGGGTATTTGTATGGGTGCTACTTGGAATCCGGAATTAATTGCCGATTTGGGTATTGCCATCGCCGAGGAAGCGAAAACCAAAGACGTGCAGGTCGTGCTTGGGCCCACGATAAATTTACATCGAACGCCCTTGGGTGGTAGAAATTTCGAATGCTACTCTGAGGACCCCATTCTCTCCGGCGAACTGGCTGCTGCATTTACGAACGGCGTTCAAAGTCAGGGCGTTGGCGCTTGTCTTAAACATTTTGTTTGTAACGACTCAGAATTTGAGCGGCATACGATCTCAGTCGCTGTTGATGAGCAAACGCTTCGAGAAGTGTATTTGAGGCCGTTCCAGATCGCGATTGAAAAGAGCCAACCGTGGACTGTAATGGCGGCTTATAACCGGATAAATGGCATCTATGCCTGCTCTCACACTGCGCTTTTAGGCGACGTACTTAAGGGTGAGTGGGGTTTTCAGGGGCTGGTGATGTCAGATTGGTTCGCTGCCAAAGAAACTGTTGATAATGCCATCGGTCACTTAGATTTAGAGATGCCGGGGCCAAGCAAGGTTTGGGGATCGGCGCTGCAATCAGCAGTCGAGTCAGGTCAGGTCCCGATGGCGCTGCTTGATGACAAAGTTCGGCGTCTGCTCAGGGTCATGGCGTGGAGCGGTCGTTTCAAGCAACCAACCGAATCGCCCGAGCGCAGCGTTGATGAGCAAGCGCATCGAGATATTGCCTATCAAACTGCTGTCGAGGGCATGGTACTGCTAAAAAATACAGGTCTTCTACCCTTGTCTCGAAACCGAATTCAGAAGCTTGCAGTCATTGGCCCAAATGTGGCGCATTTTAGGATCATGGGTGGCGGTTCATCCGCGTTAAAGCCCCATTATGTGAGTACACCCCTGGCAGCGCTTGCTGAAAAATTTCCGGGAATGGACATCCTCAGCCAGGGCGGTTGTCCGACCTTTAAGTACATACCAGAGCCCGACCGTAATTTGTTGTTACCGCTCGAAAATTCGGTGGAGAACGCCCAAGGAGATGCGAATGGTCTCACCGTAAAGTTTTATGCAGACACTGCCCGAACCCAGTTAATTCGCCAGCGGGTAATCGCTCAATCAACGGTGCATGCGTCTTTACTAGCCGGCGCTGCCAACGCTGTGACACTTGAAGGCACTTACCAGTGTGAGGCTGCAGGTGACTATACTTTTGGGCTCTTGTCGACAGGTCGCGCTGCTATGTGGGTTAACGGGGCTGAGCTGATCGACAATTGGACAGCGCCAACCCCGGGAGATGCCTTCTTTATGCAGTCCTCGGCAGAAGTTAGAGCAACTAGGCGATGTCAGGCGGGAGAGCTGCTGCAGCTTCGGATCATTTTCGAGGTCAAAAGCGACACCCTGTTTAAGGGACTGAGATATGGCATATTGCCACCGCAATTTGAGGATCCAATCAGCGAGGCTGTCAAACTAGCAGCAACTTCTGATGCAGTCGTGTTGCTGGTGGGCACAAACGATGACTGGGAAACCGAGGGTAATGACAGAGAGACCCTTACCTTGCCAGGTGCTCAGGATGAGCTGATCGCTCGAGTGCTAGCGGTAAATCCCAACACCGTAGTCGTCAATAATAGCGGCGCTCCGATCACGATGCCTTGGGCAGATTCGGCACCGGCGATCCTACAGTGTTGGTTTCCTGGGCAGGAATTTGGGCGAGCCCTCGCGGATCTCTTGTTTGGGGATGCTAACCCCTCTGGCCGCCTCCCTCTAACCTTTCCGAAATCTCTTGAAGATGTTCCGGCTTATGCTCATTACCCCGGTGAAAACGGTGTAGTGCGTTACGAGGAGGGATTAAATATCGGTTACCGAGGATTTGCCGGCGGCGCCCCTGCACCCTTGTTCGCATTTGGTCACGGGCTCAGCTACAGCCAATTCGAGTACAGCGGCTTTTCAGTCTCTGTGGATGATCAGCATGAGTCGGTTATGGTGAACTTTTCGCTGACGAATTTGAGCGATTGCGCCGGCCAAGAAGTCGTGCAAGTTTATGCCACCTTTGCTGGCGATCAGGCCCGTAGGCCGAATTTAATGTTGGTTGGATTTCAAAAGCTACGCCTAGGCGCTGGGGACAGTGTTAATGCGTGTCTTTCAGTACCCCTCGAGCGGCTAGGTTTTTGGAGCGTGGATCTGCAAGCTTTCGCTTACGAAACCAGTCCCTGCACGCTGCACCTGGGCCGATCTGCGAATGATTTGATATGCGCTGCCACGCTGTCCCTTTAGACGTTGCTACCTAGTGCTCCGGCCTCGGCGCCTCTAGTCAAACGTTGAGAGCGCTTATCTTGGGACTCAACCTGAGTGTTTTGGTCTGAATACAAGTCCCTCGAAGTTGCCGTCCGACCGCCAGTTCCGGAGATATTCGAAGTAAGCGGTTGCGCCGTGAGGGTAACCAACATGATATTTTGCGCCGGGAGATGCTGCTTGACCCTCATTGTTATAGTAACCCGGTGTGCAATCCTGGGCACCGATCATACGACCTGGACCCTGGAGCAGCAGTTCTAACCAATCGGCTTCAGCGGCTTCGCTGACCTCGACCTCTTGCGCGCCTTGATCAAGGGCGTGACGGACAATTGCGGCAATGGTCTTGCCAGACTCCGTCAAATTGTGTGGAACATTCGAAATCAGGTTAGCGCCTTGGGTTGGTTGGACAATGAAGGCATTAGGAAAACCAGCAACGTGGGTGCCGTGTTTGGTGCGCATGCCGTCGCGCCAATAGTCACTGAGCTTCAGGCCATTACGGCCGGTAAGGTCAAAGCCCGAACGCCGCTTATATTCCGTGCCTACCTCGAAACCGGAGGCATAGATAATGCAGTCCACCTCGTATTCCGTACCATTGGCAATAACACCGGTTTCTGTGATGCGCTCCACGCCTTGACCATTTGTATCAACAAGCTGAGTACTGGGTTCGTTAAAAGCGTCGAGATACTCATCATGAAAACAAGGTCGTTTACACAATTGTCGATACCACGCCTTTAGCGCTTCTGCCGTCTCGGCGTCTTCGACTACGGCTTCTACTCGGGCTCGAATATCGTTCATTTTCTCGAAATCAGAATCTTCCCAGGCTGCCATCATGCTAGCGGGGGTTCGCTCCTCTGGGGGTAGCGACTGAATGCGCTCGCGAATCCGTCTGGAAAGATCGGTCCAGCCGTCCATGACGAGATCTTCGTCGGCCATACCGCCGGTTTGGTTGGCAGTAAAGTTCTCGAGCCATCGTTGTTGCCAGCCAGGTGTAGCGATGGTTTTGAACCATTCGGGATCCGTGGGTCCGTTATTCCGTCGATCGACGGATGAAGGGGTACGCTGGAAAACGTAGAGTGTCTGAGCCCCTCTGGCAAGATGGGGGATGCATTGTACGCTGGTGGCGCCAGTGCCAATGATGGCCACACGTTTGTCTTTAAGGCCATCTAGCGGCGCGCCCTCAGGGTCGCCGCCTGTGTAACTGTAATCCCAACGGCTTGTATGAAAGGAATGTCCTTTAAACGTCTCGATACCAGGAATGCCAGGCAGTTTTGGCACATGTAGCGGTCCAGTACCAAGACCTACGAACTGGCTAGTAAATACATCCCCCCGCTGGGTGGTAACCTGCCAGCATTGCTTGTCCTGCAACCAAGAGAGATCCGTCACTTCGGTATGGAACAAGGCCTCATCGTAGAGCCCATACTGGCGCGCAATATTCTGGCAATGTGCAAGGATCTCTGGCGCGTGAGCGTATTTCTCTGTCGGCATGTGTCCAGTTTCTTCAAGCATCGGCATATAAACAAAAGAGGCCGTGTCACATTGTGCGCCGGGGTATCGATTCCAATACCAAGTGCCGCCAAAGTCGCCACCTTTTTCAATAATTCTTACACTGGAAACACCTTGCTCTTTGAGTCGAGCACCGGTAACTAAGCCCGCGAAGCCGCCGCCTATAAAGGTAAAGGCCACATGGTCATGAACGGGATCTCTAGGTTTTAAGGGCGTGTAGGGGTCCTCGAGGTACTCAGGAAAATGCGTCTTAATTTCGATGTATTGGTCGTTGCCATCAGGGCGTAAGCGTTTGTCGCGCTCCTCCAAGTATTTAGCTCTTAGAGCCAGCTTTTCTGACTCAGTAATGCCTGATTTAGCCGGTGCATTCATATGCGTTGCCTACAATCTGTCTCGTTGGAAGCTAAAAGCATATCACGGGTATCAAGGGGCGTCGCCAAAGTTGGTTTTGTGGTTTGAGATGGCGTTTTGACTTCGGCTCTTTTGCCAGCCAGGCATGATGTCCTCACCTTGAAAGAGCCCATAAGGTCCTAAGGGTAAGGGATGGTTTAGCGCTGTTGAGCGGGCAGCAAGAAAGGCCCATCGACACAGAGTCTGCTGCCATCAGGGGCGGCACAGGCACCGCAGATGCCTACACCACATTTGGTGAGGTAATCGATGGCGCTGAAGATCTGATGGTCATCAACATACTGCCGCTGGACTTTAATGGCAGCATGAACCATGGGTTCAGGCCCGCAGTTATAAAAAACCAGCGAATCCCGAGACGAGGGACTTAGGGCCTCAAGATAGGTTTCAAGCGCCTCCGTGACCCGACCGGAATGACCCGCAGATCCGTCATCGGTGGCAACATGGACGGTTGCAACCTCACGACATTCCTCCAGGTAATACAATCGATCTTTACTTCGAGCGCCGGTAAAAATTTCTGTGCCCGGATAGTCTTTGGCTATCTGATAGACCGCGGCCAAACCAGTGCCACCGGCAACTGCGATGACCCGTTGCTGAGGGGTTGGTACGACGGCTTGACCGTAAGGGCCCCTAATGTAGGTTTCGGTACCCGGAGGCAGTGCCATCAGGGCCTCGGTAAAGGTCCCAACGTTGATGGCAACGAGGGTGAGCGGGGCGTTGGATAGGGCTGAGAACGGTTTTTCACCGATCCCTGGTAGCCATAAAAATAGAAATTCCCCCGCCTGAATATCAATAGATTCAGAAAATTTTAGTAAAGTGATGTCATCGCAGACGCGCTCGTTTGCAACGAGCGTCACGGGTTTAAAGTCCATATCCAGATCGTAACGAATCTTCTTTTCTGCTTGGCCTGTAGGGTGTTCTGATTCTGACGATAAGATTTTGAAGTAGTCTCGGATGTCTTCTGTTGTCATGCCGGTGAGGGCGGACCCGATGCCAATAATATCTGCACCTGCGTCGCGTATGGCTTGGACATCCTGAGCGCTGCTGATACCGCCACAGCCAATAATTGGAACGTCGCATACAGCGCGAATGTCTCGAATACAACGCAGTGCAATGGGTAGGATGCCTTTCCCAGACATGCCGCCGGCACCGTTGCTGAGCACCGGATGTCCATAGGCGCTAGTGTAGCCCGGTCCCACGGTATTGACCGCGCAGATAGCGTCGGCGCCTGCGTCGATCGCCGCCCGCGTAATATCCTGAATCCGATCCGTGTTAGGCGTAAGCTTTGGGATTACGGGAACGTCAACTGCCGCTTTGACCGCCTTAATAATGTCGAAGACCAGATCTGGGTCCTGCCCCATTGCCATGCCATAGCCTTTCGCGTGTGGGCAGGATAGATTGAGCTCCAGTCCATCTGAGTGCGGCGCTAAGGCCCTGGCCACTGCCACATATTCTTCGACGCTGCCGCCAAAAATGGAGGTGAGCAAGAATCGATCCGAGGGGACGTCAAGGTCCGCCAGTAGCCTTTCAGAGGCCGTCATGCCAGGATTCGTCAAGCCAACAGCGTTCACGAAGTTGCCCGGCGAATATTGACTTAAAATTGGCTCGCGATTGCCTGTTCTCGGTACCGGACCAATACTCTTTGTGGTGATGACGCCAACCTCCGGTATTTGGTCAATGAACCGCTGCATGATGGTGGTTGCGGTTGTGACGATACCCGAAGGGATGGTGAAAGGGCCGGAGAGAGATTTGCCTAGAAATTCCACGGGTCTGTCCTGAATTGGGCGATAAAAGCTCGGGGATTATAGGCTGGAATGATCAGGAAACAAACCAGCCAATGCCTCAAGGGCTACTGGACTCTAGCAGTTCAATCCAGTTGCCCTCTGGATCTTCTATCATAACAATCTTAACCCCCGGCCTAATTTCTAAAGGACCAAGAGGCAGTTGATAGCCTGCGCTTTTGCAGCTGTCTGCCATTTCATCGAGGTTATTTACCGACAAGGTGAAGTAGCGGATACCGGTGGCCCCTCCGGGGCCACCGCCAGCTGCGCCCTCGCTGGGCACAGTTTTATGAATAAGAAGCTTAAGCACGGTATCGCCACAGGCTAATCGATACATCGTCGTGCCGCCAGGCATGGGCAGTGTGGCATCAAGTGTCAGCCCTAGGGTATCCCGGTAAAAAGCCAGCATAGGTTCAATGGATCGGACAACAATGCCAAGGTCAATGGCGGATTTGGTTAGCTGGACTTGTGGCATATCAAAGCTCGAAGAAGGGTTTGGAAAGGTTATCCCATAAACTTTGGGTTCGAACAAGCGGTTCGATGTTGCAGAGCGGGTGTCGGAACAGCAGCCGAAGGTTATCAGCTAGTTGGTCTCCCTCGTGGGCCTGTTCTGTCAGCATGCTGGCGGGTATTGGCGCCAAGCTTAAACAGTTTGGCTATGATTTTATGGAACGTCGGCAAAAAAAATTAAGGCGTCTTACTAAGGCATATTGCTAAGGCATATTGCTAAGGCATGTTACGAAGGCGCGTGTCACCAAGGCATACTACGAAGGAGAACCAAAGATCGGATTGACGGGACCGACGGGGTTAACGAGGTTGAGGATAGTGTAAGCGCACGACCAATCTATCGACTTGCCAACCAATCCAGCGGCAAAACCTAGTGCGAATGGACACTTGTCGGTCAAGCCTTGGCCCAGGAAACCGCTTTACGACCGATCAAACTGCTGGCCAAGGAGATCAGAGGTTAAATACTTGGGCCTGAATTCGGGGTTTGATCGAGCGGAGAGCAGCAGTTCGCGTGCCTCGAAAAGCAATTTATATAGAAGTTGTAAAGCCGCCCGAGTGGATTATCTAGACACCATCCGGGCCGTGTTAAGTGCGAGTGTTCGGGTTATAGTCGACGGATTGTCCGCAAAAAAAATCCCAAAAGTCTTGAAAGCGGATGCGTCATTCAGTCTCGTAACTAAGGAGGATAACAACATGGCGAAACCCGATGTGATCATTCGTAACGGCTTAGTGGTCGATGGTACAGGGTCAGAGCCCTTCTTCGGTGATTTAGCAATGACCGGAAACCAGATTAGTGAAATCGGTCAAATAGCGGATAGCGCCGCTGTTGAGATAGATGCCGAAGGCAAGCTGGTGACACCGGGATTTGTGGATATACACACGCATCTAGACGCTCAGATTGCTTGGGACCCGATGTTGACACCGATTAGTTGGCATGGCGTGACGACTGCGTTGCTCGGCAATTGTGGCGTTACCTTCGCGCCCTGTAAGCCTGAGGACCGAGAACTGCTCGCCGGCATGATGGAAACTGTGGAAGATATTCCGAAAAAGGCAATCCTTGAGGGCCTCAGTTGGGATTGGGAGCATTATGGTCAGTATCTTGATGCCTTAGAGCAGTTAAACCCTGCAATTAATGTAGCGGGGTTAGTTGGACATTGCGCGCTTAGGTACTATGTGATGGGAGAGCGTGGCGTTGATGAGCAGCCAACGAGTTCAGAATTGGCGCAAATGGTTGCGCTAGTAAAAGAAGCAATTGGTGCTGGCGCGGTTGGATTTTCAACGTCGCGATTTTTAGGCCATTACTTACCCGATGGTCGGCATGTGCCTGGAACCCATGCCAACCATGATGAGTTGGTCGCGATCGCCGAGGTCGTCGGCCAGGCCGATGCCTTGATGCAAAATGTGTTGAACTTTGGCGGTGATTTTGAGGGCGAAATGCAACTGCTTGAAAGCCAAGCTGCTGCAGCTCGCGTGTTGTTTAGCCATGGCACTGGAAAAACGCCGAGGTATGGCCGCAAGGTAGAAGCCGAGGTGATGGCAATGCGCGCCAAAGGCATGGACGTCAACGCGATTGCAATCCCTCGGGCGTCTGGTTTTGTGACGGGTTTGCAAGCCTATCTGCCTTACCGCGGCGGGCCGTGGAAAGACTTTGAAGCGATGCCATTTAATGAGCGTTTAGCCGCTATTCGAGACAGTACCTTTTGTGATGCTCTGATAGCCCATGCGAAGGTGCGAGGCGCTTTGATTACCGAGCACCAAATCTTTTATTTAGGCGATGAAGATCGGCCAAATTACACAGGAGGCCCTGAAGCCTCGCTGGCCGCCATGGCGGCTGACCGAGCAGAGCATCCCGTCGAGACCTTTTTGCATCTATCGCGTCAAACGGGTGGCCAGGCCTTGTTTACGTTGCGATTTTTCAATCAGGATATGGATGCTCTAGCAGAAGCCATTAGTAGTGAATTTTGCATTCCAAGTTTAGGCGATGCTGGTGCCCATGTGAGCCAAATTATGGATGCGGGGTGGGCCACTTTTGTGCTCAGTCATTGGCATCGAGACGTGGGTCTTTTTAGTCTGGCAGAAGCGGTCAGGCGATTAACCAGCGCCCCCGCAAGAATCATAGGCTTAAAAGACCGAGGGACCTTAAGCGTCGGTCACAAAGCTGATGTTAATGTCATTGATCTTTCTCAGTTGTCCGAACGAATGCCACAAATTGCTTATGATTTCCCAAATGCAGCGCCCCGGTTTATTCAACGGGCCAGGGGCTATGAGGCAACCTTTTGCAATGGTTCGCTGATCGCGTCCGCTGGGGAATTAACTGGGCTTAGAAGCGGTTCAGTCTTGCGCCATGGTCGGTAGCTGGCATGGCCAGATTGCTTCGGCGTGTCGTCGGTGGGGGTTAGCGGGTGCGCTCAGTATGGTTTTGCCCTTTTGTTGGGCGGATGTTGCTATGACACCAACAGTCGAGGAGCAAAGGCTCGATCGTCTGATTAAGGATGTTCCTCGGTTGGCATCGGTGGTGACAGCGCTTGAACGCAAACTTAAAACCACTTTACCAGATGGTCTGCCAGTCGTTGAGCAGTCGGCCCGAGTTGCAGCGCTAGGAATTGAGTTATGGGACGTTGCTCGAAGTCAGGTGCAAAGCCTTGGGGTGTTAGACGACCGTCCCCTGTATTGGCAACGCTTGCAAGTGGCGCGCTATCTTCGTAATCAGGCAAAACGATCGCAGACTTCTACTTCAGATCTCTCCCAATGGCTGACCACCCTAGAGCAGCACAGTAGGGGCCAGCTAGAAATCGTTTGGCAGGCGGCCGGAGCCAAAAGAGTTTTGATTACCGGTTTTGACCCGTTCTCCTTGGATCGAGCGCTTGATCAGAGTAACCCTTCGGGATTGATTGCCTTGGCATTGGACGGCAAGGTGTTCGAGGTCAGTGGGCAAACCATTGAAATCCATGCGGCGATCTTTCCCGTGCGATATCCTGATTTTGACGCAGGTCTCTTAGAGGCTTGGTTAATGCCTCATCTGTTAGATAGTCAGCTATCACTGTTTGCCTCTATTTCCATGGGCCGGGATCATTTCGATTTAGAGCGTTTCCCCGGCAGGCGGCGGAGTTCAAGTGCCCTTGGAAATCTCAAGGAACACACAGGCGCGAGCGAGCGAGAGCCGCTGCCACCGCTGCTTGCTGGTAAGCCAATTTCTGGCCCCGAGTTTGTTGAATTTTCTCTGCCTGTTGCAGCGATGCTAGAAGCCAAAGGCGCTTTTGAAATTCGAGATAATCGCGCGGTGACCACCCTTGAACAAGGTACTATTCAGGCGGCAAGCTTGAGGTTATTGCAAGGTCAGACAGCAGTCAGGGGCAGCGGTGGCGGTTATCTCTCTAACGAAATCTCTTACCGATCCATTCGATTAGCACAAAGTTTAAACATTGAGCTGCCGATGGGGCATATTCATACGCCGCGTATGCAAGGCCATGATGACCAAGTGCTCTCGCAGATCTTGGCTCAAATACAGATCATGCTCTTGCAAGGTGCGGTTAATGTTCATAGCGCCATCTAGCAAGGTAATAAGGTGTTACCCTGCCAATAAAGCGTACCTTCGCGCTTCTAAGATATCGATCTGTTTTTGGTAGGGTGCTAAATGCTTGAGATAAGGCGTCGACCGATTGAGGTAGTCTGTAGAGATTCCTTGGCGCAGCTGCTGGCCGCTGGGTGTCATGATGGCGCCTGAGAGGTTGGCCGGCAATGACGCTGGAGCAGCAGTCTTAACGGATAAAAAGTCGAAGAGTTGCGCTGTTACTGTTGCGGTATTGGTCACGAGCAGTTCGTAATCAATAAGCCTGAATTGATCGGGATACTGTCTCTGTAGGTGCTCGGTAGCACTTAGGGTCAAGCTAATAAAGTGCAACGCGGCTTTGAGATCAAATGCAAAAGCGTTGCCCGTAGCAAAATACTGCCGAAACAGTCCCATGATGTTGTCAGCAACGCCTCTCGAAACACTGACCATCCTGGCCTCAGGAAATAGTTTGAAAACCATCGGTGCGTGCCAAAAATTATCGAGCCATTTATCGGTAAACACCTTAGGCGATCCCGCGTAATAATGGCTTACATATTCAAAATACATCGCACGGAGGTCATCGACGAGTTGGTTATTGTTATCAAGAGCATGCGCATCCTGGAATTCGCTAGATTGCATTAAAGTATCAATGAAAGGCAGTTCATGAGTGGCTTCAATTGAGGGGTGAACGCTAAGAATTTGTTCAAGGAGAGTGCTGCCGCTTCGGGGTACCCCCACAATAAACACTGGGGTAGGCGTTTGATCCGAGCTAGGCAGTGGTCGTGACCCTTGGGCTAAGTTTTGTAGCCGTTCCAAGTAGGTCATAGGGTCATATGGTCGCAGGGCTGCAACGGCTCGATTGGCGAGTTGGAACACTTGGAACGCCAAGTCGTGATCCTGGTTTTGGTCGAGTAGGGTGCCTAGTGCAAAAAGGGCGAGATAATTGAGATCTGACTTAGGATGGGTTTTGACCAACGTATGGATATGAGCTTGATCGGTTTCGGTCAGGACAGGGCGTTTTAGATCAGCGAGACTCCAGAAGGCGATAGCCTGAATATCGGGGGACGACGCCTGTAACAGTCTGCGATAACTGGCCTCGGCATCCCCTAGCGCCCCTATCGCACTAAGGCAGTGGCCTTTAACCAGTTCAACGGCCGTTGAGTGCTGTTGGGATGCTTTGGGTATTCCCGAGAGTATTTTTAAGGCCTTGTCTGGGAAACCGGCGTCAAACAGAGCAAGGCCATAATCAGCAAGTTTAGAAAAATCCTTTGGCGATTTTAAACTGGCTTGCTCAAGTCGCTTGAGCCCCTTAAACGTGGCTAAGGCGCGCAAGCCAGATAGCCCGCGGTCGTCGAATTTTCTGGCTTTAGGTTTCAGCGGGGTATCTCAACGGCGTTATCATCGCTGGCAAGTGCGCTGGGTGCGGCCGAGCTATCGCAGCTTCGGCTCGCCAGTTTTCATGAAGCTCAAGAGCTCTTGCCAGAGTTCTAGTCTATTTTCTTCTGCGTAAAAGCCGTGACCTTCCCCATCCTTTGTGAGCCACTTGTAATTTAAGCCTTCGGCGTCGAGCGCTGCAGCAAGCGCCTTGGCATGATCAAAGTGAGCACGGTCGTCGTCTTCTCCGTGAACAATAAATATGGGTGTTTTTAGACGATTGACCTGGCGCGCTGGCGACTGTTTGATCCATTCATTCGGGTCCGAGCCCAATGTTTTGTTTAAATAAGCGCCGCCCCAGCGCGCTGTGGGTATATCGCCTGTGCCGAAGAGTAAAGGTAAATCATAAACGCCGACATAGCCGGTTGCGGTTTTAAAAAGGTCGGGCTCAAGAACAGCGCTCTGGAGTGCTGAGTATCCGCCAAAGCTGGCACCAAAAATGTGGAGATTAGAAGGGTCGACCAATGCCTGCCCGACCGCCCACCGAACGCCATCGATAATATCGTGTTGGGTACCTCGTCCCCATTCACCCCAACCCGCTTCTTCGAAGGCTTTACCGTATCCGGTTGAGCCTCTGAAGTTGACTTTTAATACAGCGTATCCATGTAAGCTAAGAATCTGTACCCAATGATCAAAGCCCCAATAGTCTCTGGCATGCGGGCCGCCATGAGGCATCACCACGAGGCCCGGTTTAGCATTTGAGGTTGTCTTGGGCATGGTTAAGTAACCGGTAATTTTAAGACCATCCCTGCTCAGGAACTCGATCGCCTCGGTCTGGTTGAATTCATAGTTCGCTAACCAAGGCCGCGAGTCTAACAGCTTGCTGAGTTGGCCCTTGTCTCTATTAAAAAGGTAATAGACAACCGGCTGCTTATCGGAAGTGACCGCGACCACGGATTCGGCAAAGTCATCGGTATGACTGGTGATCGTGATTTCAGCGCCAGCAAACGTATTGGTCAGAGCAGCTCTCAGTTGTGCGCTGGGGTGATCGGCATCGATGGTGACAAATTCTGGGTAATACTCCTCCACCCAAGCGCCAATGAGATCATCATCATCAAAGACCGGTCGTGGCGCAACGCGAGGATGGGCGAAGACCTGTTGGTAAGAACCGTCAGCCATCGAAAACTTCCAGATAGCCTCAATCCTCTTGGCCGTTGCTGCCGGGTTATCAGCGTCCTCGAGGGCACCCAAAAAATAGACCTGCTGATTATCTTTGCTAAAGCCCAACGGCTGCACGCCAGTTTCAAAGGGTGTCACCAGCTGCTGCCAGTCACCTTGTGCATTGATGTAGGCAAAAATGGTTTCTTGGTTGTCAGATATGCCAATTTCCATTCGGGGCTGTTGATTCCGGTCAGCGATGATGCTGCTGCCTCGCAGACTACCGCGGCGAACTCGTTTTGTTCTGCCGCTGTAGACATTCAGCTTTAGGAGCTCGTTAAGATAATCTTTGCCTTTGACGGAGCCATAGGGTTGCGATTGCACCAATATATGTCGGTCATCGATTCGGTCGAGCACAAAAGCACCTGCAAACTGTTGCTGTTTAGAGGCGAAGCCATAAAGTTCTAACGGTTTCTTACCATCAGCGTTGACAGCAAACAGTTGGCCCGTCGGCCTTGGACGATCAAGTTCACCCACTTTTCTAGCTTTATCAACCACAAGTCGTTCGTCATTCACCCAACGGTAACTGGCGACCTCAATATCGCCGTTAAAAGCAACTAAATTAATGACGTTATTGCGGTTTTGACGGTCAAGCACAGCGACAGCGCGTTTACCCTCATGCCTGATCATAACGGCAAGATATTTACCGGTCGGTGAGATACGTACCATCGAATATTGCGCGTGTTTTACCAGATCTTTGATCACTTGATCCTGAGGATCGGCAGCGGATGTGAATTGCGGGATGAAGGATAAAAGTAGGCTTAGCGCGACCCCGAGGATGGTGCTTTTAAGGGTGATCATAAAATGGCTCGCTGTAAGGGCTATCGATGAGTGTATCTTCCAACATTTAAAAAGTAGAATCAAAAGTCGGTGGATAAACCTTCTATCGAAGAGGCAGGCGACAAGCTCATGCGGCGGTTTTATGAGGCAATAGCTCCGGCGGTGTGCATTTGCGCCTTTTGCCGTAGTGGGCAGATGAAGTTTGCGGGAGCGTAAAAGGACAAGGAGGCCGTTGTGGAAGATGTTGTGTCAGATCAGGCGGCAAGTGAGGCAGTTAAGCGCGCTGTCCAAAGTTTAAAGGCTGGTCAATTCAAGGTGGCCTTCGAACTGCTGGCACCGCTGGATCATCCTTCTCTTAACGATGTTAATTTTTTGAAATTGTACGCAGAAACTGCCACGCGAGCGGGTCAATTGACAGAGGCAGAATCTGCTTTGGCTCGGTTAAATCAGCAGCAGCCTCTGATCCCAGAATTGGTCGCTGCACAGGGTGATATTTTGAGACAGCTAGGGCAGTTTGATCGCGCTTTGCCCCTGCTGCAGCAAAGCCTCGAGCTTGCGCCCCGCCGGCCCGAATTTTTGTACAACGCGGGTCTTTGTCTGTTGGCGCTTAGTCGCTTTGACGCCGCTGAGGAACTCTTTAGATTGGCATTAGATATTCGAGCCGATTATCAAAAAGCTGCCCTTGGTCTGGCCAATGCCCTTGAAGGCAAGCTCGATCTTGTTGGCGCAGAGCGCGTTCTTGTTTCTATGTTGGTCGACCAGTCAGCAAATCCCGCGGTGTGGTTTCGCTTGGCAAGACTGTATGACCAAATGGCTCAAGACGAAAATTTTGACAGAGCGTTGGAAAACTTATCCAGACTGCGGCCAAAAGATCCCAAAATTTATCTTGCCCTGGCGCGCCTTCTCTTAACACGCGGCAGACCGGATGAGGCCGAAAATTGGGCTGTGAACGGCCTACAACAGCGTCGGGACGATGTTGAATTGTTGGGCTTTTTAGCGAATTTTCGACGGGAACGCGGCGAAGGTGATTTTCTGAAAGATTACGAGGCGGTGGGTTTAGCAGAGCTAGCTGACAGCGCGCTGGCAGATTATGTGAGGTTTTTGTCTTTAGCTAGCAGGGGTGACGAGGCTCGATCAGTATTGATGCAGCTAAAAGGGCCTCCCGGCGCTAATTGGTCCGAGGCATTAGTCCTAGCTATGCTCGAGCTCCAGCGGGGAGCTGGGCAGTTTAGAGAAATGCTTGAATTGATCGCAGGCCGGGTGGAACCAAGCCTCTCCGAGTGGGCAACTATTGCTTACCTCGGGTTAGGACAGTTCGAAGCGGCGGGGCATCGCATTGATCAGTTGCTGGCGAACAATCCACACCATCAGTATTGGTTAGCGCTCAAAGGGGTAGTGACCAAGGCACTTTACCCCGAGGAATATGCGAGCGCCTTTGACCCGAAGCAGCAGACGCAAACTGTGAATATCTCGGATGCTTTGTCTGGCGCTGAGATGTTTAAGCTGAATACCTTATTGGAAGGTTGGTTGGCGGGTCAGCATTTTTTTGTCGAGGCGCCTCTGGGTCAAAGTGTAGTGGGCGGAACCCAATCACCGGGAAACTTATTTAACCACCACTACCCGCCTCTGCAGCGCTTGAAAAAGGTGTTGCTCGATGAGATAAGGCAGTTATTGAACGGCCCAGACGCTGCCCGCTTCGGTGATCGGGTGCTGCAGCGATGGTCAGGCCATTTGACGATTGAGAGCGCGTGGTCGATTTGTGTTCGTGAATCCGGGTTTCACGTGCCGCATGTCCACAGTAAAGGTTGGTTGAGCTGTGTCTACTATGTTGCGGTGCCCGAGCACCTGCAAGATACCAGCACGCCATCGGAGGGCGCGCTTGCCCTTGGGAGGCCGGGCGTTAAATTGCCTGCGGAGGTTGCTCCAGCTTTGGTGGTACCTGCGCGGCCTGGCCAATTGGTGGTATTTCCTAGCTATACGTGGCATGAAACCACGCCCTTTTCTGGACAAGGTAACCGAGTCGTGATCGCCTTTGATTTGTTGCCCACAGCAAAGTAGGTACAGTTGTTGATCGTTGATCGTTGATCGTTGATCGTTGATCGTTGATCGTTGATCGTTGACCAGTGATCAACTAGATGGGCCGTTCAAGGGCGATTGAGTAGGCGATTGAGTAGATGCTGCATTTAGGGCGGGCATCGCCCGCAAGAAATGATCGTTTAGAGTATTTTTAAGGGGCTGCAACGGTCATTTTCCCTCCATTTTTTTTAAATATATCTTTTGATTTTTGTCGCATCGTCCTCTAACATTCGTGACAAGCCTACCTTTGCGTTGAAAAGATGGGCGTAAAACGAATGAGTTTGGCGGTTTATTGTTGCAGATAGGGGGCGCCTCTGGGCATCGCGAATGCCTGTCCGGCAGTCTGCACAAGAAGTTGGCGAGCTTACCTAGGATAAAATGAGGATTTAAGATGTCTGGGAAAACAAATCTAAGAAATAGTGTACGTGTTGCACTCGGGCTGTCGGCTGGTCTGGCGCTGTCCCATGGTTCTGTGGCATTTGCGGAAGAAGGGGAAGATGCAAATGAAATGGAAGAAGTGGTTGTTACTGGTTCGCGAATTAAGCGGACATTGAACACCGCGTCACAAGACACATTTACGATCACTGCCGAGGACATGGCGATTTCAGGCGATGTCTCAGTAGCAGATGCGCTGCGTACCTCGAATTTGAACTCATTAGGATCTTTCCGTGAGTCTTCGGGTAATAGCGCTCAATCAAACGCCACGATTAACCTGCGTGGTGTTGGCGCGTCTAGATCGTTGGTCATGGTCAACGGCCGTCGTGTAACAGGTTCGCCTTCTTTAGGCGGAGGCGGTTCAGTGAATTTGAACATGATTCCTTTCAGTGCGGTCGATCGAATTGAGGTCATCGCAGATGGTGCTTCAGCGGTCTATGGTTCAGACGCCGTCGCTGGGGTTATCAACATCATCTTGAAGAAGAATTACGATGGCTTCCGAGTAAGAGCTCGATATGGCGACCGAGAGCAGGATAGCGGTGTTGAAGAAAGCTTCTCCATATTGACGGGTGCGTCTTCTGATCGTGGCAGCATTACTCTTGCAGTGGAGTACGATTCAAGAGACGAGATCTACGACGCAGATCGTCCTTACACAGCGGCGCGTTATGGTGACTATGACGGCGATGGCGATATCGTTGGGTATTCAGAAACGGTCGGCGTATCGTTCTATGGGTATTCCTTAATCAATCCTACTTGGGATCCCGATGTCCCTTATGATGCGAACGATCGCTCTACTTGGTACGTCCATCCGGGCGGCGACTGTAAAGTTGGCGATGGTTTTGTCGGGGAGATCCGTGCCGATGCGGTATTCGGACCTGAAGCAGGCTTTTACTGTGGATACGCTTACGCGTTAGTCTCGGCTAACCGAGCAAGCTTGAAGCGTTTAAACACGTTCGTCAGTGCTGAATATGAGCTGTCTGACGACGTAGAAGCTTTTGTCGACATTATATTGTCTGATAACGAGTCGTTTGGTCGTTATGCACCACCTGCGGCACCTGGACCAACGATTCCTGGTGATCCAAGAAACACAGTAGGCGCGACCTTCGGTTATTTCCGTTGGACAGATATCGGCCCGCGTGACAACGTGGTTAACGACACACTAACCGACATTAACATCGGTTTATCAGGGTCTTTTAGCGATGATATCAGCTGGGAAACAGTCGCAACGTTCTCAGAATATCGATCAACGTCGATGGGTCGTTTTTACTTAAGCTATGCAGGTTTGGAATACAACATTGCTTACGATATCTCTGATTTTGATACCTTCGTTGCGAATCTGAAAGCGACAACGGTTGATGACAATCGTCAGTCAATGACGAAATACTTCGGTGGTATCCAGTGGGATTTGTTTGATTTAGCTGGTGGTACAGCCTCGACTTACTGGGCGATGGAGTATTACGAAATCGACTATGCTGCGTTAG